>Ga0163153_10000070_pt1 | contig 157407 bp, 132 predicted proteins | sample OliLakLV19MP6IB1_FD_148629 | JGI IMG/M metagenome (GOLD analysis project Ga0163153, IMG submission 148629) | Freshwater microbial mat bacterial communities from Lake Vanda, McMurdo Dry Valleys, Antarctica - Oligotrophic Lake LV.19.MP6.IB-1 | ecosystem: Environmental > Aquatic > Freshwater >... | reverse complement strand
GTCGAGGCGCACAACGCGGCGCCCCGGGCCTACGCCTGGACCGCGACGGCCGACGCGATCCTCGCGAAGATCAGGCGCGCGAGGGCAGCACTCGATAAGGCGTCATCTGGGTGAAACACACCACTAGCGCGCAGACGCGCACATGCGCTGATGCGATGACGCACTGACCGCCATGACCGCCATGACCACCATGACCGCCATGACCGCCATGACCGCCATGACCGCCATGTCCACCATGACCACCATGACCACTTGGACTCGATCAACCGCTCCGCGTCGATCATGAAGCCGCCACCTGCCATTCTCTGCATCGGGCGCAACTACGCCGATCATGCGGCGGAGATGGGTGCCGCGCCACCGGCGCATCCGATGGTCTTCATGAAGAACCCCTCGTCGATCTGCGGTGACGGCGACACGATCATCATTCCGCGCGTCGTGCTCGAGCGCGGACCGCAAGTGGACTGGGAAGGCGAGCTCGTCATCGAGATCGGCGTCGCCGCACGGGATGTGCCCGAAGCAGACGCGCTCACAGTGATCGCGGGCTACCGCGTCGCCAATGATGTGAGCGCGCGATGGTGGCAGAAGGAGGGCAGCGGCGGACAGTTCTGCCGCGGCAAGAGCTTCGACACCTTCTGTCCGGTCACGCCGTTGCGCGCGACAGCGCAAGTGCCCGATCCACAGTCGCTCACGCTGCGCACGCGCGTGAACGGTGAGTTGATGCAGGAGGCGTCGACCTCGCTCATGATCTTCCCGGTGGCGCGCCTCGTCGCGGAACTCTCGCGCGGCACCACACTGCTGCCGGGCACGCTGATCCTGACCGGCACGCCATCGGGCGTCGGCATGGCGCGCAAGCCGCCGCGCTACCTGGCTGAGGGCGATGTCGTCGAAGTCGAGATCGAAGGCGTGGGACTGCTTCGCAACGCCGTGCAGGAAGAGCAATGACACTCGCCGCGCCGAGCGGCACGGTCGCGAAGCGTGGACTCGCCACTCGCGCCGCGCTCGCGCTCATCGCGTTCTATCGCCGTCGTCTCAGCGGCGCCTTCGGCGGTCGTTGCCGATTCGACCCATCGTGCTCGTGCTACGCGGAAGAGGCGTTCGTACAACATGGCGCGCTCCGCGGCGCCGCGCTCACACTCCGTCGCCTGCTGCGATGTCATCCGTGGGGCGGTTCAGGATGCGATCCGGTCCCGCCCGCGCTGCGCCGCGCGGAGCACGACGGCGCGGTAGTCCTCGATCGATCGCTCCCGATGCGGCCTCACGACCACGATGAGATCGAGTCCGGGCCCGATCGCGTGCTGCTCGGTTCGAAAGACCTCACGGAAGAGGCGCTTGATGCGGTTTCGCAGCACCGCGCCGCCGGCGCGCCGACCGATCGAGATGCCAAGTCTCGGATGTGAGAGACCGTTCGGCCGCGCGTAGATGATCACGCCGCCGGCGTCTTCGCGCACGCCGTCTGAGTACGCGAGCTTGAAGTCGGCCGGACTCCGGATCCGCATGCGCAACGGAAAACGAAGTCGCGGCTCGCTCACCCCGGTCGCTCCAACTCACTCTGATAGCGATGCATCATTCGCGCGCGGCCGACCATGCCGAGCACGCGTCCAGACACGGGATCGGTCACCGGCAGACTCTGCACATCATGGCGACCGAAGCGATCGAGCGCCACCTCCAGCGTCTGGTCGCGCGACAGTGGCGTGATGTCGCGCCGCGCCACTTCGCCCGCGTGCAGCAGCGGCAGCGCTTCGCGGAAAATGAGCGCCGCGCGCAGATCGCCCGAGGTGATCATGCCGATGTAGGCGCCCTTCGCGTCGACGACCACCATCTCGTCGGCGTGTCGACTCTCGGCGAGTTCGAGCAGGCGCTCGCCGTTGTCATAGGGACCGACTTCGACTGCAGGATCGAGTTGCAGATCGGTCACCGTCAGTCGACGCAGCACCGCCGCTTCCGGCGAGGGCCCAAGGCTCACACCCAGTGCACGAAGTTCGGCCGTGTAAACGGAATCACGATCGAGCAGCCGACTCACGAGCGTCGCGACGACCGCCGCGAGCATGAGCGGCAACATGATGCGCGGGCTCTGCGTGAGTTCGTAGACGAGCAGCACACCGGTGAGCGGTGCGTGCGTCGATGCCGCCACGGTGCAGCCCATGCCGACGAGCGCGAACGATGCGGGGTGCGCACCCGGAATGATGCCCGTGCCGTCAGCGAACGCACCGAACGCGCCGCCAACGGTGGCACCGATGAAGAGACTCGGACCGAAGAGGCCGCCCGCACCGCCGGAACCGAGCGTGAACGATGTCGCCACGATCTTCAGCAGCGTCCACGCGCCGAGCACGATCGCCAGCGTGACGAGCGTGCCGCCAGTCTCTCCGACCTTCGAGTACCAGGCCGGGTCGAGCAGGTCGCGCACGATGCCGTAGCCGTTGCCGAAGAAGGGCGGTGTCTCGGTCAACCCGCTGCTGAGCAGAAGCGATCCGACGCCGAGTACACCGAGCAGCACGGCACCGACGATCGGACGAATCCAGCGCGGACCCGGCAGGCGCGCGAAGTGTCGCTCGCTGAAGCGCATCGTGCGCGCAAACGCAACCGCCACGATGCCAGTCACGGCACCGAGCAGCACGAACGATGGCACTTGCGCGACCGTGAACGTCGGCTGCGCGCCTTCGAAGAAGCCGGGTCCGATGCCGAAGATCGGCTCTCTGCTGTCGAGCAGCGTCTGCGCCGTGGCCGTGCCCATCACGCTCGCGATCACGATCGGTGTGAAGGTGCGCAGCGAGAAGTCGCGCAGCAGCACTTCGAGCACGAAGAAGATTCCCGCCAACGGCGCGTTGAAGACGGCGGCCAAACCTGCCGCGGCGCCGCACCCGAGCAGCGTCGTCACATGCGCCGGCGACGCGCCGAGCGAGCGCGCGAACGCGCTGCCGATCGTGGCGCCGATGGTGACGATCGGACCCTCGGGTCCCGCCGAGCCACCCGATGCGATCGTGAACGAACTGCCCAGCCACTGTCGCACTCCGAGGCGCGGAGGCAGTCTCGATCGATCACGACTCACCGCGTACAGCACCCATGTCACGCCGTGACCGCGCGCCGTGAGCGGCAGCAGCAGAAACACGACCGTCGTCAACGCAGCGCCCGCGATCGGCGCCGCGAGTACGAGGATCACGCCCATCGTGCCAAGACTGCCGAGACCATGCTCGAGCTGATCTTCGAGCCACTGGATAGGAATGATGAAGGCGAGCGCCGCGACGCCCATCAACATGCCGAGCAGCGCTGAGACGAGCAGCAGCACCCAATCGCGATCGAGATCGATGGAGAACTTCCGCCCGCGCAGGAAGGCCACCTTGGGAAGGCGCATGCCCCGAATCTACCGTGAGCCGCACTCGCTTGGCGGAAGAGACGGATTCGGTTAGACTCCCCGATTCGCGCACCGGAGACTCTCATTGATCGAAACCCTGCTCAACGACGATCTGGTGGACGAACTTGGCGGTCGCTTCAAACTGACCGCGCTCATTCAGCGTCGACTCTTCGAGATCATCGGTGACGCCCGCCCGCTCGTTGAGCGACGGACGGCGGATGGTCGCTTCCTTTCGAACATCGAACTGGTGATCGAAGAGATCCGCCAGAAGAAGATCACGATCGATTGGGAAGCGAGTGGGTTGAAGCCACCAGCGACGACGAAGCGGCGCTGAACTCACTGGAAGAGAGGTTGCGGGGTGGGTCCGAAATCTGCGCCGTGATCACAGGCGTTGCGGCTTGTTTTTCACCTCCGCGCGCCTTCGTGCTTGGCTTCCCCGTTCGCAATGCTACTTTTCCGATAACGCCCGCATCTCTCTCCGGGGTAGGAGCCGTCCCATGCTTGCGAAGAGTCTGCACGTGATCGCCATCGCCACAACCGCCGTCGTCACGACGGCGCTGGCAGCGGAGCAGCGACAGGCACCGCGTTTTGATCCGATTCCGATCATGCTGCGCGATGTCATCGATCTCCCGGCAGTGACCGGCGACGGCTATCCGAGCGAGGGCGGCATCGCCGAATGTCCGCAGGCGATCAGGACCTGGTCGAGCGCCAACTTCAGCGGCGGGGCGTTCACTGCGCAACAGGGTTTCTCTCAGGGCGAGATTGCGGCGGTGTCCTTCTCCGTCGCGGCCGATCAGTTCCCGCTTCGTGTCGACTTGGCGGAGATGATCTTCGCCACGACCAGCGCGAACGTCACAACGACGACGCACTGGTCGGTGATGTTCTGGGAAGGCACGCCCGCGACTGGGCAATTGATCGGCACCTTCAGTTCCGACGGCAAGATCCTGCCCCACCTCGTGATGCCACCAGGCACGAACGGAACGAACATCCAGTTCTCCGTCGACCCCGGTGATCCCGAGCAGATCATCCTCCAGAACAACGGTAGTGGAATCGTCTCGGTCGGCTACCGCATCGACAAGCATCACAGTCTGCCAGGCGGACCGTGTGGCGCGATCCCGACCAACGCCAACGCCTTCCCGACGACGGACACGAACGGCCTCGGCGCCCCGACGACGAACTGGCTCTTTGCGATCAACTGCGGGCCGTTCGCCTGCCCAGCGGGCTGGAAGAGCTTCAACCAACTCATCTCTGTGTGCAAGCCGTCCGGCGATTGGAACATCCGACTGACCTACACGGGACTTGGATGCGCACCGCCGACGCCAGGTGCATGCTGTCTGCCCAGCGGCGCCTGCACCGTGGCATCGCCCGACGATTGCGCGGCGCAGAGCGGCACCTTCCAGGGCGCGAATACGAACTGCGCAGGTGTCACCTGCCTGCCCACCGGGAATGTTCCATGCTGTTTCCCGGCAACGGGCAATTGCCTGAACCTGAGCTTCGCGAATTGCCAGTTGGCTGGCGGCGTTCCCGGGCCGATCGGGCTCACCTGCACCGGATACACCTGCTTCCCCACGGGCGCATGCTGCAAGCCCGACGGCACCTGTGCCGTCATGAGCCCCGGCGATTGCGCCCTTGCGAGCGGTCTCTACCAAGGCAACAACACCACTTGTGGTCAGGTCAACTGCCCGGCACCGACCGGAGCAGCATGCTTCCCGAACAACTTCTGCCTGCTCATGACGCAGGCGGATGCAGCGGCCGCCGGCGCAAGCTGGAAGGGCGCCGGCACCACCTGTGCCGACAACAACTTCAACGGCACTGCTGATGTGTGCGAGATCCCGGCAATCCCCGGAGACATCAATGGTGACGGCTTTGTGAACGGCGCCGATCTCGCGATCGTGCTCGGATCATGGGGTCCGTGTGGCGGATGCTCGGGTGATGTGACGGGCGACGATCTCGTCGACGGTGCCGACATCGCCATCGTGCTCGGCAATTGGACCGGCTGATCGGCAACGCGGAGTGATCCTCTGCGAGCGCTCGGCGCGTAACCTCCGCCCGTCCCATTGATTGCGCCGCAGTCGTTGAGATGTGGTTCTGCGATCACCGAACGATCGCGCAAAGAACCGTCTGTTCACGACTTGTGAGAGTCGGTTTTCTGCTTCAATGGGCACCCGGCGTCGGCATGAGCCTGTCGCATGGTGCGGCGGACAGATCCGGCCCGCGATGGAGGTTCCATGTCTGGAGCGAACAGGAGCGTCCGCAACATCATCGTGATGGGCGGATCGGGTACCGGGAAGACGTCGTTGATCGAAGCACTGCTGCACGCCGCCGGAGCCATTCCGAAGCTGGGGAAGATCGAGGACGGCTCCACGGTGTGCGACGCCGACCCGATCTCCAAGGAACTTCAGCACTCCGTCGACCCCGCGGTGGTGCACTTCGTTCACGAAGGCGTCACGGTCAATCTGATCGATACCCCCGGGCTCTCCGACTTTCTCGGGCGCGGCGTTGCGTGCATGCCGGCGGCGGACATGGTGCTGCTCGTCCTCGATCCCAAGGCCGGCGTCGATCCGGTCTTCCGTCGTGTGGCGCGCCTCGCCGAGGAGCGCAAGCTTCCGCGCATGGTCGCCATCAACAAGATCGACCGCGGTGACGATCTGACCGAAGCGATCGAAGCGATCAAGGAGTTCCTCGGGCCCGTGGTGAGGCCGCTCGATCTGCCGGCCGGACATGGCGCGAGCGTCGTCGATTGCTTCGTGAACGAGAAGGGAGAGAGCGATCTCGGCGATGTGGCGACGTTCCACTCGGAGCTCGTCGATCAAGTGGTGGAGGTCGACGACAAACTGATGGAGCAGTATCTCGAGGGAAAGATCGCGACACCCGAGCAGTTGCATGATCCATTCGAGAAGGCGCTGCGCGAAGCGCATCTCGTGCCGCTCGTCTTCGTCTCCGCGCGCGGTGGTGCCGGTGTGAAGGAACTCTTGAGTGATCTCGTGCGCCTGGCGCCGAGTCCCATCGAGAGCAATCCGCGCCCGTTCGAGACGGTCGAAGAAGGCAAGGCGGCCGAGCCATGGGTGCCGACGCATGATCCAGCCGATCCCGCGATGGCGCATGTCTTCCGTGTGGCCATCGATTCGTATGTCGGTCGGCTCGCGTATCTGCGCGTGCATCAGGGCACCATCCGCAAGGACGCGCCGCTTCGGCTCGACGACAGCCGCAAGCCCATCAAGCTCCATCACCTCTACAAGATGCAGGGCAAGCAGCATGTCGAAGTGGATCACCTCGATGCGGGCGAGATCGGTGCCGTGCCCAAGCTGGAAGAAGTGCGCCCAGGGTCGATCCTGCACGACGGCGAAGTCTCCGACTGGGTGCGGCTGAAATCGCTGCCATTGCCTCGGCCCGTGCAAGGCGTCGCCGTGCAAGCGGCGGTGAAGGGCGCCGAAGCGAAGCTCTCCGAAGGGCTCGCGAAACTTGAGCTCGAAGATCCGACGCTGCGCGTGGAGCATGTCTCGGCGACGGGCGAGACGGTGCTGCGCGGTATGGGCGATCTGCAGCTGCGAGTGGCGCTGCGGTCGCTGAAGGAGCGCTTTGGCGTCGAGGTCGCCACGCATCCGCCGAAGATCGCCTATCGCGAAGCGGTGACGGTGCTCGCCGAAGGGCACTGCCGTCACAAGAAGCAGACGGGTGGCGCCGGGCAATTCGCGGAGGTCTATCTGCGTGTCGAGCCGCTTCCGCACGACAGTCCGCAGTGGCCGTTCGAACTCGTGGATGACACCTACGGCGGCAGTGTTCCGCGCCAGTTCATTCCTGCCATCGAGAAGGGCGTGCGCCAGGCGCTCGTGCATGGTGTCGTTGCGGGATATCCGGTGCAGGGCGTGAAGGTCAGCGTCTACGACGGCAAGCATCACGCGGTCGACAGCAAGGAGATCGCGTTCGTCACGGCGGGCAAGCATGCGTTCATCGATGCGGCGCGCAAGGCCAAGCCGGTGATCATGGAGCCGTTCGTGGCGCTCGAAGTCACAGCGCCGGCGTCGGCGCTCGGCGCGATCGCTTCGGATCTCTCGTCGCGTCGCGGTCGCATCGTCGACACGCAGACGCTCCCGAACGGTCAGGTACTGGTGAAGGCCACTGCGCCGTTGGGCGAAGTCACCACCTACGCAAGCAGCTTGAAGAGCATGACCGCGGGCGCCGGCAGTTTCACACTGGAACACAGTCACGACGATCAGGCGCCGCACGATGTGCAGCAGAAGCTCATCGCCGCGTTCAAGCCGCAGGAGGAACCAGTCGGCTGATCGATGCGCGTCTGGTATCGTGTTCGGCCCGTCGCAGCACGGGTGCGCATTGCAATGCGGCTGGATGCAGATCGATGCGGATGTCTGCGGATGGTTGCGGATGTCTGCGAATGGAGAGGTGCCAGAGCGGTTGAACGGGCCGGTCTCGAAAACCGGTGTGGCCTTCGGGTCACCGTGGGTTCGAATCCCACCCTCTCCGCTTCTCATGAGCGGGTGGAAGGGCTTCGGCGCTTCCGCCCGCTCAATTCGTTTGCGGAGAGGCCGTCGTGCCGGAGGCGGACGCAACGGTGCGGCGTGTGGCGTTCTCACGCGCCTCCGTCACGCCGTGCGTGCTGCGCACTTGTGCGAGACGCGGAGTTTCGGCACCATCGCAGTCATGAGCGATCTGGTCATTCGTCCTGAGTTGCCGAGCGATGTGGCGACGATCTCGGCGGTCATTCGCGAGGCGTTCGAGAGCGCGGCGCACGCGGACGGCAGGGGATTGGTCGGTCATTGATCGAGCGCGGACTCGATCAACTGCGCGCGATCGGTGCCTCAGGCTGCGTGGTACTCGGCGATCCGTCGTACTACACGCGATTCGGTTTTGCGCGCGACGCGAGGCTGATCGCACGCGGAATTCCCGCGGAGTTTTTCATGGTGTTCCGTCTTGCGAACGGCAACGCGAACGCGAACGCGAACGGCGAAGTCCGCTATCACGAGGCGTTCGGAGTCGAGGACTCGAAAGCGGATCCGGTACGGCGCTCGGGCACGATCGAAGGTCAGCAGTAGGCTGACACTCATGCGCCTTCGCAAGCTCATCGTGAAGGGAGTCCTGTTCCTGCTCGTGGGTGTGGCACTCGCGGCGCTGACGGTGCCGTTTCTCGGAGGATGGGACGCTCTGTTTCGAATCCTCGGCATCGGGGCGACCGGCGTCGGGGCAGCGCTGCTCTCGATCCCACTGGCCATGCTGACCGCGCGACCAGTGCTTCGGCCCGGCGCGATCGCGGCGCTGCTCGTTGTCGCATTCGAGGCGATCATCATTTCCACGGCGGCACTTGATCTGGGCAGCAATGTGGAGGAGTTCCTGTTCATCGGGCTCTCGCTGGCGTTGCCGCTGCTCCTGTTCGTCGCGTCCGCGTTCCTGGTGACGCGAGCAGCAACGAGAACGATGGCCCGGATCGGCTTTGTGACCGCCGCGATCGCGAGCGTGCTCTCGCTCACCGCCTCCATTGGAGAGTTGGTCGCCGACGCCCGCTGGTTCGAACGGCTGGTCGTGTTCGCACAGCTCATGTCGATCACGGGCCTGCTGACGCTCGCCGGGACCTGGCGCCGTGATGGCGAACGCTGGCTCCAGGCAGTGCTTGTTGCGACAGTTCCGCTCGCGGCGTTTGTGATCACGGTGATGTGGTACCCACTCGAGTGGTGGCAGCGCGTGGGAGTGGGCGAACAGATTCTGGAGCCGCTCGCCACGCTTCTGTGGGCGGCCGCCGGGTCACTCACCATGGCGCGGCTCTCGCGTCTGGCGGATCTGCGCGGCATGCAGAATTGGCTCCGCCCGGCGTTCGTGTTGGTCTCGCTCGCGGGCTCGGCGCTTCTTGCCTATTCAGCAATGCCGGGGGCGCGATCGGCAGGCACGCTTGGATCCGCGGCGATTGTGGTCAGCGTCTGCATGTTGCTGGCGATGATCGTGCTCTGGTGGCTCAACCGCAGGGGCGAGGTCGCCGAGTCGAGTGCGCTGGCCGTGCCGGGATCGCTGCCATGTCCGCGCTGTCACGGCACGATCGAGTTGCGTCCCGGTGCTGGCGCCTGCGCCGTCTGCGGTCTGCGCTACAAGTTGGCGCTCGAAGCGCCCAACTGCCGCAAGTGTCGGCATGACCTCGGCCACATCACGAGCGAGCACTGCCCCGAGTGCGGCGAGAAGATCCGCAACGGCGGCGGCGTCGGCGTCAGCAATGGCGTCGGTGCCGGCGCAGGCATCGGCGTGAGCGCCGCCGCAGCCCCCGCGACTACGACGATGTCGTGAGCAGCGCCACTCCGCCGAGCAGCATTGCGATCGCAGTGATCTTGCGCACGCTCATCGGCTCACCCAGGATCAACCACGCAAGCAGCACCGCAATGGCCGGCGCCAGCGTGAATGCGATCGGCTTCACCTTCGAGAGATCGCCCACCGCGATGCCGAGATAGAAGAAACCGACGCCGAGTGCGCCAGCCGAGAGTCCCGAACCGAGTACGAGCAGCAGCAGCGTCCTTGACTCGGCGCGCCACCAGTCGGGCTCGCGCGAAGCGTGTACGCCGAGCGGTTCGAGCCATCCGCGCGTGGCGGCGAACCACGCCATGATGAGGATCGGCAGCGCCACGGCCGTCCGCACCGCGATCGCCGACATCGGTCCGACCTGGCCGCTCTTGAGCACGAGTTTGGTGCAGAGTTCACCGACACCCCACGCGATACCGGCGAGCACACCGAAGAGGATCGCTTGCATGCACGGAACGATATCGCGTTGCGTCGCCGCCGATGAAGACCGATGAACACCGATGCCCCGGTGCCGCGAAAGTCCGATGGCGCAATGCCGCGATTCCCCGATGCTCACACGAGGTCGGCTTCGCTCTCGCGGATCCATCCGCTGCGACCGTTGGGCAGTTCGATGTGCACCCATCCCGGGCGACGATCAAGCATCCGGAACTCAACGCCCTCGCCGAGCGACTCCTGGAACTTGGGCTCGAATCCGTCGCCGTTGCCCTTGCGCATGATGGCGCCGTGCTCGACGACCACACCGCGCGGCCGAAGCTGATCGAGTGAAACATCGAGGGCCACGGTCGCGCCGAAGGTCAGCGCCACCGCGGCGGCGGCGCCCGCACCGAGCCGCAACGCGAGCGACGCGCCTTCGCTTGCCGCCAGTTGCGGCCTGATCAGGCGCACGATCACGACCAGCCAAAGCAGCGCCCACGCGCCAATTGCGACGCGCAGGCGTGTCGGTATCGAAAGCACATGCCACCAGCTCGCCACGCTCTCGATGAGCGTGGTCGACCCGGCGCGCTCGAAGCGATCGGTGACCATCGTTCGCGCATGTGCCAGATTCTGCTGCACACGCACATCACCGGGCGAGCCGCGCTCGGCACGAAGGTAGGACGCGATCGCAGGACCGACGCGACGCGCCTGCAGTTGTGCGTTGCCAAGGTTGTAGTGCAGCGCCGCGTTGTCGGCGCCGCCATCGCGAACGGCGGAGAAGAGTGAAGCGCTCTCGGCGAAACGGCGCCGCGCTTCAGCGGGGTCGCTTCGAAGCAACGACATGCCCGTGTCGTAGGCCTGCTGCGCGGCGAGGAGCGTCGTCAGCGGATCGCCGCCCATGGTGTCCGCGCGTGCGGCAGCGAGTGGACACAGCAGCAGGGCCAACAGCGCGGTGCACGCGAGTCGTGTCATGACGGCACGCCGTTCGCGATGCTGAGGTCGAGACGCTCGAGTTGTGCAAGCAGTCGCTTCGCTTCTGCACGGAGAGTCTCTGGCGGCGCTTCGTCGCGATTCGCGAAGGCCGCATGCTCGCCTGCCGCGAGAACGCAACCGAGATCGCTGCACAGATGTTCGTCCGCCTCGACCGAGGCCAGCAGCGCCAACGCCTCTCGTCTCGTCAGGCTCGACGCAGCAAGTCCGCAGCGATCGGCCAGGAAGCACTGCAGCGCGGCGGCGATGGCGGGGGCGTCCACCGCTGAAGCGATCGCTTTGCGTGCGCGAGCAGGCGCCTGCCGTGAGCGACGGATCCGTTCATCGGAACCGAGTCGCTCATTCCGTCGGCGCACGAGCGCCATGACGAGCGCAATCAGCGGCGGCGCGACGACGACGGCGAGAGCGCTCCAACCGATGTGCACGCGATCGACCGCCAGCAGCGCCGGCGAGATGGGCTCGCTGGCGACGAGGCCTCCCTCGACCTCCGTCAACTTCGATGCGGGCGCGGCAGGCAGCGCCGCCGCGTTGCCACCGGTGACGACCATCGTGTCGATGCGCTCCGCGGGAAGCACCGTGATCGAGATCGGCCGGCTTTGCACGGTCGAGTACTTCCCGCTGATCGGATCGAAGAAGCTGAACGAAATCGGCGGGATCTCGGTGACGCGCTCCGAGAGCGGCCGTAGCGACTGCGTGAAGACCTTCGTGCGCCCGTTCACCGTGCCGACGAGCGGCTCGCTCGGCATGCGGAAGTCGCGCTGCAGATTGCTCTGCTCCGAGATTGGCGGCGGCAGCAGTCGCGTGAGATCCGCTCCACCGGGTGTGCGATCCACGATGATCACGGAGAGCGTGATCGGATCACCGACGCTCGCGCGCGTGGGCTTGGCGCGCGCTTCGATTTCGAAGACACCGACCGCGCCCGCATAGTCGACGGGGCGTCCTTCCGACGGTGGCGGTTCGATCTCGACCGGCGGTTGCGCCGGCTCGAGCGTCAGCAGTCGTTGACTGTTGTTCGCACGCGGATAGCGCAGAGAGATCTCGATGCCGGGGATCGCCATCGGTCCCGGCTTGTCCGGCGAGAAGCTCGTCGTGAGCTCGAAGACGATCCACTCATCGCCGCGTTCATCGCGTTCGTGCCTCGGTGGAATCGTGAATTGCCCGTCGCGATAGAGTGCTTCGATCGCAGGTTGGAAGACGCCCCATTTCGATTCGTTCGCCAACACCACCTGCGCCCAGAGGCTGCGCGGATCCGTCATCACACGCGTGCGCTGCGGTGGACGGATGCTGAGACGCAGCGTGGCGGTCACATTCTGTCCGACGACGGCGTGCTCGGGATCGATCAGCAATTCGACGCTCGCCATGCGATTGGTGTCGATGGCGCTCACCGCCACCGTCGACTCGCGACTCTCGTAGGTCTCGCCGTCGACGACGACGCGCACGCGCGGCAGCTCGTACTGGCCCGGCTGTTCCGCAATGAAGTAGACATCGAAGCGCACGGTTCGACGCTGCACGGCGCGACCGTTCATAATCGTGGTGTGCGACATTTCGCGCGAGCGATTGACCTGGCTCCGGAGCCCGGGCGTGGACGGCGGCCGTGGCTCGCCGACTTCGGACGCGTTGGTGATGTCGAAGGTCAGCACGATCGGTTCACCGACTTCGGCGTTCGGCTTGGGATAGGTGATCTCCACCTCGGCGCGGCTGGCGCCAGCCTGCGGGCGCTGCGCGCGCGCGTCGGACACGACACACAGTGCAACGAGCATGACCAGCGCAAGAAGCGGTGTCGAGCATCGAGCTGTGTTGGAGGCGAGCGTTGACATGAGGTGGTTGTGCATCACACGGCTTCGAACTCGAACAGGATCACCAGTCTCGCTCGGCCGGCGCCTGACGAACGCGCTCCTGAGCCTGACGCTGTTCACGACGCTTCTTCTCCTTCTCTCGCACCAATTGGAGCAGGCGTTCCGCTTCGTCGCGGCTCATGGTGCGGCGCGGCTCGCCCTTGGCTTCCCCTTCGCTCTCCTGACCCTCGGCGGCCGCCGCCGCTTGACCTGACTCGCCGCCCTGACCCGCCTCTGGTTTCGGCTGCGGTTTCTGCGGGGGCTTGTCCTGAGGCTGCTGCTCCGGCTTGCCCTCTTGGTCCTTTGGCTGCTGCTGGTCCTTGGATTGTTGCTGATCCTTTGGCTTCTCGGGTTGTTTCGGATCGAGCGGATCTTCCGGCGTGCCTTGCGACTCCTCCGCCGGCTTCTTCTGCTGCTCGTTCTCCTTGCCCTGATCGCCCGTGTCCTGCTTGTCGCTCTTCTCCTTCTTCTCGTCGGCGGGCTCGTTCTTCTGGTCTTCGGGCTTCTGCTCCTGGTTCTTGCCGCCGTCCTTCGGTGCGCCATTTTTCTGACCATCGGAGCCCTGCTGGTTCTGCTGTTGATCCTGTTCTTGCTGGTCGGACTCCTGCTCCTTGTTCTCCTGTTTCTGCTGGTCGTCCTTTTGCTGCTGATCCTGATTCTGATCCTGTTTCTGGTCTTGGTTCTGCTGTTGTTGCTGGTTCTTCTGCTCCTCTTCGAGCATTCGCAGCAGTCGAAGCGACGCTTCGGCATTGACGCGTGCATCGCGATCGCCGGGCTGCGCCGCGCTTGCATCCTTGAAGTGCGTGAACGCTCGGCGCACCTGTTCGATCGCTTCCTTCATCGCCTCGGGCGCCGGGGGCTCGTCGCCCTGCGCTGTCGCGTCGATGACGGAGCGTCCACGGTTGTACATCGCGCGCGCCGCGAGATCGGCGTTGCGTGATTGGGCGGCGCGGGCGAAGAGCTCCTGCGCTCGAGCAAGATCGCCGTGCTCGTACTCGGCGAGACCCAGGTTGTAGGCGACTTCGCTCGATCCTGGCTTGAGCTCGAGCGCGCGACGGTAGGCGCTGCGCGTCGCTTCGAGATCGCGGCGCTGCCAGGCATCGCGCGCTTCGATCACCGCCTCGCCGAACGCGCGATCGGCTTCCTCCGTGGTGGGCGCACCATCCATGGGTGGAACCGCACCCTCCTCGCTGCTGGAGGGCGGCGTCGCTAAAGGTGCCGGAGCCTGCATGGCCAGCATCAGAATGATCTCGATCATGTGAGTCCTCCTTCGAACGCGCGGCGGCGTGCGCGGCGCCAACCACCGTCGCGCCGATCACTCACGAGACTCTCGATCAGCAGCAGCACGAGCGCCAATCCCGCGAACCATGTGTATCGCTGCGTGCGACGCTCGATGCGGCCGCCTTCGAATTCGCCTCGCTCCAGCCTGCCGACGGTCTGCTCGTAGATCTCTCCGAAGTCGGCTTGCGCCGTGCCCGCGCGGATGAAGAGCCCGTCGCCCGCCTCCGCAATTCGGCTGAGCAGATCGGGATCCATGCGACTCCAGACTTCCTGGCCCTCGTGCACCACCCATGCTCGCGCGCCGCTGCGCGAAATGGGAATCCGCGCGCCCTCGCTTGCATCACCGATGCCGACGGTGAACACGCGCACGCCCTTCTCTCTTGCCGCGCGCGCGGCCGCGACGGGATCGTCGCCCATGTCCTCACCGTCGGAGACGATGATGATCGCGCGCGGTGTGTTCGCCTCGTCGGGAAAACTCTCGACAGCGAGCCCGATGGCGTCGGCGAGATAGGTGCCGCCGCGCCCCGCCGACTGCGGCGACAACTCCCCGAGCATGGTGCGGAACGCGCCGTAGTTGAGCGTGAGCGGCACGCGAATGGCGGGCAATCCAGCGAATTCGATGAGGCCGACTCGGTCGCCGGCCGCGCGGTCGAGTGCATCACCGATGAACTGCTTGGCGCGTTCCAGTCGATTCGGCGTCGCATCCTCACCGAGCATCGAGCGACTCACATCGACCAGGAAGTAGCAATCGAGTCCCGTGCGCGGGATCTCTTCGACCTGCAGTCCCCACCTTGGATCCATGAGCGCCACGACGGTCGCGCTGAGCGCGGCGGCGACAACGCCCGCGCGCAGCAAGGGTCGCCACGCACTCACCGACGGCGCGATGCGCCGCCACAACGCGATCTCTGCAAAGCGCGACCAACTCCGCACGCGGTTCCGCTGACTCAGCGCCGCGATCAGGAGCAGCAGCGCCACTGCGATGAACAGGAGCGATGCGTTGGGCTTGGCGAATTCGAAGTCCATGTGCGGAGTGCGGAGTGCGGCGTGCGGCGTGCGGCGTGCGAAGCGTGGAGTGCGATTCAGGTGAGCACGCGCAGGCGCGTCTGGGCGAGAAGCAGTTCGAGTGCGAGCAGGATCGCGGCTCCGAGCAGCAGCGGGGGAATCGAAACGCCCTCGATCGTGATCGACTCGACGGCGAGCGATGTGGATTGGCGATACCGGCGCTCCTCGGTGGCGGTCTTCTCGAGTGCGTCGATGCGTTCATAGATGTCGCGAAGGCTGCGCTCGTCGGTGGCGCGGAAGTACTCGCCGCCGGTCATCTCCGCCATTGCCTGCAGCAGTTCCTCGTCGATGCTGACGGGTTGATTCACATATTGGCGACCGAAGGGCGTCTGCACGGGCATCGGCGCCATGCCGCGCGAGCCGACGCCGATCGTGTAGAGACGAATGCCGAGTGTCTTCGCCATCTCCGCCGCGATGATCGGATCGATGTCGCCGGCGTTGTTCTCGCCGTCCGTGAGCAGAATGATCACGCGGCTCTTGATGCGGCGCGTCGGATCGACGCCGCGACTCTCGCCAAGATCCCGAAGTCGTTCGACCGCGAGCGCGACACCATCACCGATGGCGGTGCCGTCCTCATTGCCGCCAGCGGGGCGGATGCGCTTGAGCACATCGATGAGATAGTCATGATCGAGTGTCGGTGGTGAAAGACTGTCGGCGAAGCGCGAGAAGGTGACGAGGCCGATGAGATCGTCCTTGCGACCCTTGAGTCCTTCGCCACCGCCGATGAATTCGCTTGCGACCAACTTCACGGCGTCGAGTCGATCCATCTCGCGCCCGCGACGCGCGAAGTCCATCGCCTGCATCGAGCCGCTGCGATCGACCACGAGTTCGATGGCGATGCCCTCGACGAAGATGCGCGACTGCTCATTCGCCTTGACGGGTCGCGCAAGTCCGATGACCAGGAAGACGACGGCCAGCGAGCGTAAGAGTGGAAGCAGCCAGCGTGCGCGTGCCATCACTCCGCGCGAGGGAAGTCCAGCCGCGAGCAGTGCGGAGGCTCCGGGCAACACTACGGCGGCGCGCCACGACGAGCGCGTCCATCGCAGCCACACCAGCGGGATGACGAGCAGCAACAGCAGCCACCACGCTTGTTCGAAGGCGAAGCCCTTCACAGGGGCGCCTCCCGGTCGCTTGGCTCGGACGCGGTTTCTTCCACGAGGCCGTTCGCGGAATCGAACGCGCGCTCGCAGTCGCCGGCACCGGGGCGCTCGGCTGCGAACTTCACTCGGTCGGCGGTGCGCAGGAATCCCGAGAGCAGCACTCGATGTCCTTCCCCGATCGAAGCGTGGTAACTCGCCGCTGCAAGGAACTCCTTCGTCGTCTGCTCCGGTGCGCGAATGCCGAAGCGTCGTTCGACATAGCGCCGCACAATGTCGGAGAGTCGTACATAGAACTCAAGCACGCGACCGTTGCCGGGAAGATCGTCGTCATGCAGCTGCGCCAGCGAGCGGCGCGCCTCGTCCTGGGGCGTGATGATGACGATCGGCGTCGGACGGCGCAGCACGCGCCAGCCTGCGTAGCCGATGGCGAGCAGCGCCATCGCGCCGGCCGCGACGAGTGTGATCAGGCGCCAATCGCGCGGCAGATCGATGTCGACCGCGTCCTTCACCGGGCGCAGTGCAGAGCGCGGATCATCGACCTCGCCGACGAGCGAGCGGATCTCGATGCGAAGCGGGCCGACGGCGATGGCGTCGTCCGCACCCGCGCCACCCTGTCTCAAGACGATCGCCGGAATCTCCTGCATGCCCGCAGCAAAGCTCACGACTTCGAGTTCCTGCGTCTGCATCGTCGGTCGATTCGGATCGGGTGGCAGCATGCGCGCCGAGCGCACTTCGAACTCGCCGAGCATCGGCCGCGGAGCGCCGGGCGCCGAGGCGCTGGGGAAGCGCACGGTCACATCGGCAGGCGCGTCGACCTCGAGTCGAAGCAGCAGCGGTTCGCCGACTTCGATCGTGCCCGTCACCGCGCGGAGCGTGGCGCCGACGCCGCCGCGATCGACGCTCGCCTCGGTCACCGGTTGCTCGGTGCGCGGTTGCGGCGCGGCAGATGCTGACGGAAGAGCAGCCGCGAGTGCCAGCGCGATGGCGGTCGCTCGCACCGGCGTGCCCGCCGCGGACCCGCGATGCGCGAGTGATCGCAGGCGCGGCGTCATCGACCCCTCCGAGCTTCGCGCCGTCGGAAGTAGTCCATGAGCGGCCGCGCGCAGTCGACGCCGGTCTCGAGCTCGATCGGCGACATCTTGGCCCGCGCAAAGGCGAGGCGCCGGCGCTCGAGCGCCTCCGCTGCGAGCGAGGCATAGCGCGCGCGGACGCGGCGGCTGGAGGTATCGATGACCACGCGCTCGCCGGTTTCTGGATCGACGCATTCCACGAGCCCGACCGAGGGCAACTCGGTTTCGCGTCGATCGGTGATGACCACCGGAATCACATCGTGCCGCTGCCTCGCCAGTGAAAGCGAACGCTCCCAGCCGAGATCCTGGAAGTCACTGACGACGAAGAGCACGGAGCGTCGACGCTGAATGCGATCGAGTTCGCGCACGGCCTCTCCCAGCGAAGTGCCGCGCCCTTCCGGGGCGAACGCGAGCAGCTCGCGCACGATGCGCAGCACATGCCGCGGACCCTTCCGTGCCGGCACGAAGCGTTCGATGCGATCGGTGAACGCCAGCAACCCCACCTTGTCGTTGTTCTTGATCGCCGAGAAGGCGACCGTCGCCGCGACCTCGGCCGCAAGTTCGCGCTTGAACTGCGCGACCGTACCGAACGAAAGCGAACCGGAGAGATCGACCGCGAGCATGACCGTGAGTTCGCGCTCTTCGCGGAAGAGCTTCACATGCGGTTCGCCCACGCGCGCAGAGACATTCCAGTCGATCGAGCGCACATCGTCGCCGATGATGTAGGGCCGCACCGATTCGAACTCCATGCCTCGGCCCTTGAACGCGGAGTGGTACTGACCCGCGAGCGCCTCGCTCACGGTGCGGCGCGTGCGGATCTGAATGCGGCGCACGCGCCGAATCAGGTCCTTCGCGTCAACAGGTGTTCCGGTGGCAACCATGCGTTGCATCCATCACGGCACGGGCACATGCTCGAGCAGCGTGCGCACCACATCGTCGGAATTCTTCTCGAGCGCCTCGGCTTCGTAGGTGAGTCCAATGCGATGGCGCAGCACTTCGAGTGCCACATCTTTCACATCCTGCGGCACCACATAGCCGCGGCCGTCGAGGAATGCCTTCGCACGCGACGCGAGCGTCAGTGCGATCGTGGCGCGCGGCGACGCACCGTACTGAATGAGTTCCTTCAGCGGCGCCTTGAAGGCCACCGGATCGCGCGAGGCCACGACGATGTTGACGATGTAGTCCTTGATTCGATCGTCGACGAAGATCTCATCGACCACGGCACGCGCAGCGTGGATCGCCTCAGGCTGCATCACAGGCTCGATCGCGATCTTCGAACTCGTCCGCGCCATGCGATCGAGGATCTGCCGCTCTTGCTTCGGCGTCGGATACCGCACGATCAGTTTCAGCAGGAAGCGATCGACCTGCGCCTCGGGCAGGGGATAGGTGCCTTCCTGCTCGATCGGGTTCTGCGTCGCGAGCACGAGAAACGGATCCGCCATCGGAAAGGTTTCGGTGCCGATCGTGACTTGCCGCTCCTGCATCGCTTCGAGCAACGCGCTCTGTACTTTCGCCGGCGCGCGGTTGATCTCATCCGCGAGCACGATGTTCGTGAAGATCGGCCCCTTCTTGACGACGAAGTCGCCGGTGGCCGGGCGATACACGAGCGTGCCGATCAAATCCGCCGGCAGCAGATCAGGCGTGAACTGCACGCGTTGGAATCCCGTGCGGATGCCCGCCGCGAGCGTTGCGATTGCCGTCGTCTTCGCGAGTCCGGGCACGCCCTCGATGAGCACATGCCCATTCGAAAGCAGGCCGATGATGAGCCCTTCGAGCAACTCATCCTGGCCGACGATGACGCGATGCATCTGCTCGACGAGTTGCCGGAACGGCTTCGATGCGGATTCGACCTGACGCTCAATGGCACTGATGTCGTGTTGGGTGACGGTCATGAAAAGGTCCTTTGGGCGGAGCAAGCAGAGGAGACCGGCCTCGCGGTCAGTCGTGCCTCGGAAGAAGATACGACGCGTGGTGGCCGCGTGTGAAGGTCCGGATCCCGTAGCATCGTCGCTGAGCGAGTGCCCCGTTCGTCACGGCGGCGCTACGGCAGTGGTTCAGCGGCGCAGGCGCGGCGCTGATGCGGATCAAGAGTCCTGACGGTGGGAGCGGCATCGCATGCGAATCGGATGGATCGGAACGGGCGTGATGGGACGGTCGATGGCGGGCCATCTCCTTGACGCAGGACACGAGCTGTTTCTCCATACTCGGACGCGATCGAAGGCTGAGGAGTTGCTGGCGCGCGGCGCACAGTGGGCGAATGATCCGGCCGCAGCCGCTGATCGCGCCGAAGTCGTCTTCTCCATGGTGAGCCTGCCGGCCGATGTCGAAGCGGTGCATCTCGGTCGACGCGGCACGCTCGAAGCGAAGGCGCCGCCTGGCGTCATCGTTGACATGAGCACGGCACCTCCCGCGCTGTCGCGACGCCTTGCGAAGCGCGCGGCGGAGCTTGGCATCGGCGCCGTCGATGCGCCGGTCTCAGGCGGCGATGTCGGCGCGCGCAATGCCACACTCTCGATCATGGTCGGCGGCAGCGACGACGACGTGGCGACGGTTCACCCATTGCTCGAGCGACTCGGCAAGACCATCGTTCATCAAGGTGCCTCCGGCAGCGGTCAGCACTGCAAGATCGTCAATCAGATCCTCGTCGCGGCGGCGACCATCAGCATGAGCGAAGCGCTCGCGTATGCGCAGAAGGCGGGTCTCGATCCGCAGAAGATGCTCGAGAGCGTGGGCGGAGGCGCTGCGGGAAGTTGGACCATCCAGCACCTGGCGCCGCGCGTGTTGCGAGGCGACTTCGAGCCAGGATTCCTCGTTGAACATCTCGTGAAGGACCTCGGCATTGCTGCTGAAGGTGCCGCGGGAATGGAACTCGACCTTCCGGGGTTGGCACTCGCCAAGCGACTCTATGAGGAACTCGCGGCCGCGGGCCACGGCAAGCGCGGCACGCAAGCAATGGCGCTGCGCTACCTGACCACAGTTCCACCACCGGCCCCGGCCGTCGCTGAACAGAAGGACTCGCCCCCGCCTTCGATCTCGAGTTAGGCCGTCAGTTGGAACGCGGATCACACATCGCGCGCGACCGCTGCTCGAGGTTCATCGCTCCGTTGGCGTCCCGCGCTTGATTCGGACCCCGCGCTCACTTGGAGGTGAGATAGGTCTCGACGCTCTTGATGTCGGGAATGATCTTCGCCGTCAGTTTCAGCGTGAAGCTGGCACCCACGCTCGGTACGACGACCTTGGTCGGCGACTTGCGCCGCGCGAAGGGGCGTCCACCGCGCTGCTCCCACGGCGTCTCGCGACGACGCACCGTCGCGATGCGGGTCAGCGTGCGCTGCACCTTCGGCTGAAGTCGCATGAGGCGCTGCAGCGTCTTGCGCTGACGCGCGGTGCGCGGCATGGCTTTGATCGTGAAGGTGACGGTGCTGCTGTGAACGAGGTCGGCCATGGTCGATGATCCTTGCATTTCGTCCGCCGGTCCGGTGACGAAAGTCCAGCAAGATACAGCCTTTCGAGGGTCGATGCCACCCTTGGGTGACTGCGCTCGCCCAGTTCCCTCACCAAGCGGAATCTTGCCCTCTGCGGCTCTCTTCCACCATGTCGGTACCACCGTCCGGCAACTTGGAGCATCCTCTCCCGACTCAAGGATCGGTCGGCAGTGCGCTTCGCGGAAGCGGCCGGGCGCGCATGAACATCACGATCGTCTCATCCGTTCCCGGCACATCGATCGCGATGACGGCGGGCAGCCCATTGACCGGTGCGGGAACCGTGCCCTGGTTCAGCGCCACGGCGCCACTTTGTTCGATCCGCATTTCGAAGTGAACGAGCGCGCCGCGCTCGGCATCGCGCTCCGGTCGAAACGAAACGCGCAGTGAGAGGTCGCCGACGCTTGTCTCGACGATCGCGTCCATGTCAATCGCAGTCACGAGTGTCGGCGACGAGAGCACTGTTGCACCGGCCATTCCAGTCACGGCGCTGCGCGGGAGCGGCGCGGGCGACGCCGCGTCGAGGGCGTGTTCGCGCCACGCGACGGAAGGCACGCGCACAAAGACCGTGGCGAGTTCGAATGCGATGGCGCGCGTCAGTCGAAGTTCTTCGAGCAGCGCCGCGAGTCGACGATGGATGCTCGCGGGCGCACTCACGAGCAGCGTGCCGTCCAGTTGCGTGGCGTTCTGCGACTCGCCGCCATTGCGCACCCAACCCTCCGGGTCTACATGTTCTGCCGCCTGCACCGCGAATTCACTCGCAAGCTGATCCGCCTGATAGGCGCGCGTATGGCGAAGCGAAATGACGGCAGTCGGCGTGACAAGCCGCATGCGACCGAGGATCGCTTCAGCGCGCGGTCGCGCGTACGGCACGCCGACGGAAACGCAGAGCGCATCGAGCACGGCCAGCAGTGATCCCTCGCCGCGAGCGAGCGGTGGCGCATCGTCGGGCGAGATGCGAAGCGTGGCAAGCGCGTCCCAGTCCGCTTCGACGGGAACTCCCGACTGTGCCGCGAGCGAGTCGAGCAGCTCGCGCAAGGTGCGCGCGTCGGATGGAACGGTGACGAAACTCGACGCGGCGCGATCGAGCACTGCGAGTTCGGCCGTGAGCGCATCGCTCTCGGCGCGCGAGGGTGCGACGACCGGCGGCGCTGCTGGCGCGGGATCGGCATCGGGCGCAGGTGGCGCACCTTGAAAAGCGAACGCAAGGCCGAGAACGAACGGCACCATTACGGCGCCAACGAGTGAAGGCGAAGGCATGAAGGCTCCTACCGGCGTTCGCTCACGCCGCTGTGATCGCATCGCGAATCGGTTTGACCACATGCGGGATCACGCGATCTTCGGCGAGCCGCTCCGCATGTCCGCAGAGCGTGGTGAGAATCGTCGGCAATTCGGCGATCGCCACCATCGGTCCGCTCCGTCTCACCGTGAGATAGACGCTGATCGGTTCCTCGCCCGGTCGCGCGATGCCCGGATCGCTTCCCTTCGAGCGGCTCTTGATCTCGATGAACGCCTGAAGATCATTCGCGTCATTGAGCGAGAGACCCAAGAACGGCTGGATGTCGATCGGTCGATCCTGCTGTGGATCGACGAGTGCCGCAAGCGGCGAGTCAGCAAGCAGCGCATCCCAGATGATCTGATCGCGATTGCCCTCGGCTTCGAAGTCGAAGCAGAAGACGAGCTCGAGATGTTCGATGTCAAGCGGCGAGATTGAGAGGTACCACGGCGCCGATTCCAGCACGAGCCGATGCAGGCGATACGCGGCGTCGAGTGAGGGCGGGTTGACCATGCCGCTGCGCAACGATGTCTGACGCATCGTCACCCACGAGAAGGTGCGATCCTGATCGTCGCTCTCCAGCACCAGTTCCTGCTCGTAGCGACGCAGGTGGCGCAGCGCCGGCTCCTGCTTGCGAAGTCGATCGAAGAGCTCGAGCACCGGCTCACGATTGGCCGGCAGATCGAGCTTCAGCGAGAGTTTCTGATTGATGTAGAAGTCGCGGCACCAAAGGCCGTACTCGGTTGCCATCGGTCCCCTCCGTTCGCCGAGTGTACGCCACGCGTACCGGCGCGCCGCTCGCTGCGAACGCATGTGGACACGCTGTCGGACCGCAAGGTCACACCGCGCCGTCACACTGCGCCGTCACGCAGCCAACGCAGCACTTCGGCGGTCTCTTCGAGTGTCTCGAGCGCGAGATCAGCGCCATGCTCGGCAAGCACGGCCGAAGTGAAGTCACCGGTGGCCACGCCAATGACGCGGCAACCGCTGGCTCGCGCGCAGTCCACATCAAACGGCGTGTCGCCGATGATGATCGTGCGCGAAGGATCCGCCACGCGGCCGGTGTGCTCCTGGTATCGGCGCATCGCGACGGGCGGCAGCGCTCGGCGACTCTCGCCATCCTCCGCCCACGCATTCACCGTGAAGAGGTCGGGATCGAGTCCGCTGTGGCGAATCTTGAGTCGACCGGTGTTGCTGTAGTTTCCGGTGAGCAGCCCAAGCTGGAAGAGCGGCGCGTGGCGCAGTTCTTCGAGCAGGACGGGAACGCCGGGCATGACGCGCGTTGATCCGGGACGCTCGTCGAGGCGACGCTCAAGATGCCGCGCATAGCACGCGCGAAAGCGATCGTGCGATGACGCGCTGTCATCGAGCTCATGCTTCGCGACGAGATCGCGCCAGATGAGCGTGTCGAGTCGGCCTGCCACACCGATGCCGTCAAAGGAGATCTCGCGATCGGGATGCAACTCGCTGAGCGCGTCCGTCATGGCCGCCATGCCCGCACCCTGCGTGCGAAGCAGCGTGCCGTCGATGTCGAAGAGCACCAGCACCGAGCGATCGTCACGCTTTGCCCGGGTGTCTCTGCTCACGCGACCGCCGGTGTCCCGGCGCCGACCGCCGCCACGATGCGCTTCGCCGCGTCGGTGAGATCGTGCGCCGACTGCATGGTGGGAATGTCGCGTTGCGCCTCGCTCAGAATGCGGCGCGCTTCGTCGACATTCGTGCCCTCGAGCCGAACAACGAGCGGAACCTCAAAGCCAATCTGCGTGGCCGCGGCCACGATGGCGCGCGCAATGCGATCGCACGGCATGATGCCGCCGAAGATGTTGACGAGCACGCCCTTCACACGCGGGTCACCCAGGATGATGCGGAACGCTTCGCCCACGGCCTCTTCGCTGGCGCTGCCGCCGACATCGAGGAAGTTCGCGGGACTGCCGCCGTGCAGCTTCACAAGGTCCATCGTGCTCATGGCGAGACCGGCGCCGTTGACGAGACAACCGATCGATCCATCGAGCGCCACATAGCTGAGACCGAACTCCTGTGCGCGAAGCTCGGCGGGATTCTCCTCGCTCGGATCGAAAAGCGCGGAGACGGTCTTCTGGCGAAAGAGCGCGTTGTCATCGAAGGTGAACTTCGCGTCGATGGCGAGCACTTCGCCGTCAGGAAACTGCTTCGACGACGGCGTGACCACCAACGGATTGACTTCGACCAGACTCGCGTCGCTGCTGCGCATCAACTCGGCCAGCCGCAACATGATCGTCACGGCTTGCGAAACCTGGCGTCCCTTGAAACCGAGCCGGAACGCGGCTTCGCGCGCCTGATGCGCCGGCATGCCGATGAGCGGATCGATGCGGCAACGAATGATCGCCTCCGGACGCTCGGCCGCCACGACTTCAATCTCGGTTCCGCCTTCGCTACTCGCGATCATCGCGTTCGCGCGTTGAGCGCGATCGACCGTGATCGCCATGTAGTACTCGTGCGCAATCTCGACCGCCTCGGCCACCAGCACGCGACGCACATCGAGTCCCTCCCGCGGCGTCTGCGGGCTCACCATGCGGTTGCCGAACATAAACTCCGCCGCGGTCTTCGCATCGGCGGCGTTCTTGACCAGCTTGACGAAGCCAGCCTTGCCGCGGCCGCCGGCATGCACCTGCGCCTTGATGACAACCTGCGTGGTGCCCGCCGCGAAGAGGCGCGAAGCCTCCTCCGTGGCAGCGGCGGCAGACTCGGCAACGGCGAATCGCGGTGTTGGAACGCCTGCCGTTCGAAGCAACTCCCGCGCCTGGTACTCGTGGATCCGCATAGAAGGGCGGCAATCGTAGCACGCATGCGAACGCCGATCACATCCGCAGGCCCGTTGGCCGCGCCGCGCGAAGTCGCATCCGCGCCCGCGCCGCGCGGGACACATCCGCGAGCCGCGCGGGGCCTCGCTTGCTGCGCCCTGCCCGCTCGGGTTGCGAAGCGCAACCTCTCGCTCGTGCTCGCGGCGCGAGGCCCCGTCGTCGGCTCGCCGTCGCACACATTCGACGCGTGCGCGCAGCCCCGTCGTCGGCTCGCCGTCGCACACATTCGACGCGTGCGCGCAGCCCCGTCGTCGGCTCGCCGTCGCACACATTCGACGCGTGCGCGAGGCCCCGCGCGGCTCGCCGTCGCGCGCCGCGTTAGCCCCATGCACCGAGGACGATTGCGAGATCGGCGCCGTTCACGGTGCCGTCACAGTTGATGTCGCCGATCGGTTCGGACGAACCCCAGTTGCCAAGCACGATGGCCAGATCTGCGCCGTTCACGATTCCATCGCCGTTGAGATCAGCCGGATTGAGCGGCGGCGCAGCCAACCCAACCCAGTATCCACCAGCAAGTGTGAAAGTCCCGCCGCTGCTTGGACCGGGATCGGGCTGCCCAATGGTGGCGGAAAGTCCGAAGGCACCGCCGGACGAGGTGCCGCCTCCTCCGTCAAGCGTGCTCCACTCAAGAGTGAAACCCGGGTTGATGTTCAGGCCACGACTTTCTCCGGTCATCACCGCGACGGTCAGCACCACCAACAAGCCGAGTGTGCCGGCGCCTCGGAGGGAACCGCGTCGCCGCTTCTGATCACGATCGATCGGTGGCGCGGCATCCGTTGAATCCATGCAACGAGTCATCGCGAACCTCGCTCATTCGTTGTGTTGCCTGCGCGGATCGAAACGGCACTCTCAAGAGCCGCCACGGCGCTCTCGAGTCGCGCCATCTTCATCTGCAGCTCCCGGATCTCCTGATCCTTGTCGGCTCGCAGCTCGTCGATCTCCGCATCCTTCTCGGCGCGCAGTTCCCTGATCGCTTCGACCAGGTGCGCGGTTGTGCCACGCTCGGTGAGTCGAAGGAAACCGTCGCGACCTTGATCGACCCAATCGGGGAAGACCTCGGCGACCTCCTGGGCAATGAACCCGCTGCGTCGCCCGGGAAGCTCGTGGATCGATTCGTGATCGATGTACTCGAACTCAACGCCGCGCAGCGACAGCACTCGCTTGAGAGATCCGGTCAGTGGACGGACCTCCTTCTTCAGCCTGGCATCGGACGCGTTGCTCCACGACCCGCCGCCCGGCTTGGCCGCTGTTCCGTTGACGTGCAGGTTTGCGGCGGGCACACTTGTGAGGATGCCGACATCGCGCTCGAAGTAGTTTCGGCTTCCGGGCACGCCCGAGAAGTGGGCCGCGTAGCCGGTCGGAGAGTTGGTGTAGCCCTCGACCCCGGTCGAGTTTCCTGAGGACGCGCTGCCAACCCCCCGCACGCCGGCTCCGTCAGGACTCAACGTGTGGAATCGTCCGCCGAACGTTAGGCCCCACGATGAGCTGGCGACTCCAAAGACGCCAGATCCGCTGGCGCTCGCCGACCGAAAGGACCCGCCGTGTGCGTACCCGGTGGTTGCCGTGGCGATGCCTTCGACACCTCGGCCGTTCGTACTTGCAGTCTCGCCGAGCACTCCTGTTGCAGTACCGGAGGTGTCCAGAGCGTGCGTCGAGCCGACCACACCGATGCCGTCGATGCTCCAGGACTTGCCCTGCACGCCGATCACCACACCGAGCGGATGCGTTGCCTCGCCGAGCACAGCTTGACTGTCCACTGTCTGGGAGGCGCTCTCGACATGAAGCGGCGCGTCCGGCACCTGCCTCCCGATCCCAACGCTCCCATGCACATAGAGCCCATCAGTGGGCACAACTGCCGGGTTCGAGCCGATGGCAATTCCACCGTTGCTATGAAGGCGGAACTTGGTGGCGCCATCGACACGGACTCTGACCGCATCGGCGCTGGCGACGCCGCGCACGTCGAGTCGAGCCTCCGGAGTTGATGTGCCGATGCCGAGGCGATCGGTCGATCCGTCAATCGTCAAGATGTCGGTGAACGAAGTGCCGTCGGACCGGGAGATGAGCAGCTTCGGCGTCGAAGTGACACCGAAGTTGAACCCATGCGTCGCCCCACTGCGCTGAAGCATGAGATCGGCGTTGCTGTTCACACCCAGCACATGAAGCTCGGAGAGCGGGACCGTCGTACCGATGCCGACGCTTCGCTCAAAGAAGTTGCGACTGCCGGCGGGGCCAACGAAGTAGCCGGCGAAGCCGGTTGCACTCGACACCTCGCCGTGGACGCCGTATGACGTGCCCGCGCCCGCAGAAGCCCAACCGCTGACACCCACACCGGAGTTGCTCAGGCTGGAGAACCGTCCACCATAGGTGAATCCCGAGGCCGAAGAGGCGTTTCCAAAGACAGCCGAGCCGGAGTTCAAGGTAGTAGCGACATGCAAACGGTGCAGTGGCGTCGATGTGCCAATGCCGACAAGTCCGGCGGTGTAGAAAGTTGTCGTGCCGCTGATCTGCCAATGCGAGTCACCGGCAGCGCCCTGAGGTCCGATCGGGCCCGCTGGTCCGGCAGCGCCCTGCGGGCCGATCGCTCCTGCCGGCCCAGCGATTCCCTGGGGCCCCATCGAGCCGATCGGACCCTGAGGGCCGCCTGCGCCAGTTGCGCCCTGCGCCCCGGGAGGTCCGGCTGGTCCCGTAGGGCCCGCAGGTCCCATGGGTCCCTCCGCGCCCGCGGTCCCGTTCAGCGCGAAGAGCGCGTAGGGCACCGGTGAGATTCGCTGTCGAGGTGTGAGCTTGGTGCCATCGACCCAGACTTCGAGCCAGCGCGGATCGCCTTCGAAGACCATGCCGAAGTCAAGCTCGATCGTGAATCGGCCCTCTGAGTCGAAGCCGGCGAACCCCGGCACAATGATGTCAACACCGACCTGGAAGTCACCGCCCGAGTCGTCGTAGAGGCGGAACATCAGCGCGTGCGGTCCGGTGGTGGCAACGCCGCTCTGTCGGAGTTCGCCTTGATAGGTGAACGACGAACCCACGGGCACGCCACCTGCATGCGCGACGGATGCGAACAGAAGAGCGGCGACGGTGGCTCGGACCCGAGTGCAGAGTTGTTTCATGTGCGTTCCTCTTAAGAGAGCGGCAGGCGATTCATGGCGCCGAGACCGGCCTCCATGCGGCCGATCGAGTCAGCGGAAGTGCGCACCTATGGATGGCCGCGCGGTACTCTCGGGCGCAGCGGCGACAGGCTGGTTGGCGCCTCCCGTCACTCCGAACCCAAAGCCTGCTCGCCGGCTCACGACTTTTCGCTGAAAGCTCATGGCTCAGGACCCGACCGATCCCATTCCAGCACCGCCCGCGTCCGGGGCAGAGTTCGGCACAGCGGGTCCGGGCGTGCCCTCGGCCGATGTCGATGCGCTGCTGGCGCAAGCCGCGATGGGTGATCGAATTGCGACCGACGCTATGCTCGAGGTCGTCTACGCCGATCTCCGGGCGCTGGCCGCGAGCCAGCTCGCGCGAGAACGCCTTGACCACACGCTGCAGCCCACGGCCCTTGCGCACGAGGCCTATCTCCGACTCGTCGACCAGACGCGAGTGCGCTGGGAGTCGAAGGGGCACTTCATGGCGATCGCCGCGACCGCGATGCGCCGCATCGTGCTCAACCACGCCCGGGACAGAGGGCGTGACAAGCGCGGCGGTCAGTGGCGGCGCACGACGCTCGATGCCGGCATCGCCGCCTTCGAGCAGCACCTGGATCTCGAATCGCTCGAGTTCGCGCTCAAGGAACTTGAGACGGTCGACGCGCGGAAGGTGCGGATTGTGGAGATGCGTTTCTTCCTTGGACTCTCCGTCGAGCAGAGCGCGGAGTTGCTCGGTCTCTCGCCGGCGACCGTCAAGCGTGACTGGGAGTACGCGCGCGTGTGGCTGCTTCGCGCGATGACACGGGACGAGCGCAGCGAACCGTGAGCCTGGGGCGATTCAGATGATGCAGCGGCTGACACGAGAGCAGTGGATCGTCGTTGAGCAGCACTACCGAGCGATGTCGGAGGGCGCGGTCGGCGAGCGCGGCGCGGCGGGCGCGGGTGTCGATGCGGCTCGCGCACTCGACGCGCTTCCTGATCCGATCCGCTGCGAAGTCAAGGCGCTGCTCGCGCTCCGCGAAACGGCGACGTCGTTTCTTCAGGCCGACGGGCTGCAACTCATGCAGCGGATCGATGCGCAAGCGCGATCGGAGATGGATGGCATCAGCGAGGGCGAGGCTCCGATCGCGGACGGGGATGTCGTCGGGTTCTACCGGATCCTGCGACTGCTCGGGCGCGGCGGAATGGGCAGCGTGCACCTTGCGGAACGAACGCTCGCGGGTGTCGTGCAGCAGGTGGCGCTGAAGCGTATCGCTCGCGCTGTCCATCATCCTGAGCTCGTCGCGCGATTCAGGCGTGAGCAGCGACTGCTTGCGTCGCTGGATCATCCAGGCATCGCGAGACTGCTCGATGTCGGTGTCGACGAGCGATTCGGTCCGTATCTGGTGATGGAGTTCGTCGACGGCGAGCGGCTTGATCGATACGCCGACGAACGGAGACTGTCGCTCGCGGAGCGCATTGAGCTCATGGCCCGTGTGTGCGAGGTCGTGCACGCGGCGCATCAGCGGCTCGTCGTGCACCGTGATCTCAAGCCCGCGAATGTGCTCGTCACGCGCGAGGGCGCTGTGAAGCTCGTCGACTTCGGAATCTCACGGATGCTCGAAGACACTCACGCTGAGGACATGCTCGTCACCGCCGTGCCGGCGCTGACGCCCGCGTATGCCAGTCCGGAGCAGCTGCGCGGTGCACCCGTCTCGACGAGCGCGGATGTCTACTCGCTTGGTGTCATCGCCCACGAGTTGTTCTGCGGGCACCTGCCGTATCGGCTGGAGGACGCATCGCGGCGTGCGCTGGAGAATGCGATCGATCGAGGCGACGCGCTTCCGCTCGGCTCGCAGTTTCGCAGTCTGTCTGCGGAGGAGCAGCGTGAGCTCGCGTTGCATCGCCGCAGCTCCGTCGCTTCGCTCGATCGCGCCCTGCGCGGAGATCTGGAATCGATCGTCTCGATGGCGCTCATGCGCGAGCCGTCCGACCGTTACGCCGGTGCCGAGGCGCTGGCGGATGACCTTCGACGTCATCTCCGGGATGAACCGATCACCGCCCGGAATCACCGTGTGCGCGAGTTGGTGCGAAAGTTCGTGCGACGACATCGGGGCGCTGTCGCGGCCGCAGTGGTGGCCGCTCTGGCTTTGACGACGGCGCTGGTCGCGTCGACGTGGGCCGCGTTCCATGCGACGCGAGCCGAATCACGGATGCGCGACGCACTCACGAAGGCCGAGACCGAAACGGCCGTCGCGCTCGCGCTCAACGACTTCGTCGTCGACATGCTCACCGCACCGAGTCCGATGCGTTTGGACGCGAGTGGTCGACTGCCTCGCGACACGCGAGTGCTCGATGTGCTGGCGGACGCGGCACAGGCGCTGCCGGCGCTCGCGCAGCAGCCGATTGCCGAGGCGCGCGTGCGCGCCTTCCTGGCGATGGTGCATGCCCAACTTGGTGACTACGAGAAGGCGGACGAACTCTATGAAACGGCGCACGCGATCCAGATGCGTACGCTCGGCTCCGAGGATCCGGACGCGCTGATCATGATCGACAGCCGCGCCTCCGTACTCATGCTGCTCATGCGAGCCACGGAGGCACTGCCGATACTCGAGCAGGTGGTCGAAGTTCGACAACGAACGCTCGGACACTCGCATCCGCTCACGCTTGTTTCGCAGAACAACCGCGCCCAGGCGCTCACGCAACTGGGCCGGCATGAGCAAGCGCTGCCCGTGCTCCGCTCCGTCGTCGCGCTTCGCCGAGAAACGGGAACGCTGCAGTCGCGCGACGGCTTCACCACGCTCGACAATCTGGCACTCGCTCTCTCGGAACTCGGGCGACCGGAGGAGGCACTCGAGCCGCAGCGCGAGGCGCTCGAAGGACTGCAGGCGCTCCTGGGCAGCGATCATCCCGATGCCATCGATGCGCTCGGTAATCGAGCGTTCATGCTCTTTGCGCTCGGTCGCTACGAAGAAGTGGCGCCGCTCTACGAGGATGTCGTGGCCCGATGGACCATGCGCACATCGACGAGCGATCCGCGAGTGCTCTCCTACTCGGTCAATCTGGCCTCGTGCTACGACCGTCTCGGGCGCATCGATGAGAGTGCGGCGCTCTTCGGCAGAGTCATCGACGCGATCCCGGCTGACGGCAGCGGGGAGGCGGCGAATCGAGCGCGAGCCATGACCAACCTGGCCTCGGCGCTGCGACGCGCCTCACGGCTCGACGAGTCCGAAGCGGCGTACATCGAGGCCATCCAGTTTTTGACGCATCACATGCCGACCGGTGCGATCGCCATCGCCGGTGCGCATGCCGGACTCGGCTCGCTGTTGACGGAGCGAAAGCGGCCGATCGAGGCGATCGAACATCTGCAGCGGTCGTTCGACGCGCTCGACGGTGCGATCGGAGTGGCACATCTGCGAACTCAGCGCGTGATCGCCGAGATGGTCGCTGCGCAGGAAGCCGCGGGCCGAGTCGAAGACGCAGCGAAGTGGCGGGCGCGGCTGCTGCCAAGCCCGTGATCGCCGACCGATCCGTGCGACCCGTCCGCAATCGCGAGCCGCGTTGGCCGCGCCGCGCGGGTCACATCAGCGAGCCGCGTCGGCCGCGCCGCGCGGGACACATCCGCGAGCCGCGTTGGCCGCGCCGCGCGGGACACATCCGCGAGCCGCGTTGGCCGCGCCGCGCGGGACACATCCGCGAGCCGCGCGGGGCCTCGCTTGCTGCGCCCTGCCCGCTCGGGTTGCGAAGCGCAACCGCTCGCTCGTGCTCGCGGCGCGAGGCCCCGTCGTCGGCTCGCCGGCGCACTCACTCGACGCGTGCGCGGCGGTCCGGTACGCAGTCACGCACCCTGTCGGCGTGCAAGTGCCGAGAATCACGCTTGACGCCATCGACCGCGCGAGTAGCCTTCAGTCAGTTCCGATCGCGTCCGGGATCATGTCGCGATCGGAACTCGGGCGTTCAGCGAATCGAAACGGCACCCGTGCCATGTTCGCCCGCTTGATCGGAGCGACGATGATGCAACGAATCAAGGTGAACGCGCGGATCGTGGGGGCAGCGCTCGTTGCGGCTGCAGCGCTCGCTGCCTTTGCGCCGAGCGCTGCGGCGCAGTGTCAGTACAGCGTGCAGGAGTGGGCACCCTGGCAGTGCTCGCCGGGTTGGTCATGGCCTCATCAGGGAACAGGTCTGAACAATCTGGGTGCGTGGTGCGGCTGGCGCCCGATGTGCGCGCCGGGCGACGGCTACCTTGCCGTCTACTGCCCACCCAACGGAACACCGCAAGTGCTGCCGATGCCGCCGGGAGCCACTTCATGGGGCGCTCAGGCAACAGGCGTCAACGACACGGGTGTCGTCGTCGGATACTTGAGCCAGGGCATCAGCAACAGCATCCAGAAGGGCTGTATCTGGTTTCCTGATGGCGCGGTGGTCGAGATCCCGCCGTTCCCCGGCGAGACCTTCAGTCGTGCCAACGCGATCAACAACCACAACGATGTCGTGGGAATTGGGAATGTCTCCTCGTACATCCTGAGCAAAGGGATCATGACACCGATTCCAACACCTTACGGAACTGTGCGTGCGATTACCGACAGTCGGGTCGTTGTCGGGTACATGCTCCAGAACGGCCTATCTCGAGGGTTCTCATGGCACGCCGGAGAGCAGGTGATTCTCGCGCCGCACGGTCCATTTCTTGAGTCGACAGCGTGGTCCGTGAACAACCTTGGCGTGGTCGCGGGCACTTCGTTCACCTATCTCGGCACGGCGGGATACGCGACGATGCCCACGCTGTGGATCGACGGCATCTCGACGACTCTGCCGTTGCCAGCAGGATTCGTGCGCGGTGCGGCGCGTGCGATCAACGACGCAGGGGTCGTTGTCGGCGAGGCGCGCACGGCAACGACCGGTGGCACGATCGTTCCGGTCGCATGGCTCAACGGTGCCGTCTTCAAGATCAACGATCTCACGGTTCTCGGGTCCCCGATCATCGGTGGTTTGATCGCAGCGAACAACTCAGGCCAGCTGCTCAACTCGGGATCGGCGCGAGTGCTCACACCGCTTGGTCAGTCGTTTGCGGATGTGAACGGCGACTGCGCGGTTGACGGCGCGGACATCGCGAAGCTGCTCGGTGAGTGGGGGCCGCGCGAGTGGTCCGTCGCCGACCTCGATGGCGATGGCGTCGTCGACGGCCGCGATCTCGGGATCATGCTCGGCGAGTGGAGCGATGCATCGAAGTAATGAGTCTTGGTGGCCGGGACCCCGGGGCGACGATGCCCGCCTCGCAATGTGTGACGGCGAGCCGACGACGGGGCCTCGCGCCGCGAGCACGAGCGAGAGGTTGCGCTTCGCAACCCGAGCGGACAGGGCGCAGCAAGCGAGGCCCCGCGCGGCTCGCGGCACTGTCCCGCGCGGCGCAGCTGCCGCCGTACCCGCACGTTTGTTGCCATCGACGAACGGATGGTTCTGCACGATGTGAAAGAGGTAGGCCGCCTCCATCTCGAACGCATCGGTGTGCAGGAAGCGACCGCCAAAGGAGGCCTGCGGCATCGCGACAGCAGCGTCGAGCAGACCGAGATCACGCACGCCGTCACTTCCGCCGTAACGCGCGATCTGGTCCATGTGGATTCCGAGCACATCCTCGGTCGTCAGGAACTCCAGATCTGGCATTGGTCATCCGTTCCGGTTACTCGGCGAGTTTCTTAAGAGCCTTGCCATGTCGGGCGTTGACTCGGGAGAGCGATTTCGCGAGTCGAGCGCCCCGCCCGGTTGCGCTCACCGGCCTGATGGTGAGCACCTTGCCGTCGGTGGTCACCTCAAGAGGCGAGTCGGGCTGGATGCGGAGGAGTTCCAGAATCGGCTTGTCGATCACAAGTGCGTAGCTGTTGCCGTGCTTGGTGAGCATCTTGACCATTGGTTCGCTCCGGGATTGGTGATACACCGTCAATACGGAGTGTATACCTCGGCAGAAGCAAGGCAAGTCTTGAATCGGCTCCTCAGGCGCCGGGAAGTTCTCGCAGGACTGAGCAAACGCCCCCCGGCAGGCACACAGGAGAATGTATACGCGCGTTTCAAGGACTCCCGGACATCGGGTGTTTTCTCCAAAGGCGGGGCCGCGCACGCGCTGAACGAGTGCGTCGGCGCAGGTCGCCCGCCTCACGCGCGCCGCGGCGCGCGCTTCCATCGCCATCGCTCGAACTGAATCGCGGTGGCGAGCACGATGTAGAACAATGCACCGCCCCATGCCAGACTCGTCAGATGCGGAAGGACTTCGGAGAGGAACTGGACGGGATTTCGTTCCGTCGGCGCCGTCCCCTGGAAGAAGAGTGCCGTCGCGAAAACGTGCGCCGCCGGTGGGAACGGGAGCGATAGGTAGCTGCCCACGACCCAGGCCTCGTCCGCTGCGAAGAGGATCAGGCAGGTGAACGCAGGCAGCATCCAGAGCAGAAAGATCGAAACCAGAAACACGCGCGGGCTGTAGCGCTCGCGCACGCCCTGGACGAAGAGCATGACCGCTGCGAAGAGCAGGAGCGGCGGGGCGCACGCCGACACAGAGGGCCACTGTTCGAGAAACCAGCCCGATCGATCGGCGCGCATGAGAAGGCCCGACGTGATTGTCACGGTCATCGCGATCATGAGCATGGTCGCGGGCAGTGACGATGCGCCGTCGCTGTTGAGAGGCACTCTCGGCAGTTCGATCTTCGCCGCGCGCCGGACTTCCTTCTCCGCGGTGTATCGACTCGGCGTGATGACGTTGATCATGAACAGGCAGATGAGCCCGCTCAGGACCATCAGCACGAACATCATGACTGCGAGGATCTGCACTGGCGTGCCGATCTCGTCGGCGTCGAAGCCGCCGCGCGAGCCGAGCCGCGACGTGAGAGCGTCGTAGGCGGCGCGATCGGAGAGGATCGGCCAGATGTTCCCCGCCAGGAAGATCAGCACGCCGGCGTAGAAGACCAGCGCGCCGAGCTTCGAGAGCGGATGGCTGAACTCATCGAGCCACTTGCGCCTGACGATGATGAACATCATGGTCAGCAGGAATCCCTGGACCAGGAGCGCGTAGGGCGTCGAGCCAAGCGTGAGGTTGAAGAACGGGACATCGCGATATCGCTGGACGAGCGCCGCCGTCGACGAGTCGAGGAAGAGCACGTTGTTCGCGGAGATCTCGTCGTACACCATTCCGAAGAAGGTGGGCAGGATCGTGAAGTACTCGAAGAAGCGGAGTCCCACGAGCTCGAGTCTCGGCAGGATCAGATAGAGCACGACCACCAGCCCTTGTGCGAGGATCGATGCCATGCGCGGGCGGCTCGAGGCCATGCCCGCCACCATCCCGGTCATGTGATAGACCCAGACGGAGGTGAAAAAGACGAGATAGAAGTGCGCGAGCTTCCAAAGTGAGAAGTCGCTCTTCACCGCCGCGAACACGATGAACGGCATCGTGAGAAGAAAGAGAAAGTATTCGCGCACCGGAAGACCGAAGAGGAAGCCCACGATCTTCGAGGTCGCGGACATCGGCGTCATGCGGTGGTAATCGAGTAGGCGCTCTTCGCGCTCGCGAGAGAGGCCGGACGCGACGGCGCCGGTCCCGAGCAGCATCATGATGATCGCCTGGATGATGATGACGGGAATGAATGTCGCCTTCGCCGAGTTCACCGGGTTCCAGATCCCTCGATGCGTCGAGGTGAGATAGACCATCAGGAACACGAAGGCCGTGACCGTGACGACGACGATGCCCCACGACAGCATGTGCTTGGCGCGAAGGCGCGACCGTGCGCACTTGACCCAGATGGGTCGCGGGTCGAACGAGCGGCGCGAACCCGCGAGCGGCGCTGCGGCCTTCGGCGAGACGACCATCAGGTCACGCCCTTCGCGCCGACGTGGAGGAGGATGTCTTCGAATCCGAGACGCTTCTCCGTGAAGGACCGAACGGGGATTCCGGAGAGCGTCATGGCGCGCAGCAGCTCGACCATGTCATGGTCGCTTGCGGCGAAGTCGAACTCGAAGATGCAGCCGCGCGCCTCGACACCACTGACATGCGCGAAACGCTCGAGCTCGGCGACTTCGACGGGCCGGCCGCCCGCAAGGACCTCGACGACGATGCGCCGGCGCCGATTGAGGCGCGCCACCAGCTCGTCGATCGTGCCGCTCTCGAGCAGTCGCCCTTTCTCCATGATGCCGATCGACGTGCAGAAGGTGGCGAGCTCGGTGAGAATGTGCGAGGAGACGAGGATCGTCTTTCCGCGAGTCGCCTCCCGCTTCAGAAGTTCGCGCAGGTCAATGCGAGCGAGCGGGTCGAGGCCGCTCGCGGGCTCGTCAAGGAGAAGCACTTTCGGGTCAGGCAGCAGGGTCTTGGCGAGCACCAGTCGCTGCCTCAAGCCCGTCGAAAGTGTGCGCGCAAAACCATTGCGCTTCTCCGAGAGACCGACCTGATCGAGAAGCTCGTTCACTCGGCGCCGGCGCCCACGACGATCGACGAGATACGCGCCGGCGAAGAGGTCCAGAAACTCCCAGCACCGAAGGTCGCCGTACGCCGGGGGGTTGTCCGGCATGTAGCCGAGGATCGAGTGAGCCGACGCCGGATCCTCCGCAATGTCGATGCCGGCGATGCGAACCTCACCGTATGTCGGCCGCTGGAGCGTGGCCATGACCCGGATCGTGCTGGTCTTGCCCGCGCCGTTGGCGCCAATGAGGCCGAAGACCTCGCCCGCCCCGATCGAGAGCGAGAGGTCTTCGACGGCCGTGACATCGTCGTAATCGATTCGAAGGTCGGTAGTTTCGATCATTCGTGGTCAATGGCGCCGACATTGCGATTCGGCTGGGAGACAGGACTTGATGAAGAATGGTCAGGCGGGGGCACGATCGGAGCGATCGATCCTGTAGATGCACCGAAGTGTGGGCACGCCTCCGACGAGCACAGACGCCTCGCGGTCGAGCCTCGCACCTCGTTTCTCGATGGCGCATCGAGATCTGGCGTTTCCCGTGCTGATGTGAAACCACACCGTGCGGGCGCATCGGAACGCGTGCGCCAACATCAATGTCTTCATCTCGCGGTTCGTGCCGCTGCCCCAATGGGCGCGAACGAGGAAGGTGTAGCCGATGACGATGCTGCCATCGGTCGGATCCCAGTCGTAGAAGCGAGTGGACCCGATGATCTGATCCGTGGCGGGATCGATCACGGTGAGGCCACCGCCGCAGGCGAGCGCACCTTCGAAGAATCGCTCGAAGACAGCGCGTTCGTGGCGATTCCGCTCGGAGTGCTGTTCCCAGATCAACGGATCGGATGCGGCCGCATGCATGGGGACGAGGTCCTGCGGGCGCGTGGGTCGCAGCGCCACGCGGTTGCCTTGGAGCGTCGGCTGCCAATCCGGAGTTTCGGAAGTGGAAGTGAATGAGTGCATGAAGGAGGTTCCGTCCGTAGAACGCGAAGAGGCTACTCACGGGATCGAATCGGTCAACGCGACTCGGTAGGCTTCGTCACATGCGGCTTGTCGGACAGGAGTCGCAGGGAGGCTCCGCACACATGGCAACTCGCTCGTTTTCGCAGGCACTCGCTGTCTCCGCGGTCAGCGCGATGCTGTTGGTCTCCTTGCCGGTCGGCGGCGACGCCGAAGGCGGCCGTATGCCGACGACTACCGTCATTGTGCATGGGTATTCGCCCGACGAGAAGGGCGCATGGGTCGAAGGTCTCGCGGGCGCCATCATCGGGCGCACCGGCGGCGTGGGCTCGGTCTACCGCTACACCGATGCGTCGGGCGCGTGGAAACTCGTTCCTGGCGCGGATGGTGATGGGTCTTCGCAGCATGTCGTCCTCATCTTCAATTGGGTGCCTGAATCGGACGGACCTGATGCGGGTCCGAACTGGAACTACGCGCAAGCCGCAGGTGACGCGCTGTATGCGATGCTCCGTGATCCAGCCTATGACTCGAGCGCAGCCGGGCCCGACGATCTCGTCGGTGCGCTCGAGTCTCCGCGCGCCGTGCACTTCATCGGTCACAGTCGCGGCGCCTGCGTCATCAGCGAGGCCATTCGACGGCTGGCGCTCGCGGGCATTCCCGTCGACCAGATGACGACGCACGACCCGCATCCGGTCAATGGCACGCTCGACGCTCGCTACGACTTCGACTGGGGCGATCCCGTGCCCGTGCGCTGGTCGAATGTCGCGTGGGCGGACAACTACTGGCGCGCCGACGGCGGTGGCTTGTTCAGCGGACTCGATTTCGACGGAATCCCGCTCGAGCATGTCTACAACACGCATCTCATCGAGAGCGCGCTCAACTGCTGCGCGTACTTCTTCGCCCACTCGGACGTTCATCTGTGGTACCACGGCACGGTCGACCTGTCGCCCACACCGTCCGACGGCGAGCAGACGACGACGGCCCAGATGCGAGCGACCTGGTGGCCCGAGGGCTACTCCCAGAAGGGATTCTTCTACTCCGCGATCGGTGGCGGCGCGGCGCAGCGGCCCGCACTCGGGGCCGGCGTCCTCGCTCCGATCGGCTCGGCGCCCATCATCTACAACGGGGCGTTCGAGCAGGGCAGCCACGCGGGCTGGTCGCATCATGGCGGCACCGCGGGGAGCATCATCGAGGGAGGGAGCAATTGGTTTGCTCGGTTGGGGAGCTCGAACCCATTACTCGTTCACAACCGCGCCTTCCTGACGGGCCAGCCGCTGGCGATTTCAGTGCGAGTTCGGCGCGTCGGTACGACGCCGAGCGACGACATCGTTCGAGTCGCCATCCAGCGAGAGGATGACCCGCAGCCGGTGATGCTTCCGTTGGCCGCATGGCCGGTCTCCGCGCTTTCTATGTCATTCGAAAGCGTCGCTGCGTCTATTCCATCGGAGTTCCTGGGACGGACTGCGCGTCTCTCGATCGTGCTCGATGGCGCGTCCGAAGGCATCAACGCGACCATCGACATCGACGATATTGCCGTCGAGATTGAAGCTGCGCTCGGTGACCTGAATGGTGACGGTTTCGTCAACGGCGCCGACCTCGCCATCCTGCTCGGATCATGGGGTCCGTGTGCGGGCTGTCCGGCGGACATCAATGGCGACGGTGTCGTCGACGGCGCTGACATCGCAATCGTGCTTGGCAACTGGACCGTGTGATCGGTCTACGCAGGGCATGGTCCCCATGAACCCAGGATCAGGGCGAGGTCGGCTCCGTCCACGGTTCCGTTACCGTCGAGATCAGCGAGCGGAGTTGCATGGTGCGACGGCGGGGCCGCGCACGCGCTGAACGAGTGTGACGGCGAGCCGCGCGGGGCCTCGCGCGCACGCGTCGAATGGGTGCGACGGCGAGCCGACGACGGGGCCTCGCGCCGCGAGCACGAGCGAGAGGTTGCGCTTCGCAACCCGAAGCGGACAGGGCGCAGCAAGCGAGGCCCCGCGCGGCTCGCGGATGTGTCCCGCGCGGCGCGGCCCACGCGGCTCGCTGCACTGACCCGCGCGGCGCGGCCAACGCGGTCACTTCGCGGCGGTCACGGAGGCAGCTTCGCGTGCTTCACGACGGGCCCGCCACCACTCCCACGCAATCGGCATCACGCTGAGAATGATGATCGCCCCGATCACCAGCGTGAAGTTGCGCTTCACGAACGGATGGTTGCCGAAGAAGTAGCCCGCGTAGACGAAGAGCGAGACCCACGCGATCGCACCGATCACGTTGTAGGCGAGAAAGCGTCGGTAGCTCATGGAGCCGATGCCGGCGACGAACGGTGCGAAGGTGCGCACGATCGGCACGAAGCGGGCCAGGATGATGGCCTTGCCGCCGTGCTTCTCGAAGAAGGCGTGCGTTCGATCGAGATGCTTGCGCTTCAGGAAGCGGATGCGATCGGTGAAGGCGCGCGGACCGATCCACTTGCCGATGTGGTAGTTGACCGCGTCGCCGAGGATGGCGGCGATGATCAGCAGCACTACGAGCAGATGCACATTCAGGCCGACGGTGCCGGCGGCGGCTTCGTCGGGAGAGTGCGTGATCGCGACGATGGCGCCCGCCGCGAAGAGCAGCGAGTCGCCCGGCAGAAACGGCGTGACGATGAGTCCCGTCTCGCAGAAGATGATTGCGAAGAGCAGCACATAGATCCAGCGTCCGTGCTGATGGACGAATTCGGTGAGGAACTGCGGCAGCTCGGTGAAAAGCCGCATGAAGTCGTTGAAGAGTTCGATCATCTGTTCATCGATTCATTCGCTACACTTCGCCGTTCAAGCATCGGTGTCGGCGATTGGATCCATGGCATCCATGGCATCCATGGCATCCATTGTGCCGCTGACATCGACGCGAGAGGACAGGTGGCCGAGCGGCTGAAGGCGCCGGTTTGCTAAACCGGTATACGGGATACCGTCTCGTATCGCGGGTTCAAATCCCGCCCTGTCCGTTCGATGAAAGAAGAAGGGCGGCCGCCACGCATGAGCTCGTGACGGCCGCCCGTTTTGCATTCTGGGGCCCAGAGAGTGTCGTTGCGTTTAGGGCAGCGACTCTTCCTGGATGTTCGCCTTGATGGCGCTGATCGCATCCTGAAGTCGTCGACCTTCCTCGGTGTGAACGAATCGCGAGAGCGCTCGCGCGGTCTCCGCTTCGCTGAGCTGACGCACCGCTGCGTCGAGCATCGGACGGATCAACGCCTTCGCGGTCGGTGACTTCGCGACCCACTTCGAGATGGGCTCGCCGAACGCGAGATACGCGTTGCGGAACGACTCGGGTGCGCGGTGATCGAGCCACTCGCGGTAGAGGATCCAATGCGGAGTCGCGGTGCCGTATACGGCGCGAGCAACCCAGCATGGTGGCGGTGGCTGCGGTGGGGGATTCGGCACCACCGAGATGAGATCCCACCACGCCTGGTAGGAGTTCTGGATCGGCGGTGCGATCGTGACTGCTCGCACGCGGATCTTGCCAGCGCCCGAAGAGAGGTCCATCAGGTTGATGACGTTGTAGAGGTTTCCGATCTCGCCTGAGTTGATCGGCACGTCGCCATCTGGCTCCGGTTCATCGGTGTCGGAGAAGAACAGAAGCGTGTCCGGCAACATCAGCCATCGCCTCGTCTGCACGTTGTAGACGAAGTAGATGGTGTAGACATTCGAGATCGGCTGCGCCTGGCCCGCCGCCGTCACCGACAGTCCGAAGAGTTGCTCCGGCTTGGTGAAGGTGGTGGTGATGGTGATCATCAGGTCAGTGAGCAACGCCGTCGGCGGATAGAAGAGCGCTGGTCCGAAACCAGGGCCCGTCGTCGTCGAACTGCCGGGCCGCGCGGAGAGGATTCGCATCCACACCGAGTCGTTCGCACGCAGAGAGAAGGCCGAGCCCGCGAGCAGTTTGCCCACGAGCACCTGCACTTCGTAGTTGGCAACGCCAGGTGGCAGGCTTCCGAACGGTTGGTTCGCGAGCGAAGAGGCCATCGCGGCACTCATGTCGATGAAGCCGCGGATCGAGTTGAAGTCTCCGCCGCCGACGATCGTGTCGCCCGCGCAGGCGTCGGACGATGTCAGCTGCAATGGACTGGTCTCTGGAAGGCCGCACTGCGGTCGAACATTGGCGCGCACTGTGTTCTTGATCGCCGCCGTCGGAAGTGGCGTACCGAAGAGTGCCGTGGCCAATCCCTGCATGCGGGCGACGCAGGCGGCCACCATCGCGGATGAGGCAGAGGTGCCGCCGAATTGATAGGTGTAGGTGCGGAGCTGGTTCGTTGAGCCACCACCGCGCCACAGATCGCCGTAGCCGCAGGTGGTGACATACGCACCCCAACCGGCGACATCGACTTCATCCTCGCCCGCGGCGCCACCGCCGTCGGTGAAGTTGCTGAACTCGGAACGGCAGTACCTCAGGCCTTCGAACACAGCGGGCAGACGCGGCGCGCCAGGCCAGCATGCGCCGACAACGATCGAAGGTCCAGCCTCCTGGCCTGCGGGCGACGTCACAACCGGGCTGCACTCGTTGCCTGCTGCAACGACCACCGCGATGCCGATCTGCGAGGCCGTATTCGCGAGCATGAAGACTTCGGGGCTGCTCAACACGGTGCCCTGAAGGATCGTCACCTGGCCCGTCAGCGGGTCCGTGATGACGGTCGGGAAGTCCATCGGGATGCAGATGACGTCACCGGCCTTGAGCGTGCCGACAGCGGTGGCAAGTGCGTTGAAGAAGCGTCCACCAACGCCGCCTCCACCCACGGCGGGGAAGAAGATGCCCTTCGACAGCGGCGCGGCGCCGGTGATGCCCTTGCCATCTTCCTTCGCAAGCAGGATGCCGAGCACTGCGGTGCCGTGGTTCGGATCGACATTGGCGGCGGGATCGGTGACGACCTGCACGCCGGGCTCGACCGTGACCTTGCCGACGAGCTCTTCGTGGTTCACGAACGCGGCGTTGTCGATGACACCGATCGTGATGCCGTTGCCCTGGGGCGCGGCAGGATCAATGCCGAGTGCCACCGCAGCATTCTGGAACCCGGCGAGGTCGAGGCCACCGCCTCGGAATCCGGAGTTCAGGAACATGCGTGACGACGCGAGTTGTGCCGTCGTAGTTGGCGCGGCAACCGCAAACAGTCCGACGGCCGGATCACTCTCGAGCTGCTCGAGGCTGGACGCGACCGGCGCGCCAACGGCCCACGCCTGAAGGTTGCGCGCCTGCTTGCCGAAGCCGGTCGTCACTTCGGTCGATGCGAAGTTCGGCGTGGCGCCTCCCGTGGGGAAGTTCGCCATGTTGATCGACGGCATGTCAGCGGGTCCCGGCGTGACGCTGGCCGCGATGCTGCCGGCGAGCGGCTGCACACACGGGTTGTCGACGTTGGTCGACGCGGCGATTCGAACGCAATTCGCATCCCATGCGTTGATGCAGCACGAAGGATCAACGAGGCACACATAGACGCAGCACGGCGTGTTGCTGCAGCCCTTGCGACCGGGGTGGATCGTCAAGCAGGTCGGTGTCGTCTGGTAGGTCGCTCGTTCGAACGACGGATCCTGCATCGCCAGCTTGGCCGACGAGAGGAATGCGGGGTTGGTCAGCGTTGCAGCAACACCGCTGACGAGACCGGAGGTGCCGAAAGGCGCAGGGACGACGGCAGTGCTGAACGCCGTGACCCGCACCAACTCGAACGGGAAGTTCACGGCCCCCGGCAGGCCCATGGTCGACATGTATCCAGCCTGGACGGATGCATCCGGAGCGCCGGGATTCGGTCCGGTTCGCAGCGCGAAGCACGGGTCGTACTTGAACGAACCGGGGACCGAGTTGTTGTTGCCGTTGACGACCAGGAAGTTGTCGTAGACGGTGCGGTTGCACATCGAGTTGGCGTAGAGCGCGCAAAGGCCGCTCCAGCCGCCGAAGTCTGCGGTGCACGCCGGAAGGATCGCCACAATGGCGCCGCAGCAGGTGGCGTCGTTGCAACCCTTCATGCAGTTGCGGTTGTCGACGCCCGCGACACAGGGCTCCTCACAGTCGTTGCTGCAGACGGAACCGTTGATGACATTGGTGCAGCGTCCGTTCGGCGGTGGCCCCAGCAAGGGCGTCGTGATCGCCGGCTTGTTGCAGTTGACGGAGCCCGGCGGGTTCTGACATCCGGTGCCCGGTGCGCTGCCGCAGCCAGTCTGCGCACCGACCTGCTGTGCCTGCGACGGAGCTTGTTCGATCACCACGAACTCGACTTCGGGCAGCTCGTTGAATGCGCGAGCGCACGCGACGAGATCATCGTTCGACGGCACGACATACACGAGTCCCGCGAGATCGGCCGACGCTTCGCCGCTTCGCTCTTCCGCGCGAAACTGAAGATCGCTGAGCCACTCTGGAGATTTGTCGATCGCTTGCCACACCAAGCCGCCGCCGGTGGAAGCGAGTGCGCCGGTGGCGGAACTCAGCGTGGCGCCGTCCGCCGTCTGAAGCACGAAGCCGGGCGTTCGCGTGGAGCGAGCGCGCACATCGTCGTTGAACTTCACGAGCACGCGGCCCGTCGCCGCGGATTCACCGGAGCGCCGCGTGATCGGGATCTCGAGCTGGCTCGATGGGATCTTGTCGATCGGCGTGCGTGGCTCGAGTTCGCTGCGCGGCGCGATCACCGGCGCCGAGTGGCCGAGCATTGCGCGGAATGCAGGCGTGCTCGATTTCGGAGAGGCAGCGACGGCATCAGTGGGCGCGGGCCCGCCGATGGCAACGGTCTGCGCGATGACGGACGCAGAGAGAGTGGTCGCCGCAAGCGCGACCAGAGCGAGACGATGGATGGACACGGTGATAGCTCCTGAGCCAGTGGAAGAGCGTTGGCTGGAACGAAGGTGGAGAGTCACGAGACGGTGCAGTGCAACGGTCGAGAGCGACAACCAGCGCGATCAGACGCGCACGAACTCTGTCGGCCAAGTCTAAGGGTCATGGCCACGACTCACAAGCGCGCGTTGATGCAAGAACCGTCCGCACTCACCTGGCGCGCGGTTTCGTCTCGGTACCGGGAACCACCGGAGTCGTGCCTGCAGGCGAGGAGGAGAGCGCCTTGAGGGCGATGTCACGCCGGAAGAAAGCTCCATCGAACCGCACTTGGGCCGCGGCGGCGAGCGCCAACTCGCGTGCCCGTCCGAGACTCGGCGCCAGCGCCGTGACCCCCATGACCCGACCGCCAGAGGTCACCAGGCGGTCGCGCTTGTCGAATGTGGTGCCTGCGTGAAAGAGCAGCAGATCCTCAGGCGTCTCGTCCGTGGAAGTCTTCAACGCCGGCAGTGAGGTGATTGGAAGGTCCCTGTGAATGACACCGGGGTAACCCTCGGAGCAGACGACGACGCAGCAAGCGCTTCGCTGATCGAACGAGAACTCGACCTCGCTCAGTCGGCCGGCCGCGGTCGCCCAGAGGATCTCGATCAAGTCGCCTTGGATCCGCGGGATGATCACCTGCGCCTCCGGATCGCCGAAGCGCGCGTTGAATTCGAGCACCTTCGGTCCGGCGGGCGTCATCATGAGTCCCGCGTAGAGCACGCCACGGAACTCGACGCCCTCGAGCCGCATCGCATCAACGATCGGCACGAGAATGTCGCGCTCCACCTTCTCGAGAATCTCCTGCGTTGCGGTGGGCGCGGGGCAGAAGGCGCCCATGCCGCCGGTGTTCGGCCCGGTGTCGCCCTCGCCGACGCGCTTGTGATCCTGCGCGGGATCGAGAATCCAGAGCGTCGTTCCATCGACCAGCGCCAGCACGCTCAGTTCGGGACCTTCGAGCCGCTCCTCTACAAGGATCGTGGCGCCGGCATCACCGTGGATCCGCTCCACCATGAATGCGTGAACGGCGTCCTCCGCCATCTGGCGCGTGTCGCAGACGACGACGCCCTTGCCGAGACAGAGTCCCGACGCCTTGACGACGACCGGGCTGTCGCGCGTGGCGATGTACGCAAGCGCTGCGTCGGCGTGATTGAAGACGCGCGCCTCCGCCGTGGGAACTGCCGCCGTCCGCATCAACTGCTTCGACCACGCCTTGTCCCATTCGATCCGCGCCGCGGCGCGCTTGGGTCCGAAGACGAGGCGTGTGGGCACGACCTCCAGATCGTCAGCGATGCCCTCCGCGAGCCGATTGTCCGGGCCGACGACGACGAGATCGATCTGCGCTTCCTCGCACCAGCGCAGCAGGAAGAAGCGTCGTTGCGCCTCGAGCGAAACAGGGCAGACTTCACCGAGTTCGCGCAGGCCCGCGTTCGCCTGCGGGTCGACCCAGAGGCGACCGAGCCTCGGCGACTGCTTGAGTTTCCACGCGAGCGCGTGTTCGCGACCGCCTGCGCCGACGAGCAGCACGTTCGCGCGGTCGGGGCAGCGCAGTGCAGTCATGCCGACACGGCGCCGGCGAATTCGAGTTCGTGAGCTTCCGCGACCGCCTGATTCGTGAGCCGACCGCGATCGGTGTTCACGGCACGCGCGAAGTGGTGGTCCATCTGCGAAAGGCGATGCGGCCCGTACTTCGCGAGCTTCACCACCCACGGCAGCGTGACATTCGTCAGCGCGATGGTGCTGGTGCGCGCCACGGCGCCGGGCATGTTGCCGACGCAGTAGTGCACCACGCCATCGACTGTGTAGACGGGATCGGTGTGCGTCGTCACGCGCGCGGTCTCGACGCAACCGCCCTGGTCGATCGCCACATCGACGATCACCGAGCCGGGACGGATGTGCTTGAGATCAGCGCGACGGATGAGATTCGGTGCCCTCGCGCCGGGAATGAGCACGGCGCCGATGATGAGATCCGCCCATGCGAGTCGCTCGCGGATCGCCTGCGGATCGGAGTAGATCGTCATGACATTCGCCGGCATGATGTCGTCGAGTCGTCGCAGGCGCTCGAGGTTGACATCAAGGATGATGACTTGTGCGCCGAGTCCGGCGGCCATCTGCGCTGCGCAGGTTCCGACGACGCCGCCGCCCAGCACCAGCACGCGGCCGGGCTCGACGCCGGGCACGCCTCCGAGCAGCACGCCCTTGCCGCCGAAGGGTCGCTCCAGGTACTTCGCGCCCTCCTGCACTGAGAGTTTGCCCGCGACTTCGCTCATCGGCGTGAGCAGCGGCAGGGTGCCGCGATCGTCCGTCAGCGTCTCGTAGGCGCAGCTCACGCACTTCTGCTCCAGGCACCCGAGCGTGAGCTCCTTGTCGGCGGCGAAGTGGAAGTATGTGAAGACCGTCTGGCCCTCGCGAATGAGCGCCACTTCCCTGGGCTGCGGCTCCTTCACCTTCACAACCAAGTCGGCCCGGCCCCAGACCTGCTCCGCACCAGGCACGATCGTGGCACCGGCGGTGGTGTACTGCTCGTCGGTGAAGCCGCTGTCCATGCCCGCGCCGGTCTGCACGAGCACCGTGTGTCCCTCGCGCGCCAGCACTTCGGCGCCCACCGGGCGCATGCCGACGCGATACTCATCCTTCTTCACTTCCGTGGGTACGCCAACGATCATCAGCGGGGCTCCTGTTTCGAGTCGCGAAGTGTAGCGACGGCATGGATGGCGTCGTGTCCGTTCGCGTGTCGAGTCGACGGTTTGTGCTAGCCTTCCCCGTCCAGTTTTCGGAGATGCGCATGAAGATGATTGCCCGTGTTCTGCTCCCGGCGTTCGTCGCCGCCGTCGCCATCGGCCACCATGCTGTGGGCGACGAGAAGAAGCTCGCCCGCGACTTGAGCACACCGTTCGATGTCATCGCGGAGAAGAACCGGAGCTACATTCCGATCTTCGAAGCGATCCTGAAGATGACGCCTCCGCCCGCGCCGGTCGGCGCCGCCTTCAACCCCAGCACGATCTGGCCGGGCATGACCGGTTGGTCGAAGGTCTCGGAGTGGGCGAAGGCCAATCCCGGCCTCGGCGAGGCGCTCATCAAAGCGCAGGATGGTGTGGCGCTCGCAATGCCCTACGGGTCGGTCATCGATCCGAAGTTCACCGAGGCCGGCATCTGTGTGCGACTCGGCGATGGCCAGACGATGGCCGCGATCGAGTACCCGTATCTCAGCAAGATGCACGAGGTGTCGACGTGGGCCGTGGCGGAGATGTATCGCCTTGGCGAAGAGGGGAAGTTCGACGACGCGTTCAAGATCGCGATCGCCAATCTGCGCGTGCTGCGTCAATGCTGCGATCAGCGCACGATCCGTGAGAAGACCTTCTTCATGGAGTTGCTCGCCGAGGGTCTCTCGGTGAACCGCGACTTCATGTGGACTTATCTGGACAAGATCAGCGCCAGCCAATACCAGGAGGCGGGACTGCGCGGCTACGCGTTCCTGCGGCAGACCGATGTCGAGCGCCTCAAGCGGCTCGAGATGCCGGAGGCCGATCAGGTCATCCAGGTCGCCGTGCTTCGCGAGACATTCACTGAGGATGGTCAGCCGGACCCCGATCGCTTCGCCGCGATCTGGGGACCACTCCAGGCGCGCGACAAGCCGCTCTCTCGTTTCGGCGCCGCGAAGTTCTGGCGCATCGTCGCGGACTATCACGGCAGTCTTGACGCGAGCGAACTCCGGCTCGGCCACATCTATGACGACTGGTGGAGGCGTTGGCGCATGCGGCCGTTCGATCCCATTCAGGAGATCGAGACCGTGTTGAGCAAGACCAACGCGACGAAGTACGCAGCGCTCATGTTGACCGTGACCGACATGCAGTCGGTCTTTGATCTGCGCCAGCAGTTGATCGTCGAGATCAACGGCACGGCCATGGCGGCCGGTCTCTGCGGCTTCTACAAGACGAACTCAGTCTGGCCCTCGACCTTTGCCATGATCTTCCCAATCCACGCGATCAAGCGGCTCAACTACGATCCGTTCGTGAAGCGCGCGGATGCGCGCGGCATGCCGGACAACGGGCCACTCATGTACATGCGATTCTCCGAGCCCACGAAGGTGATCTCGGAGTGGGGCGAAGTGCTGGTCTCCAACTTCGCGCTGTACTCACTTGGATTCAATCTGCTCGATGACGACGCTTCAGAGCACACGCGCAACGCCAAGGGCGGCGACATGGTGCTCTTCCCGGCGCTGCGAGCACTGGCGCGTCAACAGAAGCTGATCGACTGAACCGCGCGCCTTGGTGCGTTCGCGAAAGGACGGAACATGGCGGGTGCGGGTCACAATGGCGACGGCGTCGAGCGCGTCGTGATCATCGGCAGCGGACCGGCGGGTTGGACTGCGGCCATTTACGCCGCGCGCGCGAATCTGGCGCCGCTCTGTCTCATCGGCACACCGCGCCAGAATCCGGCGCCGGTGCTTCCCGGTGGGCAGCTCATGCTGACGACCGAAGTGGAGAACTACCCGGGGTTCCCCGAAGGCATCGACGGACCCAAGATGATGGGGCTCTTCCAGCAGCAGGCGGAGCGCTTCGGCACAAAGGTGAAGTCGTTCGATGTGGTGAAGTGCGACTTCTCGAAGCGGCCCTTCACACTCTTCGCGCGCGACGACGGTGAGGAAGATGCGAAGGGCGCCGAAGAGATCAAGGCGCATGCCGTGATCATCGCCACCGGCGCGACCGCGAATTGGATCGGTCTGCCGAATGAACTGCGCCTGGCCCAGACAGGCGGCGGCGTCAGTGCGTGCGCGGTGTGCGACGGGGCGCTTCCCGCGTATCGCAATCAGGAACTCGCAGTCGTCGGTGGTGGTGACAGCGCCATGGAAGAGGCGAGCTACCTGCTCAAGTTCGCATCGAAGGTGCACCTGCTGGTGCGCCGCGACGAGCTGCGCGCGAGCAAGGTCATGCAAGCGCGACTGCTCGAACACCCCAAGGCGCAGATCCACTGGAACACAGCGGTCAAGGATGTCGTCGGTGCCGAGCGCATCGAAGCACTCGAACTGGTCGACACGCAGAGCAAGGAGACACGCACGCTTGCGGTGCGCGGGCTCTTCGTAGCGATCGGGCATTCGCCCGCAACCGCGTTCCTCGCGGGCAGTGGCGTCGAGCTTGACGCGAAGGGCTACGTGCATCTGCGCACGCGCACGAGCGCGACGAACATCGAGGGTGTCTTCGCCGCAGGCGATGTGGCCGACGCGGTCTATCGCCAGGCGGTCAGCGCCGCGGGCATGGGTTGCATCGCCGCGCTCGATGCGGAGCGCTGGCTCGCGACGCAGGGCGTGCACTGACGCGTGCGCTGAGCCGTGCGCCGTTCGCAACCGCCGAAAGCGCACGAATCGCGCGGGCAAAAACAAAACTCCCGGCGAACCTTGCGGCTCAGCCGGGAGCTTCCGGGGGCACTTGAACTGACCGAAGTATTGCACTTGCCGCCCTGCGGGTCAAGTGATCTGGCCAACAACTTTCACATGGAGTTCGTGAAGTTGCGCAGCATCGATCGGGCCTGGCGCACCGATCATAAGGTCTTGGCCCGACTGCGTTTTCGGGAACGCCATCACATCGCGGATGTTGTCGGTGCCGCACAGATGCATGAGCAGACGGTCGAGGCCGAACGCGATCCCTCCATGCGGCGGGGCTCCGTGCCGCAGCGCATTCAGCAGAAAGCCGAACTTGCCTTCTGCCTCTTGCGCGGAGAGACCGATCAACTGGAAGACTCTCTCCTGCACATCCATGCGATGGATGCGGATCGAGCCGCCAGCGATCTCGCTGCCGTTCAGCACAAGGTCGTAACCCGCGCTGAGACAGGCACCCGGGTCGGAGGTGAGCAAGTCGAATTGACCTGGATTGGGACTCGTGAAGGGATGGTGCATCGCCACCCATCGCTGGCCTTCTTCGTCCCACTCGAACATCGGGAAGTCGATCACCCAGAGGAAGTTCCAGCGCCCGGCGGGAATGAGTCCGAGATCACGACCGATGCGCAGTCGCAACTCTCCGAGCGCCTTCGTGCACACATCCCATTGGTCGGCGCCGAAGAGCACGAGATCGCCGGGTTCAAGCGCGAGCCGCTTGACCAACTCCGCAGCGATCGGCTCCAGGAATTTGGCGCAACCTGTTTCAAAGATCGCGCCGGTGCCGCCTTCGCGCGCACCCGCGCCGACCTTGGCGCTCGGCAATCCGCCAGCGCGGAATGTCTTGACGAACTCGCCGTAACCGTCGAGCACCTTGCGCGTGATCTTCTCGGCGCCGCCGGGAACGCGAATCGCCTTGACGACGCCCTTGCGTCCGGCGCGCTCCTTCGCGAGCGCATCGCGGAAGACGCCGAAGTCGGTCTTGGCCGCGAGATCGCTCACATCACTGATCTCGAGAGCGAAGCGCGTGTCCGGGCGATCGATGCCGAAGCGCTCCATCGCGTCGCGCCAGGTCATGACCGGAATCTCACCGACTTCGTGCCCGAGCACTTCTCGCCAGAGCGATCTCGCGAATCCGCCCATCATCTCGATCACATCCGAGCGATCGACGAAGCTCATCTCGAGATCGATCTGTGAGAACTCGGCCTGACGATCGGCTCGCGGATCCTCATCGCGGAAGCAGCGGCAGATCTGCAGATAGCGATCGAAGCCGCCGACCATGAGCACCTGTTTGAAGAGCTGCGGGCTCTGTGGCAGTGCGTACCAGAGTCCTTCGTGCAGGCGGCTCGGCACCACGAAGTCGCGCGCGCCTTCCGGCGTCGTCTTGATGAGGCAGGGCGTTTCGATCTCCGTGAAACCGTTGGCGGCGAAGTAATCGCGCGTCGACTTCATCACGCGGCTGCGCGTGCGCAGGATCTTCTGCATGCGCGGTCGACGCAGATCGATGTAGCGCCAGCGCAGTCGGATCTCCTCCGCGATCTTCTCCGACTCGTACTCGTCGGGAAGGATCGGCGGATTCTCGACCTTGTTGAAGACTTCGATCTCGCTCGCGAGCAGCTCCACCTCGCCGGTCGCGAGCTTCGGGTTCGCCGCTCCTGCGCGGAGTCGAAGCATGCCCTTCACCGCGATCACATCCTCGCGGCGCAGCGCCCGGCTTGCAGCGACGACCTCTGGTTTCACATCCTCGAGATCGAAGACGACCTGGCAGAGACCCTCGTGGTCGCGCAGATCGATGAAGATCAATCCCTTGCCTTGATCGCGATAGGTGTTGACCCAGCCGCAGAGCACGACCTCGCGCCCCGCGTGTTCGGAGCGCAGCAGACCGCAGTAGTGGGAGCGTTTCAGCATGAGGGGCGGGAATGGTACCTTGCCCGTCGATGGGTGGAACCAGCGGCGACGGAGCGGCGCGTGGCGCCGTGATCCTCTTCACAGCTTTCGAGCCTTCGGGCGATGCGCACGCGGCGACGGTGATCCGTGCGCTCAAGCAGCTCGATCCATCGTTGCGAATCTGCGCGTGGGGCGGACCGAAGATGCGCGACGCCGGTGCTGAGATCATCGAAGAATCCGCAGGCGACGGCGTCATGGGGCTCTCATCGCTCAGTCGCGTCTTCGCCATGCGCGGCGAGCTTCGGCGCATCTCGCGCTGGCTCGGCAAGTACAAGGTGCACCTGCATGTCGCGGTCGATTCGCCGGCGGCGAACTTCCCGATCTGCAAACTGGCGCGCAGGAAATCAATCCGCAGTGCGCATCTGGTGGCACCGCAACTCTGGGCGTGGGGCGGATGGCGGCTCGCGAAGCTGCGGCGCCTGACGGCCGGCGTGCTCTGCCTGCTTCCCTTCGAAGAAGCGTGGTTCCGCGAGCGACAGGTGCCGGCGCGCTTCATCGGACATCCGCGCATCAACCGCGAGTTGCCGCGCGAAGAGATCGAACAACGGCGCGGCACGCTGCCCAGCGGCAGTCCGCGCATTCTTCTGCTCCCCGGCAGCCGGACAAGCGAAGTGCGCCGCAACTTGGCGCTGCTGGTGCGGAGCTTCAGTGATCTTCAGGACCGTCACCGCGGGACAGTGGGACTGATCTGTGCTTCAAGTGAAGAAATCGCGCGGCTCATTCGTCAGCGAGTGCCGAGCATGCCGACGGGACTGCACATCATCGGTGGCGAGCTCGACGCCGCGATCGGCTGGTGCGATCTGGCGCTCACCGTCAGCGGCACGGTCTCGCTCGACCTGACGCGACACTTCAAGCCGATGGTCGGCGTCTACAAGGTGAGTCTGCTGAGTCGAATCGGAGCGATGTTTTTGCTTCGAACGCCGAATCGTCTGCTGCCGAACATCGTTGCCGAGCGCCGCATCGTTCCCGAATTCGTGCCTCATTGGGGCGGTTCGAAGCCGATCACCGAAGCCGCCGCGCACTTCCTTCAGGACTCGCGCCGGCTGGCCCAGGCGTCGGAGGATCTCAAGCGAACGGCGGCGAAATTCCGAGGACATTCGCCGGACACGGAAGCGGCTCAACTGCTCCTGGCGCTGCTCGATCGTGGCACTTGGGCAGCGGATGACGGAGTGGCGCCGGCGGTCCCGGTCATCCCCGGAACCACGGTCGCAACGACAGCCGCGCCCACAGTGTAGACCCCGAGTCCTCTATATTCGCCAGGTGCTCGGCCATGCCTCGAGGCCGAGCGAGCCGAGTTCGTCCCCCATCGCAGGAGTGAGCCATGTCATCCGCCGCCACACTTTCCACTCGATCGATCGCATTCGTCGCCGCCACGTTCGCGTTCGGCGGTTTCGCGATCGCGCCGGCAACAGCCATGGCCACGCCCGCAGCCGCGCCCTCGGCCGCGCCGCAGCAGCAGGTGCTCAAGCTCTCGTCGAGCCTTCCGCGCACGGGCAGTGCCAACGCGCAGACGACGACGATGGTGAACGGCATTCGCATGGCCATCGATGAAGTCGGCGGCGAGATCGACGGCTACAAGATCCTCTACGAGGACATGGACGACGCGAGTCCGCAGCGCGGCAACTGGGATCCGGCGATCGAAACGCAGAACGCGCAGAAGGCGGCGGCGGACCCGACGGTCGTCGCGTACATCGGCACCTTCAACTCCGGCGCGAGCAAGGTGAGCATGCCGATCCTCAACCGCGCGGGCTTGGCGATGGTGAGTCCGGCCAATACCTATCCCGGTCTCACGAAGCCTGGACTCGGCGAAGCGAATGAACCGCAGAGCTATCGCCCGACCGGCAAGATCAACTACTTCCGCGTGGTGCCGACGGACGATCTGCAGGGCGCGGTCGCGGCGGAGTGGTCGAAGGAACTCGGCGCCAAGAAGGTCTTCATCCTGCACGATCGCGAGCTCTATGGGAAGGGCATCGCCGATGTCTTCGAGCGCGAATCGAAGCGAATCGGTCTCGAGGTCGTCGGCTTCGATGGCATCGATCCGAAGGCGAGCAACTACAAGAGTCTCGTCGTCAAGATGCGCGCGTCGCAGCCCGATCTCGTCTACTTCGGCGGCACGACGCAGAACAACGCGGGGCAGATCGCCAAGGACATGCGCGCAGGTGGGCTGAAGGCGATGTTCATGGTGCCGGACGGTTGCTTCGAGCGAGCGTTCATCGAGGCGGCCGGTGCCGCGAATCTCAACGGCAATACCTATGTGACCTTCGGCGGACTGCCGGCGAGCGAACTCACGGGTCGCGGCGCGGAGTTCCGCATGGCCTACAAGAAGCGCTTCAGCCAGGAGCCCGAGGCCTACGCGGTCTACGGCTACGAAGCGGCGCGCGTGGCACTCGACGCGATCCGTCGCGCGGCCACGAAGGATCGCGCGGGCGTGCTGGCGGCGCTCGCCGCCACGAAGGACTTCGACGGTGCGCTGGGCAAGTGGAGCTTCGATGAGAACGGCGACACCACGAACCGCGTCATGAGCGGGCAGATGGTGAAGGACGGAGACTTCGTCTTCGTCAAGAAGCTCGGCCAGTGATCGCGAGCCACGGAACCCTGTGCCGGTCGAAACAGCGCTGATTCCCGCGATCGCCGCCGACCCCGGGCTCAGCCCGGCGATGGTGATGTTCCTCAATTACCTGGTGATCGGCCTGGCCAACGGCATGATCATCGCGCTGATCGCCATCGGCTACACGATGGTGTACGGCATCATCGAGCTCATCAATTTCGCGCACGGGGATCTGTGCACGCTCGGCGCGTTTCTGGCGCTCACGATCATCGGTGCGCTCGGCATGGATCAGTGGAGCGGCGCTGCCGGATGGGCTGGTGTGGCGATGTTGCTTATCGGCGCCGCAGGGTTCTGCGCGGGACTCAACTGGATCATCGATCGCACTGCGTATCGGCCGCTGCGCAATGCGCCGAAGCTCACGCTGCTGGTGACGGCGATCGGCATGAGCTTCATCCTCGTGAACGTGGCGCTCTTCTGGGGCGGCGCGCCCATGTCGGTGTTCGGCGGCGGTAATCAGGCGGCCGCACCGAAGCACTTCCCATCGCTCGTCTCGGCGGCCAACCTGCTGGGCGAGGATTCGATGGTGATGCTGACGGCGCGTGAGATGCTCGTGGTCGGTGTCACGCTTCCGCTCATGGTCGCGCTCACCTGGCTGGTGCGCTTCACGCGCCTTGGCAAATCGATGCGCGCGGTGGCGCAGAATCCCGTGGCCGCGAGCTTGATGGGAATCGATGTCGATCGCGTGATCGGTGCCACCTTCGTGATCGGTGGCGCGCTCGGCGGATTCGGCATCGTCGTCTACGCCGTCTACAACGGATCGATCAGCTTTCAGATGGGCTATCGCACCGGCATGGATGCGTTCACCGCCGCGGTGCTCGGAGGCATCGGCAGTCTGCCGGGCGCGGTGCTCGGAGGCATGCTCATCGGGCTGCTGCGCGCGTTCAGCGATGGCTATCTCGAAACGCGCTGGACGCCGACAGTGGTCTTCGCCGTGCTCATCCTGGTGCTCATCTTTCGTCCGAGCGGACTGCTCGGCGCGAAGATCAGGGAGAAGGTCTGATGCGAGCGCGGAGCATCTGGTCTCGCCTGTTGCGGCTCGATGTGGCGCTGCTGGTGGTGGCGCTCTTCATTCCGCTCTTCGATCACTGGTTCCATCTGGGGCTTTCATCACCGCTGCGCCAGTGTCTCGTCTACGCGATCCTCGCGCTGGGATTGAATGTCGTTACGGGATTCACGGGCATGCTGCATCTCGGCATGGCCGCGTTCATGGCGATCGGCGCGTACGCGTACGGCATTCTCACCTGCGACATCTATCCGTTCCAGCTCTCGTTCTGGCCAGCGCTCGCGGCGACGACGGTGATCGGTGTCATCGCGGGCGCGTTGCTCGGTGCGCCGACGATGGCGCTGCGCGGTGACTACCTGGCGATCGTGACGCTCGGCTTCGGCGAGATCGTGCAGGATGTGCTGAAGAATCTCGAGTCGATCACGCAGGGAACGCGCGGCATCAATCCGTTGCCCGGGCCCGTGATGTTCGGCCACCGATTCGGCACCGAGAGTCCCTACCCGTGGTTCTATCTCTATCTCGGGTTCGTGGTGGTCATCGTCATCGTCTGCCGCAATCTGGAGCGATCGCGCACGGGCCGTGCGTGGCTTGCCATTCGCGGTGATGAACTCGCGGCGCGTTGCATGGGCATTCCCGCGGTGCGCATGAAGATGCTCGCGTTCGCAACCGGCGCGGCGATCGCGGCGATTGCGGGTGCACTCTGGGCGAGTCTCTACACCTCGACCGGTGAGCCTGCGAACTACGACTTCCAGGTGTCGGTGCTGGCGCTGTGCATCGTCATCGTCGGCGGCATGGGATCGATCACCGGCGTGCTCGTCGGCGCGCTCGCGATGATCGGCTTCGCCAATCTGCTGCTGCCGCGCACCGCGAGTTGGCTGCAGGAGCAGGGATGGGTCACGCAGGCGAGCGTCTTCGGCAATCCGAACAACTGGAAGTATCTCGTCTTCGGTCTGGTGCTGGTGCTGATGATGCGCTTCCGTCCCGATGGCATACTGCCGCGGAGCGTGGGGCGACGCGCGGGAGCGTCGACATGAGTGCGCGCGGCAAGGACGACAACAGCGCGCGCGGCAAGGACGACAACAGCGCGCGCGGCAAGGACGACAACAGCGCGCGCGGCCATGTCGCCGCGCGGGCGCGCGGGAGTGTCGCCGCGCGGGCGCGCGGCGCAACCGCCGTGCTTGAAGTCGATCGCGTGACGATGCGCTTCGGCGGCATCGTGGCGAACGAAGAGGTCTCGTTCAGTGTGCGCGAGGGCGAGATCTACGCCATCATCGGTCCCAACGGCGCCGGCAAGACCACGCTCTTCAACGCGATCACCGGCATCTACCAACCGACCGAGGGACATGTGCGCTTCATGGGGCAGCGCGTGCGCCGATTGGCGACGCCGTGGCTGTTCCTGCGATCGGCGCTCATCGGCGTGGCGACGGCGATCGGTGCCACGATCTCGTTGCATGTGAGCGTGCTATGGGAGCAGTCGATCGGCGCGAACATGATCTATGGCGAGGGATTTGCGTGGGGCGCGGGACTTCGCAGCTTCTGGCAGACGCTCATGAGCACCGTCGAGGGACACGGCTGGATCGTGCCGGCGGTGGGATTCGCGCTGGGAGTCGGCGCGCATCTGGCGCTCTGGTTCGGTGCGCGGCGCACGCCGGATCTCATCAGTCGCGCGGGCATCGCGCGCACCTTCCAGAACATCCGCCTCTTCGGCGAAATGACGCTGCTCGAGAATGTGCTCGTGGGCATGCACGCTCGGCTGCACACCGGCTACTTCACGAGCCTGCTGCGACTGCCGCGCTACTTCACCGAGAAGCGGCGCTCGATCGAGAAGGGCATGGAACTGCTGCGCTTCGTCGGGCTCGAGGCGCGCGCGGGCGAGGCGGCGGGTTCGCTGCCGTACGGCTCGCAGCGTCGGCTTGAGATCGCGCGCGCGCTGGCTTCGCGTCCGAAGCTGCTGCTGCTCGATGAACCGGCGGCGGGCATGAACCCGACGGAGACCGTGGATCTCATGGATCTGATCCGGCGCATTCGCGGATCGTCCGTGACGGTCGTGCTGATCGAACATCACATGCGCGTGGTGATGGGTGTGAGTGATCGCATCGTGGTGCTCAACTTCGGCAAGCGCATCGCGGAGGGCACGCCGGAAGAGATCCGCAACAACCCCGAGTGCATCGAGGCGTACCTGGGCAAGGAGGAGCTCGGATGACCGCGCTGCTCTCGGTCCGCAAGCTCTCGTCGAACTACGGTGCGGTCGAAGCGCTGCGCGAAGTGTCGCTCGAAGTGCGGCGCGGCGAGATCGTGACGCTCATCGGCGCCAACGGCGCGGGCAAGAGCACCACGCTCATGTGCCTTTCGCGCGTGAATGCGATCCATGGCGGCGAGATCATCTTCGACGGCGTGCGACTGAACGACATCCCAGCGCACCGCGTGGTGGGCATGGGCCTGGCACAGGTGCCGGAAGGGCGTCGCGTCTTCCCGCGCTTGAGCGTGCTCGAGAATCTCGAGATGGGTGCGTACCTTCGCACCGATCGTGCGGGCATCGCAAAGGACCTCGCGCATGTCTACGAGATCTTCCCGGTGCTGCGCGAGCGCACGAAGCAGGCGGGCGGAACACTCTCCGGCGGTGAGCAGCAGATGCTCGCCATCGGTCGCGCCATCATGAGTCGACCGCGACTGCTCATGATGGACGAGCCGAGCATGGGCATTGCGCCGATTCTCGTGGCGCGCATCTTCGAAGCCGTGAAGCGCCTCAAGAGCGAGGGCATGACGATTCTGCTCGTTGAGCAGAATGCGCGAGCGGCGCTCAAGCTCGCCGATCGCGGCTATGTGATCGAAACGGGTCGCATCACACTGTCCGGCGCGGCGCAGGAGTTGCTTGTCGATCCGCGCGTGCAGGAGGCGTATCTCGGCGACTGAATCGACGCGCCCGTCGCGTAGGATGATGCGCGCGATTCGTTCGCGTTCACCATGAGAGAGTTCAAGCTTCGCAAGGATCTCAAGCGTTCGGTCATCGACGGCTTCGCGCTGCCGCTTGGCATCGAACCCGTCAATCTGAAGCCGCCGACACAGGGCTACACCGTCGACTATCGCGACGGCGGAGGCGACGGCCCCGATCACTATGTGTTCCATGTCGTGGCGAGTCATGAGCGCATTCGCGGACTGGTGCGCGAAGCGTTCGGACTGCTGCCGGATGAGGTGACGCCGATCGTCGAGGTCGATTCGACCGACGCGTATCGCACGGTCGATGTCTTCGTCGGTCGCGAGCCGATTCCGCTCGATGACTTTCTCGACATCTGGGACGAGTTCGAACCGCTGCTCATGGAAGACGCGTCGCTCGGTGCCGGCGCCAATGCGGAAGAACCCTTCGTCGAGGTCTTCCTCGACAACTGGAAGGGGCTCTTGCTGTATGTGCCCATCGACTTCCGTTCCGACCTTGAGCGCATGATGCGCCGGCACGGGCTGCGCGAAGTGCAGGAGACATGGCCGCCCGAGGATGAGGAGAAGGAGCCGCCGTCGCAAGTGCGCGAAGTGCTTGAGATCGAGGACGAGCAATCGCCCGATCTGCACGAGGTGCTCTTGCAACTGCGCGAGGCATGGGAGTTGGAACTCGATCTCGATCCCGACCGCAACCTCGACGAGCGCGGACGCACGCTCGGCATGACCTTGTGGAACGCGGTGGCGGTCGTCGAGTCGACGAAGGAACCCGACAGCGGGAAGGGTGCCTATGTGAGCATCTGGGCGAGCGCACGATCGTTGGCGGACCTGAACGCCATGATGGAAGGTGTGCTCGACGAATTGCCCGAGTGGCGCTTCCAGGTGATGTATGCGACGGATCGCGTCGCCTTTGATGAGCGACCGCCGGAACTCTCCGAGTTGCCGATGAAGCGCACCAAGAGCGAAGTGCACCGCGTGACCGTCGAGCCTTGGTAGTGGGGGCGGGGGACAGCCACCGGAGCGGGGGTTTGTAACGGGGGACAGCCTCCCTTAACAATCGGCCGCCGATTGTTAAGGGAGGCTGTCCCCCGTTACAAACCCCCGCTCCGGTGGCTGTCCCCCCCATAGAGCGAACGCTCACGAATGAGCCGCACCACCGCCGGATCGAGCAGATCGTCCACGGGCTCACCTGCGGCGAGCCGTCGTCGCGCGTCCGTGCTTGAGCACTCGACAGGATCGACCGGCAGCAGCCACGCGAGCATGCGCACATCACCGCTCTGCTCGGCATCGTTCACGAATTGCTCGCGTGTATCCGGTGGGCGCAACACAATCGCGGGCGTCGCCATCTCAAGGATCGCGTCCGGCTCGCGCCATGAATGAAAGTTGCGCGCCTGGTCGCTGCCGATGAGCAGTCGAATGGGCCGTCGCTCGCCGTCGGCGCGAAGCACGCGCAGTGTGTCGACCGTGTAGCTCGGTCCCGTGCGCCGCAACTCGAGATCGCTCGCGCGCAACGCCGGTCGTCCAGCGATCGCGCACTCGACCAGCGCCATCCGATCGTTCGCCGGCGCCGGCGGATGCTCCGCGCGCTGGGGGTTCACATTCACCGGCACGAAGAGCACTTCGTCGGCATGAAGCAGATCACGCGCGGACTCAGCCAACTCGACATGCCGTCGATGCGGAGGATCGAAGGTGCCGCCGAAGAGCACGAGCGGTTGCGTCACCGCCGACGCTCCGCGCTGGACCGCTGCCCAGCGCGACTCGATCGAGCAGCGTCAGATCGTGGATCGGCGTCGCTCGCGCGATCACCGTCGTCCTTCGTCGTCACGAACTTCGCGACCAAGCCCAGTCTCTGCGCGCCGACCAACGCGCCGTGCAACAGCGACTGCATCGCGGGGCCGCTCCGCTGCGCGCGGATGCCCCAGATCATCGAACGCAGAAGACTCGTTGTGCCGTTCGGTCGAATGATCGACTCCAGACCGTCGGGGTAGGCGATGTCATGGCCGTCGAACACAGCGCGCACGATGGCCCACTTCCATCGCCGGCGCGACGCCTCGGCCGCGAACGCAGCACCCTCGCGATCCGCAAGACTCGCACCCGTCCGCGCCGCGAGAGCGGCCTTCTCCTCCGGCGTGCGCACCATCTCCGGCATCGTCACCATGGCCGCGCGAGGCAGCTGTTCGATCACCCACGGCACAATCGACTGCCTTCCATCGGGCGTCATCACACGATCCACGGCGTAGATGTCGCCGCCCTTCACCCGGTGGTCGATGCCATGCGCGAACCCCATCAGCACGGCGCGATCGATCGAGTCCGGCGCCTGATCGACCGCGCGGCGCACCGCGTCCGCACCCGGTCCGGTGACGATCACGCGTCGCTTCGGCAGTCCCGTGGCGCTGCGGATCATCCGCGCCTCGTACGCGAGTGGACAGAAGATGACGGTCTCGCGATCGCTCCACGCCGGATTGCTGAGCGATCGCATGCCTTGAGCGTAACGAAGGCCGCGACTATACTTCGCCCCTCTTTGGGCCCCATCGTCTAGCCCGGTTCAGGACACATCCCTCTCACGGATGGAACAGGGGTTCGAATCCCCTTGGGGTCATGCAACGGACGGGCGGCGCGCACGGCGTCGCCCGTCGCCATTCGCGGTCGGCCCTATCGTCTAGCCTGGTCTAGGACACCACCCTTTCACGGTGGGGACGCGGGTTCAAATCCCGCTAGGGTCATTCGGCAGCGAGGCGCCGCTCCGCGCTCAAGCGCACCTGAGCGCGGATGTGCGCGCATGAGCGCGCATGAGCGCGCATGCGCGGGCATGCGCGGGCATGCGCGGCATCTTCCGAGGCTTGCGCACTTCTCGTCCTTCCAAGTCTCGCCGCCGCAGTCACGCGCTGCGGCGGTATTTGCGCGCTCGATGCCCCGGATTCTGCGCGCGCAAAAGTCGGCCGCCGTTCGGCATCAGGCCTTCCCGCCGGATCAACAACCGCTCACATGCACTACGCGACTCGACTTTTGCAGAGATTCGCGGCTGTGGCATTACGCGCCGCGGTTACTGTGAATGTGACGGCACGCGCCGCTTCTTCCCTGTCGGGTAGACGGCGCCTGCCAGCGACGATCAGCCAAGGAACACTAGATGCAACGCGAACACGACCGTCTCGGACTTCTTTCTTGTCGGGTCGGCTTCATTGAACGACTCTCTTCAGTCGGGCGCGCTCTACCGCTCGTCCGCGGCTTGGTCGCGGGAGTGGCATTGCTGCTTCTTGCTTCATCCGCCGCAGCGGTCGACACCGCGCCGGTGCAGCCTGACGCACCGTTGGCCCTCGATGCACCGATGGCCTCGAGCGAATCGGTGGACTCGGGCGCATCGGTGGCGCCGGTGGCAGGCGATGCCGCGCGCGTGCCTGAGGGACTCGCGGCGTCGGACTGGTCGAGCATCCGTGCTGCGTACGAGGCCGGTCGCCACGGCGCATTCGCGGTCGCCGACGGCGGCCATCGCGCCCGCAATCCCGGGCAGCAGTGGACTACGCGCTTCGACGGGCGCGGCTTCGTGACCACTCCCGACCACGGCGAATGGACATGGGGACTCGAACTTGTGCGGTGGGGCTTCAAGGGCAGCGAGCGCGAAGTCGGCGGTGTCGCTCCGGCGCACGCCGACGGCAACCGCGTGAGCTACGAGTGGGACTCAAGCCTCACTGAGTGGTACATCAACGATCAACGGGGGCTGGAGCATGGATACACCGTGCACACGCGGCCGGACGCAGCGGGGACGGCTGACGCCAGCGAACCGCTCAAGTTCACGCTCGGGGTGCGCGGTGGACTGCGCCCACAAGTAAGCACCGATGGGCGCAATGTGGCGTTCCTGGATGCGAACGGCGGAAGCGTGCTGAACTACAACGGGCTGACTGTGTTCGACGCGGATGGGGTGCACCTTCCGGCGTTGTTCTGCCAAACGGCGTCGCCGGATGGACGGGCGACGAGTGAGTTGGTGCTTTGCGTGGATGATCGATCGGCCCGCTATCCGCTGACAATCGATCCGATCGCCCAGCAGGCGTACCTGAAGGCGTCGAACACCGGAGACAACGACCAGTTCGGCTACTCCGTCTCCGTCTCCGGCGACACGGTCGTGGTCGGGGCGTACCTAGAGGACAGCAGCGCCACCGGCGTGAACGGCGACCAGGCCAGCAACGCCGCCAGCTCCGCCGGCGCGGCGTACATCTTCGTCCGCAGCGGCTCCGCCTGGACGCAGCAGGCCTACCTGAAGGCGTCGAACACCGGTGCCGGCGACTTCTTCGGCTGGTCGGTCTCCGTCTCCGGCGACACGGTCGTGGTCGGGGCGTGGCTAGAGGACAGCAGCGCCACCGGCGTGAACGGCGACCAGGCCAGCAACGGCGCCAGCCAGGCCGGCGCGGCGTACATCTTCGTCCGCAGCGGCTCCGCCTGGACGCAGCAGGCCTACTTGAAGGCGTCGAACACCGGTTTCAGCGACTTCTTCGGCATCTCCGTCTCCGTCTCCGGCGACACGGTCGTGGTCGGGGCGTACCTGGAGGACAGCAGCGCCACCGGCGTGAACGGCGACCAGGCCAGCAACGGCGCCACCGACGCCGGCGCGGCGTACGTCTTCGTCCGCAGCGGCTCCGCCTGGACGCAGCAGGCCTACCTGAAGGCGTCGAACACCGGTTTCAGCGACTTCTTCGGCATCTCCGTCTCCGTCTCCGGCGACACGGTCGTGGTCGGGGCGTACCTGGAGGCCAGCGCCGCCACCGGCGTGAACGGCGACCAGGCCAGCAACGGCGCCACCCAGGCCGGCGCGGCGTACGTCTTTGTCCGCAGCGGCTCCGCCTGGGTGCAGCAGGCGTACCTGAAGGCGTCGAACACCGGTGCAGACGACCGGTTCGGCTTCTCCGTCTCCGTCTCCGGCGACACGGTCGTGGTCGGGGCGTGGCTAGAGGACAGCAGCGCCACCGGCGTGAACGGCGACCAGGCCAGCAACGCCACCAACGGCGCCGGCGCGGCGTACGTCTTCGTCCGCACCGGCTCCGCCTGGACGCAGCAGGCCTACCTGAAGGCGTCGAACACCGGTGCAGACGACTGGTTCGGCTACTCCGTCTCCGTCTCCGGCGACACGGTCGTGGTCGGGGCGTACAACGAGGACAGCGCCGCCACCGGCGTGAACGGCGACCAGGCCAGCAACGGCGCCACCCAGGCCGGCGCGGCGTACATCTTCGTCCGCAACGGCTCCGGCTGGACGCAGCAGGCGTACCTGAAGGCGTCGAACACCGGTGCAGACGACTGGTTCGGCTACTCCGTCTCCGTCTCCGGCGACACGGTCGTGGTCGGGGCGTATGGTGAAGACAGCAGCGCCACCGGCGTGAACGGCGACCAGGCCAGCAACGCCGCCAGCTCCGCCGGCGCGGCGTACGTCTTCGTTGTCCAGGACTGCAACGGCAACGGGATCGCCGATGTCGTTGACATCGCCCTCGGCACGAGTCTCGACTGCAATCTCAACGGTATTCCTGACGAGTGCGATGTCGCAAGCGGATGCACTGTGGACGCCAACAACAACGGGATCCCTGACCAGTGCGAGGCACCCTCATGCGCCGCCGACCTCAACGGCGACGGCATCGTCGATGGCGCTGATCTGGCGATCGTGCTCGGTTCGTGGGGGACGTGCTCGCCCTGAACGGCAGCTCGCTGCTCTCTGCGCGGGTTCAGTGCGGTCCGTCGCCCGTGGACGCTCGATCAATGGCGCGCACCATGGAAGCTCCCCCGCGCTCTGTGGGAGCGCTCTGAATCAGGGCCAGCTCGCGACAGTGACCGAGTCTGCGAGATCGGACAGCGAGTCCAAGTGCCGCTAGAGTCATCTGTGCAACCGGACGCGGCTCGCGCTCGACAGCCTCTTTGGGGCACGAGTACCCCGTCACGAATCGAGCGCGCATGAATCCGCTACTGAAAGACAATCGACTCACACTCGATGTGCCTCCATCGATGCGCGGATGGCGCGCCGTGCTCTTTCGCGCTGCACGCCCGTTGCTGCGTCGATTCCTTGCGATCGATCGTGTCAACGCGCTCGGTGATTCCGTTCGTGAGGCGGCAGACCAGCTTCCCGCGATGGAGAGCCACTCGACACCGCTCGATGACTCGACGCCCGCCACCGATCCGAAGGCTCTCAGGGCGCTCGACGCGCTGAATCGCATCAGCGGCATTCAGCCGTTGGTCTCGCCGCAGGACTTGGCGCGAATTCCCACTCACGGGCCGCTCGTGGTCGTCTCGAATCATCCGCTGGGCGGCGCCGATCCGCAGGCGCTCGGGACCCTGCTCTTCTCGGTGCGCAAGGATGTTCGGTTCATCGCCAATCGCTTCCTGGCCGTGGCGCCGTTCCTCACAGACGTCTCATTCATGGTCGATGTCTTCGGCGGTCGTGGCGCCGTTGCTGCGAACGCGGCGGCGATGCATGACGCCGTGCGCTGGGTCGCTGGAGGTGGATGCCTCTGTGTCTTCCCTGCGGGCGAGGTCGCGCACATCAAGTGGCGGCGCTGGTCCGTGCGTGACTCGCCGTGGAACACCTCCGCCGTGCGCATCGCGAAGTGGGCGGAGGCATCGATTCTTCCGGTCCACGTCGACGGTCGCAATGGTGCGCTCTTCCAGGCGCTCGGCCTTCTCCATCCGATGCTGCGCACGATGCGCCTGCCGAGCGAGTACTTCCGCGCGCACGGTCGTGGCATTCGCGTGCGCGTCGGTACGCCGCTCTCGTTCGCACAGCTTCAGCGCTTCCCAAGCGACGACGAGCTCACGCGCTTTCTGCGTGTGCGCTCCGATCTGCTCACGGCACGGCGCGATGATCCAGTCGGCTCCGAGGCGCGTCCGTTGCGAGAGCATGTTCCGCGCGTGACGGCGTCGGATGGGTCCTTCGCGGCTCCTGGTGATGCCGAAGAGGCGCCCGCGTTGCAGCCGGTGGCGCTCGTGCCGCAGCACTCGCTGGAGGACCTTGCCGCCGAAGTGTCGTCGTTGCCGGACGACAACCTGCTGCTGCGCCAAGGCGACTACGAGGTCTATTGCACGACCACGGAACGCATTCCGCTGCTGATGCTTGAGATGGGCCGACTGCGCGAGCTCGCGTTCCGCGCCGTGGGCGAAGGCAGCGGGCGCTCGCTCGACATCGATCGCTTCGATCGTCACTACCGTCAGCTCTTCGTCTGGAACGCGCGGCGACAGGAACTCGTCGGCGCGTATCGCATGGGCCTGACCGACGAGATCCTGCGGAAGCAGGGCATCGACGGTCTCTACACCAGCACGCTCTTCGAGTATTCGCCGCGCGTGCTTGAACAACTCGGGCCGGCGATCGAACTTGGTCGCAGCTATGTGCGCCGTGAGTATCAGCGCAAGCCGCTGCCGCTCTTGCTGCTCTGGCGCGGCATCGGCGAGTTCGTCGTCCGACATCCGCAATACGTGATCATCTTCGGTCCCGTGAGCATCTCCGACGAGTACCTCACGATGTCGAAGAAACTCATGATGACCTTCCTCGAAACGCATCGCGCGGTGGCGCTCGTGCTCGGCGCAGTGCGCCCGCGCAACCCCCCGCGCATCGGTGGACTCGACGAGATCGACGCGGAGTCGACGCGCAGCGTCATGCGGGATGTCAACGAGGTCGACCAGGTCGTCCGCGATCTGGAGAATGGCGAGCGCGCCATGCCCGTGCTGCTGCGCCAGTATCTGCGAATGAACGCGAAGCTGATCGCGTTCAATGTCGACCCGGACTTCGGCAATGTGGTCGACGCGCTGATGTTCGCCGACATTCGCACGGTCCACCCGCGAGTTCAGGACTTCTATCTTGGCCGCGAGAAGGCCAAGGCGTTTCGCCGCGTGCACGGTCAGGCAGAAGCCGCGGATGCACGACCGAAGCACTGTTGACCGGAGGGGAGCCGCTCGCGACGATGGGCGAGTGACTCACACTGCCTCCACCGAGAGTCGTGGCGCTCCGGCGCCGCCCGCTCTCGAACGCGTCGATGTCGACATCCCTGGCCATCGCTACCAAGTGCTCATCGGCGCGGGTGCGCTCGATCGCATCGGTGCGCTGCTTCACGATGCGTGCCCCGGCACGCGGCGCGCGTTCGTCGTGATCGACTCCGCCATCGCGGAGCAAGTCGGCGCCGCCGTCGTCGCGGCGCTCCAGAGTGCAGGCTTCTCGCCGATCGCTGCGACCGTCGAGGCGAGCGAGCGCGAAAAGTCGATCGCAAGTGCCGAGCGCTTGTGGCGCGCCATGCTCGAAGCGAGACTTGATCGCACCGCAGTCGTCGTGGCGCTCGGCGGTGGCGTCGTCGGCGATCTCGCGGCGTTCGTGGCGGCGACCTACATGCGTGGCGTCGACTGCGTGCAGGTGCCGTCAACACTGTTGGCGATGGTCGATGCGTCGATCGGCGGCAAATCAGCCGTCAATCTCGCCATCGGCGACGGGCTCGCGAAGAACGCGATCGGCGTCTTCCGGCAGCCGCGTCGCGTGATCTGCGATCCGACGCTGCTCGTGTCACTGCCGGAGCGCGTCTTCGTCGCGGGTCTCGCCGAGTGCCTGAAGCACGCCATGATTGCGGATCCGGAACTTGCGGAGTGGATGGACAGCAACGGCGAGCGACTGCGCGCACGCGACCCGGCCGCGCTCACCGCACTGGTGGCGCGCAGCGTGCGCGTCAAGGCGTCCATCGTTTCGCGCGATGAGCATGAGACGGGCGATCGCACGCTGCTCAATCTGGGCCACACCTTCGCGCATGCGCTTGAGGGCGCGCTCTCGGATTCGATTTCGCACGGCGAAGCGGTGGGATTGGGCCTTCTCGCGGCCACCGAAGCGAGCCGCGTTTCTGCGCATTGGCCCGAGGCTGATCCCGGCGTGGTCGAGTCGCGGTTGCGCGCACTCGGACTTCCGACGCGAGTGCCCACGCCCGTGGCGATCGAGACACTGCTCGAACTCATGGGCTTCGACAAGAAGCATCGCGCCGGTCGATGGCGTCTGGTGTTGCCGGTCGGTCGCGGGCTCTGTCGCGTCGTCGATGATCCGCCGCGCGAAGCGGTCGTTGCGGGTTGGCGACGCATCGGCATCGTGTAGCGGCGGGCTGCGGAAGTGAGGCCACGCATGAGTGACCCGACCGGCGAGGTCGACATCGACGCATTGTGGGAGTTCGGCGATCCCGCCGAGAGCGAGCGCCGCTTTCGTGCAGCACTCGCCGCGCTCGAGCGACCTGCCGGCGATGGCGCGGGTGATGCCACACACCGAGCACTGGTGCTCGAGCTGCGGACGCAGATCGCGCGCACCTACTCGTTTCGGCGACGCTTCGAAGATGCGCACGCGCTGCTTGACGAAGTCGAGCGCGAGACTGCGTCACTCAACGCACGACGCGTGCGCGTTCGACTGCTGCTCGAGCGTGGTCGCGCGTTCAACTCGGCGGGAGATCCTGCGCGTGCTCGCCAGCTCTTCATCGACGCATGGCGACACGCGAGCGACGAGGACGGCATTGGCGCCGAGGGCAGCAAGGGCGTCATCGACCGTATGCGCCTCGAAGGCCTGGCCGTCGACGCGGCACACATGGTGGCGATCACGCACGGTGGCACGGACGAGGCGATCGACTGGAATCGGCGCGGCCTCGAGTTGGCTCGCCGCTCCGCCGATGCCAAGGCTCGCGCGCTGATCCCCGCGATGATCAACAACGCAGCCTGGGACCTTCACGCTCTCGGCCGTCTTGACGAGGCTCTGACCCTCTTCCGCGAGGCGCTCGACGAGTGGTCGAAGCGGCAGCGCCAGCCGCAGATCCGTATCGCCCGCTGGTCGGTTGCACGCTGCCTTCGATCGCTTGGTCACCATGAAGAGGCGATCGAATTGCAGCAGGCGCTGCTGGCCGAGCACGACGCCGCGGGCACATGTGACGGTTTCGTGTTGGAAGAGATGGGCGAGCTGCTCGCGGCGCTGGATCGCGTCGAAGAGGCCCGGCCGTTCTTCCGCCGCGCCGCCGATGAGCTTGCGAACGATGAACACTTCGTGAAGTCCCACCCGGAACGCTTGGCGGGTCTCCGAGCGCGCGGGTAGGATCCCTCGCATTCGCGGCGCCGGAAGCGTGATCGACGATCAGCGATGATCAGCGTCGACGCGCTCCACCAGGAAGGTAGCCGGTGCCGCACGCAGGACGCGCGCGATGCGAATCACCGCCATCGTTAATCAGAAGGGTGGTTGCGGCAAGACCACTACGGCGATCAATCTCGCGTCGGTGCTCGCTCGCGCCGGCACGCGCACGCTGCTCGTCGATCTCGATCCGCAGGGACATTGTGCGCTCGGCCTCGGCATTCCCGAGTCGAGTGTCGAGGTGGCGCTCTCGCATGCGCTCGCCGCGCCCGACCAGATCGACATCGACACGCTGCTCTGGGAAGTCGCGCGCGATCTCAAGCTTGCGCCGAGCACCGTCGAACTCGCAGCGTTCGAAGCGACAACTTCGGGCAGCGATCGCGATCGGCGACTTGAACGACTGTTGGCGCGCGTCACGAGCGACTTCGACTGGTGCATCATCGACTGTCCACCCACGATCGGCCTGCTGACCTTCAACGCGCTGCGCGCCTGCGATGAAACCATCGTGCCCGTCGAAACGGGGTACTTCTCGCTGCGCGGCGCCGAGCGGCAGGTGGCGACGGTGCAGGCCGTGGCGGCGCGACTCGGACGCGAAGTCGGACTGCGACTGCTTCCAGCGATGCATCGCGAAGGCACGAAGGTCGCACAGGAAGTGCTAGCGGCGCTCGTGCGCCGATTCGCCGAGATGGTCATTCCGGTCGTGGTGCGCGAACATGAAGTGCTGCGCGAGGCAGCGAGCTTCGGTCAGGCGGTTGCTGAATTCGCACCGCAGTCTGCTGCGCACGCTGACTTCCTCGCGCTCGCAGAGTGGCTTCGCGCGCACCCGCCTGCACCGCGCGTCATCAACGAGCTCTCGCACGGCGCGCTCGCGGGAACGGCAATCTCGGCAGGCCATTCCGCGCTCGTCGACGTCCGCGCCCCATCTGGTTCCACACTGTCGTCTGGTGCGCCCGCGCCGTCGCGCAGTGATCGTGCGGCGGAACTCGTCGCGCGCATGCGCAGCCCAAGCCCGAGCCCGAGTACGAGCTCGAACATCGAACAACCACCCGTCGTCGAGGGCGCCTCATGAAGTTCAACGGCCAGGATCCCTATGACGCGCTCGCCGCGATCTTCCTCGGCGACCCACCTCCGACCGAGACCGGCGCAGTCACGAGCACGCCGCGCCGACACGAAGCCGCCGCTGGATCGCGCTCATCGCGATCATCATCGCTCTCACTCGGCGAGCGCCCGCGCGCGTCGCTGCTTCGCGTGACCGCCGCCGTGACCGGGCACCTTCCAGTCATGGCCGGACTCTGGGCCACGCAATTCGCCGATCGCGTCGGCGCCGTCGATGGCCCGACCGGACTCATCCGCTGCGAGCGCGAACTCGTGCACGCGGAGATTCTCCGCAGCGGTGGTCGACACATCGGACTCCGGCAGGAGGAGTCCTTCGACGCATGGCTCGCACGCGCGGTGCGCCTCGTGCGTCGGTGGATCATCTGCCTCCCCGACAACGGCGATCCCGCGCAGCTGTTCGATCGTGGATTCGCGGATCGTGTGCTGCTGACGAGTGCCGACGAAGCGGCGGTGGCGGCGGCACAGCGCGTCATCTCATGGATCAGCGCGGCGGCGGGTGCGAATGGCACGAGCGCAGCGCTGGGCCTGGTCGTCGTCGGCGCACCACCGGAGCGCGTGTCGTGGATGCTGGACGAACTCGCGATGGCACATCGCGGCGCACTCGACTTGCCGCTCGCCGGCACCATCCAACGCATGGACCGCGTCGACAGCTCCGAGCGATATGGATTCGATGTGACCACCGCGCCGTCGGTCGAGTCGCTGTTGCGAATCATGGAGGAAGCGGCCGAGCGCGCGGTCGATCGACTTGACGACGGCACGATGCACGAAGCGCGCCGCCCGCCATCGGCGTCCGCCCGGCGCGAGCCGCGCGCGGTGGCGGAGGCGCAGCGCGACGACTGCTCAACGAAGCCGGCAGAGCCGGTCGTGTGGCGCGAAGCGACGGCGTCGCTCGCAGATGCGCTCGAACATCACGCGGAGGTCGTCGTCCCGAGTGTCGGGCGCAGACACGCCGCGGCACCAGTCGCCGCGCCCGGCTCGGCGTGCGACGCAGTTCCCGGCAGCGCGCCCGTGACCGATCTCACGCCCCATTTGACGGGGCTCGCATCACTCACGATGCGGTGCCCTTCGGCCCGCGCGGTGGAGTTGGCGAGCGATCCGCTCGGACGGCTCCATCTCGTGGTGGCGCACGCAGACATGTCTTCGCTGCGCACTGCGCGAGCCTGGGCGATCACCAACGAGGAACTGCTGCTCCGCGCGTTTCCGGCACTTGCGAGCAGCGGCGCACCGTTCGCCGATCGCATCGTTGATCGCATCGTCACACTCGATGCGGCGGCGGTCGAGTCACTGTATGGCGCGGGCATGGCGCTCGATCTGCTCGTCGAGGTGCGCCTCGGCGCAAGCACCGCGTTCCATCATGTTCCGCTGAATGCGCTGGCGAGAGTCGCTGCGCAGGGTGCGTAAGCGGACGCTCGTCAGCGCACCGTCTACGCCGGCAGGCTGCGTCGAAGGAAGTCGAGCCACGAGCCGCCAGCGACGGCGCGGATCTCGTCGTCCTGCCAACCTGCGGCGCGAAGTGCCTCAAGCAGATGCGGCAACTGCTCCGGGCGCCCGACGCCCGGCGGACATTCGAGCGGCGTGAAGCCGCCGTCGAAATCGCTGCCGATGCCGATGTGCTCGACGCCGACCAGTGCTCGCCAGTGTTCGAGATGACCGATCGCATCGTCGATCGTCGCGGAGCGCCCGCTTGCCAGGAACTTGCCGAAGAGATTGAGACCGATCACGCCGCCGCGCTCGGCGATGCGCTGCGCGTGATCGTCGCGCAGATGTCGCTCGGAGGGTTCGAGCAGCGCTCGCGCGTTTGAGTGCGACGCCATCACCGCGCCGTCGAACCGATCGAGCGCCTCATCGAGTGCCAGGTCGGCGAGATGCGAGACATCGAGTATCACGCCCAGCGCGGACATCTCGTCGAGCAGCGCCCGGCCGAGATCCGTCAACGACCCCGGACGCGCATTGCCGCCGGCATAGCGTGAACCGCGCGCCCAGCTCAGTCCGATGGCGCGAACGCCGCGATCAACCCAACGCTGCAGATGCGATGGCTGCACGATCGGATCGGCACCCTCCATCAGAATGAGCAACTTGAGTGGCTCAGCAGGAGAGCGCGGCTCGAGCTCTTCGCGCGCGTTGCGCCCTTCGCGATCGTCGTGCCCTTCACGCGACTCGCGCACCTCACGCAGCGACGACGCGGTGAGTACGAACTCCACCCGCGCTCGCGCGCGCAGTTCGTCGTAGATGCGGAGTTGATCGAGTGCTGCACGCTCCGCGCCGGCGGTGTCATCGGAACCCGCGTACTCCCACGGCTCGAGCGGCTTCGCAGCGATGGGCTCCTTCGACTCCGAGGCGCTGGGCTTCACCGAATCCGAAGCGCTGCGCCCCTTCGACTCCGAGGCGCTGGGCTTCACCGAATCCGAAGCGCTGCGCCCCTTCGACTCCGTGAAGAGCGTCCCGAATGCGAGTCTCACACCTCCGGCGAGCATCGCTGGAAGGTTCACACCGAATCGATCTCGATCCGCCGCCGGAAGAGTCAGATCAACGCCCTGCTGGGCGAGATACGCCAGATCAAGATGAGCGTCGACGATAGGGAACATCGATGGCAGGCTACGCCGATGCAGCGGCAGAGGAGCCGCGCCGGTTGCTTCGCCCGCGTCGACCCCGGTACGCTCTGCGGCTCGATGACCGCCGTGCTGACATCTTCAGGGGCGCGTGGTGTTTCGCCGCCTTGGTTGTCGCGCGGGGAACGGGTGACCTCGTTGCTCGTCGGCGGCGGCGCACTGGGTGTGCTGTTGACTGCGTCGCGGCTCGAGCCGTCTCCGTTCGGGTTCGGTACGCACCAGCAACTCGGCCTGCCCGCGTGCTCCTGGCCGTCGATGTTCGACATTCCCTGTCCCTCGTGCGGCATGACGACGGCCTTCGCCTACGCCGCGCGTGGCGACCTGCTCACCTCGTTCATGACGCAACCCTTCGGCGCGATGTTGGCGCTCGGCACTGCACTCGCCGTCGTCGTCGGATTCTTCGGCGCGGCGACGGGCACGCGCGTGGCGGGACTCTTCTCGCCGATCATTTCGCGTTACGGCGCGCTCATCGCCGTCGCTGCGCTGCTGCTCGGCTGGGGTTACAAGATCGCCGAGTTCAAGGGCCTGTTCGCTTGACGACTTCTGAGAGACTCACATGATGAACCGCTCCCTCGTTCGCATTCTCCTTGGAAGCACCATGCTCGCGGTCGCTGCATCGTTCGGCGGCTGCGCCCTTCCGCAGATCATCTCCGCCGTTGGACACAACATCGAGCGCGAGATGCAGATCGAAGTGCTCTCGAAGTACACCGGGCTCGAGAACACCACGGTCGCCGTGCTGGTGCATGCCGACCACGCGATGCTCTACGAGTATCCGATGGTCAAGCCGAACATGACGGCGAACATCGCGGCGCGCATTCAGCAGAATGTCTCCGGCACGCATGTGTTGGCGCCGTCGCAGGTCATGACCTGGGAGTACCAGACGCCGACTTGGTCGAGCATGCCGATGGGACAGGTCTGCGAACTGCTCGATGTCGATCGAGTCGTCTATGTGGATGTGCTCGAATTCCGCTTGAATCCGCAGGGAAACCGCTTCCTCTGGGAGGCAGCGGCCGTCGCGAATGTGAGCGTCTTCGAGCGGTACTCGCTTGATCCCGATGCACCGGTCGAGGAGTTCTCCGTCACGAGTCGCTTCCCGGATGAACGCACGGTGACGCGCGAGCAACTCAGGCAGGAGCAGGTTGAAGCAGGCATCGTCGGTCGCTTCTGCCAAAAGGTGTCATGGCTCTTCTACGACCACAAGGAAGACAAGTACCCCGACCGCAATGTGAAGGGATGAGAAAGATGACCTCGAAGACCTCGAAGACCTCGAAGACCTCGAAGACCTCGAAGACCTCGAAGACATCAATGACATCAATGACATCAATGACATCAATGACATCAATGCGAAGCACGATCCGGTCGATGATGATGCGCGCGACGCGCTCACTTGGCCGTGATCATCGTCGAGGCACCGCGCGGTTGGTGGGCCTCGCGGTTGCGTCGGCGTTGTTGTCGCTCGGCGCTTCCGGCGCACTCTCCGGTTGCAACGTCATCATTCCGGCGGCCTACATCATCGAAGGTCCGCCCTCGGTCGACGCGGAGTTCGAATTGCCCGATCGTCGCACCGTCGTCTTCATCGACGACACGCGGAATGTGCTTCCGCGCACTTCGCTTCGCACGCGCATCGGCGACGAGGTCTCCACGCTCGTGCAGCAGCGGGGCACCGTCACCCAAGCGGTCGCGCCTTCCGAAGCCGTGCAGGTGGCGCGGCGCTTCGACACGCAGTACAAGCGACTTTCGATCCGTCAAGTCGGCGAAGAAGTCGGCGCGGAGACGGTGATCCATGTGAAAGTGAAGCTCTTCGCGCTCTCACCGGACGGCGAGACGCCGAGACCGGTCGCCGAAGCCGAGGTCAAGGTGATCGATGTCGTCGCAGGCAATCGCCTCTACCCGGAAGGCGCCGACGGCATGCGAAAGGTCGTGGCCCAGCTCCGCGAGCAGGGAACCGAGGGATATCGCACGAGCGCCGGCCGACGCCAGATGGAAGACGCGCTCGCCGACGAACTCGGGAAGGAGATCGCCGGACTCTTCTACAAGCACGAGAAGAAGGAACTCGGCGAACGCCTCGGCGTCCGTGGATGACGATTCGACGAGTGCTCCATCTCATCACGCCGTCCGCGCCGGGATGCGGGGCGGCGATGCTGCGCCTGCTCGGTCTCACGCGGCGCGTGACGCCTGAGTTCGAACACCGGGTGCTGGTCCTCGGTCCCGCATCGGCATCGGCCGTCGCGATGGCGGTGAGCGCGGGCGCTCATCGACGCCTGCCGCCGCTCTTCGGATCGCCACGACTTTCGCGACGGGCGATCTGGCGTGCGATCGCAGCGGAGCGCGCCACGCTGGTGCATGTGTGGGACTCGGAAAGCTGCGCCATTGCCGTCGCCTCGCATCCGCGCGAAGCCGTCGCCGCCACGCTCGGCGCTGTTCCGCCGCGAGCGATGCCCACACCGCTTGCACAGGATCGCGCTGAAGCGCTCTGTCTGGGTGATCGCGCGCGCCGCCAGGCGCTCGCCGCCGGTTGGTTGCACGCGCGCGTGCACACGGCGCAGCCGCCCTCCGAATCCGTGTTTCACGCCGCGTTCGGTGCAGTTGGCGAGACCGGTGAAGGCCGGAGCCGGCAGCAGTGGCGAGATGAGTGGGGTGTCGATGACGAAACCGTCGTCGTCGGCGTCGTTGGTGATCCGTGGACATCGATCGATGCCCGGCTCGCGTTCGACATGGCAGGGCGCGCCTGGCTTGCCGGACATCGCGTGCGTCTCGTGATGGATCCGCGCGTTGCGGCCGCCACAGAACTCAGACGATGGGCGAGTTTCACGAGACTGCACGAAGTGCTGATCGAGTCGCCGATCGCGGCAACACCGTGGCAGATCTTCGACGCGCTCGATGCCGTGCTGCTTCCGGAGGCGTCATTCGAGAAGTCGTGGCGCCGCATGCTCATCGAGCGCGCTCCCGGTGGTGCGCCGTCGAATGCATTGGCGCTGCGCTGGGCGATCGATGCCGGACTTCCCGCGATCACGACCCGCGCGGGTCCGCTGGACGGTCTTGCCGAGTCGACTCGATTCACGACCGTTCATGCGAATCCGAACGACGGCGCGCGTGCGCTTCGCGCACTCCTGCCGCGGCATCCTGATGCGTTGCACGACGCCGCACGCAGCGATGAGCCAGCCGCCGATCGTTCCGAACCGCGCGCGAGTGCGCCGCGCTCTGCACAGGCGTGGGCCGATGCGATTCGCGGGCTCTATGGTCGCGCGGCTGTCGCGGCCGGATTGCCGCGCACACCGGAGATGAGCGCCGCCGCCGCGTCGTGATAGAAGTCGCGGAGCAGCGGCGCCGGCAGTGACATGCCTCGAATGATCGGCGCGTCCATCGGTGTGTAGCGCGTTGGATCGACCATCGCCAGATCGGGATCGGCGATCGGACTCGGTCGCTCCGTCGATCCCTCCCAGAGTTGGCGCAGCGCCCAGTAGCGGCTCGCGTAGAGGTCGAAGGCGTCCGTCTCCGTGTTCGCCTTCGCCGCCATCTCGGTCTTGTCGCTCTTCGTCTCCAGGTGATCGTCGGTCGTGACGATGTCGGAGCCGAAGAGAATGCGCCCGCGCCACCGTTCCATGAATGCGATCACGCTCTCGCGCGAATGCTTCGAGACCTCGCGCACGATCCACTTCGTGGCGCTCGCGTCGAGTCGCAGATTCGCATGACGATCAAGCAGTCCGGAGAGGAAGCCAAGATCCTCCGGCCAACCGCCGAGATGCGCCGCGATCCAAGGGTTTGGATAGATCTCGAGCAGTCGCTCGAGCGGCTCGTAGTGCGAGCGCTTCGTTCCGTAGCGAGATGCGTCGGCGTACTTCGTGGCGAACCAGGTGTCGGGATCGGCGACATGCACCATGAAGGTCATGCCGAGCGCCGCCGCGACATCCATCACCGCGCGTCGGTGCGGCACATCGAGTCGCAGCAGATCGGGTTCGCCCGCCTCATGACCGAGATCGATGCCGCGCGGCGCCGACCAGAACTTCACGATGCGTGCGCCCGCCGTATGGAACGCGCGCACCGTCTGCAGATACCCCGCGCCGTGCGAGGCGCGACGATCCTTCGACGCGAAGTTCGGCACGGCGATGAACCTGATCCGCTCACCGAGCACACCGCGGATCGTCTCCAACTGCTCCAGCGAAGTCATCGACCACACTTCGCCGACGCCGTAGAGATCCATCGCCTCGCGCAGCAGCGCCGCGGCACGCACGCCGTGCACATGCGCGTGGGCATCGATGATCGGGTGATTCAGCCTCGCAAAGCCCGCAGCCTCGGCCCGGTAGTCCAGGCCGTGCAGGTTCGAGGCGTTGACGGCGCCGCGACCGCCGGCTGGCGTCGGTGCACCACTCATGAAGGAAGAAGCCTCACGCGCGCAGGCTATCCCGCTCAGCGACGCTTTGCGGTGCGCGTGGCGACGGATGCAGCGGAGCGGTGGGGGCGAGGCGAATCACCGCTCGCACTCGCACGCGCAGAGGACGATTGACGCGCCGACACTCTGCTCGGTGTGGCATGAGCTCGGTGGGCGGCCGCCGAAGGGGATGACGGCGCGCGCGTCGCCGGTGCCGGTCCCTCCGCACATGATGGTTCGTTCGCGCAGTGGCACTGCACCGGCGCGCCGGGCTGGATGACGGACGCGTGGTGCACCACTCCGACATAGATCTCGGTGTCAGCCTCGATGTCGATGTGACGAACCATCTCGCAGTCGAACCAACTCATGGCGCGAAGCGGAACCGGCGCACCCGACGGCGTGCAGAGATGCGGCACCGACAGGAACGGATCGACGCCGTTCTCAGGCATCGACGGCAACATGCGCCGCAGGATGCGCTCGTCTCGGTGGAGTTGGCAGAGTGCGAAGCCGTGACAGTCGCGAATGATCGCGCTCAGTGCCTGCCCCTTCTCGATGGCCACCATGATCATCGGTGGCGCCTTGGCGCATTGCTGCACCCAGCGCACCTGAGCTCCGCACCGGACCTCGCCATGAGCGGCGGTCAGTACGAAGAATCCATTCGGCACTCGATCCAGGATCGAGGCGATCGAAGCTCGTTCTGCGGGCAACCAGTCCATTCGCGTTTGGCTCTGAGCGGAACCGCCGGGCGTTGTTTGGGTCGGCCTTGAAGGCACCGGAGCGACCCACGACCGTGTTTCGATTCTGCGGCATGAACGGGCCGTGTCCATAAGACCTGTGAAGATCGGGAGTTGGACCGTGTTACCGGGCGAGCGATCTGCGTCGGGCCAGACAGCGGTGGTGGCGATTCGACCACGATGTGACCGCTCCAACCAATTTCAGGGGAAGTGTGTTGATCTGTGGGGAAGAGTGGCTATATTGCCATTCGACCCACACGAGGCGTTGATGCGTGCACTTTCGAGGCCAACACAACTACGTTCTGGATCACAAGAGTCGCTTGGCCATCCCATCGGCGCTGCGCGATTGCATGGACGAGAGCGTTCACGGCAGTGCGTTCATCGCATTGCCGGGACCGAACGATCGACTCTGGCTTTGGCCGGAGAAGATCTTCGAACAGTGGGTGGCGCAGCGCGGCTCTTCACTTCTGGCCGAGGAAGAGGCGCTCGACTTCGAACGCTTGATCTTCTCGCAGTCGGCGAAGCTGCCGCTCGACGGCACCGGTCGTGTGCGACTTCCCGACTGGATGACGAAGCGCTTTCGACTCTCGGGAGCGGTCGTGATCGTGGGGAACAAGGACCATCTCGAGCTCTATCCGCCGGAAGAGTGGCAGGCCGAGGAAGCGCGACTGCTTCCCGCGACCGCCGACCTCTATCGCCGAGCTCGACCCTCATTCCGCGGCGCCGCCGATCGGCCCGCCGGGGAGCGAGGTTCATGAACGACTCTCGTTGTCGCGTCCGACGCTTCCTGGCCCAAGGACGGGCCGAGGCTGTGTTCGAAAGCGGTTGATGGACGCGGAGAGACATTGCTGGCGTCGAATGGACTCGACGCCAGCCCCGACCACTATGGCCATGGACGGCCCGTGTGCGGGAACTACGAGCCGTCATGGATCGGCGGCTCGCCTGCTCGATGGGGCTTCGGCCCCCCCGTTGTCGCCCCTGCATCGGTCACCACCGGTGCAGGGGCGTTTTTGCATTCAGCCGGCATAGGCAACGGACCGATCTCCGGTAGTCTGCCAGAAGCGGGTTCCCACCCGCGCCTGGCCTCCCGCACGGACCGCGGCGTCGAGACCTCCGCGACTGTGCCTACCGCTCGGCTGGAGGTTCTTCGATGCTTGTCATCACACGCCGAGAAGGTGAAGAAGTGGTCATCGGCAATCCGGCCGCGCCACTAGGTGTGGTGCGCATCGCCGCCATCAAGGGCGACCGAGTGCGGATCGCCTTCGAGTTCCCGCGAGAAGTTCCGGTTCACCGCCGTGAGGTCGCGGACCAGATCCTTGCTGGCGAAGAGGCGGGTCCCGGCGTCGTGGGCAAGATCAGACCGACGGGCGAACAGAGCGCCGGTTGAGGCTCGGGTCCCGGTTCATCGTTCCTGTGATGCCGCAGTCTGCGGCGCACTCGGCGTCAACGCTCGACAGCCAACACCGACCGCACCTCGGGTACGCGCTCACGCAAGTTGAGTTCGATGTTCGACCGCAGCGTGAGATTCCGCGATGGGCATCCCACGCACGCACCGCGGAAGCGAAGCACGACCGCTCCATCTGGATCAACGCTCACCAACTCCACATCGCCTCCGTCCGCTTGAATGGCGGGGCGAATGAGTTCGAGCACATCGTGCACTCGCGTGTGAAGGTCGTCGGCTGCAAGTCGCGCCATTGCCGGGAGCATAGGCGAGCGCCGTAGACTGCGAGCCATGTTGTCGATCGACACTCGCGTTCGTCACCGCGCCGCTCGATCACGGGCGACTTCGGCGCTGTTGACGGTGTGGTCCTCGGTGCTGCCGACGGCCCTGCCAACGGCGCTGTCGTTGGCGCTGTTGCTGGTGCTCTCCGGGGCGATGCTGCCCGGGTGCAGCGCGACCGTCGACAACCCGATGGCGGTGCTGCAGAAGAGCGATTCGCTGCCTTCATCGCAGCAGAAGGCGCTGGCTCAGCTTGAAGCCGACGACAGCGCGGCGTACATCAAAGCGCTGCGTCGCATCGTCTCGCAGCCTGGCTACACGGCGCCGGTCCGGCAGGTGGCCTTCACGCAGTTGAAGCAGAAGGACCCACAGGCGCTGCAGGACACGCTGGCCATCGCGCTGCCGCGCATGGACATGCTCGAGTGGCGCCGGGAACTCTGCGAGCGCTTCGCAGACGAGAAGATGATCGAGATGACGCCCACGCTGATCAATGCGTGGGCGTACCCGATGGCTGGGTGGATTCGCGAGGACAAGGATCGTCCCGAATACAAGGCGCTCGCGGCGCTGCACGGGGAGGATCGCGTACCGGATGTGCTCTACCAGGCGATGCTCGAGAGCAATCCAATCACGCAGGCGAATCTGCGTGCGCGTTGCTGGGAGCTGCTCTGGAAGACCGGCAGTCGCGAGCGATTGGTGGCGCTCGTGCAGAACGAGAGTGTGGCACCCGATGACGCGTTCCTTGCCGATCTCCGCGCGTCCGCGCGTGACCTTGGCATTCTTCCGCGCAATCGCGAGGAGATCCTCTGGTTGCGATCACTGCGCGAACCGAAACGCAGCGACTTCTGGCGCGACGCGATCACCGCGACGAAGCAGATGGCGCCGGAGGTCCGCACGCAACTGGAGCTGCGCGAACTGCCGGTCGCCGTCGCCGCGATGCGCATCGATTCGAAGCTGCTCTCGGCGACGCCGAAGCAGCTCTATCCGCAGCTCGAGTCGCGCATCAAGAGCGAGGGGCGAACCATCCACAGCCCCAGTTTTCAGGGCTATTCAGGGCACTTCACCGAGTCGCTCTATCAACTTCGCGATGAACTCAAGTGGGGCGACTTCGCCGCCATGCTGCTCGCATGCGACATGACGGAGCAGCCGCGCGTCGTGAAGCATCTCTTCGATGTGGCCGACCGAGATCTCATGGATCGCTCCACCGAGTACGGCGGTGTGATCGAAGTCGACGCCGAGGGACGCTTCGCGGTTCGCGAGTTTCGCCCGCGCGTGACCGGGTCGGACATGCGCTTCGAAGCGCCGCAGGAGATGTTCGATCTCGCGTACACCTCGCTCTATCACTTCCACAATCACGCGCAGGCCTATCAGAATGTGCAGTACGCCGGCCCGCACATGGGTGACTTCGGTTACGCCGAGAGCACGCGCGCGAATTGCCTGGTGTTCACTTTCATCGACAAGAACACGCTCAATGTGGACTTCTATCGATATGGTCGCACGGTCATCGACCTTGGCACTCTCACGCGTCCGACCGGCACGGACGGCGCTGGATCCGGAGGCTGAGCGCGGCGCTCGTGGCTTCGTTGACGGATGGCTGCTCTCTTCCTGCTCATCGCGGCGGTCGTGCTTCGTCGCTCGGGACTCGAGCCGTGGTTCGCGCCGGAGGTCTTGGGCGATGCGCGGCTGACCGCACTCACGCTGTCGGGCACAATCGGCGTTGCCCTGCTGGCGATCGTCGCCGGCTGGCTGCCGTGGAACCGGCCTGCGCGTGGACACGCGGCGTGGAGTCGTTCCTCGCGGCGCACGCGCTGGGTCGGCTCGATCGCGTGTTCGTGGCTCGCGGCATGCGTGCTTGGCTTCGGGTGGTTCGATCTGGTGCGCGCACGACTCGGCGACTGGATCCTGCTGGACGAAGTCGTCACCATCGCACCGGCGATCATCGCGCTGCTCATCGGATGGTGGGCGCACGAGCCCTTCGCGCGACACCATGCCGTGCGACAAGCGAGAGTCGGCTTCGTGCTCATGCAAGCGCGGGTCTTCCTACCACTGCTGTTGGTTCCCGTCGGCGCGATCCTCGCAGCGCAGGAAGTCGTCGACCTCGTGATGCCCGCGAATGGCGCTGTGGGGGAGTTCATCGGCATCGGTGTGGCGATCTGCGTGCTTCTGCTTGCACCCGCGCTGGTGATCCCCGTGCTGTCGACGGCGCCGCTGCCGGCGGTCGGCGGCTTCGACGAGCGCGTGCGAGCGCTCTTTGCGAACAACCGAGTCTCGTTGCGCAGTGTGCGCCTCTGGAACACGGGCGGCACCATGATGAACGGCCTGGCGCTCGGCCTGCTTCCATGGTGTCGATGGGTGCTGTTGACCGATGCGCTCGTCGATGGACTTCAGCCGCAGGAGACGCTCGCCGTCGCGGGGCACGAAGCGGGGCACTTTCGGCATCGACATGCCGCGTGGTTGGCGGGCGCATGCATCGGCAGCGTCGGCTGCACGAGCGTCGGTATCGGGGCGCTGTTCGAGTGGAGTGCGCCGATCCTGCCGGAGAGTGCGTGGGTCGAGTGGGTGGCGACAGGATTGATGATCGCGATCGTGATCGGATTCTTCGGCGTCGTGTCGCGAAACTGCGAGCGCCAGGCGGATGCGTTCGCCGTGCGCTCGCTCTCCCGTGGCGAGAGCGTGACCCCCGAGGCCGTCGACGCGATGCGACACGCGCTCGCGACGGTTGCCTACGCGAACGGTATCTCGCCGACCCGTCCTTCGTTCCGCCACGGTTCGATCGAGGATCGACGACGACGACTGGCGCTGCTCGTTGGTCGATCGATCCACGCGTTGCCGATCGATCGCGAAATGCGCATGATCAAGGCGCTGATCGCCGCAGCACTCCTCGTCACCGGCGCATCGGTGGTGCTCGAGAGCATGTCACCCGCGACAGGCCTGCCGAGCAGCGTCGAACACCTGCGTATGATCCCCGCCACGGAGATGCGCCCATGAAGTTCGTGAAGATGCAGGGCCTCGGCAACGACTACATCTATGTCGACGCCGAGAACGAGTCGATCAGCGATCCTGCGGCGCTGGCACGGCGCGTCTCGAACCGAAACTTCGGCATTGGCTCGGACGGACTCATTCTGGTCGCGCAGCCGTCGCCGGGCGTGAGTGCCGACGTGCGCATGCGCATGTTCAACGCCGACGGCAGCGAAGGCGAGATGTGCGGCAACGGCGTGCGCTGCGTCGCCAAGTTCGCGATCGATCGAGGCATGGCGACCGCGAAGCCGCTGCGCGTGGAGACGGGCCGTGGTGTGCTCGATGTCGACTGGCGCCGCGGCGCCGACGGCCGCGTGGCGAGCGCGTCGGTCTCGATGGGAGAACCGATCCTGGCGATGTCGCGCATTCCCGCTGCGGTGCCGGGCGTCGACGGCGGTGCGCCGGTGGTCGACTTCGCGCTGCCCGCCGCGTTCCTCGGCAACTGCGATGGCGCGTGGCGCCACGAGAGCGGACTTGAGCTCAAGCTCACGCTCGTCTCACTTGGCAATCCCCACGCCGTGCTCTACGCGAAGGATCTGGATGCGATTCCGCTCGAGCGCATCGGACCGCTCTTCGAACACCATCTCTGGTTTCCGAAGCGGATCAATCTCCATGTGGTGGCGGTTCGCTCGGCGCGCGAGGTGCGCATGCGCACCTGGGAGCGCGGATCGGGCATCACCATGGCATGCGGCACGGGCGCGAGCGCGGTGTGTGTGGCCGGCGTGCTGACCGGGCGCAGCGGGCCCGCGATCACGGCGCATCTTCCCGGCGGCGATCTCGAACTCGAGTGGCCCGGCGCGGGCAAGAGCGTTCGCATGACGGGTCCAGCGGTCGAGGTCTTCAGCGGCGAAATCGATGAGAGCGTCGCCGCGTGCGCCGGAAAGGCTCGTTGAGCGTGCCACTCTCCGCGATCGAGCAGCGTCTGGTCGTGCGACTTCACGCGGCGCGTGCGTCCATCGAGCGCGATCTCGAAGCATGGGTCACGATTCCGACTGGATGGAATCACGCGCCGGGCCTGAACCGGTTTCGAGCGATGCTGCGCAGGAGACTCGAGGCACTGGGCGGACAAGCCGAGGAACTGCCTGGTGCCGAAGCGCCGGAGAAGACGCCGAGCGCGGGGCCGATTCCGCCGACGCTGATCGTGCGCGGGCCGAGGTCGGCGCCGAGTTCCGGCGGCAAACCGCTACTCTTCAGCGGCCATCTCGACACCGTCTTCGATCCAGAAGGCGCGTTCCGCACCTTCACGCGACGCGGCGCTCGTGCCGTCGGTCCGGGTGTGAGCGACATGAAGGGCGGCATCGCACTCATGATCGCGGTGCTTGAAGCGATGCACGCTGAGGGTGTGGCGCTGCCATGGACGGTGGCGCTCAATTCAGACGAAGAGACCGGCAGCTACCACTCGATGGCGCATCTGCGCGCGCTGGCACCTGAGCATCGCGCGGCGCTCGTGCTGGAACCGGCGATGGCGGATGGTCGTCTCATCGTCGAGCGCCTCGGGTCCGGTCAGCTCACGATCGATGCGCATGGTCGCGCGGCGCACGCTGGACGCGACTTCTCGAGCGGCATCTCCGCGATCGGCGCGCTCGCTGAGGTGGTGCTCTCTGCGGCGCGCATCAGCGATCCCGAGCAGGGGCGCATCGTCAACATCGGGCAGATCGCTGGCGGTGAAGCAGCGAACATCGTGCCGGATCATGCGCAGGCGATCGGCTCCGTGCGCTATCGCGATCGAGCAACCGGAGAGGCGATCGCGTCGGCGCTGCGCTCACTCGAGCGCGGCGGCGCGGAGTCGCTGCCGCATGTCGCGGTTCGCGTTTCGCTCAATCGCCCGGCCAAGCCGCTGACGCCGGCGCTGCGGCCGCTCGTCGATCTCTGTCTTCAGGTGGCGGAGGATCTCGGCGCGCCGCTGCTGACCGGAGCGACCGGCGGTTCGAGCGACGGCAATGTGCTGGAAGACGCGGGACTGCCATCGCTCGACTCTCTCGGCGTGCGCGGCGGCAACCTCCATCGCACCGACGAATTCGTGGAGCTCGACACGCTCGGCGCGCGAGCGGCGCTGCTGGGGATTACCGCGCTGCGCATCGTGAATGAACAGCGCGCGTAATCCCGTGGGGCCCAAGGACCGTGCGGGAGGGGAGTGGCGCTCAGCCGCGCGTGACCGTGAGCCGGCTGATCGCGAGCTCCAGCACCTGCGCCACCGTCTCTACATCTTCCTGCGTCATGCGATCGAAGAGCGGCAGCGCGATCGTGCGCCCGGCGATGCTCTCGGCGACGGGGAAATCGCCGGGCTCGGTGCCGATGGTGCGGCGCACATGCGGCAACAGCGCCGGGCAAGGGTAGTAGTTCGCCGCGCCGACATCGTGGCGATGCAGCGTGTTGATGATGAGGTCGCGGTCGAGCGATGAGAAGCGATCGGAGAGCCGCACGACGAACGCCGACCAACTGACCTTGGCGCCTTCGGGTCGGGTCGGCACGATGAGATCGCCGTTGCCGCAGAGTCGCCCGACATACATCTCGGCGATCTCCTGACGCCGCGAAATCGTCGCATCAAGGCGCCGCAGTTGACTGGCGCCGAGCGCAGCGCTGAGCTCGGGCATGCGCGCGTCGTAGCCGTCATGTCGATGATCGAGCAGCATGCCGAGATCGACATCCTGTCCCGGAAAGCTCATGCGATCGACGCGGCCTTGGTTGCGAATTGCGCGGCAGGTCGCGGCCAGGCGGTCGTCGTGCGTGACGAGCATGCCGCCCTCGCCGGTCGTCACGGGCCGATTGACGAAGAACCCGAACGCGGCGATGCGACCGAAACGGCCGACATTGTCACGACCGACCTCACTGCCGAGTCCCTCCGCGCCGTACTCGAGCATGGGAATCTCGAGTCGCGTGCAGAGCGAAGTGAGCGCCGGCAGTCCGACCGGGTTGCCGAACGGCGCACCGGCGAGCAGCGCGCGCGTTCGAACGGTGCACGCGCGGTCGACCTTTGCGGCATCCATGGTGAGCGAGCGCGGCTCGACATCGACGAAGACCGGCCGTGCACCGCAGTGCAGCACGCTGTGCACCAGGCTCGCATGCCCGAACGCGGGCACCAGCACTTCATCACCCGCACCGATGTCGAGCGCCTTCAGCGCAATCTCGATCGCCATTCCGCCGCTGCTCACTCCGATTGCGAACGGACGGCAAGTGCGCTCCGCCATGAGCCGTTCGAACTCGAGCAGCGCCGGACCCATCACCAGTCGGTTGCGGCGAAGCACGACCGTCACCGCCTTGATGTCGTCGTCAGTGAGTTCAGGTTGATTGAGCGGAATCACTGGCATGTCATTCGGGCGCGATGCGACCGAGCGCTTCGCGGTGGCGGCCGAGTGCCTTGAGATGCAGCCACGCGGCCTGCACGCGGATCGCTTCGTCCACGCGACCGCCGCCCGCGCCGATGACGCCAAGCTGTTCGATCTCCGCCGCCGAGAGCGATCCTCGCCCGCGCGCGATCGCGACGAGCGCCATCGAATCGAAGCGGCGCGGGAGATTGCCGCGGGTCGACGACGCAAAGTCGGCGGCCGCCATGCGCCGAGCTGTCATCGAGTCCTCCGCGGCGGCTTGCCCGGGACTGGACGAGTCGGAGGCGATCGATGTCGGCATCGCTCGTTCGCTCGCCGCCGCCACCATTGCCAGCGCGATTGCTTCCTGCACCGCCGGTGGCGTTGCGGTGTCCTGGAGTCGTCGGCGCAGTTCGTCCGGATCGAGCGCAATCAACTCGACGGCGGCCTTCACGCCAAGCATGACGATCGGTTCGCGCGGGTCCCGCGCCTGCGCGGCCAGGTCGAGGGTGTGCGTCATCACCGTGCGCGCAAGTGCGGGATCCGTCTTCGCCAGTGCGCTGGCCCGCGCCAGCGCCCACTCGGCGGCGGGACGAAGACCGAGATCGATCACGCGCGTGAGCGCCTCGGCGCAGCCTTCGCCACTGTGCGCGCATCGACCGGCCGCAATGAGCACGTCGATCTCTCGACTGCCGGAGTCCTTGAAGAGATCAAAAGCCTCGGGGCCGATGCCTTTGGTCTCCGAGACGACCAGCAGCAGCAGCGAATAGCGCAACATGTTGCGCTGATCCCGATCGAGCGCCAACTCCTGCTTCATGGCCGCAAGGCCCACGTCGGAATCGAGCTCGAGCGCCGAACCGATGATCGCCGCGCGGATGTTCGCGTCGACATCACGATCGGCGGCGAGGCGCAGCAATGGCGCCACCGACGATTTGAGTCGGTAGGCCCGCACGGCCGGCGCCAGCGCGCCGAGCAGCGAACTGCGCTCAGAGGGCGTCATCTCGGCGATTTTCGATCGGAACTCCTCCCAACGCGCCGTCTCACCCTTTTCGAGCAGCAGCAGGCTGTAGAGCGCGCGGAGCTCCGGCGTCTCCGTGTTGGCGACGGGCTCGATGTCGCTCACGTCCCACTCGGCGCTATCTCGAGCGAGCGTGGCGACGAGGAAGAGTCGATCCTCTGGAAGCAACTGTTCGGCCTCTGGCCAGCGCAGGATCTGATTGATCTCCTTCGGCTTGAGCAAGCCGCGGCCGATGAGCGACTTGATCACTTCCGAGCGCAATCCGAGATCACTCACCTGGCGGACGATGAATGGATCGATCGAGCGCCGCGGATCCGCGCGCGCGATGCCGACGATCGCATCCGCCTGCATGACCGGTCGATCCTGTCGTTGCACCAGCGCTTGAAAGAGCGGCTGGAGCTCCGGATCTTCAAGGTCGATGAGCGCCAGCAGCGCCGGGCTTCGCGCGCCGCCCGGAGGCAGGCGCACCGCTTCGCGCACGGTTCGCACGCTCGCATCGAAGGGATCAGGGCGTGTGTAACGGTCCTGCGGCGCGGCAACGATCGTGGTGGCGATGAGCAGCGCGACGGCTCCGACGGGAGGCATCATCGAGGCATCGTACCGTCGGCTCCGTGCAGCAACCCATGGCGGAGTCGATCGACGAGCTCCCGCAACGACACGGGCCCACCCGGCGCATCGACGATGCTCTCATCCTCTTCCAGCAAGCGGCGCAGACGGCGATCGGCACCGAGCGCGGAAGAGTGACCCTCGCGGCCGAAGAGCCGTGCGATCTCTGGAAAACTCAGCGTCGTCAACTCACGGATGAGGTAAACGGCGAGCCCGCGCGCCAAGACCACGCGCTTGTGTCGACCGCCTTCGGCGAGCTGCGTGCGATCGACGCCGATGCGATCGACCACCGCCGAGACGATGTGCTCCGGGCGGAGCGGACCGCGCCGCGCCTGCGAGCGATCGTCGCGCAGCACGCGCGCCACAGTGCCTGCGGTGATCGACTCGCGCCCCGTGCCCTCCACCTGCATGACCGCGGCCAACCGCGCGAGCGCGCCCTCGATCTCGCGGATGCTGCCGACACAGGCGCCGGCGACGGCGTCCGTCGCTTCCGGCGTCACGCGCAGGCCTCGCCGTGTGGCCAGACGTTCGACGAGCGCCACGCGCGTAGCCCGATCCGGCGAATCGATGCGCACGATGGCGCCGGCCATGAATCGGCTGAGCAGTCCCTCGCTCACGCGCCGAATCTGGCGCGGATGCTCGTCGGAGGCGAGCACCACGCGGCCGACCCGGTCGATCGCATCCATCGTGTGCATGAACTCGTTCTGCGTGGCGGTCTTGTTCGCGATGAAATGCACATCGTCGATGCAGAGCAGATCGAGGCGGCGCATCTTGGCACGGAAGATCTCGAGCGAGCCACTGCGCACGGCGCCGACATACTCGTTCGTGAACTGCTCGCCGGTGGTGTAGCGGATGCGCTCGCGCGGATAGCGCTCGCGCCGACGCTGGCAGAGACCTTGCAGCAGATGCGTCTTGCCGAGACCGACGCCGCCATGGATGAAGAGATTGGGCACTTCCGATGGCGGCGCCTCGGCCACGCGGCGCGACGCATCGAACGCCACGCGATTCGAATCGCCGATCACGAACTCGTCGAGCCGGCGCCACTCGGTCCGACGGGACGGCGCGGCGTCCTTGTCCGCGCCGGTGCCCGCCGGGATCCGGGCCGCGGGCGTCGTGCCCGCAGCGTGCGCGAGTCGGGCGCGGGCCCTTCGGGCGGCGTCGTCATCTCCGTCATCGCCCGGTCGCCCGGAGGCGGGTCCGGTGACGCCGAAGTTGACGCGAGCCTGCGTGCCGATGGCCGCGCGCGCGGCCGACTCGAGTTCGGAACGAAAGTTGCGACCGATCCAGTCGGCGACGAACTGCGTCGTCGCCTCGATGTTCACATCGGAGCCTTGCACGCTGACGCGAGCACCGCCGTCGAACCAGAGGCGATAGCGCTGCGTTCCAAGCGAAGTGCGGAGATGTCCGGAGATTTGTTCAGCGGCGTGGTCATTGTCGGTTCCGAGCGTCGTGGCATCTCGATCACCTGGCTGGGGCATGCGAAATCTCCGCGGGACATTGACGCGGAGACCGCGCCGACCCGCCGATTGGTCGTTGGAAACCCGATCCGAAGAACGCGCCCTCAGTGGCCGGAACACCCCTCCACGAGCGTCGGATCCCGAATCGGTTCGCCGTACCTGCGGGGCGCGGCGATCGGGATCGGACGGTCGTCGAGCCGCTCATCCTTGAGCGGACGAGCAAAGATAGTGGCAGTCTCGTCTGCGCCAAGTGGGCAGTGCGATGTGAGTCGGTTTGCGCGACGCGCCGACGAGCGTGAACCTCGATGAACACGCGGCTTACGGGGCGCGAAAAAAAAGCGCAGGTGGTGCCGAGCGCGCTCGTGAGCACGCGCTGTGGACAAGTCGCGCATCACGCGCACTCGTCGACGATCTGCTACCGCGACTGGCGTCCTTGAATTCGCTCGAGCTCGGCGACATCGATCAGATCCCGCGGTCGGCCTGCCGCGCGCTTGTTGGCGAGAAGGTCCTGAAGGCTGATGACGGGAATGCTGCAACCTCCGCTGTCGATCACATCACTTCTGGCACGACAGAGATCGAACTCGACGCCGGTCGGCGCGGTGAGCAGTTCGATGCGCGCGGGCGGGTATCCCATTCGGATCACCTTTCCGGGCGTGGTGAGACTCTGGCGCGTTGCGTCGTCCACGGTAAAGCCGAAGTCGCGGAGAACGCTCTCGACGCGCGCGGCGTTCGCGGCGGTTGGGTTGACCCAAAGATCCATGTCCCCCGTGTTGCGCGGGAAACCGTGGGCGCCAACCGCGTAGCCACCGATGAGAAGGAACTCCGCCTCAGCGGAGGTCATCAATCTCAAGAACTCGAGCAAGTCGCCCGCAAACGGCGGCGCGTCCATAGAAGGCCTCCCTGCAAGTGTCGACGGCCGCGACCCTGGCTTCCATGCTCGCATGCAGCCAGTGGTTGGCATCGGGGTCGGGCCCATTCATCGGGTCAACGCGGATCCGCGTGCGATCGACGCGCACCCGGCTCGGCTCAGCAGTGCCGCCGTTGGGATGGCGAGCGTCATCTTCGCGCGGTGGATCCGACCGGTTCACGAGCGGCAGTCTAGCGATGAAGGCGATGCGACCGAGCCGAGGCGACCGTCACCATGCTGTGGCGCGCTCGCCCGGCGCGACGGGCCACACGAGCGCCGAGCGCTGTGCGAGTCTTCGAAAGCCCGCCGCGCGATAGAGGCGCAGCGCCGGCGCATTCTCCTGATCGACCGCCAGCATCACACTGCGCACGCGCCGCTCGTTCGCAATCGCCAGCGCGCGGTTGATGAGCAGCCGACCCAGTCCGCGCCCGCGCGCTGCCGGCGTCAGTCCCAGGTAGACGAGTTCGATCGCCTGCAGATGCGGTGTTGCGTTCAACAGCAGCGCACCGGCGAGTGAGTCTCCGACGCGCAGCAGTGTCCAGAGCGTGGGATCGAAGCGACCGGCGCGGCGATGTCCTTCGAGTACTTCGCTTGAGTGGCGCAGACCGGCCAAGCCGGGGCAATCGAGTGTGTCGACATAGGTCGCTTCAAGCAGCGCGGCGAGCGAGCGCTGCGCGGCGGGCGAGTCGTCGTATGGTTCGAGCGCGACACCGGCGGGAAGGGGAGCGGCGGGCGCCGACTCCTGCCCACGCGCCGAGCGGACCAACGGGCGCTCCATCGACGCGAGCGTGGCGAGCGAGCGGAATCCGGCACGGCGCAGTGCGGTGATCTCGACCACGAAGCGCGGATCGAGCAGCGCCTGCACGAGCGCCAGGTCGAGTGACGGTGCTTCGTCGAGCGCGGTACGAATCGTCTCGGCACCGGCCGCCTCTTCGATGGCGCCACGCAGCGTGGAGAGCGTGAGAATCGCGGTCCGCCCGGGGTAGGGGGAGAGCAGCACCGCCGCTTCGACGCGGCCGCGCTCGTCGAAACTGCCCCAGAGATGGTCGAGCGAGAGTCGCTCCTGCGCCGCGAATGTCTCGAAGCGCGCAGCATGTTCACGGTCGCGGCCGAGCAGCCTGGAAAGGACCAGGAGGCGCTCGGTGCCGACGACTCGGCGGACCCTGCGTTCAGGGTGATCGTTGGGTGTGGCGACCGGGTCGACCAGCGTCACGAAGGAGAGCGTACCCGCGCTCGGCCGAGTGCCCGTTACACTCCGGACCTCATGCGTGCGAACAGCCTGTTTCCGGCCCTCGTCTTCTCGTCCTCCGTCTTCCTCGCCTTCGCGGCGGCGCCGAACAGCGCCACGCAGTCGGCGGACGATGAGCCGATTCCTGGCGCCATCGAAGAGAGCGGCGACGCGGCGGCGCCGAATGCGCCTGTCGATCCGCGGCAACGGATTCGAGCCCGCTCCGAAGCGCGAACCGCGTGGCAGTTCGACATCACGCCGGGGCCGATGCGCCTCTTCGTTGATGCGCGCGATGGCACGCCGTACTGGTACATGACCTACGAGGTCGTCAACAACACGGGCGAGGATCAGCGCTTCGCGCCGAAGCTCGAACTCGTCGATGACGAGGGTCGCATCACCGTTTCCGGCCAGGGCGTTCCCTCGGATGTGGGCCGACTGCTGCTGCGTCGTCTCAACAATCCGCTGGTCGAAGATCAATACACGATTCTCGGCGACATCCTCCAGGGTGAGGGCAACGCGAAGGAAGGCCTAGTCGTCTTCCGCGTGACGCAACTCGACAGCAACGAGCTCACGCTCTTCGTGTCGAACCTCTCCAGCGAGCGACGACTCGTGCGCGACGCGAATGGCGACACCGCCGTTGTTCGTCGGCAGTACCGGGTCGCGTATTCGGTGCCCGGCGATGCGATCCCGCGCGGCAGCGAGGCGCTCGAACTGCAGAACGAAGGCAAGGAACCGAATCCGCGCTGGACGTGGCGCTGATCGACCGGCGAAGCGGTTTTCGCTATACTCCCCGACTCTCCGCAGCGAGCGTTGCGGGGAATGAAGGTCCATGGGCCGCGCAAGTTCGCGCAGCCCGCACTCGAGGAGCGAATCGCCGTGGCACATAAGAAGGGACAGGGCTCGACCGAGAACGGACGAGACTCGAATGCGCAGTTCCGTGGGGTCCGCCTCTACGGTGGTCAGCTCGCGAAGCCCGGATCGATCATCCTCACGCAGTGCGGTTCGCGCTGGAAGGCCGGTCATCTCGTCCTGCGCGCGAAGGACTTCACGCTCATGGCGCTCGTCGACGGCACCGTTCGATTCCGTGGCCGAACCGTTGATGTGATCCCCTCCGATCCCGCTGCGCCGCGCATGGCGCGCGACGTCGTCAAGTAAGTCCACGCCAAGGATTGGCGCTCCTTCCATTGAGTCTCGCGCCAGGTGCCGGCGCGTTCCGCGCGTGTTTGTCGACCAAGCCGTCATCAAAGTTCGTTCCGGTCGCGGGGGCGACGGCTGTTCGCACATGCGCCGCGAGAAGTTCATGCCCAAGGGTGGACCCGACGGCGGCGACGGGGGACGCGGCGGCGATGTGATTGTCTACGGCGATCCTCATCTCGACACGCTCATGGCGTTCCGCTACCGAATGCACTTCTTCGCCGAGAACGGCGGCAAGGGCATGTCGAGCAGTTGCCACGGTGCGCACGGCGAGTCGATTCGCGTGCCGCTGCCGCTCGGCTCGCAGATCTTCGTTGCCGACACGGACGACCTCATCGTCGACATCATGGAGGCGGAGCAGGAATTCGTCGTCGCGCGCGGCGGCGAGGGCGGCTTCGGCAACGAGCACTTCAAGGGTCCCACGAATCAGGCGCCCGATGAGGCGACGCTCGGCGTGGAAGCGGAAGAGCGCACGCTGCGAATCGAGCTCAAGCTCATCGCCGATGTGGGCCTCGTCGGCATGCCGAACGCGGGCAAGAGCACCTTGCTTCGCGCCATCAGCCGCGCGAATGCGAAGGTCGGCGCCTACCCATTCACCACGCTCTCGCCGCAGTTAGGCATCGCCACGCTCACCGGTGACCGACGACTGGTCGTCGCGGATCTGCCAGGGCTGATCGAAGGTGCGGCCGACGGTGCGGGCCTGGGCCACGACTTCCTTCGTCATGTCGAGCGCACGCGTGTGATCGTGCATCTTGTCGATGCGGCACCGCTTGATGGCGGCGATCCCGCCGAGCGCTACCACGCGATCCGTCACGAGATCGAATCGTTCTCGAAGGACCTGGCGCGCAAGCCCGAGCTGGTCGTGCTCAACAAGATGGACCTCATTGCCGAGGGCGAGCGAGAAGCGAAGCGCCGCGCGCTCGGTGCCGCGATGCGACTCTCGCAACCGCCGCTCGCGATCTCCGGCGCCACTGGCGCGGGCGTGCCTGAGCTTCTCGAAGCGTGTTGGAAGCTCGCGGACAAAGCCACCGACGAATCCGCCGCGCTGCGCTAGCGGGCTACGAGGTCGGAGCGCTCGCGGAAGGCGGTCATCAGCAGTCGGTGCGAGTCACCGAAGTCTGGGCCAAGCAGAAGCGACGGAAGATCCTGGGCCACGCTCAGGCGCATGTGCTGACCGCCGCCGGCGGCCGCGATCTCGGGGAAGCCTTCGACATCCTTGACGACTGCCTCGGGCAGCGCACTGAGCACGAAGGTCGTCACACCGAAGCGAGCGCGAGCCTCATGCGCCGCTTCGGCGCAGAGTCCGCGCGTACCCGTGTGCGGCGCGCCGTCGCCGATGAGCACCGCGATGTTGCGCCGCGCCGGATCCCACGCGAGCTCACCGTAGGTGGCGCGAAGTCCTTCATAGACCGCCTCCGGCGCGCTGCCGCCCTTGTCCGCCGCGAATCCCCAGAGCGACGCGCGCCACACCGCCGGGGACGCGTCGAATGGATAGGCGCGCGCAATGAAGTCGCTCTTGCGGTCGCGATAGCCGACGACGCCGATACGGCACCCCGGCACAAGATCCATGAGCGAACGCGCCATGAGATCCGCGAGCGCCTGCGCACGCGGCAACTCCGCGAACATGCTGGCGCTCGAGTCGACGCAGATCGCGAGATCGATCGGCTTCTCGACGACCTCGCGCAGCGCGGCCGCAAAGGAGGCGAACGCGTGGTCGCTGGCGCGGGCGATCGCCTGTTCGATGCTCGGCGATGGACACGCGAGCGGTCGATTGCGCGGATTCGAGTCCTGCCAGAAGCGCTGCCAGTCGCTGGGTCGATAGCCGCCGCCGGCGCCGAGCAGCGGTTCCAGTCGCGGCGAACTCGCGCCCGCGCCTGCGCGATCGAAGCGCATGATGACGCGGCCGAGCGAATCGGTAGCGCGGTAGCGCAGTCGCGGATCGTCGATGCACGCAGCGATTTCGACTGCCAGCAGGCAGGTCTCGCGATCGTCCGGCCGCAGCATCGGAATGAGAATCGGCGCGAGTTGTTCTGCTTCGATCTCCAGACCGGTGCGCATCGCGGCGCGAAGAACACGACGGTCGGGATCCGCAAGAATCAGATCGGCAGTGACCGGATCACCGCGAAGTGAGCGCGCCGTCACGGCAAAGGCGCGCACGCGCGGATCGTCGTCACGCGAGAGCGTTCGAAGCAAACCGATGGCGGCCGGGTCCGGACTCGCTTCGAGTCGCATGCAGGCGATGGCGCGAAGGGCCCAGTTTCCGTGTCGTTCAAGTCCGCACGCGGGGCCCGCGTTCCAGTCCGGCACGGTCGGCGCTGGCGTTGGCGGCTTCTCGACAGGCGGCGCAACCACTGGAGGTGGGGGCGTCGTCACCGGACTGTTCGACGGCGATTGAGCGCCGGCAACAACACCCAGCATCATGACGATCGCGCCGAGCATGAGACGAGCGTAGCCGCGCTGCTGCCACCCGCGCAGAGATCAGTCGCCGTGAAGCGCACGCAAACGCGGGCTCAAGCGCAGCAACAGGTGCACACGCTCGAATTCGTCGAGCCACTCCTGCAGCGTCGCGGCGAGTTCGGTCGCATCATGCGCCGCGCCTGGAACGGGACACGAGGGCCCCAACTGTCGCGCTGCCAACGCGCGATATCGCGACAGTGTTCGATCTCCCAGTAGTGACACGAAGGCGAAATCCTCCGCCATGAAGATCACCGTCGGTACACGATGGCCGCCGCAGATCTGCATCGCATCAGCGAGCGTGTCGTGCTCATCGCGATCCACCCAGCGAAGATCGATTGACTTTGGATTGGCCTCGGCGATGGCAGCGAGCATCGGTCCCTGCGCCGAGCAGTCGCCGCACCAGATGCCGGAGAGGACGAGCACATGCATGCGCCTCGAGAAGCCCGCAACGAGTTCACGCTGCGCGGCATTCAGCGCGATCTGCTCGCCGACGCGCATCCACGGGACGGCGCGGCCCGGATCGGTCGCCAGGTACGCGTCGTAGTCGAGCGCTTCGTCGAATGATCGTTCCAGTAGCGCCTGGTCCATGATCGGTGACTCTACCGAGCGAACTCTCGACGCGTGCGTGTTCGCAACGAGACGGCGGCTCACTGTTGACGCGAGTGCAACGCGCGAGGCGGTCTCGAGCTCAGCCCGTCCACGATCCAAGCACCAGCGCGAGATCCGCACCGTCGGTGTTGCCGTCGCCGTTGATGTCGGAGTCTGGAGTGCCCCACGATCCGAGCACGAATGCGAGATCCGCGCCGTTCACGTTGCCATCGCAGTTGAGATCCGCGATCGGATCGGGTCCCAGCAGGTCGAAGTAACGCCGTGTTTCACCGGCCAGTGCCACAAGTGGTGTGCCAGCCGGGTATCCGGGCGGTGCGTACTTCGGTGTGAGCCACTCGACGTTGCCACGATGAACGGTAAAGGGGGTGAGCAGTGCAGTGTCGATCGGCACGATGTACGCGAGACCGAACATGATCGGTCCCGCAGGCATGCATCCGTTCGGATCCCATGCCGTCGCGTCAGGAGGCAACAGGTCGGAGGGCCCGGGACCGTAGACCAAGTGGTCGATCCAAGTGTTGACGAGGTAAGGCGGAAACGGCCCGCTCACGGGCGCGTTCCAGAAGAACGCGAGGTTGGCCGGGATACCGCCGCCGCCCTCCAGCGGCGACACGACCTCCGGACTCGCGAAGAAGCTGGACTCGCCGAGAGCAGCCGCGTTGAGTTCGAATGTCGACGTGCTCTCAATCTCATCGGCGAGCGACACCGTCCAAGTCCCGTTGAGTGCCGCTTGCATCGCTGCAAGCGAGGGGAAATCCATCTTCGCCCAGTACCCGTGATCATCCGGATTCTTCTGCAGGAGGGCGATCGAGCCGTTTGGCAGTGTGACACTGTGTCTGAGCGCACGTTCACTCCGGGGAGCGCCAACTTCGATTCCCACTCGAAATGCGGTGCCCGGTGCGAGTGTGTCCTGTTCGCGCGCGATGGTCACCAGCATCTCGTGGGGCGTACTCCCGCCGCCGAATGCACTCATGGCCGGCGCGAGCAAGAGCATCGCTGTGAAGATCGAGAGTCGTGATCCCGAGAGTCGCATGGCTGTCTCCATTGAATGATTCGGGCCACTGAGACCATTGTGCCGGTTGACGCCCGGCACGAAGGCTCCGCATCGCCGCGAATCGACGGCGAGCGGCGACGATGGTAACCCCGGGATCGTGAAGAACGAACTCGCTTCTCTGCGGATCGTCCTGTACTCGTTCCCTTCTCGACTCCGTTCCCAGACGCTGCGGCTACCTCTTCTCGACCTCGGACCGAAGTGTGCGCAGCGTGTCGAATGCCTCGAGTGGCGTGAGAGCGTCGAGGTCGAGTTTCCTGAGCATCTCGACGACAGGATGCGGGAGGTACTCAGTGAAGAGTGAGAGTTGCGCCGCGCCTGCGCTGCCGAGCGATCCACCGGTCGAGGCGCTTCCACCGCTCGGCGGCACGGGAGCGGCGTGGTGCACGGAGAGACTCTCGAGCACTTCCTTCGCTCGCGCAATGGTGGCTGGAGGCAGTCCCGCCAATCGCGCCACATGGATGCCGTAGCTCCGATCGCTTCGCCCCGGCTCGATGCGATGAAGGAAGACGATCTGATCGTTCCACTCGCGCACGCGTACATGGAGGTTCACCACGCGGTCGAGTCGCTCCGCCAGTTGCGTGAGCTCGTGGTAGTGGGTTGCAAAGAGCGTGCGGCAGCGGCGCTGCGCAAGTGTCTCTGCGATGGCCCACGCCAGACTCAGGCCATCGAGTGTGCTCGTTCCGCGCCCGATCTCATCGAGGATCACCAGGCTTCGGTCGCTCGCGTGGTGAAGGATCGCGGCGGTCTCGACCATTTCCACCATGAATGTGCTTTGTCCCGCATGCAACTCGTCGGCGCTACCGATGCGCGTGAGGATGCGATCGACGACGCCGATCGTCGCGGAGTTGGCCGGCACGAAACTGCCCGCATGCGCAAGCAGCACGATCAGCGCGCTCTGTCGAATGAATGTGCTCTTGCCGGCCATGTTGGGACCGGTGATGAGCGCCAGTCGCGCCGGTTGCTCGGTGCTTCCAAGTTCGCAGTCGTTCGGCACGAAGCGATCGCCGAGCACCGACTCGACGACGGGATGCCGACCCGCCACGATGTGCAGCACCGGTTCATCGACGATCAGGGGTTTGCACCAGCGGCGCTTCATCGCGGTTTCGGCGAGCGTCGCCAGCACATCGAACATGGCGACGGCATCGGCGATGTTGAGCATGGATGCGCCGGCGTCTGCCACGCGCCGACAGAGATCGGCGAACATCGCCTGCTCGCGGTCGAGCGCGCGGCGCTCCGCGCTCTCGACGCGCCCTTGGAAGTCGCGCAGTTCCGGCGTCGTGTAGCGCTCGCGCCCCGTGAGCGTCTGCGTGCGCGTGAACTCAGCGGGGATGCGATCGCGATGCGCGTTCGTGATTTCGATGTAGTAGCCGAAGACGCGATTGAAGCCGACTTTGAGCGATGGAATGCCGCTCGTCTCGGCGAGTTGGCGCTGGTGTTCCGCCAGCCAAGCGTCGGCATCGCGCTGGAGCAGGCGCGCGTCGTCGAGTTCGGCGTCGGTGCCGTCACGGAAGAGACCGCCTTCGCGCAGATGGCTGGGCGGCGCGTCGACGCAACGCGTGCGGATCTCCTCACCAAGCGCGGCGAGCGTGGGCACGCTCGATTCGAATGCGTCGGCGAGCGGTCCCATCGCGGGCGTCTCACTCGCCAGATGCGAGAGCTCTTCGCAGCCGATGGAACTCATGCCGAGCGCGACGAGATCGCGCGGCGTGGCGCGTCCGAGTGCCGCACGCGACGCGATGCGCGCCACATCCTGCACACGATCGAGCGACTCGCGCACCGCAGAGCGGAGTGCGGAGTCTTCAGCGAGCGAAGCGACCTGCTGGAGACGCGCCTCGATCTCGGGCCGCTGCGCCAGTGGGAATGTCAGCACCTCGCGCAGTCGTCGCCGTCCCATGCTCGTCCGGGGGCGCTCAAGCGCCGAGAGAAGTGAGCCCTGCTGTTCGCCGCTTCGACTCGTGCGTTCGATCTCGAGATTGCGCAGCGTCGCCGAGTCGATGATGAGCGCACTCGTCGCCGACTCGATGCGCGGCGGGCGCATGTGGGAGAGCGGTCGCGCCGTTTCTCCTTCCACGCGCCCATGCGACTCGATGAGGAACGCCAGCAGCGCGCCGGCCGCCGCTGTCAACGCGCTCTCGTCGTCCAAGCCGAAGCCTTCGAGTCGAGCCACGCCGTAGTGACGGCGCAAGAGCTCTGCCGCGTCGGCTGCGCGAAACTGCCAACCCGGGCGCTCGGCGAGTGAAGCGCCACACGCCGATGCGCGCTCGCGCCATCGCTCGCGCTCGTATTCGTCGATTGCGTCCGAAACGAGCAGCTCGCGTGGCGCGCGCCGCGCGAGTTCGCCCGCCAGGTCGGCGGCGCTCACCGACCGCAACGAGAAGTCACCGGTCGACAGTTCGGCCATCGCCATCGCGAAACCACCCTTGCAGGGCACGATCGACGCTGCCAGGTTGGCCACGCCATCATCGAGCAGCGATTCGTCGACGAGCGTTCCCGGCGTGAGCACGCGCGTCACGGCGCGGTCGACGACGCCCTTCGCTTCGCGCGGATCCTGGATCTGTTCGCAGACAGCGACGCGAAAGCCCTTGTCGATCAGCCGCCGCAGGTAGCCCTCGATGGCGTGGTAGGGCACGCCCGCCATCGGTACGCCCTTCGAGCGCTCGGTGAGTGTGATGCCCAGCGCGCGATGCGCGGTGACGGCATCTTCATCGAAGAGCTCATAGAAATCGCCCATGCGAAAGAGCAGCAGACATCCGGGATGCTCGCTCTTGAAGCGGAAGTACTGCCGCATGGCCGGCGTGTCGCGTCCCGGAGGCGGCGTCGCCGCGTCATCGGCATTCGGCTTCGGCGTACTCGTGCGACTCACGCACGCCAGTCTATGAGCGGTGCATCAAGCAACCGCTCGCGCGGAATCGATCAACTTCACCATGGGTGCGACGGCACCGCCGCGACGCGCGCACCCAGACCCCCGCGACGCGCGCACCCAGACCCCCGCGACGCGCGCACCCAGACCCCCGCGACGCGCGCACCCAGACCCCCGCGACGCGCGCACCCCAAACCTCGCCTAGCGCAACCAAAACCCCGCGACGAGCGCGGGGTCAATGGAGTGGATGAGGGTCGAACTCACAACCTCCTGAATGCGATTCAGGCGCTCTCCCAATTGAGCTACCACCCCCCAAAGGAGGCCGGAAGTGTAGCGGTTCTCGCTGCTCCCGGCCAACTGTGGCGGCACCTTGCATCCTTGCTCATTCGCGTGCGAACGGGATACCCTCGACGCCTCTCGTGTCTGTCACACTCATCGCTATCTACTGTCTGGGGATCGTCGGGGCGTCACTCTTCGGCGGTGCGCTGCCGAGCCTGCTGCGATTGACGCACCGACGGCTGCAGCTTGCGCTGAGCTTCGTGGCCGGCGCCATGCTTGGTGTGGCGCTCTTTCACATGCTGCCGCACGCCGTGCTCGAGTCGATGCACTCGAACTCCGCAGCAGGGAGCGGCTTCGGGCATGGAGACTTCGATCGCATCACGATTGCGATGGTGGCGGGCTTCCTCGCCATGTTCTTGTTGGAGCGCTTTGCGCGCTTCCATCGCCATGAGCCCGACGAAGCGCCGATGGACGCGATCGACCCGAGCACAGGCGAAGCAACGCAAGCGAGCGGCGCGGCTGGTGCGGGCGCGAACGCCGTGAGCGCGAGTGCCGCAACGAACGGCGGCCACGCGCCCACGCACGGCCATCGAGAGTCGCATGGAAACGGTGGGCGACATGGCGCGAATGGCTGTGATCACGACACGCCGCGCGTCTCAAGCTTGCAATGGGTGGGCGCGCTGCTGGGTCTGTCGCTCCATGCGCTGCTCGAAGGTGTGGCGCTCGCCGCGAGTGTGCTCGCCGGACATGCGCACGATTCGGCCGCGATCACGGGACTCGGCACCTTCATGGTCATCCTGCTGCACAAGCCCTTCGACTCGATGACGCTGATGACGCTCGTTCGCGCAGCCGATCAGGCGACGGCGAAGTCGCGCATGGTGTGGCTCAACCTTGGATTTGCCCTGGTGGTTCCGGTCGGAGCGTTCGGTTCGCTCTTCCTGATGGAAGGCATCGCCTCGAGCGGTGCAGCGTCGATGATCGTGCCGCTGGCGCTTGCGTTTTCGGCGGGAACATTCCTCTGCATCGCGTCGAGTGATCTGCTTCCGGAGCTGCAGTTCCATCGCCATGATCGTCTGTCGCTCTCGTTGGCGCTCGTGATGGGATTGACCGGTGCTTGGGCGATCGGCCTGCTCGAGTCGGAACATCATCATGGTCCCGGGACTGCGTGTGCCGCCGAGCCCGGGCACGATCACGACCACGACCACGATCACGACCACGACCACGACCACAGTCATGACGCTGCCGCAGCATCGAGCGCGCCTGCGCCCGCGCCTGCGCCCGCCCCCGCGACTGAGTCTGCACCGCCTCCCGCGAAGGATCTGCCATGAAGGCTGAACGCGTGCTCGCCGAACTCAATCGACTTCGCAATGATCTCGAGCGCGATCCGCAGGACCTGGAATGGTTCACGCTGCATCACGCGTTCTGTTTCATCAGTTACAAGATGGGCGACTTCCAGCGCTATCTCGATGAGACGGTGAAGCCGAGCGATGAACCGGAGGCGTAGCGCGAGCCCGGATATGCTGGGCGATCCGCCATGCCCGAGACGACGAAGGATTACCGCAGCACGCTGAATCTGCCGAAGACGAGCTTCGCGATGAAGGCCAACCTCCCGCAGGAGGAGCCCAAGAGCGCGAAGGCCTGGCAGGACGAGCGACTCTATGAGCGCGCGATCGCGGCCCGCGCCGACGCCCCGCGCTTTGTCTTCCATGACGGTCCGCCGTACGCGAACGGCGCGATCCACATGGGGCACCTGCTCAACAAGGGTCTCAAGGACATTGTGGTGCGCAGCATGCTGATGGAGGGTCGGCGCTGCGATTTCGTGCCGGGGTGGGATTGCCACGGTCTGCCGATCGAGCATCAGGTGATGACCGAGCTCGAGAAGAAGGGCAAGCTCGAGAAGATCGCGACGCTCGCGGACGATCAGCGCCGACTCGTCATCCGCCGCCAGTGTGCCGAGTTCGCGACGAAGTTCGTCGATCTGCAGCGAGGGCAGTTGCGCCGGCTGCTCACACTCGCCGACTACGAGAATCCCTACCTCACAACGCAGCCGTCATTCGAAGCGGCGGCGCTCGAGCTCTTTGCGCGCATCATCGACGAAGGGCTCGTGACGCGCGCGCTCAAGCCGGTGCACTGGTCGATCGCGAGCCGCACGGCGCTCGCGGAAGCGGAGCTCGAATACAAGGAGCGCCAGGATCCATCGATCTATGTGGACTTCGAAGCGGTGTCGCGCGACGCCGTCGCCGAGGTGTTCGGTGTCGAACTCGATGCCACGCCGTCGTTCATGATCTGGACGACGACGCCGTGGACGCTGGCGGCGAATCTTGCGATCGCAGTGCACCCGCGCCATCGATACGCGCTGCTGCGCATGAACGGCGCCGAGACGATCGTGGCATCGGACCTCGTCGATGCGGTGGCCAAGGTGGTCGGCGCCGACGCCGTCGAGCGACTCGGCGAGTGCGACGGGTCAGCGCTCGTCGGTCTTGAGTATCGCCACGCGTTCATCGATCGCGTCGGCCGCATCGTCGGCGCCGAGTATGTGACGCTCGAAGATGGCACGGGACTCGTGCACACGGCGCCGGGCCACGGCACCGACGACTACCACACCGGGTTGCGCGAAGGGCTCGACATCTACTGCCCCGTGCGCGCCGACGGAACCTACGACGACACCGTGCCCGAGTGGCTGCGCGGCAAGAGCGTCTGGGAGGCGAATCCGCTCGTGATCGCACGGCTCGAAGAGACGGGCCATCTGGCGCACACGCACGAATTCACGCACAGCTATCCGCACGATTGGCGCAGCAAGACGCCGGTGATCTTTCGCGCCACCGAGCAGTGGTTCATCGGCGTCGACAAGCCCTCCGCCACGCGCGACAAGTCGCTGCGCGAGATGGCGCTCGACGCGGTGTCGTCGCAGATTCGCTTCGTGCCCGAGTGGGGGCGCAACCGCATGCGCGGCATGCTTGAGAGTCGTCCCGATTGGTGCATCAGCCGCCAGCGCTCCTGGGGACTTCCGATCCCTGCGTTCCGCATGCCCGACGGTCGTGTCTTCATGACCGCCGCCAGCGTGCGGGCCGTCGCACTGCGCGTGATGACGGGAGGCTCCGATGTGTGGTGCTCCGAGTCGCCGGCGCAGTTGCTGGTCGCCTACGACGCGTCGCGTGATCCGCACGCGCCCGACGGGCTCGACCTCACCACGCTCAAGAAGCTTCACGACATCTTCGATGTCTGGTTCGAATCAGGCGTGACCTGGTTCGCGGTGATGGAGTCGCGCGGACTTGGCCGACCGAGCGATCTGTATCTCGAAGGCAGCGATCAGCATCGTGGCTGGTTCCAGTCGAGTCTGCTTCCCGCGCTCGCGACGACCGGCGCGCCGCCGTATCGCACGCTCTTGACGCACGGCTTCATCGTCGACAAGGACGGGCGCAAGATGAGCAAGTCCGAGGGCAACGCGATTGCACTCGACGATCTCTTCCGCGACTACGGCGCCGAAGTCTGCCGCTGGTGGGTGGGCTCCATCGCGTACGACGGGGATGTGCGCGCCGATCTGGAGTTCTTCAAGCGCTCCGGCGAGAGCTATCGCAAGGTTCGCAACACACTGCGATTCCTGTTGTCGAATCTCGGCGATCTGCCGGGGCCAATGCGCGAGTCGGCGACCGCACTCGGCGCCAAGGATCCGATGTTGGCGCAGGTGCCGCCGACTTCGCTCGATGGTTGGGCGCTCGATGAGCTCGCCGCGCTCGAGTCGAGCGTGCGCACTGCCTACCGCGACTACGACTTCCGCGGCGCGTCGCAGGCGATTTTCGACTTCTGCAATGAGACGCTCTCGACCGTCTATTGCGCCGCCGCGAAGGACCGCCTCTACTGCGATCGACCCGATGCGCCGCGCCGTCGTCGCACGCAACGCGTCATGTGGGAGTGCGCGGAAGTGCTGGTGCGACTGCTGGCGCCGTTCCTGCCGCATACTTCGAACGAGGCGTTCCAATCGCTGCGCGGCGACCCCGCGGTGCGGATCGAGCTCGAAGTGCATCGCGACCTGAAGTACAGCGCGGCACCGGAGTGGGCGCGCGTTTTCGAACTCCGTCCGCTCGTGCTGAAGGCGATCGAAGAGGCGAAGGCACGCGGCATCGAGAATCCACTCGATGCAGGCGTGGTGCTCGGCGATGCGGAGGGCGCGCTCCGGATTTTCGAGAGCGAACTGGCGGATGTCTTCGGTGTGAGCCGTGTGCGACTCGATGCCGCGGCACCCGCGACACAGGCACCGGTCGTCGAAGATCTGCGCAATGAACTGCGGTGCGAGCGGAGTTGGCGCCGCGATGCCACCGTTCGTCAGCGCTCCGACGGCGGCGTGCTCTCGGATCGCGATGCCGAGGCCGTCGGAATCTCGTGAGCACAGCGCGCGCCGCGCTGTCCCATCGATCACCAGTCAGGAAACGACATGAACAACGAACCCGCGAAGCCGTCCGTCACACCTTCCCCGAGTCATCCGCCGACCCCCGCATCGACGGCGCCCGCTGCCGCAGGTATCGCGGCGGCAGCTGCAGGCGGGGTACCCGCCGTCCCGACACCCGCCGCCGCAAGTGCACCCGCGATGATCGCGTTCGACGCCTTCACGAAGATCGATCTGCGCATCGCCACGATCACAAAGGCGGAGATCCACCCGAACGCGGACAAACTGCTCAAGCTGCGCGTTGATGACGGCACGCCCGAAGGTCGCCAGATCTGCGCCGGTATTCGCCAGTGGTATGACCCCGCCACGCTCGTCGGTCGGCAAGTGGTCATCGTGGCGAACCTCGAACCAAAGACGATCCGAGGCGAGATCAGCCAAGGCATGGTGCTGGCCGCGAGCGACTTGCGCGTCGATGCCGTCACGGGCGCCGCCGGTACCCCGGGTGGTGAACGCGATGTCGTGATTCTCGCCGTCGAGCGCCCCGTCAAGGCCGGATCGAAAGTCTCCTAGCGCCGACGCGCAGTCGTTCGCGTGTGCCGCGAGCGATCAAAGCCACTCGGTCGCGATGCGCGGTTGCGTCGATCGACGCGACCTCACTCGGAGGCTGTCTCGGCGTCGCTCTCTTCATCGACACGCGCAAGCTTGAACTGATGGCGTGTGCTGAGCGGTTCGTATCCGTAGAGATCAGGCAGCGGAACGCCGGGAATGCGTGCACCGATCGTTCGCCTCAGCGAGCCGGTGGATGCCAATCGATCGTAGTCCTCTGCGGCAAGCGGCTTGAGCGAAGTGATGCGAACGACGAGCAGCGCCAACTGCAACGGCGCCTCGACCGTGAATGTCCGCTCGGCATCCGGAACATCGGCGACCGGCGTCGTCTTCGGCAACTTCATCGCGCGGGCCAGGATCACCTTGACGGCGTCCGGTGAAGTGCCCAGACCTGGAATGATCGTCGGCACGGCCTCCGTGATTCGGGGCATGAACTGCACGGTGGTACCGAAGGACTTCGCCACATCGGCGAGCCCGTCAGCGATCGCCTTCTTCTCGATCTCCGGCGCCTGCGCCACGAGTTGCTCGAAGCGGGCGATGCGAAGAATGTCATTTCGCACCGCGTCCGCGACTTCGCCGAGTGACTTCGGCGCATGGGCCGCTTCCGTCGCCACAACACGGAAGAAGAAGACATCGCCGGGAGCGCCCGTCGGCGACATCGCCGTGAGTGGGGGACCGGTCACGCCCTCCTGCACGATCAGCGTCGATGAGCCGCCGAATTCGCGCAACGATGCGAGCAACTCGGCAAGTCTGCGCGAGCGCGGGCCGAAACGCATTGTCGCCGCGCGTCCCAGCGGATCGATCGTGTTCGCGTCCGCCGGCAGCACCCACTGATCGCCGGCACCGTGATACTCGGGCACGGGGATCTTGAACTGATCGGAGACGGTCACGATCAGGTCGGCGTACTTCGGCTGTTTCGTGCGCTGTTCCTCTGAGAGCTCGAGGTAGCCGCCTTGTCGCTGCACACCGCGCAAGGCCAGCGCCACCTGATCCTCCACGAAGCGCTCGATCTCGCTCATTCGCTCGCGCACGAGCTTGTCGGTCACCTTCGTCCTGACTTCGACCGCGACATCGTCGAATGCGGCAAACTGACCTGCCACGCCTGGTGGGAAGAACGAGCCCGGGTCCTTCAAGTAGGCCTTGCGAACTTCAAGGTCGCTGAGTCGTGGATCGGTCGCGAGACTCGCGCGCACACTCTCGACGGGAACACGGAACCACTCGAGTTTCACGCGATTGGGTACGAGGTAGCCAAAGCCAAGGTCACCGGTGCCGGCCGCGACTTCGCGATACTTCTCGAAGTGCGCCTGCATTGCCTCCGGCGTCGGCGCGGTCGGCTCATTCTCCGAAAGCGCGTTGGTGGCGTTGATGACGACGACATCCGCGGACGCGCTCGTCTGCGCCTCGTTTGCGGCGATCTTGGCGCGGCTGTCGGAGACGGGCAGCATGGCCGCCACTTCGAGCATGCGAAGCACACCGCGAATATTGCCGAGCGCTTCGAGCACCTGAGAGGGAGTCTGACGGGAACTGCCGGCCAGGCGACCAAGCACTTCGCCTTCGCTGAGCTCGAGCGCGCTCATCGCAAGCTGATCCTGGAGCCAGCTTCGGCCCTCATCGGCGCCGCCGATGTATCCGCCGTTCTCTGCCTCGCGCACCAGCAGATACCAATGGGCCGGGTTGCGCGAGTCAAGACCCGTGGAGGCTGCGAGCTGCATTCGCACCGGATACCCGAGCACCTGCTCGAGCGCCTCCAATGTCAGCAACTGCCCCGCGGTGTGCAGACGATCACCGTCGGTGATCTTGGTCGTGCCGACGCTCGCCCACGTACTGCCGAGCGAAGCGCTCTGCCGGGAGAACTCCTGGATCGTCGTCGGAACCAGGAAGACGAGCATCAGCAGACCCCCGAACACCACCAGGATCCACTTGTTGTACTGCCGAAGAAACTTGAACATGTTCCCCGACCGTCGCGTTGTTCGACGGCCCGTCGATCAGCGATAGAACTCGATGATCAGGTTGGTGTTGACGTCGAACGGGATCTGGTCGGAGGTCGGATTCGCCACCACCCGCACCGAGATCTCGGCGGGGTTGACATCCATCCATCCCGGCACGATGTGACCGGAGAGCGACTCCATGTTCTCACGGATGAGTTCATGAATCTTCGGCTTGAGCGTGATCAAATCTCCTGGCTTGACGCTGAAGCTGGGGCGATCGACCTTCTGGTCGTTCACCTTCACCTGACCGTGCGCCACAAGTTGGCGCGCCGCCCAGATGGTGCGCGCGAATCCAGCGCGACGGACGAGATTGTCCAGTCGACGCTCGAGAAGCTGCATCAGCACTTCGCCGGTGTTGCCCTTGGAGCGCGAAGCCGCGCCCATGTAGCGGCGGAACTGTCGCTCCAGCACTGAATAGTGGTAGCGAAGTTTCTGCTTCTCGTCCTTGCGGATGCCGTAGGCCTTCTGCCGCTTGCCGCGGAAGCCGTGCATGCCTGGGGGCGTGAGCTGGCGCTTGGCCGTGTGCTTGGGGATGTCCGCGATGGGGACACCGACGCGGCGGGAGAGCTTGACTTTAGGGCCTGTGTATCGAGCCATGAGCGTATGAAAGCCTTCAAAGGGGCGAAGATTGGCCAGTAGACCAAAGCCCCTTGAATGCGTCAAGCGATGGGGTCCGTGGCGGCGGCTCAGGCCGACGGTTCCGGCTCGTACGCCCGTCGTTCGTCGGCTCGCCGCCAACGCAAGTAGGCCGTGTTGAGCACGCGATAGCCGCCTGGAGTGGGGTACTCGCCCGTGAAGTACCAGTCGCCGGTGAAGTCGGGCATGGCGGCTCGAAGTCCTTCGACCGTCTGGTAGACGACCTCGATTTCGCCGGTCCATGAGAGGTGCGGCGAGCGCACGAGCTGGGCGACCTTCACCGCGAGTGCGTCGTCGCCGGCGCTCTCGTAGATGAGGCGGACCCAGTTCTCGAGTTGATCGATCGGTGCGTCCACTTGCGCCAGGCAGCGCTCTTCGACTTCTTCGAGCACGCCTTCCTCGCCACGCTCGCGCAGAACCTCGACCGCCGCTTCGAACGCGATGAAGCCGCCGAGCTTCGCCATGTCGATGCCGTAGCAATCTGGGTACTTGATTGGTGGCGCGGAACTGGCGACGACGATCTTCGCCGGGTTGAGTCGCGCGAGCATGGTGATGATGGACTCGCGCAGCGTCGTGCCGCGCACGATGGAGTCGTCGACGACCACGAGTGCGTCGTCCTCGCTGACGGTGCCGCGCGTGATGTCGTAGATGTGTGCCACGAGATCGCGTCTCGCATCGTCGTGCGTGATGAAGGTGCGCAGACGCTGATCCTTGTGCGCCACCTTCTCGCAGCGCGGTCCGCCGCGCAGCAGACGCGCCACCGCATCGGGTGTCGCCTCGCCGCTTGCAATGAGCCGGTCAATGCGCTCGGCGCACTCGTTTCGCCAGTGGCGCTCGAGCTCCTGCACGAGGCCGAGATAGGCGGTTTCCGAGGTGTTCGGGATGAAGCCGACCACTGCGCGATCGAGTCGATGATCGATCGCTTCGAGCACGCCGGTCGCCAGATTGCGGCCGAGCTGCTTGCGTTCGCGATAGATGTCGGGATCGTTGCCGCGGCTGAAGTAGATGCGCTCGAAGGTGCACGATCGCTGCGTCGTCGGCGTGGTGTACGCGCGGCAGTCGATGCGACCATCGGCTTTGAGGATCAGCGCGTGCGCGGGCGGGATCGCCTCGATCGACGAAGGGTCGACATCGAAGACGGTGGTGAGCGCCGCGCGCTCGCTGGCGACGGCAACGGCTTCCGGCGTCTGGATCCAGAACACCGGTCGAATGCCGGCGGGATCGCGGCAGACGAAGGCATCGCCGTGACCGAGCAGACCGGCGAAGACCCACGCGCCGTCGAAACTCTCCGTGGCGCGGCGCAGCACTTCGATGAGATCGACTTCGCGCCCGATCGTCTCGGCGAGCACGCGACCCTCGAGGTTCAGGAGAGATCCAGGTCCCACCGTATGTCGCAGTCGTTCGTGTTCGCGATCGACGGACCAGCCGATCTTTTCGAGCACGACGCCGGTGTCGGTCTCGCCAACCGGCGCCAGACCGAGATCGATCAGATGATGGAAGAGATCGCGCGCGTTCGTGAGGTTGAAGTTGCCGGCGACGGCGACATTGCGCGACGCGACGGAGTGTCGGCGCAGGTACGGATGGCAGGTGTCCGTCGAGTTGCCGCTGTGCGTGCCGTAGCGGAGATGGCCGAGCATCGTCTCGCCGAAGAGCGAGAAGCGCTGCTTGAGTTCCGTCTCGTTCAGCTGTGCGAGTGCGGCGCGACTGAGTCGATCGAGTGGACGCATCGACTCGTCGAAGAGGCGCTCGATGGCGTTGCGTTTCGCCGTGCGGGCACGCTCCATGAACGGTTCGCCCGGCGGCATGTCGAGCTTCACACACGCGACACCGGCGCCATCCTGGCCCCGGTTGTGCTGCTTCTCCATGAGCAGGAAGAGTCGACGCAGTCCCCAGAGCGGATCGCCCAGCTCCTGTGCATACCACGAGATGGGACGGCGCAGTCGAACGAGCGCCAAGCCGCACTCGTGGGGGATTCGATCACTCATCGTGTACGGGGCATCGTAGCCGGTGGCGCGGGGGCGAAGAGCGGTCCGCGCGGCGCGTGCGGAGCGTTCGGCATGGGATCGCCGATCGTCAGGATCGGCGTGGGCGACTCCTGCGATGAGAGCGTCATGCGTTCGCTCAGCATCGGCGCTCGCTCACGCCAGAGTTCGCGGACGCGCCGACTGTGATTGCAGTCGCGCGAGAGATGCAGCAGCACCACGCGATGCGGTCGGGCTCCGTCCGAAGCGGCCACGATCGCCTCGATGGCGGTCAGGCATTGCTCGTTCGAAAGGTGCCCCTTGCCGCTCATGATCCGCGCCTTGAGGAACGGCGGTCGACGACTCGCCTCCTGCATGACCGGGCAGTAGTTGCTCTCGATGCCGATGATGTCGCAGCCGCGCGCGAAGTCGATCACCGGCGGCTCGGCGCGACCAAGATCGGTGAGCCAGGCCACGCGACCACCTGGGCTCTCGAAGCGCAGCGCCGTCGAGCCGTGCACATCGTGCGGCGTGGGAATCGCATCGAGCGTGATGCCGGGCGCGAGTTCGGTCGGTGTGCCGCATTCGAGCACTTCGAGTCGACGGCGCGGCACGCCTGCGTCGAGCAGCGCCGGATGATGGGCGCGCCGCGCCAGCACGCGCAACTCCAGTCGCTCTACATGCGACGCCCATGTCGGTCGCCAGTGATCGCCGTCGGCGTGCGTCAGGACAATCGCACGCGGGCGGATCGGCACGAGGTTCCGTGAACGCAGCCGTTCGCCCGTGGATTTCGGTGTGAGCCCTGCATCGATGAAGCACTCGAAGGGACCGTCACGCGAGGGCAGCGAAAGCCACGAGCCGTTGCCGCCGCTTCCCGATCCGAGCACACAGAGTCGCGGGCTCATGCGTCGGTGCTACCGTCCTCGGTGCCACCCGCGGCCGTGGTCTGTGCACCACGCACCGCGCGCATCCGTCCATGGATGATGGGTCGCGTCGCCGTCTCGACGAAGCGGATGTACTCGGCCACGATGGGATCGTCACCGCGCTCGCGTAGTCGCTCAAGCGCCGCGCGCGGCGTCAATCCGCTTCGCAGCAGCGAGCGATAGACCCAGCGCACCGTGTCGATGTGCTCGCGCGGCATGCCCGAGCGCCGCATGCCGATGATGTTGAGACTGCCAGCGGTGTTGAATCCCGTCACCATGAAGAAGGGCGGCACATCGAGCGAGGTGCCCATGCCGCCGGAGACGAAGACATTCCGCGCGAGTCGCACAAACTGGTGGATCGAGACATTGCCGCCGGTGATCACGCGGTCGGCGACTTCGACATGTCCGCCGAGCAGTGTGCTGTTGGCGAAGATGCACTTGTTTCCGATCTGCGCATCGTGTCCTGCGTGGCTGTTCGCCATCCAGTAGTTGTCGTCACCGATGCGCGTCGGCTGATCGGTCTTCGAGCGATGGATCGAGACGCCTTCGCGAAAGGTGTTGCCGGAACCGATCACACAGCCGGCGCCGGGGGAATCGCGATCGAAGCCGAGATCCTGCGGCGCGAAGCCGATCGTCGTCGCCGGGTAGACGACATTTCGCTCGCCCATGGTGAGCGGTCCGTGCAGACACGCGTTCGCAATGAGCGTCGTGCCTGCGCCGAGCGTGATGGAGCCGAAGAGCACGCAATTCGGGCCGATCTCGACATCGTCGGCAAGCGTTGCGTCACCAACGATCACGGCGCTCGGATGGATGCGCGGCACGGGGCGAAGCTTACGGGAATGCGCGACGCGCGTGCTACGCTCGGAGCGTGTCGGCGCTGCTTCGTGTGACGGACCTCGGGCTGATGCGCTACCGCGATGCGCTCGAGCGACAGCGCGCGGTACACGAGCGCGTGCTGGCCGATCGCATGCTGCGTCAGGAGGCGATGAGCGCGGCCTCTTCCGCGCCGGAGCGGGAGCGGGGGGGCGATGGTCCGGTCGGCGAGTTGCTCCTGGTGGAACACGATCCGCCGGTCATCACGCTCGGGCGCCGTGCAACTTCGCGCGACCACCTCGTTGCATCACCGGCGCGGCTTGAGGCTCTTGGCATCGAGCTCGAAGAGAGTGACCGCGGCGGCGATGTGACCTGGCACGGGCCGGGACAACTCGTCGTCTATCCGATTCTCGATCTCGAACGGCTCGGTCTTCGCATCCACCCCTACATGCGACTGCTCGAGGAGATCGTGATCGAGTTGCTCGCGGGCTACGGCGTGAAGGGCGAGCGCGATCCGGAGGCCACCGGCGTCTGGGTCGATGGTCTCAAGATCTGTGCGATGGGCGTGCGCGTGAGCCGTTGGGTGTCGATGCACGGGCTGGCGCTCAATGTCGATCCCGATCTGAGCCAGTTCGAGCTCATCGTTCCATGCGGGTTGCACGGTCGACGCGTGACAAGTCTGCGGCGCGAATGTGATGCTCGCCGCGAGCGTGCGCCGTCAATGAGTGACGTGCGGGGCGCCATCGTGGCGATCTTCGAGCGGCACCTCGGTGCGCGCGTGCATCGCGCCGCGTGAGCGTGACGCTCACTCGTCTCGCAGGTTCAATTCCTTGCGCACTTCCGGCGTGAGATCGAGTGCCTCGGGCATTCGCAGCACCGAGCGCTCGAGCACCTGCACGATGCCGCCGGTGTGATCCTCGGCCTGGAACTCCTCGGTCGTCGGCACGAAGCGCATGACGAGGTCGATCTGGCGTCGATCCGACACCACTTCGATGGCGCTGATCACATCCTTCCACGATGACTCGATCTGCTCCTTCATGAGCTTCTCCGTCTCGGCAGCCATCTCAGTGCGCCATTGGTCGAGCGCTTCGCGCAGCACGCCCCATGCCTCCGATGCGCGCTCGAAGTCGGGGTGATCCGGACTCACCTTGCCGTACTGCGACATGAAGTCATCGCGCTTCGACTCGAACTCCTTCATCTTGATCCTCTCACGCTCTTCGAGGGACGCTCGCTCGTCGGCGAATCGTGGCGCTTCGAGCAGCTGCTTCATGAGCTTGTCGGCGTGCACGAAGGCCAGGCTCAGCGCGCGATCAGTCGGCTGACTGCCCCACGAGATGCGTCCGCCTTCGTTGCGCACGCGCAGGTCACCCTTCGCGCCGCGCAGCACGAGTGCATCAGCGGGCCCGAGATCATCGGCGAAGATGGGATCGGCGTTGGCGATCGATCCACCACGCCCCTGCGAGAGTGCGGCGACCACCAACAGTGCGAGAAGACCGTAGACGATGAAGCGTTCGCTGTGGCGCATCGACGCAGCGTAGCGGCCGCCGATCGTACTGGGGGGCGACGGCGCTCAGTCGCCCTGGTCGAGAATCGCCATGAAGGCTTCCTGCGGGATCGACACATTGCCGATCTGCTTCATCCGCTTCTTGCCTTCCTTCTGCTTCTCAAGCAGCTTGCGCTTGCGCGTGATGTCGCCGCCGTAGCACTTGGCGGTCACATTCTTGCGCAGCGCCTTGATCGACTCGCGCGCGATGATCTTGCCGCCGATCGCCGCCTGAAGCGGGATCTCGAATTGGTGGCGATCGATCTGTCCCTTGAGCTTGTGCAGGATCGCGCGACTGCGCAACTCGGCGTTGTCGCGATGGCAGATGAGCGAGAGCGCTTCGACCGGTTCGCCGTTCACCAGGATCGAGACCTTCGCGAGTCGATCCTCGCGGAATCCCGTCAGCTCGTAGTCCATCGTTCCGTATCCGCGCGTGAGGGACTTCAGCTTGTCATAGAAGTCGTAGATGATCTCGGCGAGCGGCATCTCGTAGTCGAGCATCTGGCGTGCTTCGCTCACGAACTTCTGCGCCAGGAAGATGCCGCGCCGCGCATCGCAGAGCTTCATGAGATCACCGATGTTCTCGGTGGGGCAGATGATCTCGAGCTTGACGATCGGCTCCTTGATCGCGGCCACCACGCTGCCGTCGGGCAGGTCGGCCGGATTGTGAATCTCGTGCTCGGTGCCATCGGTCTTGACCACTTGGTAGCTCACGGTCGGCGCGGTCTGCACGACCTCGACGTGGCCTTCGCGCTCCAGTCGCTCCTGCACGATGTCCATGTGCAGCAACCCGAGGAATCCGCAGCGAAAACCGAAGCCGAGCGCTTCGGAGTGCTGCACTTCGAAGGTGAAGCTCGCGTCGTTGAGATGCAGTCGCTCCATCGCTTCGCGCAGCGCTTCAAAGTCGCCCTTTTTGCCGCCTTCGGCACCACTCGACGACGGATAGAAGTCGCAGAAGACCATCTGCTTCGGCTCTTCGTATCCGGGCAGTGCCTCCTGCGCCGGGTTCGATTCGAGCGTGATGGTGTCGCCGACGCGCACATCGCCGAGGCTCTTGATGCTGGCCGCGAGATAGCCGACCTCGGACCAGCCGAGTTCCTTCAGCTTCTCGGGGAACGGCGTGTTGCGCCCGATCTCACTCACGAAGAAGGTCCGCCCGGTGCCCATCATGCGGATCTTGTCGCCGACGCGCAGCTTGCCGTCGAAGACGCGCACATAGACGACCACGCCGCGGTAGTCGTCGTAGATCGAATCGAAGATGAGCGCGCGCAGTTTGTCGGTCTGCGCCGGGCGCGGCGCCGGCAGGCGTTCGCAGATGCGATCGAGCAGTTCCATGATGCCCTGGCCGGTCTTCGCCGACACGAGCAGACAATCCTCGGCCGGCAATCCGAGCACCTGCTCGATTTCCATCGCGACCGTGTCGGGATCCGCAGCGGGCAGATCGATCTTGTTGATGACGGGGATGAGCTTGAGATCGTGCGAGATCGCGAGATACGCGTTGGCGACCGTCTGCGCCTGCACGCCCTGCGTCGAGTCGACGACGAGCACCGCGCCTTCGCAGGCGGTCAGCGCGCGGCTCACTTCGTAGGCGAAGTCCACATGCCCGGGCGTGTCGACGAAGTTGAGCTGATAGTCCTCACCGTTGTAGGTGTGATGCACCGTGACGGCGGAGGCCTTGATGGTGATGCCGCGTTCGCGCTCGAGATCCATCGAGTCGAGCAACTGCTCGCGCGCTTCACGCGCGCTGACGGCCTTCGTGGCCTGCAGCAGTCGATCGGCCAGCGTGCTCTTGCCGTGGTCGATGTGGGCAATGATGGAGAAGTTGCGAACGTGCACGGTGCAAAGGCCCGGAGAACGGGGGTCGGCATGATAGGGGAGCCGCGCTTCCGTCACGGCCGGTCGGTGTCATTCGACGATGGCGTCGCCGGCGGCTCGATCTCGAATCGCGGCCAGGTCTGTGCGGCGGAGCGAACGCCCAGTTTCACGGGCTGATCCGCGTCGGCGGTGCCGCACTCGGGACAGGCGCGCGATGTTGGCGATCGTTGCTCCAGCCAGTAACCACAGACCACGCAGACATCGTGGCCGCAGGTGCGCATCGACGCCCACCAGAGACGGCGCCGTGGACCGATGACACCGGCGGTGAAGAGAATGGCCGAGACGAGCACGATCAGTGCAAGCGATCCGATCGCCGTCAGGCGCAGCCAATTCGGCGCCGGGAAGATGCTGGTCAGCGGAATCGCCATCAACGGGATGAGTGACAGCGCCGCCATCAGCCCTGCGAATCGGCGCGATCCCGGAAGTCTCGCGGAGCCGGGGTGGTGCGCCGCGAGCATCTCCATGTACTCGGAGAGAACCCGATCCTTGTCGCGGCCCTTCAGCTTGAAGCCGGGTCCGCGCGCCATCACTGCGTTGCGTCGCGCAGATAGACGCCGTCACCGGCTCGCAGGCGCACGTCGCTCTGTCCGATCGGCTCGACGGCAAGGATCACCGTGGGCACGCTCGGCGAGTCGGGAATGAGCAGCAGATTCGATTCATCGACCATCCATCGCCCGCCATGGCCGGCGAGCGCAATCGGACGCGAAGCGCCCGACGTCGGCGCATCGGCGCGATAGCGACCGTCGCTCAAGAGTTGCAGCAGTCCACCGGGTCCGCGCCATGTTCCGACGAGGCGATCCTCGATCGCGGGCGGCGCTGCTTCGAATCGCAGCATCGGATCAACGCCGGGAATGACGAGACGCACCTCGGTGCCCGCGCTCTCCAACTGGCAGCGATTCCGCTCGGGCACGCGCGTGCCATAGGGCTCCAACTCAACGACGGCGTAGGTCGGCCGTGACCATCGACCGGTCTGCAGCGGCATGTCGAAGCGGTTCATGCCGGACCAGAGTCGGAACGCGCCGTCGCTCTCGAGCGTGAGCAGCTGACGACCATTCGACCACCAGCCTTCGACGGGCACCGGCGCCGTCGGATCGAGCGCCAGCGGCGTCGAATCATGATGCGCCATGTAGGTCGGGTTGCTCGATGTCTTCTTGAGATCGGGCTCGCAGCCGAGAGCGCCGACGAGCACAACGGACGCAGCGATCACCGTGCGAATCGAAGTACGCGTGAGCATGGATCAGGATCCTTTGCGAGTGAGCAGCGGCAGCGCCACGCGTCGCTCGAGTTCGATCGTCGGCTGCGCCACGATGTCGTAGCCGTCGGCGTCGACGACGGTGCAACGGATGAGTTCGCCGGGGCTGAGCGGCTCGGCGCTCACCACCCATGTGGAGGAGTCGATCGTCGGCGCCTGGAAGCTCGTGCGCCCAACGTAGAGCGAACCGCCGCGTCCGACACCGCTGGTCGTGCGCGAGCGACTGCGTCCGGGCGCCGCCGCGTCGATCAGCACTTCGACCGGTGCCTGCGCGTCCGCCATCGTGCGCGCGCGTTCGAACGCAATCTCCTGCTGCGCGAGCATGAGATCCTCCTCGCGCTGCGCCTTGACTTCGTCCGGCACATGGAGCGCCTTGTCGAGATCCATCGTGCCGGCGGGGGTGTGATCCTCGCGCGAGTACTTGAAGACGCCCATCATCTCGAAGCGCATCTCGCGGATGAAGTCGACGAGCTCGCGGTGATCCTGCTCGGTTTCGCCGGGGAATCCGGTGATGAAGGTGGTGCGGATCGCCATGCCCGGCACGCGATCGCGCAGCTTCTTCATGAGCGTGTGCTGCGCGCGTGCGGTGGTGTGGCGACGCATGGCGGTGAGCATCGTGTCGCTCGCATGTTGGAGCGGCATGTCGACATACTTGAGCAGGCTCGGCAACCGCGCGAATGCATCGATCATCTCGTCGGTGAACTTGCTTGGATACGCGTACATGAGGCGGAGCCAGGCGCCGCCGTGCGCCTGCGCTTCGCGATCGAGCGCCTCCAGCATGCCGACGAGTCCCGGTTCGTAGCCGATGTCGTGGCCGAAGCTCGTCGTGTCCTGGCCGATGAGATTGAGCTCGAAGCACCCCTGCGCGAAGAGCTCGCGCGCTTCGCGCGCGATGGCGTCGATCGACTTCGAGCGCATTTTGCCGCGAATGGAGGGAATGGTGCAGAACGCGCAGCGCTGGTTGCATCCTTCGCTGACGCGAAGGTACGCCCAGTGGCGCGGCGTCAGACGGAAGCGATTCGAGTCGTCCTCGAAGTAGCCGACGCCGTTGCCGTCGGCGCCGTTGACGGTGAGGCCGACGACATCGCGACCTCGCTCGGCCGCCGCCTGCAGCGCGTTCGCCGAGATCCAGAAGCGCGGCATGGGCTGATCGTCGGGTTGCGTGCGCTTCGTCGTTTTCGAGGTGCGGCGCGGCGCAGCGTTGTCGCCGCCGACCGCTTCGACCACGCGATCGCGATCGAAGACGCCGATCATCGCGTCGATGCCGGGCGCCCACTCAAGCATCTTCGCGCGGTAGCGCTGCACCAGACAACCGGCGACAACCACACGGCCGACGCGTCCGCGCGTCTTGCGTTCGAGCGCCTCATTGATCACTTCCAACGACTCTTCGCGACTGGCATCGAGGAAGCCGCAGGTGTTGATGACGATCGTGCCGGCGCCGTCGTGTTCACTCACGAGGCGCAGTCCCGCGTCGCGCAGTGTCGCGAGCATCTTCTCGCTGTCGACGAGATTCTTCGGACAGCCGAGGCTCACGAAGGCAACGGTGCCGGGCGAGAAGCCGGAAGGGCGAATGGCTTTGGTGGCGCGCGGCATCAGTTGGTCGGATCAGTCGAGGATGTACATCGCCAGCGCCCCGCATCCGGCCAGCACGGAGAGCGCCGTGCCGACGATGCCGAGGATCATGCCGATGCGTGCCATCGTGGCGTCGGATGGATTGGAGTAGGTGCGTGCGCCCTGCACCATCGCGGGAATGCCGGTGAAAGGTCCGCAACTGAACATCGCCAACGCGCCGAGCACGAGCGCCACGATGGCCACGCCGTTGTTGCCGCTTGCTGGTGCGCCACCGGTGGACGCGGCCGTCAAATGGCCCGGGATCGTAGGCGGCGCGTCGGGTGCTCGCGGCGGCGATGGCGGGATTCCGGTCGCCGGCGGTGCTGGCGCGGACGCCGTCGATGGCATCGACGAATCCATGGCCGGCGCGGTGGGGTCCAGTCGCGTGATCAGCGCTCCGGCGGTCGTCCAGACCTGATCGTGGTGATCGAAGATGGCGTCGTTCGACACAATGTTTCCGGCCGCGAGATAGGCCGCGACCTCGGCGGCCGTGTAGGGGCCGTAGGAGTGTTCGCCGCGCTTGAGCGTGAAGGTGCCGATATCGGGCGTCATGGCTGCTTCTCCGTGCGCCGATCGGCGCCGAAGAGACTCAGCATACGGAGCCACTCGCCATAGTGATAGACGATGTCGAAGCGCTCGTGCAGCGCTCGGATGCGCCCGTGCAGCGACTCGTGAAGCGGTTCACTCCAGAGGGCCGCTCGAGGATCGCAGTAGTAGGTCCGACAACCAAGCGGGCGTGCGAGTCGTGCGCCGCAGAGCCGGCCATCGAGCCATGGACAACTTCGGCGCGGCTTCGAATCAGCGGTTGCGAGCGCGGCCGCATCGCCATGCCGTGGATCCATGACCGGCAGTGCGAGTGCCGATTGCGTGACGCCCCGCGTGTCGTTCGCTCTGGTCTGTGGCGCCGCATGGGTCGCGTGCGCCCCCGTGCTCTCGGGTAGCGCGGGCTCCATCGTCGACACGAACCACGCCGTCTCGAGCGCGGTGACGAAGAGATCGTGGCCGAATGCATCGAAGTGACAACAGTGTCCGCTCGCCAGACAGAGCGGTCGCTCGCGATCGATCGCCTCGGCTGCGTCGTGATAGATCGATGCGATCTCGCCGCTGATGCGTGGGTCGCGCGCCTGTTCGAGCCAGCGCGCTACCACGGCGTCGAGTCCGAGCGCTGCGAGTCGTTGTTGCGCATGACGCGGATCTCGACCAGAGTGTGAAGACGGCCCTCTGTTGCATCCATGCCGGGGCAGGGCACGCGTTTCTTCGTCTCCTCCCACACGCGGCGCGATCCGAGGTTCTGCTCCCAGAATGGCCATGTGCGGCACTGCGACGGTCGACTGCGATAGACGCCGCAGAGCGCGCGCCCCGGCGCCGTCGCGCGATCAAGAAAGATGCAATCGAAGCCGTGCTCCGTCTCGCGCTCAGTGAGCGATCGTCGCCCGCCGACGAGTCGCGTGAAGCGCTCCAGGAACTCGGGTTCCGGAATCCCGAGTTCCTCCGCCATCGCGCGGCCCTCCGACGCATCCATCCAGACCGCACCGGGTGCGCCCGTGCAGCAGTTGCCGCATTGGGTGCACGCGAAGCGGAGACCGTCGCGATACCAAGGCTCGCCGCCGCTCACGACTCGTCGTCGGACACCGGCGCCTCATTTGCGTCTTCGCCTCCATCGACGAGCGTGGCGCTCTTGGCCGCCGCATCGTCACCATTCTCATCGTTGTCGTCGGCGTCGGCATCGCTCTCGAACACTTCTGCGCCGTCGCCCGCCTCGTCGCCGTCGAGACCCACGCCACTCGCGCTGTTCTGCACCAGCGCGCTCGCGGCCGCCGCTGCCACCATGTCGGCAACGGTTGTGCCCATGCCGATGCGCTCGGCACCGAGATTCTCGGCGCGGCTCGCCGCATCCGCTCGCATGGCGGCCTCGGTGGCTTCGTCGATCGCGGGCAGCGCCACGAGTGGCTTGACCTTGATCTTCGGGTACTGACCGAAGCCGGTGCCTGCCGGAATGAGATGGCCGAGCAGCACATTCTCCTTCAGGCCGACGAGGTTGTCGACGGCGCCCTTGAGCGCCGCCTCGGTGAGCACCTTCGTCGTCTCCTGGAAGCTCGCGCCGGAGAGGAAGCTCTCCGACTGCAGCGACGCCTTCGTGATGCCGAGCAGCAGAGTCTTGAATCGCGCCTGCTTGGGCTTGCGCGACTTGCATCCCTTCTTGCCGTGGCTGTCGGCGAGCGCGTTCGCCTCCTTGATCTCGTCCTTCGTGTAGAGGCGGCCCTTCTGCAGCGCGGTCTCGCCGCTGTCCTCGATGACGAGACGATCCTTGAGGTTCTCGTTCTTGGTGTTGATCTGGAACTTGTCGACGACATCGAGCGGCAGCGCGTCGGTGTCGCCCGGATCGCTGATGCGCACCTTGCTGAGCATCTGGCGCAGGATCACTTCGATGTGCTTGTCCGAGATCGGCACGCCCTGGGCGCGATAGACATTCTGGATCTCTTCCAGCATGTACGCGTGCAGCGCCTCTTCACCGCGAATGCGGAGGATGTCGGCCGGCACAGCCGGTCCTTCACAGAGCGAATCTCCGGCCTGCACCAGGTCGCCGGTGTGCACGCGGAGATGCTTGCCCTGGGGAACGTGATGCTCCACGGCATCGTCTTCGCCGCTCGTCGGCGTGACGCGGATGGTCATCTTGCCCTTGCGTCGCTCGGGCAGCAGTTCGACGCGGCCGGAGACTTCGGCGAGCACCGACGGATCGCGCGGCTGGCGCGCTTCGAAGATCTCGGTGACGCGCGGCAGACCACCGACGATGTCGGCGGAGCGCTGCGCTTCCTTCGGCGAATGCGCCAGCATCTGACCGGAGCGGACCTCCTGACCGTCTTCGACTTCGAGACGAGCCTTGGCCGGAATGTTGTGGAAGTCCAGCACGGCCCCCGTCTTGGAATCGACGACCTTGATCTGCGGATGCTTGTCGCCGGTGTGTTCGGTGACGATGCGCTCGCGCACCGAACCCTTGGTCTCGACTTTGACCGTTTCGCCTTCCTGCAGATCCTTGAACTGCACGATGCCGCTCTTCTCGGCGAGGATCGGCGTCTTGTGCGGATCCCAGCGCATGAGCGGCTCGCCCTTCTTCACCTTGTCGCCGGTGCGCACATCGAAGATGGCGCCGTAGGGAACCTTGAACTTCTCGAGTTCACGCCCCTTGTCGTCACGGATCGCCAACTCACCGGTCTTCTTGAGCGCGGTGAGGTGCATGCCGCCTTCGATGGCGACTTCGACTTCGTTGCAGTCGCGGAACTCGACCGTACCGGGGTTCTGCGCCTTGTAGGTGGTGTCGGCGACGGAGCTGAACGCGATGCCGCCCGTGTGGAACGTGCGCATCGTGAGCTGCGTGCCCGGCTCACCGATCGACTGTGCCGCGATGATGCCGACGGCCATGCCTTCTTCGACGAGCTGGCCCGCCGCGAGATCCATGCCGTAGCAGTTGGCGCAGATGCCATGAGCCGTTTCGCACTTGAGCGGGCTGCGCACCTGCACGGCGTCGATGCCCATCGCTTCGATCATGCGCGCGACGGCGTCGTCGATGACATCGTTCTCCTTCACGACGACCTTGTCCGTGCGCGGATCGATGATCGCCTGGCGCGAGGTGCGCCCGCGGATGACTTCGCGCAGCGGCACATCGACGTCTTCGCCCTTGTAGATGGCGCGCTTCGTGATGCCGAATCGGGTGCCGCAGTCGTGCGCGGTCACCACCACGCTCTGCGCCACATCGCAGAGCTTGCGCGTCAGGTAGCCGGAGTCGGCAGTCTTGAGCGCCGTGTCGGCGAGACCCTTGCGCGTGCCGTGCGTGCTGGTGAAGTACTCGAGCACGCTCAGGCCTTCGCGGAAGTTCGAGTTGATCGGCGTCTCGATGATCTCGCCTGACGGCTTGGCCATCAGTCCGCGAAGACCGGCGAGCTGCTGCATCTGACTCTTGTTGCCACGGGCGCCGGAGTCGGCGAAGAGATAGACGGGGTTCAGGTACTTGCGGCTGTGCGCGTTCGGGGCCGCATCGCGTGCGGGCGTGGGAATCTCGCGTCCCGTTGCTGGATCGCGCCAGTCCGTCTTGAGCGTCTCCATCAAGCGGTCGGAGATGTCGGCGCGGCACTTCGACCACGCTTCCAACACCTGGTTGCGGCGCTCGCCGTCGGTGATGGCACCGGTGTCGTAGCTGCGGTGCGCCTTCTTCACCTGCTTGCGCGCCACATCGATCAGCTTCTCCTTGTCGTCGGGGATGCGGAGATCGGTGATGCCGAACGAGAGACCGCTGACGGTGGAGAAGCGGAAGCCCGTCTCCTTCATGCGATCGAGCAACTCGATGGTCGCGGCCTTGCCCTTGCGCGCGAAGGTGTCGTCGATGACGCGTGCAGCGCCCTTCTTGCCGAGAGCGCAGTTGTAGAACGGCATGCCGTCCGGCAGGATCTCGCTGAAGTAGAGACGACCGACCGTGGTGATCATGCGGCGCGACTCGTGCATCGGCTCCGGACGACCGGTCTGATTGTTGACGACTGTCGCGAAACGGTTGGCGCGAACTTCGATCCACTCATGGATGCCGATCGTGCCCAGCTCGTACGCCATGAAGGCTTCGTGCACGTCGCGGAAGCGATGCAGCTTGACGCGCCACTTGGCGAAGCGCTCGACTTCCTTCTTCTCATCCGGCGCGTCGTCGAAGCCGACGGTCAAGAAATAGACGCCCATCACGATGTCCTGCGACGGCGAGACGATCGGATTGCCGTTCGCGGGCGAGAAGATGTTGTGCACGCTCATCATGAGCACGTGCGCCTCGGTCTGCGCTTCGACGGAGAGCGGCAGATGGACGGCCATCTGGTCGCCGTCGAAGTCGGCGTTGTAGGCCGTGCAGACGAGCGGATGGATCTTGATGGCGTTGCCTTCGACGAGCACCGGCTCGAAGGCCTGGATGCCCATGCGATGCAGCGTCGGTGCGCGGTTGAGCAGCACCGGGTGATTGCGAATGACCTGCTCCAGGATGTCCCACACTTCGGGATCCCGTCGCTCCAGCATGCGCTTGGCGCTCTTGATGGTGTCGGCGAGTCCGTAATCCTTCAGCTTCTTGATGATGAAGGGCTGGAAGAGTTCGAGCGCGATCTTCTTCGGCAGACCGCACTGATGCAGCTTGAGCTCGGGACCCACGACGATGACCGATCGCGCCGAGTAGTCGACGCGCTTGCCGAGCAGGTTCTCGCGGAAGCGACCCTGCTTGCCCTTGATCATGTCGGTGATCGACTTGAGCGGACGGTTGCTCGAGCCGAGCACGGGACGACGGCAGCGTCCGTTGTCGAACAGCGCATCGACCGCCTGCTGCAGCATGCGCTTCTCGTTGCGGATTATGACCTCGGGAGCATTGAGGTCCATCAGCTTCTTGAGGCGATTGTTGCGGTTGATGATGCGCCGGTAGAGATCGTTGAGATCGCTGGTGGCGAAGTTGCCGCTCTCGAGCAGGACGAGCGGGCGCAGATCAGGCGGAATCACCGGCACGACATCGAGCACCATCCATGCCGGATCGTTCTCCGAGCCGCGCAGCTGCGTCACGATCTTGAGTCGCTTGGCGAGGTCCTTCTGCTTCTGCTTGCTCTTGGTCTCCGAGAGTCCCTGACGGATCTCGATCTCGAGATCAGCGAGGTCGAGTCGGTTGAGCAGTTCGCGCACGGCTTCCGCGCCCATCATGGCGGTGAAGGCGTTGCCGAACTTCTCCTTGGCGCTCTGGTACTCCGATTCCTCGAGCACCTGCTGATACTTGAGCTCGGTGTCACCGGGATCGGTGACGACGTAATCCTGGAAGTAGACGACCTTCTCCAGATCGCTTGTCTTCATCGCCAGCAGATTGCCGAGTCGGCTCGGCATCGCCTTGAAGAACCAGATGTGCACGACGGGCGCCGCGAGATTGATGTGGCCCATGCGCTTGCGGCGCACGCGACTGTGCGTGACCTTCACGCCGCATCGATCGCAGATGATGCCCTTGTACTTCGTGCCCTTGTACTTGCCGCACCCGCACTCGTAGTCGCGCTCCGGTCCGAAGATGCGCTCGCAGAAGAGGCCATCGCGCTCGGGTCGGTATGTGCGGTAGTTGATCGTCTCCGGCTTCTTCACTTCGCCGAAGGACCAGCTGCGGATGTCGTTGGGGCTCGCCAGCGTGATCTTCACGCTGCCGTAGTCATTGACGCGGTCGTAGACGCTGTCTGACATCGAGTTGGCGTTGCGGTTATCCAAGTGCATTTCTCGAGTGATCGGAGTTGAATCGGGATTGAGAGGGCGAAACGCGGAGCAGCGGACTCTTGCGATCAGAGGATCGCAACGGAGTCGGACTGCTCCTTCTCGAGCTGGATGTTCAGGGCCAGCCCCTTGATCTCGTGGCAGAGCACGTCGAAGACGACCGGCATGCCGGCCTGGAGCGTGTTCTCGCCGCGAACCATGGCGTCGTAGATCTTCGTGCGTCCCTCGACGTCGTCGCTCTTGACGGTGAGCAGTTCCTGCAGCACGAACGCGGCGCCGTAGGCCTCGAGCGCCCACACTTCCATCTCGCCGAAGCGCTGACCACCGGTCCGCGCCTTGCCGCCGAGCGGCTGCTGCGTGATGAGGCTGTACGGTCCCGTCGAGCGCGCGTGGATCTTGTCGTCGACCAGGTGATGCAGCTTCAGCAGATACATGAAGCCTGCGGTCGTCTTCTGGTTGAACGCCTCGCCGGTGCGACCGTCGTAGAGCTGCACCTTGCCACCGTATGGCATGATCGTGAGCAGCTCGCGCGGATGACCGGGGTTGTTGCCGGTCTTCTCGAAGTCCGCCACGCGCTCGCGCACATGGATGTTCGCGGTTTCGATCGCATCCATGATCTCGGCTTCGGTGGCGCCGTCGAAGACGGGCGTGACGGCCTGGAAGCCAAGCACCTGCGCGGCCCATCCGAGATGGACCTCAAGGATCTGTCCGACATTCATGCGGCTCGGCACGCCGAGTGGATTGAGCAGCACATCGACCGGAGTGCCGTCATCGAGGAACGGCATGTCCTCTTCAGGAACGATGCGGGCGATGACGCCCTTGTTGCCGTGACGGCCGGCCATCTTGTCGCCGACGGAGAGCGCACGCTTCGTTGCGAGATAGACCTTCACCATCTCCAGCACGCCGGAGGGAAGCTCGTCACCGCGCTTCATGTGTCCGACCTTGCGCTCGCGCTCCTTGCGCAGCGCCTGAATGCGCGGCCAGAACTGGTTGTAGGCGACCTCGGCCTTCTCCTTCGCGTCGGCGGATCCCTTGATCCACTTCGTTGCGAAGCCGTCGATCTGTTCGAGGATGACGTCGGTGATGTCGCTGGCGCCGACCTTCTGGCGCGTGCTCGGATCGACCATCTCCGTGCCGATGATCGCGTTGACCTGCGCGACCATCTGCTTGAAGAGGGCGATCTGCTTTTGGTTCATCTCGTCCTCGTACGTCTGCATCTCCTTCTTCTGCACCTTCTTCTGCTCGTCGTTCAAGTGCATGCGACGGCTGAAGCGGCGCGACGCGATGACGATGCCTTCGGTGCCCGCGGGCACTTCGAGCGAATCGTTCTTCACGTCCTCGCCGGCGCGGCCGAAGATGGCGTGCAGCAGCTTCTCTTCAGGAGAGAGTTCGGACTTGGACTTGGGGCTCACCTTGCCGACGAGGATGTCGCCAGGGCCGACGCGTGCGCCGACGCTGATGATGCCTTGCTCATCGAGGTTGCGCAGCAGCTTCTCGCTGACATTCGGGATGTCGCGCGTGAACTCCTCGCGACCGAGTTTCGTGTCGCGAATCTCCACCTCGAAGCTCTCGATGTGGATCGAAGTGAAGACATCGCTCTTGACGAGGCGCTCGCTGATGACGATGGCGTCTTCGAAGTTGTAGCCGTCGAAGGTGTTGAACGCGACGAGCACGTTCTTGCCGATCGCGAGCTCGCCCATGATCGTGCTGGCACCGTCGGCGATGATGTCGCCGGCCTTCACGCGCTGTCCGAGTCGAACGACGGGGCGCTGGTTCTGACAGGTGCGCTCGTTGAGCCCGACGAACTTGCGGAGCTGATACTCGTCCGCGTTGTCGATGACGATGTGCGACGCGTCGACTTCGGTCACGACGCCGCCGCGCTCCGCCTTCACGATCATGCCGCTGTAGTGGCCCGCGACGCGTTCCATGCCGGTCGCCACGCACGGCGTCTCCGTGCGAATGAGCGGCACGGCCTGGCGCTGCATGTTCGAACCCATGAGCGCGCGGTTCGCATCGTCGTGTTCAAGGAACGGGATGAGCGACGCCGAGACGCCGATGATCTGCTTCGGTGAAATGTCGGCGAACTCCACCTCGGCGGCGGGGGCCTCGTTGAGTTCACCGTCGCGACGCGCGAGCACCAGTTCATTCCGGATCTTGCCCTCAAGGTCGAGCGCATCGCTCGGCGCCAGGATCTTCATGCGCTCTTCGTCGGCGCGGAGGCGCTTGATGACGGGCTTGCCGCGGCCATCGACCTGCACATGGCCGTTCTTGACCTCGCGGTAGGGCGTCAGCAGGAAGCCGTAGTCGTCGATCTCGGAGTAGATGCCGAGCGACGCAATGAGACCGATGTTCGTGCCTTCCGGCGTTTCGATCGGGCAGATGCGGCCGTAGTGCGAGATGTGAACGTCGCGCACTTCGAAGCCGGCGCGCTTGCGGTTGAGTCCGCCCGGTCCGAGCGCGCTGAGACGGCGCTCATGCACCAGCATCGAGAGCGGGTTCGTCTGATCGACGACCTGCGACAGTTCGCTGCGACCGAAGAAGAATTCGATCGCCGATGAGATGCTCTTGGAGTTGACGAGATCCGCGATCTTTGCGAGCTCGCTCTGCTCCTTGACGCTCATGCGCTCCTGCACCGTGCGACGCAGCTTCAGGAAGCCCTTGCGCATTTCCTCGACGGCGAGCTCATCGAGCGTTCGCAGACGACGGTTGCCCAAGTGATCGATGTCGTCTTCAACCGCCGGCGGGCGCTTGGCGCGGAGATCGAGCATGTACTGCACCACGGCGAGGAAGTCCTCGGCGTAGAGGCTCTGCTGCGCTTCGGGACGCACCTTGTAGCACTTGAGGTGCTCGAACTTCCGGTTCACGCGGAAGCGACCGACGCGCCCGAGGCGATAGCGGTTCTCGTCGAAGAACTTCTCCTTGAAGAGCGCTTTCGCCTTGTCGACCTGCGGCGGGTTGCCCGGACGCAGCTTGGCGTAGATCTTGAGCAGCGCCGCTTCGTGCTCGGTGACTTCCGCAAGGAAGTCGAGCTTCTCTTCGGCGAGCGTGTTGAGGATGAGCGGATCGCCGGGATTCGCGATGGCCTTCACGCTCTTCAGCGCGCTGGCCTGGATTTCAGCGACCTTCTCGCCGAAGGGCGAGCCGACCTTGCAGAGCTCTTCGCCGGTGTCGGAGTCGATGATGAGCTCGGCCGAGTAGTGCTCGGGCTTGAGCTTCTCGACCTTGATCTCCTCGACCTCATAGAAGAACTCGAGCAGCTTCTCGGTGGAGCTGTACTTCTCATCGAGCGCGCGAAGGAAGGTCGTCGCGGCGAGTTTCGTCGACTGGTCGATCCGCATCGCCAGCACATCCTTCTTCGTCACCTCGAGCTCGATCCAACTGCCGCGCTCGGGAATGACGCGCGCGGAGTGAAGCGGACGATCGCCGATCGAACTCGCCTTCGCGAAGTCGACGCCCGGCGAGCGATGCAACTGACTGACGATGACGCGCTCGGCGCCGTTGACGATGAACTCACCGCCACCCATCATGATGGGAATGTCGCCGAGATAGATCTCGTCTTCTGCGATCGACTCACCGCTGCCCTTCACCAGGCGCACGCCGACACGGAACGGCATGCCATAGGTGAGGCGCAGTTCGCGGCACTCGTCCGGCGTATAGCGCGGCTCTTCCAGCGAGTAGCTCAGATACTCGAGCTTCATCGAGCCGTCGTAGCTCTCGATGGGGAACACTTCGCGCAGCAGCGCCTCGAGACCAAGCAGCGTGTTGCGCTTGGTTGGATCGAGATCCTTCTGCAGGAAGCGTTCGTATGCGGCGCGCTGGACGCGCACCAGATCCGGCACCGGCACGGCGTCGCCGAGTCGGGAGAAGTCGAGACGGCCGTGTTCGATGCGCTCGCGGATGGTCTTCGTGGCCATGCGTGTTCCGGTGAGGGTGAGGAATCGCGCGGGACGACGACACCGCCCGAACCACGGGCCCGTCGCTTCAGCTTTGGTTCAAGATCTGGGTGCCGCCGCCTGCCGCCAATGAGCCCCGCAGTGTAGCCCAATCGCCGATAAGGGCAAGTCAGGCGGCATGACCATCATGAATCTTCCTGGAAGTTCTTCCGATTTTCGGATTATTGGACGGCGCTCGACTAGGGCCGGTTCGGGGCTCAAACCATGACGCGGTGGTTGGTCCAGTTCGGGCCGATCTTGCCGCCGTTGCAGTTCGCGGCGATCGCTGTCATCGCCGTCTCGCTGTGATGGCCGAGATCACGGCCGAAACGAAAAGGACCTCCCGGCGTTGAGCCGAGAGGTCCTCTGTTTCGTACGCGATGGCGTTCATCGCGGCGCGAGTTCGAATTGGCGCCGACCGTTCGTCGGTGGCCGGATCGAGTTCGCCGGGCACTGTCCGCGCCCGATCGGTCACTTGACGGTGACCTTGCCGCCTGCGTCTTCGAGCGCCTTCTTGAGCTTGTCGGCGTCTTCCTTGGAGATCTTCTCCTTGACGGCCTTCGGAGCTCCGTCGACAAGGCCCTTCGCCTCGGCCAAGCCGAGACCGGTCGCTTCGCGCACCGCCTTGATGACGGCGATCTTGTTGGCGCCGCAGTTCTCCAGGATGACATCGAATTCGGTCTGCGCTTCGACGGCCGCGGCACCATCGCCAGCGCCTGCTGCCATCATGACGGCGCCGCCAGCGGCTGGCTCGATGCCGTACTTGTCCTTCATGTAATCAGCGAGGTCGACGGCCTCCTTCAAGGTGAGGCCGGCAATCTCGTCGCCGATCTTGGTGATCTTCGCATCAAACGTCTTCGCTTCTGATTCTGACATGGAACACTCTCCGTAAACGCGTTCGAGAGGCGCCGCGACGCGCGGCGTTTAACCCCTTACGGGGCCAGTCGAGTGCGATGGTTGAGACTCGGAACTGTTGGCTTACGCCTTGGCGCTGATCGTCTCGCCCTTCTCCAGGCGAGACTCGATTTCCTTGACGATGCCGAGCACGCGACGACCGGGACCGACGGCGGCACCGACAAGCGTCTTGGCCGGACTGAGCACAATGGTGATGACCTGCGAGATCGCTTCATCGCGCGTCGGCATCCTCGAGAGCTTCTCGACGCCGGCGGGTCCGTCGTAATAGACGCCCTCCAGCACGGCGCCCTTGAAGTGGAACTTCTCGCGCTTCTTGTCGTGCGCCCTCGCCCAGCCGACGATTTCGCGCGCCACATCGACGACGCTCGGGCCGCGTCCGAAGACAACGGCGGTCGCGCCGACCAGACTGGGCGAAAGCGGCTCGAGCGCACTGCCGGCCCACGCGCGCTTCGCGAGCGAATTCTTCACGACCGTCACGCGCACATCCTTCGAACGAAGGTGCGAGCGCATGCGGTTGGTGGTAGTCGAATCGAGACCGCGGAGTTCGACGGCGACGGCGCCTTCGACACCCTCGAATCGGGTGCGGTACTCGCGGACGATCATTTCCTTGATGGTCTTGCTCATCGGACTTGCTCCGCGCTTACGCGCTGACCTGAATGCCGGGGCTCATCGACGCGCACACCACACACTTCTTGATGTAGGTGCCCTTCGCCGATGACGGCTTGATCTTGTGGATGACCGCGATGAAGTGATTGAGGTTCTCGAGCAGATCCTCGTCCTTGAAGCTCAGCTTGCCGATCACGCATGCAACATTGCCGCTGTCGTCGTTGCGATACTCCTGCTTGCCCGCCGAATACTCACGCACGGCGCTGACGACATCGGGGGTGACCGTGCCGGCCTTCGGTGACGGCATGAGTCCCTTCGGGCCGAGCACCTTTCCGAGCTTCGACACGACGCGCATCATGTCGGGGCTGGCGACGGCGACCTGGAAGTCGAACCATCCGGCCTCGATCTTCGACACGAGTTCGTCGCCGCCGGCTTCAGCCGCGCCAGCCGCCTTCGCGTCCGCGACCTTGTCAGCGGGGCAGAAGCAGATGACCTTCGCGCTGCGACCGATGCCCTTGGGCATGGCGATCGAACCGCGCAACGCCTGGTCCGCGTGCTTCGGATCGATGCCGAGGTTCACCACCACATTCACCGTCTGATCGAACTTGGTGTGCTTGAACTTGCGCATCGCCTGGATCGCCGCTTCGGGCGTCAGCACGTCGTGCGGCTGGAGCTCGAGATTGTGACGATGGCGCTTGCCGCCCGGCAGTTTCTTCTTCTTCTTGGTGGCAGGTGTCGTGCTCATGGGTTCAGCCTTCCACCGTCACGCCCATCGAGCGTGCAGAACCTTCGATCATGCGCATTGCCGCATCGACCGAAGTCGTGTTCAAGTCCTTGAGCTTCTCTTCCGCGATCTTGCGGATCTGCGCCTTCGAGATCTTGCCGACCTTCTCGGTGTTCGGCGTGCCGGAACCCTTCTCGATCTTGATCACATCCTTGATCAGCGCTGAGGCCGGTGAGGTCTTGATCTCGATGTCGAAGGTGCGGTCGCCGTAGACCGTCACGATGCAGCCGACGAGACGCCCGTTGAATTGCCGGGTGCGCTCGTTGAACAGCGTGATGAACTGACCCGGGTTGACGCCGTTGGCGCCGAGCACGGGACCGATCGGCGGCGCAGGCGTCGCTTTCCCGCCCGGCGCCATCAGCTTGAAGACTTTGGTGACTTTCTTGGCCATTCGTTTGAACCTCCCGCCGTTGGCATGTGGTCGGAACGGCCTGTTCCAACCGCCGCCGGCAGTGCGTGCGGTCTGAGATTTCGAGCCGCACAGAGTAGCAGCCACCGCACGAAGGGTCAACGACCTCATTCGCCCGCGATCGAATGCCGCGTTCGCTCAGTCGTGTCGAGTCCCGAGTCGGTCAACCCTGCCAAGCACCCATCAGGATGCTCAAGTCGATGCCGTTGACGACTCCGTCGCTGTTGAGGTCCGCAGTCGGGCTCGAACTCGCCCAGACTCCGAGCATGACCGCGAGATCATTCCCGTTCACGACGCCGTCGCCATTGAGATCCGCCGTCAAGCCCGATACCGAAATGAAGACCTGTCCGATTGCCGGGATGCCGCTGCCCTGGATCGTGTACGCGAAGAAGTCGCCGCCGACGAAGCCAAACGGTGCCGTGTACTTCACGACGCCGGGTGCTCCCGTTGGCACGATGGAGCCACCGGCGACGGAGATGGCGTCGAGTGCAGCGAACGACACCGGTCCGCAATTCGCAGGTTTGTCGTTCGCGAGCAGATCGAGTTCGATCGACTGCCCGCCCGCCGCGCTCGTGTAGTCGTCGACTGCCACGAGACTCACCAGCGGCGGTGTGAAGCCGCACGCGATGCCATTCAGATACGCGAGCATCGTCGTGATGCTGATCGGCGCGAAGGAGAGTTTGATGTTCGCCATGCCGCCGGGGCAGATGTAGCAGTAGCTCATGATCGTGCCCTGCGACGCGACCTGACACTCGCCGAAACCGCAGAGATCGGGAGAATCGATCCCGTGCTGATGCGTGTGAATGGCGCCGAGATTGTGCGCGATCTCGTGCGTGACCACGATCACATCCCAGTTCTGCGGATGATTGTTGACGAGCGGATAGGGGAAGTAGCCGTTGAGATTCCCGCTCAGGCTGTAGCACCATGTCGTGCAGAGCTTCGCGGTCCATGCGACGCCGCCTCCCAGCACGCGCCCGGAGAGGAAGTGCGCCACATCGCGCTCGACGCCCGTCATCGCCGCCTGCCAATGGGTGCGGAACTGCTGCAGTTGCGCGCTGGCGGACGCGGCATCCCACGGATCCGCTGCCGTGGCCCAAAGGCGCAGGTAGGTGAGACCGATCCGCGCGTTGGGTCCCCCTGTGAGGATCTCACCCGCCGCCACCATCTGAAGCAGCGCGTAGTTGGCGGCAGCGAGCGGATTGCCGCCGAGCAGTTGGAAGTACTCGAAGTCCGTCTCTGCAGCCACACGGAACTGGCGGCATGGAATGGTGGTGTCTGCGACACCTCCGGCCCAAGGGACTCCCTTCGGGGCGGCGTCTTCGGTGAAGCAGGTCCAATCGGCCATCGGCAGCAATTCCGGCGCGATCGCCGACGCTTCGAACGCGAGCGGCACTCGACCCGCGCCGACCGGTCCCGACGAGATCACGAATCGCTTGTCACCGTCGTCGATCAATGCGAAGAGACCTGCGGGTCCGAAGGAGAGGATCGCGCGCGAGTCAGGCTTCCCAACGACGGTGCCGGCGAAGATCAACCCCGCAGCCTCTGCTCGCTCCTCCGCAGTGAAGTGCGACAGCGACAATCCACCGACACCGACATTGGTGACGACCTCGACGACGAGGGATGGGTCGGCATCGATACGGCGCACCGCGAGCGAGCGGACGACGCCGGCACCGACCGGCATCTGATCGATGATGAACGCGCCTGGCTCCGCAGCGGCGACTCCGAGTCGTTCGAAATCAATCGTGACCGGCGCGGCACCCGCAGGCGCCGGACCACCGGCGCTGATGATCGGCGAGGGATGGTGCGCCAGCGGAGGAATCGTCTCAGCGGCTCGCGCCGTCACCGCTGTCATCACACTCATCACGACGACCGTGATCGCGCGTGCGAGATGGTTCATTGCACAGAGCGTAGCGGCACGCGGATCTTGGGTGCGTTGGCGGACACTTGCCGAGTCGATCGACTCAATTGGTCCACTGTCCCAGAATGATTGCCAGATCCGCGCCGTCGACGACGCCGTTGTTGTTCAAGTCGGCGAGCGCCGCCGAGGTGTTCCAGAGCCCCAGCACGATCGCAAGGTCCGCCCCGTTCACGACTCCATCGATGTTGAGGTCCGCCGTGAGAATGTTGCCTCCGCGAGAGCAGTTCGCGGCGGGAACGGCGATTTTCGACATGCCCGGTCCGGACATGGAGAGGATGCAGCCGGCGCCACCGCCCGCTTCGAAGAACTCGACGCGCAATCGGTGACGACCGTGTCCGAGTGGAAGGACCGTGCTCTTCTCGACCATGCCGTGCAATCCGTCGTTGTTGATGACCTGCACATCGTCGATCAGCAGGCGCGAGCCGTCATCGGAGTTGATGAAGAGTGTCCAGAGTCCGCCTTCGGGGATCCAGATCCACCCGGTCCACACAGCACCGAAGTTGTCGGACTTGTTGCTGTTCGCGAAGACGCCGCCGGTCGACGGATAGTTGATGTTCGGTGTCGTGGTCGTCAGGTACGGCAGCATGAGATCGAAGTACGGCAGCGCCTGCGGATTGACGAGATCGAAGTACTGGACATTCAGCGCCGTCTGCGTGTTGATGACACTCTTGCCGGGCCAGAGCGCTGGCACCGTGACGGTGACGTTCGCTGGTGCACCGGTCTGGAATGCTGCATTGCGCGGCGTATAGGTGAAGGTCGAAACGCCGGCGAACCAGGAGGGCGCCGTGAAGACGAGCTGGTCGCGCCCACCGGGACCCGTGCCAGCCGAGAGAGCGACGCTGCCCATGTTGGCGGCTGGCTGCGTGAACGAGTGGATCCACACGCCGCCGCAGTTGACCGGCAGATCATTCGCCAGCACATCGATCGTGATCGGCGTCGTCAGCGACGATGCGACATCGGTCACCGCGAACGGGGGCTGCGCTGCGCCGAGGAATTCGCATCCGACACTTGCCAGATGTTCGTCGATGCTGACTCTGCACCCCGGTGCGAAGTCGAGCAGCACGTTTCCGAGTCCGCCACTGCAGAGGTGGCAGTAGCTCATGATCGTGCCTGCACTCGTGCAGACCTGTTCCGTCTGGCAACCTCCGAAGTAGCCGCTCGGTGCGCACTGGTCGATCGGCGGGCAGTAGTTGTGCGTGTGGGGCGAGCCCACGTTGTGACCCAGTTCGTGCGAGGTCACCATGATGTCCCAGTTCTGCGGCGCATTGTTCTGCAACGGGTAGGGGAAGAACCCCGAGAGATTGCCGGAGACCGAGTACGCCCAGGGGCTGCACATCGCGGCGAGCCATGCAACGCCGCCGCCGAGTCCGCGTGCGGAGAGCAGCATCGCGGCGTCGCGCACCACGGCGCCCATGTTGGCTTGCCAATAGTCGCGGAACTGCGTGAGCTGGCTCGATGAGCCTGACGCCGTCCACGGATCGTTGGTGGTCCACACGCGGATGAACGATGCCTGGATACGGATGTTCATCGACGCCGTGTAGATCTCGCTCTGCGCCGCGGCGTTGAGAAGCAGGTATGCGGCGGTGGCGGTGAAGTTGTTGCCGTACACGGCGGCAAGCTCGTTGTCGGAGTCGATCGCGATCTTGACATGTCGGCAAGGGAAGCCGCCGGCGATGCCGCCTTCGTTCGTCTGCTGCGGGAAGTCGCCTTCGATCAGCGTGGTGCACTCGAAGGGGGACCAGACGATCGCGTCGCCCGGCAGTGTCGCCAGCTCGTACGCGACGATCGGCACGCGCGAGCCGTGGGCGCCGCTCGAGATGATGAAGGTGCGGCCATCGACGATGGCGTAGCCGTGCGTGAATGCATCGCAGTGCGCCAGGAAGACGCGACTGCCTTCGTAGCCGGGTGCGGTGCCGGCCCAGCACTGCAGTGCCGGTGCTTCGACTTCGGTCTGCGTCAGCTCTCCCTTGGCGCTGAGCGCGGCGAAGACAATGACGCCGTCAGAGGCGAGCGGCTCGAGCCTGCGAAGCGACGCGTCGATCTCGATGCCGGGCGCGAGCGGGATCGACGCAAGGTCGACCGCATCGAGCGCGGAGAGCGCCGACCAGGCCTTCGCGTCCGATTCGAGCACCGCCACGACCGCGTTCAAGTCGGCGCGATCACCGAAGTCGGTGACAGCGCGCGACAGCGGCGCAGGAAGCGTCGGCGTGGCGACCTGAGGTGCGGGCACGACCAACGCGACGCCAAGCAGCGTCGCCGAAAGCGAGAGTGCAGTGAGCATGGGGTCCGAGACTAACCGCGCCTCGGGGCTGCATCAATGATCGCAGAGCGCCAAGTTGCAGAAGAGTTCGATCCCGAGGGGGATCGCATCGTCCGTAAAGTCGAAGTCCGGCTCATGAAGGTCCGGCATGGACTCGACGCCGGCGGGCCGCAAGCCAAGTGTGAAGAGACAACTCGGCACTTCGAGCCCATAGAACGCGAAGTCTTCGCCCACCATCTCCGGCTGCGAAACCGTTCGCACGCGCTCCGGGTCGATCGTGGCGCGTGCCACACGCTCGAAGCGATCGACGGCGCGCGGATCGTTCTCAGTGATCGGATAACCAAGGCGATAGACGGCGGTCGCCTTGCAGCCGTACGCCTGCGCGGTGGCGGTGGCGATCTCCGCGATGCGTCGTTCGTAGAGCGTGCGCGCGCCCGCGGAGAGCGTGCGCACCGTGCCGTTGATGGTGGCGTGCGATGGAATCACATTGAACGCCGTGCCCGCGTTGATCGTGGTCACGCTGATGACGGAGGGATCGAGCGCGTGCACATTGCGGCTCGGAATCGTCTGCAATGCCGCAACGATGGCGCACGCGGCAGGAATCGGATCGCGCGTCGCGTGAGGCCATGCGGCGTGTCCGCCGTCGCCGTCGACGCGGATCTCGAAGCGATCGCTCGCGGCGAACATGGGACCGACGCGAGTGCCGGCGGTTCCGAGTTCGAACTGCGGCCAGCCATGCAGCGCGTAGGCCTCGCTCACCGGAGCGCCGAGTCGACTACCGTCGAGCGCGCCTTCGTCCACCATCTTCTTGCCGCCGGCGCCGCCTTCTTCGGCCGGTTGGAAGATGAAGGTCACGGGGCGCGGCAGCGGAGACTGTCGCGACAGTTTCGCCAGCACACGCACCGCACCGAGCAGAATCGTCGTGTGCCCGTCATGGCCGCATGCGTGCATCTTGCCGTCGATGCGGCTGCGCCACGGACGATCGGGTTCCTCGTGAATCGGCAGCGCGTCCATGTCGGCGCGAAGCGCCATCGACTGTTCCGCAGTGCCGGGAAGTGCGGCGAGCGTGCCCGTGCCGCCGGCCAGACCGGGCACGAATTCGACGCCGGCGCGCGAGAGTTCGCGCCGCACGATGTCCGCGGTGCGGAACTCCTCGTACATCAACTCAGGGTGCATGTGCAGGTCGTGCCGAAGCTCGACCAGTTCCCGAAGTTCCTCTGCGATGGCGGCGCGCACGCGGTCGTGCATTGCCGCAGCGTAGCAGGCGCTCTCAACTGCGGAGCTTCGGCAGTCCGACCGACTCGCGACCCGAATTGAGTGCGGCGAAGGCGCCTTTTTCGTGGCGAATGAGTCGCGCCAACTGGCTCATGGTGATGCCGAGCACGCCCGCCGAGCCCGCGACATCGAATCGTCGCGCGACCACGACATCGAGCGCTTCGGCGAGCAGCGCGGGGTAATCCGAGTGATCCGGATTGACGCTCATCTTCTCGCCCTGTCGGCGACGGCACCAGAGTTCGCTTGGCTTGTGATGATCGCGATTCGTCACGGTGCGCACGCGCACGGCGAGTTTGCGCCGCAGGCGCTTGATCGCTTCGTGTCGATTCTGCGCCTGGCTGCGTCGCTCGGTGGCCTGCGTCTCCACGCCGCTGGGAGTGTGCACGATCCACACCGCAGTGTCATTGCGATTGCGATGCTGACCTCCGGGCCCGCCGACGCGCCCGAACTCGAGTCGACACTGTTTGAGCAGCACCAACTCATCGAGCGTCGCCGGATGCGGCGGATCGATCATGTTGAACGAGGTGGAGACGAATGGCGGTCGATAGGTCATGGTGCAGTCGCGGACATCACTTGGCAGTGTCGGTCACCGCCGCCGGCAACTTGAAGAGTGCGGGAACTGGCTCGGCCCCCCGGAGCCGAATGGTCGACTTGAGCGGGTGTGATCGAAGCGGCGTCGGCCAATCCTTGCGAACGGCGCCGGTCCAATGCGCGCCGCCAACTCGCTGCGCGTCGAACCAGTCGAAGAGCATCGCTTCGAACTCAAAGGTGAGTTCCGCGGCGCCAGCGATTTCCGCCGTCTTGAGTCGCACGGCGTTCTGCGAGGGCGAGATCAACATGTCCGTGGCGCTGGCGCGCCCCGAGAGCGGTGAGAAGGGAATCGGCCGTCCATCAGCGAGCACGCGGCGAAGAAAGAGCACCGGCTGAATCGTGCGGCTTGCATGTGTGCGGCGCGGACTCTCGTTGATGCCGATGATGATGCTCTCCGGCGTGCTCGCGCCCGGCACGAGCGCGGGTGCTGGTTCATAGGCCGCCAGGATCGCGTCCAGCATCTCGTGATCGTCCGGTTTTGCTGCCAGCAGGTGTTGTGCGATAAGCAGCGCACCGGGCTGCGCGACCGTGACATGAGCGGGATCCACGCGCGCCAACTCCGCCAGCAGCGTGGCTCGAGCGCCAGCTGCGTTGATTTCGCCCGCAGCCGCGCGTTTGGAGAACTCAGCCTGCGCTGTCGCGTTGCCGCGCGCTTCGTTCACCACTGCCACGACGAGTTCGTCGTTGCCCATCATCGCTGGCGGACCGGGGAACCGGCCAAGTCCGGCAGCGACTCCCATCTGTCGCGCTCGACTTGATGAGAGCATCACTGCGAGCACAACGAAGCCCACCCAGAACAGCGCGATCACCGCAAAGACGATCCATGTCGTGCGCGATGCATGCCGGCGCGAAGTGAGCAACGCCCGCGGCCCATCGAGCGGCGCTTGGCACGCCAGGCACGGTTCGCCGCGCATGATCGGAGCGGGCGACAGCGTGGCACGACAGGCTGCACATCGCGGCCGAGAGGGGTCGCGACGACCGGCGATCAAGAGTGTGATGACCGCAAGCGAAGCGATCACCAGAATGATCGCGGCGCAAGGCAGAATCGCAAGGCCCATCATGGCGTGGGCACTCCGTTGCGGAGATTGCTTCGCACGGGCACATGCTCGATGTCGATGGCTTCGCCCCAGATCGGACCAGGCCGTGTCTCGCTTTCAACGCGCCGTGGTGCCGGCTTCAGTCGAACGGCGATCGTGTCGGGAATGTCGGCCGGGCACTCATGCAGCGTGCCGACATTCACCGCATGTGATGAGTGCGAGGAGCCACCGTTCTTTCGAGCGCTCGCCCAGCCGAGCGGAATCTCATCGCCATCAATGACGGCAAAAAAGTCGAACGCGAGTTGAAGACCATCGACGCCATCGAGCTGAAAGTCGATTCGCACATGGCAGCGGCCGGTGGTCGAATCGCGGTCGATGGCCGCGGCGCGAACGATGCACGCTCGGCGCACGGCTTCTCTCCGCGATCGAGGCGACTCGAGTGGAATGAAACTCGGCGCGTCGTCGGCGATCACTTCGATCGGGATCACCACCTCGCGCTCGTGGACGAGTGTGGCAGCGCTCGCCGTGGGGTCAACGCTGCCGGCGATCGGTGGGACCACGGTCGAGCTGCGGTCGAATCGGATTGTGCGACGCACGCGCAGACGCAGTTCGTGTTTCCCGGGTTGCGCCGCAATCTCAAGCATGCCGCCGCGCTCAAGGTTGATCGCGTCGCCTTCGCCTTGGCCGAAGTTGTTGAGTTTCATCGGCGTGCCATCGAGAGAAGCGCTCAAGACCGACGCGCTGCAGGTGATCGGCGGCATCAGATCGAGCGATTCGCTGCCAAGCGTCACGTTCGTCTGCTGGCGCAGCGTGCGCGGCAGCGACACGAGCGACTCCACGGGAACCCAGGCGTCGAACAACTCCAGCGCCGTGTCGTTGTCGAGCATGCCGCTGGCGCGCGCTCGGATCAGGATGGACTCCGCGGCGGGAAAGATGCGCCGTTGCGATTGGGCATCGGTGGCGGCCTTCAGGTTGTCGACAATGGCGAGCACTTCCGCTGCGCTGAGTGTGCCTGCGGCAGAGCGCGTGTCGAGCTCCTGGAACTCGAAGACGGAGTCATCGCTCGCGGTTGCGAGAATGAGCGCACTCGTCGGTTGCTGCGTCAACGCCGCGGTGGCTCTCGAGACGGTGCCTCTGAAGGGAACCATGCCCAGCGCCGGAACGAACCATGCAGCCACCACCAGGAACGCTCCGAGCACGATCATCACTGGTCGACGGCGCCGCGTGAAGAAGCTCACGCCACCTGGTTCGTTGAGCGCGTGGCCGCATTCGGGGCAGCGGCCGCTCTCGGTGACCTCGTGCAGACCGAGTCGCTGCGAGCACTTGGCACAGTTGGGTTCGCAGCGCTGCCAGCGTCCGCGGACCCCCAGCGTGAAGACAATGACGCCCGCCAGCAGCAGCGGAAGCAGGAGCGCGAGAATGATGAGTGCCGAGGCCACGAAGGCGCCGAGGATACCTCCGCGACTTCCGCGATCGCACCGACCCGGCAGCGTGGCGGCGGCATAAGCGCTGCGCGGCGGTCGCGCATCGATTCAGCGAAGGGACGAAAGCGGCTGCGGGGCCAGGTCGAGTCCATCGCGCTCGCCGCGCGCGGCACGCAGGGCGCCGAGTGCCGCGATCATCGCCGCGTTGTCGACGCAGTAGTGCATCGGTGCGATGCGCAACTCAAGCGATCGCGCGTGCGCCACCTTCTCGATCTCCGCGCGAAGCACCTGATTCGCCGCGACACCACCGCCGACGACGAGTGCTCGCGGCATCGGAGCACCCGGCGCAGCGCCGCTCACGATCCGATCCCATGCGTGCTCGACACCGCGCGTGACGGCCTTGACGAGTGCGCGCTGATAGCTCGCGGCGCAATCAGCGCGGCGCGCGTCGGTGAGCGGCGGCGGTGGTGAGCTCTTCGGAGCGCGGCGCCCCGGCGCGGTCGGCACACCGCGCACCTCATAGAGCAGCGCCGTCTTCAAGCCGCTGAAACTGAAGTCGAGTTTGGGAACGGGGAAGGTGATCGCCTCCGCGTTCCCTTGCGCGGCCAGTCGCTCGACTTCCGGCCCGCCGGGGTAGGGAAGCCCGAGCAGCGCGGCGCCCTTGTCGAACGCTTCGCCCACCGCATCGTCCGGTGTGCGCAGCAGCGGCTCGAGCGTCAGTGCATCGCGCATCAGGAAGAGCGAGGTATGACCGCCGGAGACGACCAGGCCAAGTGCGGGAAACGGAATCGGCTCCGCGTCGAGCATCGCCGCCACCAGATGGGCCGCAACATGATCGACGCCGAGGAAGCGCTTGCCGAGGCACCACGCCAGCGCCTTCGCCGCGCTCGTGCCGACGAGCAGCGAGCCGATGAGGCCGGGACGCGAGCCGACGGCGATCGCATCGAGTGTTTCGAGTCGTGCGCGAGTGACCGCGTCGAGCGACTTGGCCGGGTCGAGCGAGTCGTGCGGACCGAGCGGTTCAAGTGCCTCAAGCGCTTGGCGAAGCACCGGCAGCAGTCGCTCCAAGTGAGCGCGACTCGCGAGTTCGGGCACCACCCCGCCATACGGCGTGTGCACTTCCGTTTGCGAGCCAACGACGCTCGAAAGCACGCGCAGCCGACCATCGCGAAGTTCGACGACCGAAGCCGCGGTCTCATCGCAGCTCGATTCGATCCCAAGCACCATGACGCGCGCCGACATGCCGCGAGCGTAGACCTACAATCGCCGCCGTGGAGACCGGCACACAAGAACTCGACATCCGCGCCGAAAAGGCGGTGCTCGTCGGCGTCCGCATCGGACGCGAAGACGAGGACCTCGACGACCCGTTGAACGAACTGCGGGCGCTCGCGGAAACCGCGGGTGTGCGCATCGTGGGCGAGATGGAGCAGCGACTGCGCGCGCCGCGCGCGGGTACCTACCTCGGCAAGGGCAAGCTCGAGGAACTTGCGGCGATGGTGAAGGCACTCGATGCGAGGGTCGTCATCTTCGACAACGATCTCTCACCGGGCCAGGTGCGCGGCATCGAAGCGGTACTCGTCTGCAAGGTGCTCGATCGCAGCGAGCTGATTCTCGACATCTTCGCGAACCGCGCTGTCACGGCGCAGGCGCGCCTGCAGGTGGAGATCGCGCAGCTTCAATACACGGCGCCGCGCCTGCGCGCCATGTGGAAACACCTGGGTCAGGTCACCGGCGGTGCACCGATCGGCGTTGGTACGCGCGGTCCCGGCGAGCAGCAGATCGAAATCGATCGACGACTCGTCAAGAGCCGTCTCGATCGACTCCGACGCGAGCTCGCGGAAGTGCAGGCGCGCAAGACGCGCGAAGTGATGGCGCGCCGCGCCGAACACTTCACCATCGGTGTCGTCGGTTACACGAACGCCGGCAAAAGCACGCTCTTCAACGCGCTCACGCGCGGCGGCGCCTTCGCCCATCAGAAGCTCTTTGCCACGCTCGGCACGCGCGTGGAGTCGTGGAATCTCGGCGGCGGCAACATCGCCATGCTGAGCGACACGGTCGGCTTCATCCGGCGCCTGCCGCACCATCTCGTCGCGAGTTTCCGCAGCACGCTCGAAGACGCGGTCCACGCGCATCTGCTGCTGCTGGTCGTGGATGTCTCCGATCCCGAAGCGGAACGGCAACTGGAGACGGTGCGCAGCGTGCTCGATGAGATCGAAGCGTCGCACCAGCCGCGACTGCTGGTGCTGAACAAGGTCGATCGCCTCGACGAAGCGCCCGAGCCTCCGACGACAAGCAGCGTCGACATCGCGGGGCGTGCTCGCAGGACGCTCGCCGACTTCCGTGCAGCGCAACGCGCCGAAGAACATCGCCTCGAGTCATGGATGGAGCGCGAACCCGACGCGATCGCCGTCAGCGCTCGCACGGGCGCGGGGCTTGAGGAACTGCGAAGTCGTGCGCTCGCCATCATGAGCGGTGAAGTGGGCGAACACGAGATCGAGATCGCCACCTCCGATGGGCGCGCCGTCGACTTCATCGAGCGTCGGGCCGAAGTGCTCGAGCGAACCTACATCGACAGCGTGGTCCGCATGCGCACGAAGATCGGCAAGCGACAGCTCGAGCAGTTGCTCGCGAGCGGCGCGCGCTTCCGACTCGATGGCGTGGATCCGCGCGAGGCGGGACCGGAGCGCTTCTTGAATCCGAAGTCGCGCGAACCGCTGCACGAACGCCATGTCGGCGATGCGAAGCTCTGACGGTCCCGGGCGCCGGGATCCATGCACCGGCACCGAACGCCGGGCACCGGGCGATCGTTCAGCGATCGAAGAGTTCGCAAAGCAGCGCCGCGACGCTCTCCGGCACACGCGAGCCGTCGCGGAACCAGAGCGCACTCCGCCCGCTGCGCGCCTGCCCGCTCAACGGTCCCGCCGCAAGTCGCCGCGTCGCTCCGCTCGGCGGATCGCCCGCTCGCAACCAGGCAGCCACGCGACTCTGACTCGCACCGCCACGCGACCAGAAGCCATCGTCGCCGCGCCCGATCGCCGTCCGCTCACCGCGCGCGGGAAAGCGATCCCAGCGCTCGACCATCGTGCCCAGCAGCGCCGACTCGATCGCTGCGCCGTCGAGCGGATCGGCGCTCACGATCAGAATCACATTCGTCGAGCGTGGCATGAATTGCAGCACCGCTTTGCGAAGCAATCGCATGGCGCGTCCGGCCTGTTGAGCCCGGCGATCGACGAGGCGCGCGTCCACGAGTCGAAGGCCGCCGCCGCGAGGCGCAGGACCGATGACGCGCGCGGCACCGATGACGCCGCCGCTGGCATCGTGTGCCAATCGCTCTTCGGAGATGCGCGCTGAGCGAAGGAAGGGCGTGAGCTCGCGAACCATGCGACGGTATCGCGTGCATCCGGCACCCGGCTTCCAACGCACGGCCACTTCGATCGGACGCGCAAGTCGCTCGAACGCGCGCAGCTCGCGCGGTATCGGTGTGGCGCGCGGCAGCTCGGTCGGCGCCGAAAGCCACTTCACATGAAGATGGAATTGCGTGCGATTTCGTTCGACGCGGAAGTCGGCCGTCCTTCCGTTCGGGAGCGGCACTTCGCGTTCGAAGTCGCAACGATGCCGTCGAAGCAGTCGCTCGACCGCAACTTCCGCCAGCAGAGCGTCGCCGCGGGCACCGTTGCGGCGATTCGTCGAGCGCGTCACCCGTGGACTACGCGGCATGACCGAGCTCCCCAAACCAGATCAAACTGCATCGTCGGCACGAATGGAACAGGCGGAAACATGCCAGACCCAACTTTGGGAAATCATGCACGAACTTGGAGACGCGCTTCCGAAGGTCCGATGAATCGGTCACGGGCAGAGTCACAGTTCAAGGAGGAGACTACACATGGATGCGACACGAATCGGGGAGCGATTGGTTCACATGGGAGTGCTGACCGCGGAGCAACTCACCGCTGCGCTCGAACGACAAGAGGGTACGGGACAGCCGCTGGGCCTCATCTGCGAAGAGATGCACGGGATCGACCCGCGCGTCGTCGAGTCAGCGTGGGCCGACCAGTACGCAGAGCTCGTGGCAGATCTGGAGCCGCGGCTGCGCACCTTCGATCCGGAGTGTCAGCGGCTGGTGTCGCGCCGTCAGGCGTGGCAATTCGCCGTGCTGCCGCTTCGCTATGAGAGTGGTGCGCTCGTCGTTGCCACGATCGCGCCCCGTCTTACCCAGGCTCGACGATTTCTCTCGACGGTGGTGCCGGGCGGCGTGGTGCTGCTCGTCACCGATCCGACGAGTCTGTCGCGGGCGCTCGGTCGGCACTATCCGTTCCCTGGAATGGACGCGCAGATGCTCATGCGCGATCGCGCCGCCTGAGCGTGATTGTCGGCGCGCATGGCAACTCGCGGAGTTGAACCGCGGACCACCGCATGTGAACGCGAGCTTGACCACGCGCCTAGGATCGTGTATAGTTATCCCGGATGAACGCTGCAGCCCGACGCGCTCTCTCCACGATCCGGCGATGCCTGCAGGCCGATCGCGTGCTGCTGACGATGCACTTTCGCCGCAGGCTCGCCGAGCGAGGACTGCTCTGGATCGACGCGCTCTCTGTGTTCGATCGACCAACGGAACTTCGTGGCGACGGCTTCGACGATTGGGGGCGCGAGCGCTGGATCGTGTCCGGCGACGCGGTGACGGGGGACGCGCTCTCCCTTGTCTGTGCGATCGGGCGCAACGCGGCGGGAGAGCTGACGGTCTTTGTAACGATCTACTGGAAGGGCCGACCATGACTGCCAAGCGAGCTCGACGATCGGCAAGCGACGCGATCCGCGACGATGTTCCCTACACGATGCGACTCTCCGACGGACGGACTCTTGTGGTGCTCGTGCCCGCGGAGCATTGTGTGCGCGATGTCAGTGGTGAGATCGGATTCAACGTGAAGGGGGCGCGCTTCCTCGACCGCATTGCGGCCGTGGCGATGAGGATGCCGAAGGCTCCGACTCCGGGATTCATCGTGACGCTTCGCGAGGCGCTCGGACTGACGCAACTTCAGCTTGGCGAGCGACTGGGAGTGGACTCGATGTCCGTTTCCCGTTGGGAGCGCGGGACGGTGAAGCCGAGCCCTGCGGCGGTGGCGGCGCTCGACAAACTCCGACGCGCGGCGGCGCGGCGCGGCATTCTCGTGGCGGCTTGACGGCAACACTGCGCTCTGCTGCGCGCATGGCAACTCGCGGACTTGAACCGCGGACCCCCGCATTTTCAATGCGGTGCTCTACCAACTGAGCTAAGTTGCCGTCCCGCCGACGTGACCGACAGGGAGCGGAAGGGTACGCGATCCGCACTCTCTGTCAAGCGATGCGGCCACATCGCCCGCGCGCATGGCGGCGCGATTCGCAGCGGCTCCGAGCATGCGATCAGCGAGCCAGAGTCGAAGCGGACGGACGCCGGAGTAGTGCTGGAGTTTCGCCACGCCCGTGCCGCGCGAAAGACCGCCGGCGGTCGCGCGCCGCAGGTCTCGCCAGAATCTTCGCGCGAAGGTCAATCCTGGCGTGGTACCGAGCTGCTCCGAGCAGGCGCGGTCGAGACACCACGCGTGGGCATTCAGCGCATCGGTCCATGCCGTGGCATCGCCGCGCGCGCATGCCACCACTTGAATGACGTCGGGAAGATGCAGGAGCACGCGCTGCGGCCGTGGTGTGATCGCGAGCCCCGCACCGATGAGGTGATCGAACACCTCGTCAATGGAGACGCGGTAGCGAACCACTGCAACGGAGGCCCCGAAAAACTGCCTGCGGATCTGCTCTTCGAGGATCTGATCGAGCGCGCCTCGTTCGCGCAGATGGACTCGGCTGCGCAGCTTCGCGGCAGGCACCGTGTTCGCATTCGACCTGGTGTTCGTTCTTGCGTTCGTCTTTGTCGGAGTCTTCGTGCTCGACTTCGATCGCGTCGTCGACTTCGTGTTCAACCTCGTGTTCAACTTCGAACGACTCCTGCGAGCTTGCGGCGCTGCGGTCGAATGGCTCATGCGATCCCTTCCCAACGAGTGCGGCGTGACGCGCGGGCGTCGCACCGGAGCAGACGAACGAGTGGACGGAACGAACGCCACTCTACCGAGCGAGGTCGTCGCGTCAATGCGATCACTCGGCGACTTCATGCGAATCGCGCGTCATACAACTCACTCGTCCGAGAAAGTGACGACGAAGATCACGAAGGGCCGGGAACCTCTCGCGCCACGCACGGAGCGAGTCGAGATCGAGTTCTGCAGTGAGCAATACTGCCTCTTCTGCGGCCTCTGCCAACACTTCGCCCATCGGTGAAATGATGAGCGAGCCACCGGTGTAGGCGAGCGACGGGTCTCGACCGACGCGATTGCACGCCACGACATACGCCTGGTTCTCGATGGCACGCGAAATGCATAGCGCGCGCCAGTGCGATTGACGCTTCGCGGGCCAGTTCGCGCCGATCATGAAGACTTCCGCGCCCGCAAGTGCAGCCAATCGCCAGACTTCCGGGAAGCGCAGGTCGTAGCAGATGAACGGCGCCACGATTGCGTCTCCGCACCTGATCACGGTGATCGAGTCGCCGCCGCGGAAACCCTCGGTCTCGGCGCCGTAGCCGAATGGATGAATCTTCTCGAAGCGACCGACGATGCGCCCGGTGGGGGACGCGATGACCGCAAGATTGCGGCCGAATCCGTCGGGCGCGGCTTCGACACAGCCGTGCTGATACCAGACGCCGAATCGCCGCGCGGTGGCGCTCGCGAACGCGGCGCCGTCGACTGCAGTCTCCCCCGTGATGCTCGGCACGAAACCGGAGTCGGCCATTTCCGGTGAGAGCACGAAGGCGCCCGCCGGGAGTTTCGCGTGTTCGATCGCGCGCTCGATCGCCGCGCGATTCGACTTCGCATCCTGCCACGCAAGGTCCATCTGAATCAGCGCGACGTGCACGATCCGTATGCTACGACTTCGTGAGGCGCTCGCTGGCACTGTTGGCACTGGTCTTGGTGGAGGCGATCGTGCTTCATCTCGTCTGGTGCACCTTCTGCCTTTGGGTGGGTGAGCTCGACTTCCCGGCGCTGAGTGGTCGCCCCGACCTCTTCTTCGAGTTTCCGAGATCGATCAGCAGTGCGCTCGCGCTCTACGCCGTGCCCGTGGGCGTGTCGCTCGCGACGGCCGCGTTCATCGCGCCGCTGGCACCGCCAATGCGCCTCGCCCGCGGCGGGCGTTCGCTTCGCTCGAGCGTGATCGGCGCCGCGTTCGTGGGCGGTGGACTGGTGCTTGGCGTTGGCTTCGTTCTGTTGGATCTGCCGCAGCGAGCGACCGGGCAGGGCATCGAGTTCTTCAGCAGCGAGCTCAACTTCGTTCTTGCCTTCTTCGCGGTGCTCGGCATTTCGTGGGCCGCATGGACCGCGGTGTTGTGGCGCTACGAGAATCGATCGGATCACTCGGCCGCCGCGCGGATGTTGCGTGTGATCCTCGCCGGATCCCTCATCGAGCTCGCGATCGCGGTGCCCGCCTACGCCTACATGCGCAGCAAGGAGAGCTGCTGGTGTGGACTCGGCACCTTCTGGGCGCTTGCGTGCGGAGTTGCGGGGCTCTTCTTCGTCGCGGGGCCGGGCGCACTCCTGATCTGGTATCGACGCACGGGACGATGGATCGGGCGCGGCGAACGAAGGTGCGGCGCATGCGGATATCCTCGCGCGCCCGGCGCGGGGCGCGTCTGCCCGGAGTGCGGAGGTGAGTGGCTCGCCGGCGCGACGAAACTCGAACGAAGGGCGACCGACGGGATTTGAACCCGCGACGTCCTGGACCACAACCAGGTGCTCTACCAACTGAGCTACGGCCGCCGTTGAGGGCAGGCAGCATACGAGCGTCGTGCCTCGCGGGTCAACGGGAACGATGCAGCCCGCAGCACTTCGCATTCGCAACTTCGACGAGGCCCATTGCTCTCGTGTCGATCATTGATCGACCACCCGGCGGTGCGGTACGATCGCCCACTTTCACTTGCGGGCGGGAGGGTCGGAGTTTTGACCGTCCGTTTGCCGCACAGCCACTCGATCTGGACACCCACTCATGACCCCAGTCACTGCCGCTCGCCCCGCCCTCGACTTCGGCCGCGCGACGATCCATCGGAACCTCTCGGTTGCGCTGCTGGTGGAAACGGCTCTCGCCCGCGGCGAGGGCATCTTGGCAAGCAACGGCGCGCTGGCGTGCGACACCGGCGAGCGGACCGGGCGCAGCCCCAACGACAAGTATCTGGAGGAGACGCCGGCGATCCGCGGCGCCATCGATTGGAACAAGGTCAATCAGCCCGTTTCGCCCGAGCACTTCGATGCCATCGAGGCCGCGGCCATGGAGCACCTTCGCACGCGCAAGGATCTCTACCGTTTCGACGGCTACGCGGGCGCCGATCCGTCCTATCGCTGCAAAGTCACGGTCTACACGGAGGAAGCGTGGCACAACCTCTTCGCGCGCACGCTCTTCATCAACGCCGAGGCCGCTGATCTGGCCAACTGGCAGAACGACTGGACCGTCATCAACGCCGGTTCGTTCAAGCTCGCTGACCCCGCGCGCTTCGGCGTCAAGAGTCCGATCGCCGTCATCCAGAGTCTCGAGAAGAAGCGCGTCATCATCGTCGGCACGCGCTACGCGGGCGAGATGAAGAAGTCGATCTTCTACGCGATGAACTTCGATCTGCCCGAGATGGATGTCTTCCCGATGCACTGCTCGGCGAATGTCGATCGCAAGGACCCGTCGAATGTGGCGATCTTCTTCGGACTCTCGGGCACCGGCAAGACCACGCTCAGCGCCGATCCGCATCGCGCGCTCATCGGTGATGACGAACATGGTTGGAGCGCCAAAGGCATCTTCAATGTCGAAGGCGGCTGTTACGCAAAGTGCATCAAGCTCTCCAAGGAGAGCGAGCCGGAGATCTGGAACGCGATCCGCTTCGGCAGCGTGCTTGAGAACACGGTCGTCGATGCAACGACGCGCGTGCCCGACTACGACAGCGCCAAGAAGACGGAGAACACGCGCGCGACCTATCCGCTGCGGCACATCGGGGGCGCCGTGTTTCCGTCGATCGGCGCGCATCCAAAGAATGTGATCTTCCTTTCGGCCGACGCGTTCGGTGTGCTGCCGCCCGTGTCGAAGCTCTCCGCCGAGCAGGCGATGTACTACTTCCTCAACGGATACACATCGAAGTTGGCGGGTACCGAAGCGGGCGTGACCGAGCCGCAGCCGAACTTCAGCGTCTGCTTCGGCGCACCGTTCATGCCCCGACCTCCAATGGTCTACGCGGAGCTGCTCGCGAAGCGCATTCGCGATCACAAGGCTGAAGTGTGGCTGCTCAACACCGGCTGGACCGGCGGGCCCTATGGCGTCGGTTCGCGCTTCAAGTTGGCATGGACGCGCGCCATGATCAACGCCATGCTCGATGGCTCACTCGCGAAGGCGCAGTTTCGCGAGCACCCGATCTTCGGACTGCAGATGCCGACGGCGGTGCCCGGTGTGCCGAGTGAAGTTCTCGACCCGCGGAACACCTGGAAGGACCCGGCGGCCTACGACGCAAAGGCGAAGAGTCTTGCCACGCTCTTCCGCGAGAACGACCGGAAATTCGCCATTTCGGACGCTGTTCGCGCGGCCGGACCGCGCGGTTGATCGGCGCGTGGCGCGAACGATCGTGCACCGAGAGAAATTCGTCACGAGCGACTGAATTCGCATGGTCAGTCGGCCGATCCCACTCCCGCCGTCGCGTGCCGTAGCGCGACGCACCCTCTGGAGTGTGAGACAAGGACCTCTCGACATGCGCAACAACCCATTCGGCACCGGCAAAGATGTTCTCACCACCGGTGAAGTCGCCAAGATCTGCAATGTGGCGGCCCGAACAGTCAGCAAGTGGATCGACTCCGGCCGCCTCGAGGGCTACCGGATTCCGGGCAGCAAGGATCGCCGCGTTCCGGTGACGAACCTGCTCGCCTTCATGAAGAAACACAACATTCCCTTTGACGGCTCCGTCAGCGGCAACCCGCGCGTGCTCGTCGTTGATGGCGACATCGAGACGGCGAACACACTCCGCGAAGTGCTCACCACGCAGACGCGCTTCGAAGTGAAGGTCGCGAACACGGCGTTCAACGCGGGCATCGAGTGCGAGCGCTTCCGCCCGCATGTGGTGCTCGTCGATGAGTCGATCGGCACCAAGGAGATGGAGTCGTTCGCGCACTTCGTTCGCAACGGCGAGGATCTCGCCGGCACGCGACTCATCGCCACCGGTGCGAAGTTCGTGGAGAGCGATGAGATCCGCTTTGGTCGACTCGGTTACGACCGCATCCTGCGCAAGCCATTCACCGCCCGCACGGTGGTGGAGACGATCGAGCGCGCGCACGCGGTCACCGCCTGAGTGGGTGTGGTGCGCTCGAGGTTCGAGTGCACTCACGCGGTCGGACACTGACATCAGGTCTCCGACGGCGACTCACTGATCAGCGCAGAGCCGCGCTGAGGTCCAATGATCAACGCGACGAGCGGAATCGCTCGTCCACCCGGCGCGCTACGAAGCGGGACCACTTGGTCTCCCTTCGTGGCGTGTCGGCGTTTCCGGGCGCTGTGATTGGCGCGACGACGGCGCGCTGCTCTGGACGACGCGATGGCGACGAGCTCCGCCGCCATGCGTCGTCGTCGGCGGCGGGTAGCATCCTCGGGATGCTCATCGTCGCGGCGCAGCTCGACCCGTTGGTCGGCGACATTGCCGCCAACAGCGAGGCCATTTCCGCCGCGATCGTCGCCGCTCGACGCGCCGGCGCCACGCTGGTGCTCGGCGCCGAGATGGGCGTGCTCGGATATCCGCCGCGAGATCTCGTGCTCCGCACGGGTGTCGCCGAATCCTGCGTTCGCGCGGTGGAACGACTCGCGTCGGCCTATCCGGACATGACGCTCTTGCTCGGTGTGGCGCGGCCCATCGATGACGGCCCGCGACCATGTGCCAACAGCGTGGCGCTCTGCCGAGGTGGACGCGTCGAGGCCTTCTATGACAAGCGCCTCTTGCCCACCTACGACGTCTTCGATGAGGAGCGCTACTTCACTGCTGGTCGCGCGCCGGTCGTCTTTGATCATGAGGGCGTGCGCGTCGGCGTACTCATCTGCGAGGACCTGTGGCGCGCTGTCGACGCCGGCAGTGCGCGGCGCTATCGAACGGATCCTGCGGCGGAGACTGTTGCGGCGGGGGCCCAGGTGCTGCTTGTGTCGAGTGCGAGTCCCTTTGTCATCGGTAAGCACGCGAAGCAGCGCCGTCTCGTTGCTGAAGCGTGCGATCGTCTCGGCGTGCCGATCGTCGTCTGCAATCAAGTCGGTGCCAACGACGATCTCGTCTTCGACGGTGGCTCGATGTTGGCGCTGCCGGGCCAGGGTGTCACGATTGAGCTGCCGCGCTTTCGCGAACGCATCGAGGTGTTCGAAGTGCCGGTCGGTGCGCGAAGCGGCGGTGGAACGAGTGCGAGCGGCCAATTGAGTGCGACCGGCGATCATGGCGCCGGCACACAAAGCGGGCGCATGAGCGTCGGTTCGGCGTCCGCGGGTGCGGGCGGGAGCGGCGGCGACGCACCGATGGCCGAGGTCTACGAAGCGCTGGTGCTGGGATTGCGCGGCTATCTGCGCAAGACGCGTCACGCTTCCGCCGTCATCGGCTTGAGCGGCGGCATCGACTCGGCGCTGGTGGCCGCCGTGTGCGTGGCGGCGATCGGTCCCACCAATGTTCACGGCCTGCTCATGCCGGGCGAGTATTCCTCTCCCGGTTCACTCACCGATGCCATTGATCTTGCTGAGCGCTTGCGACTGGGCAGTCGCGAAGTGCTGGGCATCACCGAAGCGCACGCACTGCTGCGCGATCGCTTCCATCGCATGCTCGGTCGCTTCGAGGGCGTGGCGGATGAGAATCTCCAGAGTCGACTGCGCGGTATCACGCTCATGGCGTTTTCGAACGCCACAGGCGCACTCGTGATCACCACCGGCAACAAGAGCGAATTCGCAACGGGTTACGCAACGCTGTATGGCGACATGTCCGGTGGCATCGCGCCGATCGGCGACCTGCTCAAGACGCAGGTCTATGACCTTGCGCGCTACATCAATGACGCCTGGAAGTCGCTTGGTTTCCCTGTTCCGCCGATTCCCGAGTCGAGCCTGACGAAACCACCGTCAGCGGAATTGCGCGCGAATCAAACAGACCAGGACACGCTGCCGGCGTACGAACACCTTGATCGGTTGATCGATCTCTTTGTGCATCAGGAGCTCGATCCCGCGTCGATTGCGCGGCGCACCGGCGATGATCCCGCATTCGTGCAGCGTTGGTGCGAGGTGATCGATCGCGAGCAATACAAGCGCGATCAGGCGCCGGTGATACTGAAGTTCAACGTGCGATCGTTCGGGCGAGGGCGCCCCATGCCGATCGCGGCTCGCTCGCGAGCAGTGCCGCGGGCGGACCTGTAAAGCCGTGGATCGTTGGTCCGATGATCCGATTGATCTGACATCGCGACAGCCCGATCTCCCGCCATCCCGACCGCCTGATGGTTCGGCGGACTGACCGATTGAAAGCAGGATGGCAAGAACAGATTCGCGTGATCGACCGCTTGACACGCCGAGGCGGACGGCTACCGTTGACGCAGCATCTCTGTTCCGGCCCTTTCCCGCGATGCTGTGAGCGACACGATCCAACGATCGCACTTGCATCAGCGCCATTCTGGAGGCTTGCACGATGACCGCCTGCAACATCCGTCCTCCGTCCGGTCGCCGGCGGCAGACGGCTACTCGGGCCTGTCGTGATAGCGATCGCGCCGACTTGACCGGCGATGGAAAGGTCGGCGGCGCTGATGTCGCAATGGTGCTCGGCAATTGGCTTGAGGCAGAGTGCGCTGGAGATGTCGATGGCGATGGCATCGTGAACGGCGCGGACATGGCAATCATCCTGGGAACGTGGACCGGAAACGACTTCGTGGAAGTCGCGGCAGCATGCGCCAATCCATGTGCGAGCGAGTCGCTTCTCGCAGGAGCGGGCCTATTAGCGGCGCTCGATCTCTACGGCTTCGACGACATCGACGACTTCGCCGCCTGGCTCATCGAGACCGGCGCAACGATCGATCTCGAGGCGACCTGCGGTGCCATCGCCGCGATGGCTTCGATTATCGAAGAGAACATTCAGGGAGAGGGACAATGAGAGCCCCCTATCGCGGCAATACCCTTCTATTCGACGTCGGAGCCCTCTCACGACTGACGATTGTGCTTGGAATCATGGTGGCAACAGTCGGCGCAGAGGCAGCTGTCCTGATGACGTTCTCGCCGTCAACATGGCAAGCGCAGGTCGCAGCACCGACGACGCTGCTCACATTTGCGGACATCGCGCCGCCCGGCTTGCCAGTCATCTTCACCGATCAGTATGCCTCGCTTGGCGTCGTTGCCTCTCAAGGTGATGACATCATCAAGTATCTTCGGTCGGGAGGAACCGATGGATGGCGGCTCCATGGTCGCGATATCACAGTGCCGGGTGGCGACCCCAGCATCGAATTGGAGTTCGCCAGCCCGATCGGTGCGATCGGCTTCACCGCGAACGGCGGCTTCCAGCTCGACCTTTTCTTGCGCGGACTCCCGGTCGCCACCGATCTTTCGATTGGGCCGTTCGGTCCGCCGTGGAAGTTCGTTGGCGTGGTGTCCGACATTCAATTCGACAAGGCGCATCTGCGTCCCACGGGCCCCGGAACAGGTGTCATCATCGACGACCTCTACTTTGAGACGATCCCGGCGCCGGCAGCCGCGCCGTTACTCCTGCTCGCCGCATACCACTGCTCACGACGACGGAGGTCCAAATGCGAGTGAGTCGGCCGTCTTGCCCACTCTGCGGCGCGGTCGCAGCGATGGCTTCGATCATCGAAGAGAACATTCAGGGAGAGGGACAATGACCGGACGACTCTGCGGTCGCACGCAAACTGTTGTGTCGCTCTTGGCAATGCAGTCTGGTGTCTTTGTATTGAGTGTTAGTGCCATTACGGCGAGCCGAGCGGGCGCCGAGGTTGTGGTGACATTTTCAAAGGTGAGTTGGGAGTCGATGGTCGGTGGCCCGAACACGAAACTCGGATTCAATGACCTTACAGTCTTCCCAAATCCGATTGTATTCACCGACCAGTACGCATCATTCGGAGTCACGGCGACGCAGGGCGATGACCTTGTGCTCTGGGGTGCGTTTCAGGATCAGCGGGGTCTCTTTGGAAGATACCCAACAGGGCCCGGCGATCCGAGCATCACACTTGCGTTCGCTGCACCGATTCATTCGGTGGGGTTCCGTGCGTTGTCCGGGCTCTCGCTTGACCTCTACTCGGGCGAGACGCAGGTCGCGAGCGGCGTCATCTTGGGCCCGTTCCATCCGCCAGAGAAGTTCGCTGGCCTCCACTCGACGATCGCATTCGATCGGGTCCACCTGAAGTCGACCGCTGGTCCGGCAGACGCTGCAGTCATCGACGACCTCTACTTTGAGACGATCCCGGCGCCGGGTGGTTTTGTCGTGATGCTCGCAGTCTGCGCAGGCGGTCGACGACGCCGCAGATAGCGCATTGCATCAACGTGCGATCGTTCGGGCGAGGGCGCCCCATGCCGATCGCGGCTCGCTCGCGAGCAGTGCCGCGGGCGGACCTGTAAGGAAGTGTCTTCAAGCACATGCAGCAACGACCAGGTGTCCGGTTGGAGGTCGACTCCGGCTGTTCCGCGGTCGATGACAATCGGACCAGCGTGAATGAGTTCGGCGGGTCGAAGGGGTCAGAATCGGCTTTGGCGGGGGAAAGTGGCTTCAGCCGATGTTGACAAAATCTGAAACACTACGTATCCTGTCAACGTAGACAAGATACGGACCAATCCAGATGTTGTCAACAAAAGGGACGTGATGATCGGAGAACGCATCAAGCAGGCCCGAGTCGCAGCCGGAATGACCCAAGACGAGGTTGTCGCTGCGCTTGTCGTGCTCGCTCAGCCGCTGACGAAAGCGGGACTGTCGAAGTACGAGCGTGGAGGCAGCAAACCAAAGCCGACCATGCTTCGTGCGCTGGCACGAGTCTTTGGCGTCACCGCCGACTTCTTCCTCGAAGCACCCCACGTGAAAATCGCGTGGCTCGCCTTTCGCAAGGCGAAGTCGCTTGGCAAGGCGCAGGAAGAGCAAGTCAAGACCATCGCGGCGTCACAAGTCGAGGCCTTCGTGACGCTTTGTCGCGCGCTCGATCCCAGTCGCGTTCCGTCTGCTCCCGAAAAGACGAAGGTGCGAAGCGTCAGTGATGTGGAGAAAGCGGCCAACTCCCTACGCAAGCATTGGCGTCTCGGCGATCAACCGATTGAGAGCGTCACGACAACCATTGAGGACAGTGGCGGCATCGTGCTCGAAATGGGAGGCCAAGACGATTTGTTCGATGGCCTCTCCGGTTGGGCAGACGACACGATCCCGGTCGTCGTGGTGAGTTCCAGCGTGTCTGATGACAGGCGGCGTTTCAGCCTCGCTCACGAACTCGGCCACCTCTTCATGGATGTAGGCAAGGTGGATACGAAGACTGAGGAGCGATTGGCCCACCGATTCGCGGCAGCCTTCCTTGTTCCGGCGAGCACCGCTCGGCGGGAGCTTGGCAAGAAGCGTCGGCACTTGGACTTTCGCGAGTTGGCAGTGCTGAAACTCAAGCACGGCTTGAGCATGGCGGCATGGATTTTCCGTGCATCAGACCTCGACATCATTGATGAGTCGCATGCCCGGACTCTCTTCGCCGAACTGAGCGCGAAAGGATGGCGCAAGGAGGAGCCAGTGAAGTTTGTGGGCCGCGAGCAGCCATTTCGATTGCGGCAGTTGACGGTTCGGTCACTTGCCGAAGGGCTCTTGACCAGAACGCAAGCAGAGCGCATTTGCCCAAATGCGCTTCAGGATTTGATCGAAGAGCGTCCTTCTGTTCCCAGCAGCATGGATGCGAGAACCCTTATGAAGCTGCCCAAGGCCGAGCGGGAGCGGCTCATGGAACAGGCCGCCACGCTTGTTGAAAGCGACTACGGCACGGGCGGCAGTCTCACGGGGTTCGACGCACTGGGCGAAGAGGACCACCATGACGACCCCGTTGAAGACTAACCCAACACCGAATCGCGGCGAGGTCTGGTGGGTGCGATTCGATCCGAGCGTCGGGTCGGAACTCCAGAAGACCTGGCCCGCAGTTGTCCTGAACGTGGCGGCGGTTGGAAAACTGCCGCTCCGCATCGTGGTCCCAGTGACGGGCTGGGATGCACGGTGGACCTCCGTGCCCTGGCTCGTGTATCTCAAAGCGTCCAAACGGAACGGCCTGGACAAAGACTCAGCCGCCGATTGCTTTCAGGTGAAGTCAGTGTCGCTCAACCGCTTCGCCTCTCAAATGGGCGTTGCCACGGCGGACGAGATTGAGCAGATCGCCGCTGCTGTGGCCTTGTGCGTCGGAGCACCGTAGTGGAGGGGCGGACAGTGACTGGCCACGATTACCTCGTTTCAGTTCTACGAGCGCAGACGCTTGACGAGACTGAGCTGGCGCCCCTCTGTTGTTGCATCAACGCGCGATCGTTCGGGCGAGGGCGCCCCATGCCGATCGCGGCTCGCTCGCGAGCAGTGCCGCGGGCGGACCTGTGAAGCCGTTCGACGGCGGTTGAAGACTCGGCGTCTGAATCAACCGATCGTCCTCAACGCAGTAGGCAGTCAACGCACCGCCATACGCGCAGCCCGTGTCGACAACGGCCACGAGCGGCTCGCTCGACGCATCGCGCTTGATGTACGGCTCGGGCAGCGGCTTGTGCCCGACCACAATGAGCCCATCGCGCCCGTCGTAGCGCTCCCACCAATGCGGCGTGCCTTCGGGCGCCTTGATGTGAACCTTCACATAGTCGGGTGTCTCGGCAACACCGAGCGCTGGATCGATGCCGCCGTGCACAATCGTCCAGCGACCGCGCGGATCACGCAGTTGCACGCGGCCGCACGCTTCGAGCGTGAGTTCCGATGCATCGCGAAGGTCGCCTGACTTCTCAAGCAGCTTGAGCGTCTGCGCTTCCGTGTCGGGCAGCGAGTCGAAGTGCGCGCCGTCGTTGCGACGACGCAGCGCGTCGCGCAGGCGAAGGTCGTGATTGCCGCAGATGAGGTCGATGCGCTGACCGCGGTCGCGCCGCTCCAGAATGAGTCGCGCCACGAGCCCGGGAGTCGGACCCTTCGTGAAGAGATCGCCGATAAAGACGAGGCGGCCGTCGGGATACCAGCGATCGCAGCGCGTGAGCAGATCCGCGAGCTCCTCGCCGCACCCGTGGACATCGCCGATGGCAAGTGTGCTCGTCCGCACGGAGACCATGATCCCATTCTTCGGTCTTCGCGTGTCCCGAGGATCAATGGCCTGTGCGCGACTTCGTCCCGTGGACAGGGTGTGTCGGTCGACGCGTGTGTTCGGTCCCGACCTCGCGCCGGGTTACCATCGGGTCGTGCCGATCAGGAAGCTACCGCCTGAACTTGTGAACCAGATCGCCGCCGGGGAGGTGGTCGAACGGCCGGCGAGTGTGGTGAAGGAACTCGTCGAGAACGCAGTCGACTCAGGTGCAACGAGGATCAGTGTTCGCATCGAGGGCGGCGGTCGTGACTTGATCGAAGTGACCGACGATGGCGGGGGCATCCCGTTCGAGGAGCTGCCGCTTGCCGTCGCGGCGCACGCGACCAGCAAGATCTCTTCGAGCGACGATCTTTCGAGCATTACCACGCTTGGATTCCGCGGCGAGGCGCTGGCCAGCATCGGCAGTGTGTCGCGCCTGGAGCTCATCAGCCGTCCGCGCGGACAAGCCGAGGCGGGTCGCATTGAAATCAGTGGCGGCGAGATGGTCGGACCCATGCCTGCGTCGGGTGCGCATGGGACGACGGTCCGCGTTTCGACGCTCTTCTTCAATGTGCCCGCGCGGCGGAAGTTTCTGCGAAGCGAGTCGGCGGAGGCGGGGCGAGTGACCGAGCTGATGGAGACCACGGCGCTCGCGCACCCGGGCATTTCCTTTCGAGTCGACTCTGGGTCGCGACGAGTGCTGGAACTTGGGCCTGCGGCCGACCGGCGTGCTCGAATCGAAGAACTGCTTGGGCCCGAGCTCAAGCCGGACTTGCTCGAAGTCGACGCGCGCGGAAGCGGCGAGGGCACTGGAGCGATTTCCGTCTGGGGCGTCGTCGCGCGACCGAGCGCGGCGCGAGCCACCGGTCGCCATCAGCGCCTCTATGTGAACGGTCGCGCTATCACCGATCGATCGTTGCTGCACGCCATCAAGGAAGCCTTCCGCGGTGTGATCGATCCGGCGCGCTACCCCGTGGCCGTCATTCAGCTCGAAGTTGATCCCGCCGAGGTCGATGTCAATGTTCATCCCGCGAAGACGGAAGTGCGCTTCCGGCAACCGTCGGCGGTGCACTCGTTTCTCCTGCGCGCCGTGCGATCGGCGCTGCGCGCGGCCGATCTCGTGCCGCATTTCCCGCTCGACACGAGCGTGAGTGGTGGGGCAACTGGTGGCGCAGGTGGCGCAAGTAGTGGCCCAAGCGGAGGCGCAGGTCCCGGAGCGATCGCTCCGGCGCCGGCGCACCTGCGCGGGTCCGGCGCTGGAGCAGGTTCATCGCTCGCGCGCCCGTCTGGATCTGGCGCGGGATCCATGTCGGCGCCTGCGCGCGGTCGTGCGGGCTTCGACTACGGCACACTCGAGGCGAAGCTCGCGCAGCCGGAGCGATCGGCGTCGTTCGCACCAGGCGCGTTCGTCGATCGCAATGCGCAGCCCGAGGCCGAGAGCATGCCCGCGGCGCTGCCGACATTGCTCCGCGCGGGTGCCGTGCTTCAGGTGCACCAGAGTTACCTGGTCACGGAGGATGCCGAGGGCATCGTGCTCATTGATCAGCATGCGCTGCATGAGCGCGTGCTCTATGAACAACTCTTCGAGCGCGTGATGCGCGGGGGACTGGAGCGGCAGATGCTGCTCAGTCCGCTCATGATCGAAGTCGGTGCACGTGCTGCGGAGCGTGCGGAGTCGGCGGCGCCGCTGCTTGCACGGCTCGGGTTCGACGCGACACTGGCGGGACCGCGCACGGTCGCTGTGAACGCGGTGCCGAGTTTTCTTGCGTCGCGAAATGTCGATGCGGGCGAGTTCCTTGCGGAGCTGCTCGATCGCGAAGACCTGGCGGATACTGAGCCGGCGATCCACGCGGTCATCGACATGATGGCGTGCAAGGCGGCGGTGAAGGCGGGGGAGCGGCTCACGCGGGAGGAGATCGCGCGGTTGCTCGAGTCGCGCGAGCGCATCGAGCGTTCGACGAATTGCCCGCATGGGCGGCCGACTTCGCTTCGCATTCCCCTGCGCGAGATTGAGAAGCGTTTCGGTCGGTAGCGCGGTTTTTCGGCGTTTGTAACGGGGGACAGCCTCCCTTTGTAACGGGGGACAGCCTCCCTTTGTAACGGGGGACAGCCTCCCTTTGTAACGGGGGACAGCCTCCCTTAACAATTGGCGGCCAATTGTTAAGGGAGGCTGTCCCCCGTTACAAAGGGAGGCTGTCCCCCGTTACAAAGGGAGGCTGTCCCCCGTTACAAAGGGAGGCTGTCCCCCGTTACAAGGGGAGGCTGT
>Ga0163153_10000068_pt1 | contig 158416 bp, 117 predicted proteins | sample OliLakLV19MP6IB1_FD_148629 | JGI IMG/M metagenome (GOLD analysis project Ga0163153, IMG submission 148629) | Freshwater microbial mat bacterial communities from Lake Vanda, McMurdo Dry Valleys, Antarctica - Oligotrophic Lake LV.19.MP6.IB-1 | ecosystem: Environmental > Aquatic > Freshwater >... | reverse complement strand
GCCTTCAAAAAAAAACGGAACTACGCATGAGGAGCGGCTCATGATCGCCCGTGAGTTTGTCAAGGAAGGTCATTGCAGGCGTTCGTTTGCGCTTGCCATGACCTAAGAGATTTATAACGTAAACGGTATGAACAAATCTATCGAGGGCAGCGTCTGCCGGTGTGAATCAGTCCTCGCTTGATGCCATGTTTCCAATCGGATCTGGCTGGGATCACTGTCGGCCTATGCATCTATAGGGATACTTTCAAAACGCTCAGTTCGGTGATCGCTGCAGGGTTCGTGTAATCGAGTTGGTGGATGCCATCTTTCGCAACGACAATTGCGGTCTTGCCTAGCGGGATGATGTCGTAGCAGTCTGGCATTGGGAAATGTCCTAGCAGGACGATGTTCATCGGGTCTGTTGCGTTGTAGACTTTTAATCCTGCGCGTCCATCACAAACGAAGAGCGTCGACCCGTCGATGCCAACGCCGTGAGGCTCTTGCATGAAGTACGTCTTAAGCAGCACAGGCGCTGTGATGTTGGTGATGTCGATGATGTCGAGCTGATTCTGTGTACCTGCGCATGTGTTTCCCGAGCGAAGTGTCACGTATGCTGTTGTGTTTTCGGCAACGACAGGGTCGCATGCGCGGGCGTGACTGAATTCGCAGAGTTGCGTGGGGTTCGATGGATTGCTGTTGTCGAAGATGAACATGCCCACGTTCGAGCCGATGAAAAGCATGTCTTTGTATGGAAAGATGGTCTCGATGCCCCATCCGACGTTTACTCGCGACCACACGCGTGGTGTCAATGCATTTGCAATGTCGAAGAGTTGAATGTCTGTTTGTGTGACCGCATAGAGATAACGATCTACAATTGTGAAGCGAGCCATCGAGCCGCCTTTACCTGATGCAGATGGGTTGGACGTCGCAGCTTCGCGACGCACCGGACCGTCTGCTGTCATCACATCAATTAAGAAGTGATTGTCAACCGCTTCAACCTCAATTTCTTCCTGCTTCCATTCTACCACGACTCCGCTATCGGGGTCGACTTGCGTCCAGCCGTCACCTTGCAGCGGCTGCGGAAAAATGTTCTCGATGCGATCAACCAGGCGCGGATCTGTCGGCGACGAAATATCAAACGTTAACAGATCGATGTATGAGTCGGCATACAGAACGTTGCCCCTTACCGCAATATCACCGGCACCCGGAATTGCGAGGAAGGAAAGGGGCTGCGGCGACGCAGGGTTCTGGTTGTCTATGATGTGCACGCCCTTCATGCGCTCGGCAACGAAGAGGTAACGTCCGAACACATAGATCTTCCCCGGCTCCTGCAAGGACTGTGGGGTCTTCACCTCTACGCCCGAGCGCATAGCATCGAGCGACATATACACGGGTGTGTACACCATCATCTTCATCCTCTCGGGTCCGGCTGACGGCTGACACGACGTCAGAAACAACAACAGCAGCAGAATCAGAGCGGTTAGGATTCGAGCCATGGGGATTTTCCAGTGTAAGAACGTAGTGGTTTGCGATGCTTCGCATCGCTCCCGGAATGAACTTTCTTCAGCGACCGCGTTTAAGACAAACTAACCCCCAAGAGGTTACGGTCCCGTCACGTTCTCTCGTTTTTGTGGCACGTTGTCGACGAAAAAATTGGTGACCATAGTTTGATAGGCTTTTCCGCCAAGTTCAGAGAGGTTAAAGTGCGTTCCTCCTACCACTGGATGCCACATCTTATGAGATGACCGCGCATTATCGAAGACACGCTTACCATAGTTGGAGGAGATATGTGCATCGGTAAGCCCATGCGCCACCATCAAAGGTTGCGTTACAAATCGGGCGCTCTCGGCCGGAGCGACACTATCAACCTGAAAGTGTGCGATTCGCTCGCTGTGAACCAAGGCACGATTTGGGATGAAGTACAACGGCAGAATGAACATGCGAGTGAAATAGTCATGAATTACTTCGCGTAAGGATGCAAAGGGGCTCTCGACAACGGCACAGGTGAGCCTCGGTTCGATTGCGAGCGTTTGCACGGCTACAGACGCACCCAGGGAGTTGCCAAAGATTGCATACGGCGTGGGCCCTGGAAATCTTACTTCGGCAGCATCTATGAAACGCCTTACGTCGTGTTTCTCGTAATAGCCAAAAGTGCAGTCCGAGCCCTCGCTGCTTCCATTTGCTCGCGAATCGTAGAGTATGGAATTAAAACCGCGGTCTGCAAGTGCCTTTGCCATGGGTATCATCGACACGCGCGAGTTTGCAATGCCATGCAGAAGGATTACAGTGCCGTGGGAAGGTTCTATTGCCGACTTAACAAACCATCCACGCAGGGTAATCGAGTCCTTCCCCTTTAGCAGATAATGCGCCGGCACAACGACGTCGAACGTGGTATAGTCGAGTCCGACAGATGAAGGTGTTACTTCCGAACCGTAAATCTTCGTAAGGTCGAGCGTTGTTACCCGATTCGGTCTGATTGGCGCGTATGGCAGAATGTGTTCTGTCGCATATGCGACGCCAATTGCGATTGCAACGCACGTGAAGAGTAGAATCCAAAGTGAAATGCGTAGGCGTCGTTTCATATGCGGGCGCCCAACGCACCGACGTTGGAATAGATGCAGGTGATGAGAGAAATGCTCGCATTCCTTTCCGGTGGATTAATCTAACCGGTCTCGGAGTGTTAGTCTGTTAGCTGGAATGCCCGTGCACGCTTGAAAGCGTAGTTGTCAAGCATGGTTATCTCATCTTTATCGCTTGCTAGCTGCGTCCGTGTACACAGGTGCGTGGAGAGCACACTTTCTGTTTCTTTGGCCGTGTATACCTCGCGTCCCGAATAAGCATAAAAAATATACCGTTCACCTACTTCAAATGTGAGCTTACCGTTCGTGGTAGCAGAAGCGACACGACTTTTGCTGATAATCTTGCCACTAAAGGCAAAGTCAATTTTCTCGATTTGCTCAGTGAATGAAATCTTGTTGCAGACACAACTTTGTAAGTCAGTATTGCCAAGACAGATCGTCAGTAACAGCGCGAAAATTTTCATAACATTTCTGCACGTTAGTATATCGACGTAACTACGATTGACCTAACAGAACCTCTAGCATCTTTTTTAACTACCATCGTGATTCGTTGTTGTGCTGCTTCACTCTCCGTTAGCTGACGTCCTAGCATATCGAAGTACCGGACCGAAGTCACATCGGTATCGTGAGCATTACTTTCTCGCCCATTGACTCTCTCATTACCTATCTCAAAGCTCGGGTCGACTGACGTTGTTGATGCGCACGCACAGGGCAACGGACGTGTACTGATGAGGAGGTTGTCGAAGTAGCGTTCCTGTTCGACTGGTGAGCCGGAGTTCCAGTAATTCTCGAAGAAGACGGCGTTGATGGTCATGTTTGTTGGGTTGGCGTTGTAGTTGCCGTGCCAGTTTAGGGTCGTTGCCGATGCCTGTAGCGTGTCGTTAATCCAGAACTCGAACACGCCGTCAGAATGTCCAGGTGAGTTCAGCTTGACGTGCCCTACAACACAGTACCACTTGCCTGCATTTTCGTCCGCGAACATTGGTGTGGTGCCTGCGCGGATGCCGAGCCATCGGAGGTTTGCAAAGTCGTTGTACTTCGTTGCTTTTAATGTGCCATTTGCGTCGATGCCACTTGCGGGGTCGGCGATGAGGCGGGTGTTGTCCGGACCGCCGGACCATAAATGCGCCATCATGCCTTGTGCCCAGCTGTCGTTGGCCATCACCAACGCACGTGAGAGTTTTGCCGGACCTCCACCTGTCCATCCCGGCTGGTGCCGCACGTCCATGCGCCAGTAGATCTCGGTAAACGAAGTGTCGGTGCGCTCAGCGTTCCGTGCTATGTACGAACCAGGAATCTTACCAAAAGATTTACTAAGGGCGCCCGCACCAACTTCACCCTGCTGAAACAGTACACGCAGCCCCCTCGTGCCCCCTCGCCCAATCGTATCACGCACAACAAGATCACCGCCATTAGAGTTTACTTCGAAATACCGATTGGTAAGGGGCTCAGAGCTTTCGAAGTCATCGCAGAAGAACGTGCCAGGTGGAGCATCTGCGCATGTGAAGCACTGCGCGTGAAGTGCAGGTGCGGTTGTCGATAAGAGTAAAAGCACAATGATGTAGGACTGCTTCATAATATTTTACAATTAAAAGGTTAGATGCATTGTGCACAATGCTGCTTTGCAAACGAATCTATATCGATTTACAAATGTTTGAGCTCTCGACTGAGTTCGGCAAATCCGATGACCTGAATGCCATTTCCCATCGCGTATTTGTCGGAGTTGGCGTGTACTACAATAGCTCTTTGCGGCTTTAGGTCTTCAATCGATTGATAAAACCCGCGTGAAGGCTTGGCCGTTACAGATCGCTTGACTTCTATGGCCCAGCGATCTCCGCCTGGGAGTTCAAGCACGAGGTCGACTTCTGCTCCTGCTGAGGTTCGATAAAAACCAGCAACAGTGCGCTCGGGGACAACCGACATAAGCGATTCGATTACGAAGCCTTCCCAACTCGCTCCTACAACGGGATGGCCGAGAAGCTGTTCTCGTTCATCGATTGCCAACAAAGCGTGCAACAAACCAGAATCTCGAATAAACACTTTTGGTGTGCGCACTAGCCGTTTGCCAAGGTTTACCGTGTAGGGTTGAAGGCGTCGCACCAGTAGTAAGTCAACAAGCAAATCGATGTAGCGCTGCACCGTAGGCGAACTTATTTCGAGACTCCTCGCAATGTTCGAAGCGTTCAACATTGTTGCTTGTCCGTACGCAAGCATGGTCCACAAACGCCGCATCGTTTCAGCCGGTCGCGTGGCGCAAACATTGCAACGTCGCGCTCGAGATAGGTGCGAATCAAGTCTGTTCGCCATGCAAAACTGTCTCTATTTGTTTCTGCAAGGAAACTGTCTGGAAAGCCACCTCGGAGCCAGAGTTTATCTGACACGCCAGTATTGTCTTCGGCGGGCTTGCGAGTATTGCCTTCCGCGGGCTGGTTACTAACGTTCTTTAACATTACCTCTAACGGCGACAACGTAGTCATCTCGATATAGGCAACACGTCCGGCTAGACTTTCACTGCTCTGCTTTAGCAGATCTAACGAAGCCGATCCAAGCAGTAGAAACCGACCCTTTCCAGCCCCTTGCCGACGACCTTCATCGATGATTCCACGAAGCTGTGAAAAGAGTTCGGGCACTCGATGGATCTCGTCGAGAATAACGAGCCGCTTCGCATTCGGCAAAAGAAAATCGCGTGGGTCGCTCAACTTGGCTCGGTCGGAGTCGTTTTCGAGATCTAGATATATGGCATTATGCTGCCTACCTACCTCTAAAGCCAGGGTTGTTTTGCCCACTTGTCTCGGACCAACCAATGCGACTGCCGCCTGACGCTTTAGGGAATCCTCGACCTTTTTATGTGCAAATCGTTCTATCATCCTTGCAAATTTAACATCTGTTGTTAATATTACAAGGATAATCGAGGCTGACTCCACCTCTCGTCGAGTTGTTAAAGCAGCCCGTCGTAGATTTGACTACAATTTCGGATAACGGAGTCCGTTATCTGTTTTCTGTCTGACCCTACTTCATTGATTGTTGGAGTTCCAATGCATGCGAAGAGATTACCACTGATAATTCAAGGAGGAATGGGAATTGGCGTCTCGAGTTGGCAACTAGCTAGGGCTGTATCAACACAGGGTGAACTCGGTGTAGTCTCGGGTACTGGCGTTAATTCAACGTTGGTGCGAAGACTGCAACGTGGTGATAGTGATGGGTTTCTACGTCGCGCTCTTGCCCACTTTCCGAATCAAGTTGTTGCCGAGGAAATCCTGAAAACCTATTTCGTCGCGGGTGGAATTGAAGAAGGCAAGCGACTGAAGCTAAGTCCCGTACCAACGGTATATCCTTCGCTGGCACTACAACAACTCCTTGTAGCAGCAAGCTTTGTTGAGGTGTGGTTGGCGAAGGACGGACATGATGGCATGGTGGGAATAAACTTCCTAGAAAAACTTCAGACGTGTAATCTGCTGGGTATCTACGGAGCTATGCTGGCTGGAGTTGATGTTGTTCTGATGGGAGCTGGTGTCCCTCGTGAAATTCCTGGAGTGCTTGATAGATTAGCAGATCATCAGAAAGTGTCGCTAAAGATTTCTGTTAAAGGTGCAGACGCTACAACCGATCTGGTGACATCGTTCGAACCTAGTGTTGCATTTCCGGATGAAAACACGCTGACATTAAAACGTCCGAAATTCTTTCCAATCGTTTCCTCTAGCACACTTGCCACCCATTTAGTAAACAAATCTACTGGCAGCGTTCAAGGACTAGTTGTTGAAAGTCCGTTCGCAGGTGGACACAACGCGCCACCAAGAGGTCCGATGACTCTTGACGAGCGCGGCGAACCTGTGTATGGCATAAAGGATAAAGTGGACCTGGATGTTATTCGCGACTTAGGGCTCCCCTTCTGGCTAGCAGGATCGTACGGATCACCAGACAGACTTAATGATGCTCTCGAGCTTGGTGCCGCTGGGATTCAGGTCGGAACTGCCTTTGCGTTTTGTGCTGACTCTGGCATGTCACAACATCTGCGCGATCAAGTACTTCAGCGGTGGGCTTCTGGCGGTCAGCATGCGGTCGAACCTGTTTTTACTGACCCTATGGCCTCACCTACGGGATTCCCATTTAAAGTAGTTCCGCTACCCGACACTCTTTCAGAGTCAGCAGTGTATGAGGCACGCCCTCGCAAATGCGATCTCAGCTATTTACGCCAGATATCTGTCAAAGCTGATGGAACGCTAGTCTATTTGTGTCCAGCCGAACCAGTCGCAGAATACGTTAAGAAAGGCGGCAAGGTCGAAGACACTTTCAACCGCAAATGCCTCTGCAATGCACTCATGGCAAACATTGGCCTCGCACAGACACAGGAACGTGGTTATGTAGAACCGCCTTTGCTAACTGCCGGCGATGATCTTGTGCTTCTAGGTCAATTTCTTCAGCCTAATAACCTTAGTTATAGTGCCCAAGAAGTAATCGTTTACCTGAAGAGTAAAGTCCGCACAGAATTACAAGGATAACTGACCCTAGAGCACTCATATGCGATTTCAATGAGCGATGAGGAATCTCGCGATCTATGCGTGATTCCGATGAGCGATGAGGAATCTCGCGATCTATGCGTGATTCCGATGAGCGATGAGGAATCTCGCGATCTATGCGTGATTCCGATGAGCGATGAGGAATCTCGAGTTTTGGCTTCGCGAGAGATTCCGAGGCGGTCCGTTGGAATCACGTGAATACTTCGCGAGAGATTCCGAGGCGGTCCGTTGGAATCACGTGAATACTTCGCGAGAGATTCCGATGAGCGGTCCGTTGGAATCACGTGAATACTTCGCGAGAGATTCCGATGAGCGGTCCGTTGGAATCACGTGAATACTTCGCGAGAGATTCAGCGCCGCTTTTCTCCGAGTCGCTGACGTAGCACTTCGAGTCCAGGATTTCCGATGCTTCCGATGTGTCCGGTGTGATCTGATGCAGCAGAAGGCTTTCCTTCGAATGTGCCGTTTGCGATTGATTCGGCTACGGCTCGGTATGCGTCGCGGAATGGCAAGCCTTGTATGACGAGGTCGTGCACGCGGTCGACGCTGAAGGCGTAGAGGTAGCGAGGGTCGGACAAAATATCATTGACGGGCGTGATGTGGGGACCAACGTGCTGAAGAATTTGAAGGCAGACCCCTACCTCATCGATTGCGGGTATAATACGGTCTTTTACGAATTGAAGATCGCGATGGTAGCCGCTGGGAAGATTTGTGAGCACAAATGCAATTTCTGTGGGCAGGGACTGTAGGCGATTGCATCGTGCACGCAACACTTCGAAGAGGTCGGGGTTCTTCTTGTGCGGCATGATACTCGAGCCGGTAGTAAACTTTTCTGGTAACGTGATAAAGCCGAAGTTCTGACTCATGTAGAGCACAACATCGGATGCGAAACGTGCCAGCGTTGAAGCCACTTGCGCAATTGCAATGGCTGCAAGTTTTTCAGTGCGTCCGCGGGACATCTGAGCAAACGTACTTGTTACATGCATGCGACCGAAATTCAGAGCGCGTGTTGTCATGTCGCGGTCTAGTGGAAACGAAGTACCGTACCCTGCCGCCGAGCCAAGCGGATTGGCGTTCGCTGCATCGATTGCCATGTCGAGCACTGCGATGTCTTCGATGAGCGCCTCGGCATGACCGCCAAACCAGAGACCAAAGCTCGATGGCATTGCGACTTGGTAATGTGTGTACCCAGGCAACAACACATTGCGATGTTGTTCGGCCTTGTCGAGCAGAATCGAAGCTGTGTCGAGCGTCGACGAGCGGATGGTGCGTAGTTCGTGACGCAGCCAGAGCTTCATATCCACGAGAATCTGGTCGTTGCGAGAGCGTCCGGTATGAATCTTCTTCCCAACGTCGCCTAGGCGTTGCGTCAGGTGGTGCTCGACTTGCGAATGGACATCTTCTACATCACTTTCAATGACAAAACCATTGTTGTCGATGTCTTCGAGCAATAATTGCAGCTCATTAATAAGTGCATTGCGTTCGTCCGATGAAATAATGCCGACAGAAGCGAGCATCTCAGCATGTGCTATGCTGCCAACCACATCCCAGCGTGCAAGCCTGACGTCCATCTCTCTGTCATTGCCTACAGTAAATGCTTCCATCATGGCATCTGCAGGTGCGCCTTTATCCCAAAGCTTCATAACGATCCTTGTAAAAGTGTCACGTTAGGATTAGCGCACTCAGTTTGCTCGTTTGAACTCATGTTCGTACTCCTAAATACCGCTCGCACAATTCGATAGTCGTGTGAATGCCTTGCTGCAGTTCTTCAATGCCAATGTATTCGTCGGGAGTGTGTGAACGCGCGCTGTCACCCGGACCAATCTTCACCGAGGTAATGCCTGAGGGTAGCAACGACTGGTCGGACATCGTGGGACTTCCGTACAATGGCAGATTCATTTTTATTGCGTTGTTTACTATTGGATGATCGTGTGGTGTCGACGACGGACGCAATCTCATGCTTCGTGGTGATACGGTACACTGAACGTGTTTGCGAATCTCTTCGACGATTTCTTCGTTGGTGTATGCGTCGCTCACTCGCACATCGACAACAAAACGACATACATCGGGCACGACATTGTGTTGCGATCCCGCTTCGATCTGCGTAACCGTCATCTGAATTTCACCGAGCAATGCACTAGATCTCTCAAATCGATACGTGCGCAACCACTCGACGTCACGCATAGCTTCGTAAATCGCATTCAGGCCTTCACTTCGCGCTGCATGTCCAGTGCGACCATGCGCAACACAGTCGAGCACGATTAGTCCTCGCTCAGCAACGGCCATGTGCATCTGTGTCGGCTCGCCAACAAGCGCAAGTGCTACAAGTGCTGAGTTTTTATGCGACGCTGTGTTCTCGTTTGAAGCTACCGCCGTGATGACACCTTCACGCGCTAGCAACGCCATGCCATCGTTGCCACTTATTTCTTCCTCTGCAGTTGCAGCAAACATGATGTTATGCGACAATCCCTCGTGTGTGCACAGATGCATGAACGTGGCGAGCATGGCCATCAGCGGCCCCCCAGCGTCGTTACTGCCGAGTCCGTACAGCTTGCCATCTTCGACCACACCTCCAAAAGGATCCTTCGTCCAGCCCCCTCCGACCCTTACCGTATCATGATGCGAATTCACCAGCAGGTAAGGGGCGCTGGCCATCGTTGTTCTGTGCCGAGCGACGACATTATTGCCGTAACGCTCGACTTCGACCCCACGTTCTGCTAAAAAGCCAGCAAGGATGTCGGCGGTGTTGTGTTCTTCACGCGAATACGATTGCGTCGCAATGAGACGTTGCAAGAGTTCAACGTACTCGTTCACGCTTACGTTCGCTGCATGTGCTGGGTCGTGCGGGTTCATAGAATCTCTGTCCCCGATTCAAGCGCATCGTAGCGTGTGATGCGGACTCTCTGCACTCCTCGCTCACGCGCTTGAAATGCATTTTCGAGTTTGGGCAGCATACCTTTTACAATAACTCCTTCGTTCTGTAGAGCCGCGTATTCGACACGATTGATAGATGGTATGCACGACGACTCGTCGTGAACCTCGCGTAGAACACCCTTGTGCTCGAAGGCGTAAACGAGTTCCACGTCCTGTGTTGCAGCAAGTGCTATGGCAATCTCGGCCGCGATCGTGTCAGCATTTGTGTTCAGCATCGACCCTTTGCCATCATGCGAAAGCGGCGCGCATACGACACTATGGCCAGCGTTCAACAATAGCATCAGAAACGCGCTATCAACACTGTCGACGTCTCCCACAAAACCGTAATCGATACCGGCAATCACGCGCCGGTGTGCACGAATGAGATTGCCATCCGCCCCTGTTAATCCGACGGCATTCATACCTCTGGCCTGCAGTCCGGCGACAATGGTCTTGTTGATGAGGCCGCCATACACCATCGTAACGATGTTTAGTGTTTCTTCGCTCGTGATGCGACGTCCATCTACAACTGTCTGCTCAACACCAAGTTTTTGCGCCAGCTCTGTTGCGGTTCTGCCGCCACCATGAACGAGTACGAATGGTTGTGGACCAATTACACATTCGTCTAGGACAAATGCCAGATTCTTGGGACTGTTCACAACATTGCCGCCGATTTTGAGGACACGCATTACCCAACCACCCTTTCAAAGCAGGTGGGTTTTACACAACCGTTGGTTGATATGAGCATCACACAAGTCCCTGCAGCATACACATGAGTACCGTTTGAGCACTAACCACACGGTTGGCGGCTTGCTCGAGGATGACGGACTGTGGACTGTCGATTACTTCGTCGGTGACAATCATGTTGCGGCGTACAGGTAGACAGTGCATGAAACGAGCGTTGTTTGTAAGCGCCATCTTTTCTGCGTTTACTGTCCAGTTCATGTCCTTCGATGTTATGGCGCCATAGTCGTTGTAACTCGACCAGTTCTTTGCGTACACAAAGTCAGCTCCCTCGAAGGCAGCGTTCTGATCGTACATCAACGTAGCCCCTTTCACTGCAGCACCTGAAGTACTTGCAAATGCAGACCCCTGCATGAAGCTGGGAGCAAGTTCGTAGCCTTGTGGGTGGGTGACGACGAGGTCGACGTCGGCGGCGAGCATCCATTCGACAAAGGAGTTAGCCACGGCTTGAGGGAGAGCCTTTGGGTGAGGTGCCCACGTTAGCACAACCTTCGGACGTTGAACAGTTTTGAGCGTCTCGATGGTGATGAGGTCTGCGAAGCTTTGAAGTGGATGACGCGTTGCACTTTCGAGACTGATAAAGGGTACACCTGCGTAACGCACAAACGATTCGAGTACACGTTCTTCGTAGTCTGCGTTGCGATCGGTTAAACCGGCAAACGTGCGAAGGCCAAGTATGTCGCAATACTCACCCATCACTGCCGCAGCGTCCTTAATGTGTTCTGTAGCGGCTCCATCCATAATTACACCGTCGCGTGTTTCAAGCGTCCAAGAATCACTACCAGCATTCAAAATCATGGTGTCCATTCCCAGCAACGATGCCGCCTTGTGCGTACTCATGCGCGTACGCAACGATGGATTCATGAAGAGCAGGCCAAGTGTTTTGCGTGTACCAAGTGTGCTCATGCTCCATGGGTCTTTCTTTAGAGCAATTGCATCGGACAAAGCACGCTCAAGTCCAGCACTCTGGTCAGCGATAGCGTAGGCTTGAATGATGTCGTGTACAGAGGTAAATCTATTCATTCGGACACCAATATTTGTTCGTTCAGCATTCTCATTCAATTAATACGCAGATGGTTTGAGGAGAAGTCCGTCTGTTTCGTCGAATCCGTACATCAGATTTATGTTCTGTATGGCCTGACCCGATGCGCCTTTCAGGAGGTTGTCGATAACGCTGACAACAAGCAGATGATTGCCTTGTTTATGAATGCCGATGAGACATTTGTTCGTGCCGACAACGCGCTTCACATCCGGTATGTCGTCTACGATGTGCGTAAACGGATGTCCATCGTACCGTCTGCGGTACAGTTCAAGAGCCTGTTCCTGCGACAAGTCGGATTGCATAACACATGAAGCAAGTATGCCACGTGTCCAGCTTCCGCGCATCGGCACTAGCACAATGTTTGTGTCGCCAAGTACAGCGCTAATTTCGGGCAGATGTTGATGATCGAATGGTTTGTACACGCCGACGTTGTTTGCACGCCATGAGTAGTGTGTTGTATCTGTGGGTGACTGACCCGCACCTGTCGATCCAGTAAGTGCTGTAACGTGCACATCGCCTTCAATTTTGCCGGCAAGGGGCAGCAGTGCTAGTTCGATTGTTGTGGCAAAACAGCCAGGATTTGCGACACGGGTTGCAGAGCGCAACTTTTCGCGGTTTAGCTCAGGAAGCCCGTACAACCAAGTAGAATCGGACCTGTGGTCTATAGATAAATCGATCACAATGGTCGTTTTTGCGACACTGGTTTCTTGCATCCAGATTTTTGACTTGCCATGTCCCTGACACAAGAAAATCACATCGGCGTTACTGACTTCCTTCGCTTTTGCAAGGTCGTCTGCAAACAGTAACGATGTCTCTCCTGCCAGGTCTGGATGCGCACTTGCAACAGGACGACCGGCGTGCGACTCACTCACAGCAGTAATGCGCGACTCCCCCACTGCAGGATGACGCAACAACAGTCTGATGAGCTCACCGCCTGTATACCCCGCAGCACCGATTATTGCAATGTTTATCATTTGTCCACCGAGGAATTTGAGTTCTCAGACAATACCTCAGGTGTACTCGATACCGACCGATCAATCATCGATACCGATCGATTAATCATTGTCGAGACTGCAGCAATCGATGCAAAGCCTTTTGCATCATCACCGGTAAATGCTCGATTCATCTCACCATAGGTGGCGAACGTCGAGCGCATCATGTCGTGTAGTGAAGAGAGGCCAAGGACAGAAAATGTTAGGGGGCTCAAGGCAAGGTCGACAGTGCCTGTAACGTTGCGTTGTGTTTCGTTGAAAAACGCTTCAATGCTACGCATTGCGGGCTCGAGGAATTGTCCCTCGTGTAGAAGCTGTCCGTACCACATAGACAACTGATCTTTTAGATTCAACTGCCACTTCGTTAACACATGCTTTTCGAGCGCATGGTGTGCCTTGATCATCATGAGAGCTGCAGGAGCTTCAAAAGCAACGCGACCTTTTATTCCAATAATCGTATCACCGACGTGCATATCACGTCCGATGCCATACGACGCACCAATGTCATTCAGCGCACGAATGCATGCAACAGCATCCATGCGAACATCATCGAGCGAACAAGGTTGTCCGTTTTCGAATCCAATTCGTAACGTCTGACTACCAGTATGCTTTTGTTGCAGTCTCGTGTTGCGACCAGTGGTCTCGTTTGCGTTGTCTGCGTTGTTTGCGTTGTTTGCGTTGTCTGCGTTGTTTGCGTTGTTTGCGTTGTTTGCGCGTAGCTCGATCATCGCATTCGACGGCCACACATCATCGGGCAATGGAAGGTTCGAGATTAAGGTCTCCTTGCCCCCTATCGTCGTGCCCCATATCCCCTGATTAATCGAGTAATTCGATTTTGTCCAATCGCCTTGAACACCATGCGACGTCAGGTAGGCTATTTCGTCCTCGCGCGACAGGCGCTGGTCGCGAATGGGTGTGAGGACTGTAATGTCCGGACACAATATTCGAAAAATCACATCGAAACGAATCTGGTCGTTACCCGCACCTGTGCTGCCATGCGCAAGGTGTGTTGCCCCAATTGCAAGAGCATGTTCAGCAATTGCAATTGCTTGAATGCAGCGTTCAGCGCTAACGGAAAGCGGATATGTTGCATTCTTTAGAATGTTGCCTGCAATGCAATGACGAAGGACCTTGTCATACAACTCTTGTGTGCGATCGAGTGCTGTGTGCGACGACACCTTACATGCATGAGCTCGTGCTTCGATGCGAGCGAGATCGTCTGAACTAAAGCCGCCCGTGTCGACAATTACAGAGTGTACATCCATGCCAAGGTCAACAGCCAAATACCGTGCGCAGTACGACGTGTCGAGTCCGCCACTAAACGCAAGAAGAACTTTGTTCATACCAGGTCTTTCGGATCGGCAAGCATAGCAGTACACAAGCACATTTTGCGTTCGGTGCGCTGTAGAATGTCGTAGTTCGGACAGCTCTGACAACCGCTCCAGAACTCCTCGTCTTGTGTTAACTCGTTAAAGTGAACGGCACGATACCCCAGCTCGCTGTTGATTTTCATAACAGCAGCACTTGTCGTTATTCCGAAGACTTTTGCGTCGGGATACTTCGAGCGAAGTAAGTCGAATGCAACTTTCTTGATACGTCGAGCAAGGTTTAGTTTACGAAAGCGAGGCACCACGATGAGTCCAGAGTTCGCCACATAACGTCCGTGCTCCCACGTTTCGATATAGCAGAATCCCGCGAACACGCCATCTTCTGCTACTGCGATGATGGCTTTGCCTTCGCGCATTTTGCTGACGATGTATTCGGGTGTACGTCGGGCTATGCCCGTGCCGCGCTGTTGCGCTGCGTCAAAAATTGCATCGACAATTGCTTGCGCGTACTGCTCATGGAGTTCGTCGGCAACGGAGATCGTAATCTCCAGGGTTGAGATTTCTTGGGTCATTAGCGAATGAATGTGATTAGCGTTGCATTGCACAGATGTGTACAACGTGGCGCCGGTCTTTGTAAGGAAGTGTCGGGGAAGTCGCGGTCGGCGGACGCAAAAAGCTCGCGCGTCGGTCGAGGGGGCTTCGCTGCAGGGAGGTTAGTTCGTAAGGGGCGCTAAGGGGCCACCGACGATCCACCGGGTTTCCCGCAGCGGAAGTCGTCGTCGGTCAGAACTATATGGTTGCATGTGCAGCATTGATAGGTCGCAAATATCGCTAAAAGTCAGGGATGTGCAACCGGTTATGCTCGAATGATATTGTGGCGTATGTTACCTCAGTTGTGGCGTATGTCACCTCAGTTTCACACGTAGAGGCCTACAATGCCAATTCTTATCGTGCTCATTCTGCTCCTTCAGCTTGCCATGGCATCTGTATTATCAGGCCAGGTCCCTGTACAACTCATACAGACAACTCGTTCCCCAATTCTGATGTACCAGACCAATGTAGGTCTAACAGCGTTCGATTGGCGTATGGCGGGAAGGTGGACCTTGTAGATTTCTTCAATAGACTTGTTGGAGTAACCTACAACGCGTACACTGGAGCCTCTTGGTGTGCTCAGGAAGATTCGATTCATGTTGTAACGATTGACATTCTTCCATCCGATAGTTATCTAACGTTTTTTAATGACTTAGACCTGTCAAGATATGAACGTCCCGATACGGCAAATTTTGGTTTTCCTCATTGACTTAAGTTTCGACAACAGCTAACAGTTTCTATAGATGGAGCTCTACAGGAACTACGCCACCAACTGCATATAAGAACGATTGTAGTGATCGTATCCGAACCAGACCAGATCTGGATATCGTAACGTTTTGGCGCGACGACGATCCTGTAGGTAGCAATGTTGGAGTGATGGGAATTGCCTTTATACAGCACGCAGAAGACATCGAGTCACATCACTGACCTAACTAGTGGTAGGTATCAGTTTGTTTTTTCAGCGCTTAATGGCGTGACTAGTTATCCCCTTCTCGTTGTTCGATAGCAGCCTGGTCCGGGTAAACGGACCAGGCATACTAGTTGCATTAGTGCACAATTAGTCCGTGCGTATACGCTGTCCGTCCCTGCTCCGCGTGCAGTACCACGTAGTAGCTGCCCGCTGGCAATGTCGGCAACGGTATGCGTAGCTCTCCGCTCACAGTGCCCACAAATGGCTGGGCAACGACACGGCCCATGATGTCGACGATACGAAGCGTGGCGTATCCGCTCGCTCCGCTCACGACAATTATCGACGCTGATGTTGCTGGGTTTGGGTACACTGCGAGCAGCGCGCCATTACCCTGCACACTATTCGAATTGTTTGTATTGGGTGCGTTGCTATACTCATTTACAGATGTAGTGGCACTGTCGTCAACGAGACCAGCTAATTCATCTGCGAAAAACGTAAAACAGCTATCCAACAACACGGCATTGCCATCAAGGGTGTGTCCCGCCCCTTCAAACAGTTGCATCGCATTATAGATGCCCAGATTCTGTGCACGATTTGTGAGCGGCACAGCACCGCAGAGTTCGAAGCCAAACTTGCTCGGCCCACACAAATAAGGCACGGTCTTATCGTCTGTGCCATGAATGGCAATAATCGGAGGATCGCCGGCATCGATGTTCATCGTATCGGTTACGGCACCCCAGCACACAACCAGGGCATGTACACGACTCGACACACCAGGTGTACCACTTGTCCCTTCAGCAGTACCCACGGCCGGGTCTACATACGCAGGAATCTCGTCATCTTGCAACACACTTGCCTGCATAATGGCAAAGCCCCCTGCCGAAGTGCCCACAAGAAAAATCATGCTTGTATCGATGCCATACGTCACAGCCATGCTGCGCATAAATCGCACAGACGCACGCACATCTTGTCCGGCCCGCAGACTCGCCTCCCACATCGGCTTCGCCTCTAGCTTACTCGTCGTGCCCAATCTGTATTCAATCGACACTGCAACGAAGCCGCGCTTCGCTAGATCTGTCCCCCACGTCTGCATACTCTCGCCCGCCTTGCCTCCACCCGTAAAGCCACCACCATGCACCATAATGATAAGGGGCCGAAGGGGGCGCGTATCGCCAACAGGCGCGTACACATCAAGCACGAGATCTGTCGACACACCTACATAATCCAGCGCATTCCCATACTTGATGTCACGCGTTACATCGACTTCCGAAAACACTTCATCGAAAAAACGCTGCGCATACATCACCTGTGCTTGTGCGCATAACACCACACACATCACAGCAACAACAACAGTTGAACTTTTCATCTCCGTCTCCTCACACATTGTCAAAAAAAATTATTGAAGTCGAGCGCTGGGTGTTACGAAATGCGCGAGAGGATTAACGTGTTGTGGTAATATTTTTTTTACTCTAGAACGAATGTAGACGGCTTAAAAAAGGCTGTAACGAATTGTTAACTGGTCGATTCTTAAAGGTTGCCGTAACGATCTGGCATTTGATCTGTTACCATCTCTTGCATATCTTAAGCTACTTATTTTTCTTATCGGTTGACGACTTTTTCTTGGTGCGCAGTCGCCATTGAAATCCCATTGCATTCAACTTCGTAATGGTCTCTTTAGCTAGCGTTCCCTTAGTGTAGCCAGCCCGACAATTGGCGACCCATTGAGCCAGACCCACATCCTCGCTCCATCGTGACGGAACGAGCACGTGCCCGAATCGCTTTTTGAAAGCCAGTAAACGTTCGACGTACTCAGCGCGCGATTCGCCATGCGGATTCCAACTAAACCTTTTTGAATCTAGCATACCCACTCTTTCTTTTTTGAGCTTGCCTTTGTTGTATTCAGTACGTTGCTTGATAATCCAGCGCCCTAGCTGTGTGCCTGGCGGTGGCATCCAGCTATCACCATGTTGATCTCTTTGACGTGCGAACTCCTTGAAACGAATGTCCCATACTTCTTCTTTGGAATTCATCGTGAACCCAAGATCCATCAGTTGCTGCAGCCTCTCTGCACCTATTTGTTCGGGACGTGAGCGAATGTGAGAAGTCCATTTTGCTAGCGCAGCGTAAGCAGGTACACCTCTTGGTACTCTTGTGTGCCCATGGACTTTTCTGAAGGTTCGTAACTCCTTTATCCGTTGAGTCCATACATCCTCAAATCGGCCTTCCCAAGCCATACCCATGGTATTGAGTTCACGCCGACGCAATGCTGTTAGGATGTATATGTCTTCGTCGGACTTCCTCCTGGCTCGAACGCGCAGTGTTTGCAAGTACCCGACAGCACGATTGTGTGAAGTACCTGCTTTCCCTATCATTCGTGGTAAATCACCATGTCGACGATACCAGACACGAATCACCTTCATGTGCTTTTCCCACGCCTCATCCTGCATCCTTTTCCACGCTTCACCAGGATTCCAATCGAAACCGATTGCTGTAAGTGCTTTCTGATGTGCCATTGATAATATACCCGCCCGCTTTTTTGCACGCTGATTTGCTACCCAACTGAAAAGAAACGCGCTGTATGAGTTTGGTACGCGCGAATGTTCGTGTTCTTCTATAAATTCATTTAGCTTAATGATGGTTTCCTCAAAACGCTCTTCAAGCACCTTCCATGACATTCCAATTGAATTCAGTAAGACTATCTGGTCGTCGGTCAATCGACCCTCTTTACGTTGATTCCGCTGAGATGTGACCCATATGTACAGCTTCCGATGTTTGGAAAGCGAGGGAGTACAATGTCCATTCTTCGTTACAAATGCAACCAACTGCGCATAAGATCTATTCCAAAACTCATGCCGTCGATTCCATACAAATCCAATGTCGTTGAGGTGCTGTTCCTCCTGAACACTCATGTGTCCCCATTGAAGACGCAGCCTCTGTTTTTCAGCCCAACTAATGATTACTTCGGGCAAATGCTCTTCCTGACATTTGTCCTTCCTTCGTTTCATGCCTTTCGCATAAATCTCAAATTTCTTACCCCAGTGATCGGCAACAGGATTCCACTCAAATTCAATGTCATTCAGCAGGCGTCGAAACAATGGATGCAGATTACCCTTTCGATCCTTCTTCCTCTGTGCCCCTGCCCAAGCTGCAAGATCTCGATATCGAATTAGTGATGTAGGAATCGGACGAGGTCCATCCTTAAAAAACGCCTTAAGGCGATTATACTTCACGAACCATGCGAAGGCTTGGTTGGGAGGGTCGGAGTTTGATCAGAAAAGGTACTACCTGCTTAAGGTCACACTGTGGATCTCCACGGTTAAAGGTGGTTCCAATCTGTTATCGAATGTGCGCCTATGGCCAAATCCCGCAAGTAACATATTGAATGTTACACTTGCAGACTCGTACGACGAAGTCGATCGGATAATTGTCTTGGATGTATTTGGCCGTGAAGTTTACAATGTGCCAGACATTGGTATTAACTCAAACAATTCGATACTAGTAGATGTTCATGGGTTGTGCCCCGGAGGGTATTTCCTGCGTTATTCAGGGCGCGGGAGAGTGGGAACGGTCCCATTCGTTGTAGTACGCTGAACGATATCGTAACGCAACACATTGAGCAATCACGAACACTTGAACGAACGAACTAATTCTCGACCATTGCGCGATTTCAACCAGGTCTGGCGAATCGCGAGTTATGGCTTCGCGAGTGATTCTGAAGGGCTGCGTTGGAATCGTGATCGTGTGTGCGCGATTGCAACCAGGACTGAAGAATCACGAGTTATGGCTTCGCGAGTGATTCTGAAGGGCTGCGTTGGAATTGCGAGTTTTGGCCTCGCGAGAGATTCAGAAGCGTTCATTGGCATCGCAGAACACCTTAGATTTGCCGCATGCAGAACTACATCGCCGGACGTTGGGTGGATTCGAAGTCGGGACGCACCTTCAACAATGTGAACCCGGCAGATGCACGGGACATCATCGGCGCATTCCCGCTGTCCGATCATGATGATGTGAATGATGCCGTAAAGGCAGCGCGCGACGCATATAACGCATGGCGTTTGTTGCCAGCGCCGAAGCGTGGTGACATTCTGCGTGTTGCAGGTGACATCTTTACTCGGCGGCAGGAAGAGCTTGCGCGCATCATGACGCGAGAAATGGGAAAGACCCTTACCGAGACCCGTGGCGATATACAGGAGGCCATCGATACTGCCTATTACGCGGCGACGGAAACGCGAAGGTTGTTCGGACACACTGCGCCGTCGGAAATGTCGAACAAGATGAACATGTCGTTTCGCATGCCCATTGGTGTGTGCGGAATTATCACGGCGTGGAATTTTCCGATTGCTGTGCCCTCGTGGAAAATTCTGCCGGCGCTAGCATGTGGGAATACCGTTGTGTTTAAGCCATCGGACGATTCGCCGCACAGCGGCAACATTTTTGCCGAGATTCTCGAAGAAGCTGGTCTGCCCGTAGGCGTGTTTAATGTGGTACACGGACAAGCCGAGGCTGGACGTGCCATTGTTGAACACCACGATGTACGCGTAATTGGCTTCACGGGCTCGACGCAGACCGGTGCTGCCATTGCGGAGACGTGCGGACGTCTGAACAAACGCGTGTCGCTTGAAATGGGCGGCAAGAATGCGCAGATCGTAATGGACGATGCCGATCTCGATCTTGCGCTCGAAGGGGTGTTGTGGGGCGCGTTTGGAACAACCGGACAACGATGCACTGCGACGTCGAGACTAATTCTCCACGAAGCGATACATGATAAGTTTATAAAGATGCTGCAAGGGGCTGCCTCGCACCTTGTGCTCGGCAACGGGCTCGCGAGTGACAAGGTTCAGGTCGGACCCGTTATAAATAAACGTCAGCTCGACAAGATTCTCAACTATATCGAAGTAGGCAAACGCGAAGCAACGTGTGTACTTGGTGGTGAACGTGATGTAGATGGCGATAAAGAACACGGCAACTTCATACAGCCAACGATCTTTGCTGGTGTGCAACGCACACATCGCATTTTTCAAGAAGAAATATTCGGTCCGGTGCTCAGCGTCAGCACGTGCACCTCGCTCGAAGACGCCATCGCAATTGCGAACGACTCGGAGTATGGACTCTCCTCGAGCATCTACACACGTGACGTAAACGCTGCCTTCGTTGCAATACGCGACCTCGAGGCTGGCATTACCTATATCAACGCCCCAACCATCGGAGCCGAAGCACACATGCCATTTGGTGGCGTAAAAGGCACTGGCAACGGACACCGCGAGGGCGGATGGACAGTATTTGACATTTTTACAGAGTGGAAAACGGTGTACGTGGACTATAGCGGACGTCTTCAGCGAGCACAGATCGACAATCAGTAGCGTCGAACATTTGTAGAGCGACATTCCGTAGCCCCCTCGCTGCCCCCTACCCTGATTTTTGAAACTGAACAATCATCATCACATGGAGATTTGAATGAGACATTGCTTCGTATTGATTCTTGCTGTTGCGTTATGCATGGCAACAGCTTCAGCACAGGATGAAGATGTGCTGCGACCACACGGCACGACAGGTGATGATAGGTCTAAAGGAGACGGGTCCGCTAGGGCATCGACTAGCTTCATCATCGGCCCCGAGCTCGGGAGGAACCTCAGTTTCTTTAGTAGCAAAGTAACTGGTGCCCCAGATAAATCGTATCTCTATAATTTCGAAAGCGGTCTGGGCGTGTCTTGGTTTGCAGGCATCTACCTCGAGTTAGGACTGAACAGGCAGTTCGGGATCGGTGCTAGAGTGTTCTATGACATGAAATCGTTTGGCGGAACACAAGACGGTACCTTGATTGATTGCCCTGACACGACGTCAGGTCTTGTCGAAATTATCCCGATACAAACAGAGTATTCAGTGAGCACTTCGTACCTCACGATCAATCCCCTGCTTCGCTGGTCGCCCATAGAGGAATTGATTGTACAAATCGGACCAGTGATTCAACTCTCAACAGCCGATTTCAGCACGACTCTTACGTTCACGATACCCGAATCAGAAACTTGCCGATATAATCTTGGGAAACCGAACGAATCGAGGACAAGCTCCGCAACGGTTGACGCAGCGCCCGCGATTAAGACGCGCTTTGGTATCGATCTTGGTGTTGGCTATCGTCTCGCACTTGCACCGTCGATTGCAGTCGTACCCCGCATCGGGTATCAGTACATGTTTACGAATTTCGACGAAGACGATCTCGATGGTATCGACGCAAGTCGTTCAGAGAGCATCGGTCAAGTACCATACACACACACAGATTTCAAGCTCACCAGTCTGCAGGCATCGGTAGCCCTGTGGTTCACACTTTAAGGAGTGCAGCAATGAGAACCATTCAACTACTGACCTCGATAAAAAACATGATGCTGAACACCGTTCGCCTATTTCTTGCATTTGCTGTGTGTGCGGTTGTTGTAGCGGCACAAGCAGTACAGATCTCTCCGCTCGACGGCAATACGTCGAGTGATGATTTCGCACCGGCGCTTACAAATCATGGGCGTACCGTTGTTGTTACCACCGATGAGAGTGGCAAGCAACAGCTTAAGTGGATGGAGCGCACTAGTGGCGGTTGGACATCATTGTCATCGGTTGGCTCTGATGTCAACGATGGCAAGCAGGTTGGCACGGCCGCGCTAACGTCAGACGGACAGTTCATGATATTTGCAGCGTACAGGCACGACGTCGACGGCATGGGTCGCACCGATTTGTATAGTGCTCGTCGTAATAATGGTAAATGGGAAAAGGTTACGAATATTGGTGGTCAGGTAAACTCCTCATACTATGACTCGCAACCAACGTTGTCGGCCGATGGACGCACCCTGTACTTTGTAAGTGATCGTCCCGGTGGCTTCGGCGGCTCAGACATCTATACTTCGCAATGGACTGGCACCGAATGGACCACAGCGCGTCCCCTACCCAACGCTAACTCCGCTTCTGAAGACATGTCACCTGTTATTGCGGCCGATGGTAAAACATTTTACTTCAGTAGCAATAGAGGGGGCGGTCAAGGGGGCTTTGATGTGTACACAGGAAAAATTGATGCATCGGGTCTAGGTAGCGTTCGCAATGTTGGCGACCCAATCAACACGGTAGCAGATGAGATGTTCTATACGTCACTACCAAACTCGAACCAGGCGTTCTTCTCGCGCACAACGCGCAATGGCGACTGGGACAACTACCTTGCTGTGCCCAATCCATTCCCGGGAGAACCAGTAACGCTTGTAGAAGGCATCGTCAGGGACATCACAACGAAGGTTCCACTCGGATCGGATATCACGGTAACCGATTTGTCGACGGGTAAAAATGTCTCGCGTCTCCGTAGCGATGATGCAACAGGACAGTACTACGTAACGCTCACCCCTGGCCGTGTGTATTCCATCACTGCCAAGCGGGCTGGCTACCTATTCCATAGCGAACGCTATGAAGTACCACCGAATGCTCAGGGACAAACCATCAAGAAAGACATCGACCTTGTTCCGCACGCAGGCGGTGGCAATCGCTTGCTCGTCTACTTCGATTACGACAAAGCAGAGTTGAAGAGCGAGTCGATGCCAGAACTTGAAAGCGTTATCGAAATGCTCCGAGAGAACCCATCGCTTCGCGTCCGTTTCGACGGCCACACCGATGACCAAGGGTCAGACGAATACAACGACAAACTCTCTGAGCGTCGCGCGCTAGCGGTAAAAGATTACGTCACCGCCGGCGGCGTAGATAAATCACGCGTAGAATCTGGCGGCTTCGGAAAACGTAAACCCGTCATGAAGGGCGCAACCGACGAAGCACGTGCATTAAATCGTCGCGTCGAAATGCGCGTCGTGAAATAAGAACCTTCGCTCTTAAATAGAATGGGGAGGGGTCAACACGCTCCTCCCCTCGGCCGCATGCTCTCTACACGTATCACCGTCTCGTAATCTCAGGCAGAGCATACCCGCGATACGAACAACCGTCTCTAAATCTCTCGCGAAGCCAAAACTCGAGATTCCTCGACGCTCATTCGTGTCGCGATGCCAGAACATGAGATTTCTCGACGCTCATTCGTGTCGCGATGCCAGAACATGAGATTTCTCGACGCTTATTCGTGTCGCGAATCCGATAATCCGATATTGTCGGCGTCAGTTGCGATGCATTAGAGTGAACTATACTCGACTACATGCAGGGCGGATTCGCTCACCGTGGTTTGCTGTATTAACTGCCAATACTTGAAGGAGAATCAAATGCGCTCATCCATCGTCGGATCGCGATTGATGCTTGCGTTGATTTCGTACGAAACAGATGGTGGCGGTGAGGGCGCTGGATTTACATCGCCTTCAGAAGAAATAGATTCGATCGTAGTGGAATCCTCAACGTATGTGTCACGACTTCAATTAGTGGCGAGCAATCTATCAAACCACGCAACTTGGAGAGTGTATCTACCAGACAACTCAATAGAGAGTGGCGATACCATACTGAACGGATCGGCTATCTATGATTCACTAAACAGGCCTGTTGATTTACCGGCGTTTCTTGATCTGCCGACTGATTTTCCGGATACTGCAAGTGGCGCATCGGAATGGTCTGCAATGGTGTACATCAAACGTGCGGCAACACGGCATCGCGTAACTATGACGAATGGCGATCCTCCTTCAGTCCTTGTTCCTCTACTTGTTAAAGGTGGAGAAATAGTTGAGAGTTATAAACCGTAATCGAGGATAACTAGAGGACTGCGTTTTTGACGTGCTTAATGCGTTCAACACCGTGTCATGACGCATCCGTCCGGACGGCAACGCCGTCGCCTACGTGGGTGGCGACGACGTCAGCCGTGTTCCGAACTATGCGCTCAAGACTCGTTACCGTAGAACGGATACGGAACCAACAAAGCGCGTGACTTCTTCACTTCGAATCACGCAGGAATAAATCCCAGAAGTGATGGACTGAACATCGATAGTAAACACGGATCCGGATGATGCCGTGATCTCGGATGTTAAGTCCATCACGAGTTGACCATTGACGTCAATAAGCAGACATGTCGCCCCCTTCAGCGAGGAGATGTTCATGTCCGTGAGGTCGATTGTTACTGATGTTGCAGCAGGTTGTGGATAGATACGCGCGGTGCCCTGTTCTTCATCTTCGGCAAAAACGTGCGAGACAACGTTCCGAACGTTTACTTGAGCAACCATACTGGTGTCGGAACCGCATGGACCATTCACGATAACATCATACATGCCGGTGTCGGCAAGAACGGCTGAGTCGATGTCAAAGCCTGGCTCGGTCTGTCCGATAAGATTGACTCCGTTCTTGCGCCACTGATAGGAGGTGACGTCATGCAACGCACCTACGAAGAGGTGGACCGACGCACCAACGGTAACACTTGTATCGCGTGGATGCTTTTGCACGAATGGCCGTAAGTCGATGCCAACGTAAACAGAGTCAGTAACAACCCATGGCTGACACGCTCCACCAACCTGGACTTTATACCATCCACTGTCCGTAGCCGTAGAGCTCGTAACGATGAAACGGTATGTGTCTGCACCAGTGAGTTTCTTTCCGTTGTGAATCCATTGGTACGTGATGTTGGTACCACTGGCCACAATACCAAGGTCAAGCATGCCCCCTTCACAGATGCGTCTGTCACGTGGTTGTGATGCGATTGTTGGTGCCAGGCTAAGGTCAAGATGACCAAGAAGGCTTGTCGCACCTGACGTTGTTTGTGCATCAATCACAACGTCGTAGGATGCTCGATCTGCCTGCTGAGTCGACGATATGCGATACGTCCGATCGTTTGCTCCAACGATTGCCTTTCCACCTCTACGCCACTGATAACGCAAGTTGGTACCTGATGCTAGGACAGACAGCTCGGCCGTGTTGTCCTCACATACTGTGATGTCCACAGGTTGGACAACAACCGCTGCATCAAGTCGCACATCAAGCGGGCTATCACCGGTACAACCTACGATGTACTGACCATCCCAATCCAGTAGTGGAAATGTTAGTGTTCCGGTTTTGGCATCAATGGCTGTAGAAGTACTCACGAGAGTCCAGTTACCCGTATATGGTAATTGCCGACGATACAGCACCCACCGTGATGGATCGGTAACGTCGCGTGGCGACATAGCAGTTGGTCCAAGAATCAGTTGCCACGTTCCTGTAAAGGCAGTTGGTACGTGCGTTTGCACAATCCACATGCGCGGGAAGATCCGTCCGCTACGTGGTGGCGCCGAGATCGACTCAACGTCTACCAAACTGTGAACTGTGACTTCGGTGCTCTTGGTAATGGTTCGTATGTCGAACCTTGAATCTGTACCGTCTACATAGAAGTTCCCGACTCTGTCAACGATGCCATGCCATGACCGGCCAACGCTGACGAGTGGCGTCCGTTCAACGCTATTTCCAGCCACAACCATATCCTCATGGCCGGTGGTAACGTCCATCACGCTCCTGCCGCCGCCTTCGCCAACATGCCATGCACCAATCAGCCACGGCTCAATCCCAACAAGGCGGTCGTGCATAGATCGACGGACATGTGATTGTGGGCAGGCGGTCCCCCAGATACTCACGTCATCAATCGATCCATTGAAGAAGCTCCGGTAGTATCCTTGATACCATCCTATCGTCATCTTGTCATCCGTTGGCAACATCTGCATGGTTGCGAAGCTGATACGTCCACGCACTACGCCATCAATGTAAATCTGCATCGATGTGCCGTCGAAGACACCAGAAACATGCGACCAACGATTGAGTTTTACGGTACTGTCGGACCACACCCACTGGGCCACTCCGTTGCTCCGGGTGATTACCATTCCCACCTGACCAAATCGATTAAGGATCAATCCATAGCCCCTGCTGTCCGCGCCGATTAAGCGGCGATTACCGATAATGCCTGAGAATTCACCAAAGGCGGTCGGGTAGATCCAAGCCATCAATGACAGACTCTTGTCGACGCCAAAAGAGCTCTTGCGACCTAAGTCAACGAAGGTGTTTTCTCCGTCGAAGTTCAGTCCTTTGCGAATGGTAGAGAATCGATACATCCTCGCATCAATCAAGTCATACGTAAATCCGTATGCTCTTCCACTGAGGCCAACAATCCACCCATATCCGGCGTTGAAGGTGATACCCACGAGGTCCTCAGTGGCTATGTGGATCTGCACCCACGAAGTGCCACCATTAGTAGAACGCAACAGAACACCTCCATTGCATACTGCAAAAATCAATTCCCGTGAGACGATGTGTAGGGCATTGATGCGCACCGTTAGTCCGATGTTTACACGTACCCATGTACGCCCACCATCGATCGTACGTAGAACACAACCGCCGTCGCCAACTATAAGTCCGAATTGCGCATCTGAGAAGGAAATGTCGCAAAGGTCCTGCGACCCAAGTCCAATGACCTGCCTCCAGGTGGCTCCATCCCATTGGTATATGACTCCAAACTTTCCAACAGCAAAGCAGACATGGCCACTCATAAACACTCGTGTAAACGTTTGCGTGGTCTGCACAGTCATCTTGGTCCAGCGACTACCGTTATAGCGCCAGATTGCACCGTATTGTCCAACGGCAAATCCATCGTTTCGGTTCAACATTGCGATAGAATAGAAATGATCTGATGTATTGATCGGAAATCTGAACCACGTAATGCCCAGATCAAGTGAGCGACAGATCGTGCCATTATCGCCAACAACAAAGAGTACAGAGTCCACGAAGGTGGCGCCGCGTAAGCGGACTGATAGTGTGAGGCCTCGTTGTATCCATGACAGTCCGCCCGTCGTTGTTATTCTCAAGACACCATCGTTGCCAACAACCACACCGAGGAAGCTGTCATAGAATTGGCAGTGGTGTAGATCAGCAATAACTCCCAGGTCAAGCCGCGAGATATGTATTCCTTCGGCGTATCGGAGGTGGTCAGATGTGAAACTCCAGCAGCGACCATCGGAACCGCCGACATATCCAACCCCGCGGAAGTAGTAAGCCCAAAGCAGATCTATGTCTACGCCAAAATCAATTTTCGTCCAAGACCCACCACCGTCGATTGTTTGGAGGACGACACCGTGTGCGCATGCAATCCAACCAACCCAACGCGAGGCGAATCGGATACTTCGGAATTCTACATCAATCCCAACATCAATGGTGATCTGCGTCCATGTTCGGCCACCATCTATAGTGCGCCAAGCAAAGCCCCCTTCCCCAATGATCCAACCCAATCGATGATCGACAAAGGTGATCTGTAGGAGGTTGACAGTGATGCCTAGATTGACCAACACCCACGAACGTCCATCATAGCGAAAGATCGTTCCACTATCGCCGATGGCCCACACGTTGGAGCCCACAACGGTGATGCTACGGAATGATCGCACGGTTGAGATAGCCTCGCGCACCCACGACGTGCCATTAAACCGGAAGATTACGCCACCCTCGCCGACAAGAAATCCGTACGAGGCGTTGACAAAGATCAGAGTGGTGAACCGCACTGTTACGTTAAGGTTGATACGGATCCACGTTACACCACCATCGATACTGTAGGCTAGGTAACCATTGCTACCGCACACATATACAACACCGTTGATGAATCTGATATTGGTAATGTGGATGTTGATGTCAAGGTTGATTGATACCCATGTGATGCCTCCATCAATCGTACGCAGCACGATGCCACCTTCGCCAATCATCAATCCACGATAGAGGTCTAGAAAAACCATGTTCTCTAAACGGGTGGTTACGTTCGTGAACACACGAGAAAACGTTGTTCCGAACGAAGTAAATACATAGTCGCTGTGGAAGCGAAAGATGGTACCGCCTGCGCCAACGATGTATCCCCATCCGTTAATGAAGGTAACGGAGAACAACGAGACCGACGTATTCAGGTCAATGCGTACCCACGTGACGCCACCATCAAGTGTTTGTAGCAGGACGCCACCATCCCCGACTACATAGGCAATGTTGCGAGAGATTATGCACACACTGCGAAGGCGTACGTTTACGCCGCTTACGAGCACGGACCACGTGAGACCACCATCAAAGGTCCTGCAAAGTGTTCCATCAGTGCCCACGAGATAACCGAACATTCCATCGAGCATCGTCAGGCTTGTGATGTCGATGTTAAGATTGAGCGTGATCCGTATCCAAGACGTACCATCATACCGCCATAGGTTGCCACCCGTACCAACGACATAGACGTAAGCACCATAGACGTACACGGCAGTGAAGTTGACATTTATAGACACGTTAAGTGTTTGACGTAGCCAAGTGGTACCGTTCCAGATAAACACGACGCCACCATGTCCAACGGCAATCCCATAGTTGTCACTGATGAAGCGGATGTCCGTTATGGTCACATTAACGTCAAGCTGAATGGTAACCCACGTCACACCCCCATTAAGCGAGTAGCGCACTACTCCATTCTTACCGTACACGTACCAGCGTCCATTGATGATGCGAAAGCCCGTGAGATCAACGGTCGTGCCCGTGACTACAACCACCCAGGTTAGGCCACCGTCAATGGTTCGGAATAGACGTCCACCCGTGCCAACGACGAAGCCCTCAAGGTCCGATACAAACCACACGTTCGAGAGATCGATGATCACGCCTAACTGCAGCCTTGTATATGTCACGCCAGTTGGTGGTGGAGGGGGAGGGGGCGTACATGAATCATCGATTACCAAGGCTGATGTGTATGGTACTCCCGACCCAAGGTTTACGGTGTTATTGGCAACGAGATTGTTTTGCGTCCAAGGACTACCAGGCGAGAAGCTTACCCATCTGCCACCCACGCTCCAACCTATTGAGGCCGATGTAGGAACACTGCCTCCATAAGAATACCAATAGCTTACGGATTGCGTTGCTTCGATTAGGAGTGCATGGACCGTGATACTTGCCTGCACATTGGGGTCTGCTGTCTTAATTCTGCCTCGCCACGTGATGTGTAACGAATGTGCATTTCCTTGGCCACTATTCTGAATCAACACGGGATAGGTGCCAAGGACGAGATCATCCCAGAACGCAGCCAGTGTTGGAGTTGTGAGCGTTGCAAGAGCATTTGCTGGGCTTGAGGATACAGGTACTGATCCCAGACCGACGAGTCCGTTCGAGCTTACGCTGAACGTAGTGTAGTCAACACCCTTGAATCTAAAAGTGAAGCCAATGTTCTGAAGGCTTGAAGTGGTATCATCTGCACCAGCGGCGAAGACCTGCGTGCCATTCGGGTCGTCCAGAAAGATCGCATCTTCGGAATACAAACACGTCGTATCTGCGGGTGCATAGCCACCTCCACCACCACCAATTGAGTTTTTGATCTTACGTGGTCGGTTGACGCCCACTGCATTGGTGTCACCGATCTGCTTAGCAGCGTTAGAACCCCAGGCCCACAACGTGCCAGTTGTATCGAGTAGGAAGGTGGCATCGGCTGCTGCCCATCCACTACCAATTAACGCCGTACCACCTGTACGAAACACCTGCGTCAGGCTGGCGCGATTATCATTGGTGCCGTCACCAATTTGTCCAGACCAATTTTGCCCCATCGTGTAGACCGCGTGTTCAAGAGTGGTCACCACAACATGGTAATACCCACTTGAGACCTGCAAAAAACCACTGGCACCAGCAGGCAACGATACCTTTGTGGGTTTGGTGACTATAGTCCCGGTTACGCCTACGCCTAGTTGCCCATAGCTATTGTCTCCCCACACATACATCTCGCCGTCTGCCGTGATCGCACACGTAGACAATCTACCCGCCGAGATCCACGTTACATCGCCCATTTGTGCTGGCGCTGAAATAGCTGCAGGAGACAAGTGTTGGGAACTGTCCGTATGTGCTACTTGAGAATAAACGTTATTTCCCCATCCATAGAGTTTTCCGTCATTGGCTTTTGCAATGGTATGCACGCCACCAGCCCACACAGCCGTCCATGACGTAACTCCAGCTGGCATCGGTACCTCTGTTGGCGTCGTCCGATCTATCATATCGCCCAGGCCTAGCATTCCACCCTCATTCTGACCGAACGCCCAAAGTTTACCGTCTTTAGTAAGTGCCATCGAAAAGTTGTAACCACAGGCAACCATCTTCCACGAATTCGCGCCACTTGGGACAATGATGGGTTGAAACGTGCCTCCGGCGGCATTGCCAAGTCTACCGTTACCAGGGTAGCCAGCACCATATAGCTTCCCCGAATTGGTGATTCCCAACGTGTGGGAAATACCCGCAGCAATTTGTCTCCAACCATACCCTCCAGCGGGACTCGACACCAATGTTGGTTCATCCACAGTACTACCATGAACGGTTATGTCCAGCCCTAGTTGGCTGGAATAGTTATTCCCCCACGCGTAGAGAGATGTATCAGACAACATGAATGTTGACTCACTAAACGAATGTGGCATTGACTGTGCCGCAACGCTACCACTCCCGAACAACAGCCCTGTAACTAGCAAACCATACTTGGTTAGAATCCTTGCAATAGGTCCCACGTGACCCTCCTACCCTTATATTTAGAGAACTGGAATGGTGCAAGGATCGACGGTCTGCGCTTAGTGCTCCCTACTTAGCCCTACCTATTTTCTGGAATATTCTACCGTGGACGCTTCCGATCTTCTCAGCAGGGCGGCTGACTTCATCAAACTTGGAAACGCACAGGAGGCTGAACGTTTATGTTGGATCGTTCTGAATGCACCTAGCCCCAAGAATGGCAGTCCGTCCAGCCCCAGTCTGCATCAACGTGCGGACGCCTATCACCGCTTGGCACTAACACTGTGTGATCTAGGCAAGTATGCCGACGCAGTTCTCTATGGCCAGCATGCTGAAGAGGCGTATAGGACAGTGAATGATGAGGGCAGCTGCGGTGGCGCGGTGACTGTTCAGGGATCGGCCTACATTGGCCTAGGTGACTATGCCCATGCGCTGGAGCGCTTCCTCACCGCGAGAACAATGGTTCAGCGAGCTGGGGACAGAGAACGCGAGTGTCAGGTGCTCTGCAAAATTGGTCATGCACATCTGAAAATTGGTGAGCTCATCAAGGCACGCAATGCCTACGTAGAGTCGGCCGACCTTGCACGACACCTAGGTAATGACCAACAACTTGCCAATGCCAAAGGCGGCCTTGGCCTTGTATACCGACATCTGGGTGACCCTCCATTGGCAATACAAGCACTTGAGGAATCCCTTGAGGTAGACACACGATTGGGCAACTTACCGGAGCGCGCGCGACACCTTGGTAACCTAGGGAACGTGTATCAGGAACTTGGCGATCTTCATCGTGCAATTCAACTGTACGAAGATGCTCTTGCAGTATGCCAGCAACTTGGTCAGCGTAAGTGTGAAGCCACTTGGCTTCACAATCTCGGTGTTGTCCATCAAACACTTGGCGATCTCGACACGGCATTACAACACTTCGAAAAGGCGCTTGACATTGAGATATCTTTTGATTTAAAAGCGGAGCAGGTGCGTTCTTATGGACGTATCGCAAGCATCCATTCAGAACGAGGCGAGTATGACGCTGCAATCTCGCTCTTGGAACGTGTCCTTGCTTTGACACAGGACTACGGCATCGCCGCCGAATTACCGATGTGGCGTTCTAACCTAGCACACATTCACACGCTTGCTGGAAATCTTGCCTCTGCTCAGATGCTTCTCAACGACGCAATCCCACAACTAGAGACCCAAGGCAATGTCCACCAAATCGGCGCTGCATGGCACTTTCAAGCGGTTGTCCTTGCCGACGTGCGAAGTCCCAATCACGATAAAGCTGCAGCCATCGAGCTTATAGAACGGGCGCTTGATCTGTTTACCAAAGTCAAAGCCAAACGTAATATGATTGAAGCCCATGAATCTCTGTCGGCATTGTACAAAGCACAAGGATCTTGGACTGCGTCCACTCACCATCAAGCAACGGCATTATTGCTGAGCAGCGAACTCATCAATGAAGAAATCAAACTGTATGCTCAGAGGACGCACTTTCAACGCCAGATCGGCGATGTCCGTCGTGAACAAGAATTCGAACGCATTGCCTACCGTACCAAGGATGTAGAGCTTCAACAACTCATCGATCGACTGGTCGAGAAAAACAACCTACTGCGTCAGATTTCCCAACAAGTCGAATCTGCAAAACAGCATATGCGACCGCAAGGTACCGAGCAACTGGAACAGTTGCTGAACCATATCAACAATAGTTTGCGTTCGGACGCTACGGTTCAGACCATCGATCAGCTCCTATCTGAGGCATATAAATCCTTGGTTGAACGTCTTCGGCTGCGTGTCGCAGCCATCACCGAGATGGAGGTCAAGGTAGCGATGCTACTGTTCCGTCAGATGACATCTGCAAACATCGCTGGTCTTCTGTTTTTGTCAAAGAGAACGGTCGAAGCACATCGGCACAACCTTCGCAAGAAGCTTGGCCTTCACGCAACAGAGGACATCTACTTATTCTTGAAGCAGTTGTAATTGCTTTGTGACGTATGCAGCTCGTTCTATTCGAGCCACTGATGTCGTGAATGAACTAAGCAAACTGTTTGTTCAACGCGGTACGCCAGAGCATCTGCGCAGTGACAATGACCCGGAGTTCGTGGCGAGGTTCCTGTGTTGCTGACTGGACGATATGGACGTACAGACATCTACATCACACCGGGCAGTCAGTGGGAGCGGACGCGAGCCCAGCGTCCGCGGATTCATCGAATCGTTCAACAGACGCATACGTGCGGAATTTCTCAACGGTGAATTGTTTACGACAAGTGATCTCAAAGTTTCTACATCTACAGAACTCAAATCGATAACGCTCCAACGACGATTCGAACGATTACGATGCGATTGACATCGGGCGTTACTCGATCGCAGCGCGAATTACGACGAGTCGATAAGAATCGATCCGACGAATTCCCTCGAATCGACAATCATCACTTATCAGCGCTGCGCAATCAAAACCCGAGATTGACTGACTCTTACTCGCGCCCAAAACCTTCATACACGCGATGCTAATAGCCGTCTCGATATCTCACGCGCCATAAGACTCGCGTCACGAACAAACGTCTCAAAATCTCTCGCGAAACCAAAACTCGAGATTTCTCGACGCTTATCTACTTTGCGAATGCAGCATCGAATAAGGTTTCGTGGTGCGCCTATTACGATAACGATCTTTGCATCGACACTCTGTTGCAGCTATCGAATTTCCGTCGGCCAATCCTATCATGAATTATTCTAGAGCCTTTCGACACACAGCCTGCTTTCTATTCCTGACGTATAACAAAGGTGAATCATGGACGCATGTCACTGATAGACTCCAGAGTGCTCAGTATCTCCCAGGACGTGGTATTTATGCTGTAGGCTATGATTTTGTTGTGGATTCTGCAAAGCCAGATTCAAGACCGCAGAGATTCTGGATCGTTCGAAAAGGACAACTCGTCAACGAAGACACGATAGGCGATGGTCACGATCTCTATCCATTACCGATTAGTGATATGATTGCTCATCCCCTAACGCCACAGGTTGTGTTCTATCAAGGATATTCTAAATCTGTCGTCGGCATCACAAACGTATACTATTTTACGATCTACGAGGGCCGCACTTGGAATCACCTTGATGTGCCTCCTCCAACAGAAGGCTTCGGTTTCCAAATCGAGTTACGTTTTGACTATGCGGATGCAGCAGTCTGGTATTTCGGAGTAGATGGCGACGACGTATTTGGTGGAGATCGTCCGACTGAGTGGCATAAGACATCAGACTCTGGTAAGACGTTTGAGCGCGTTCAGAAAATAGGAAGGTTGAATGGCCTCTTTGGCGAAGGCACGTATGTCGAAATCGTGCAGACTCGTGGCAGGCCGAATACAGAGACAGAAGTACCAGTGAACCTCAGAGTGACGACGCTTGCTACCGGTAGACAAGACACATTGCAATGGTTTCAGAGTATTCAAAAGTCTTTGTTTCCGAACATCGACACCTCTGTTGTTTACATATATACGATTGCTCGGCTGAACTCAGAAACACAGCAGAATTTCGGGATATCACCCCGATGTACGTGGCCTATTCATCTTTCAGGTACATGTAGATTCTCTTGATGACTCAACGTCATGGGATGGTTTGGCAATAACTACGGACACCGGAAGGACGTGGTCTTGGCTACTACGCCCTGTTCGCTATCTCGGTTCGCAACGCATTACAATTGATCCGAAAGACAAAATTGTCTACCTCGCAATCGATGCAACCAACAATATCGAGGAGGCGGATAAGAATTTTCTTTTGTTAAGGATATCGCCTTGGGCCGTTAGTGTGCCGCAATATGAATTGACACACAAAGAGCGATTTGCGTGGCCAAACCCCGCATCTAGTTTCCTTCGCATACGCTGCATCGATTGTTCCGATGTAGTCGTTCATGTAATCGACGTTCTCGGTCGTGGGGTCGAGAATGCTGCTGTCAGCATGGATTCTGATGCTGACAACGAGATGACTGTAGATGTCCGCAGTATTCCGCAAGGTAGTTACTTGGTACGCTTGTCCAAAGGTGACGATGCGTGGTCGATACCAGTTGTTATCCTTCGTTAGCATCCTAGTCATAAGGAACGATCGTCAACAGCACAAACGATGAAGTGTGGCGCGAATGAGCGTCGAAGAATCTCGAGTTGTAGCTTCGCGAGAGATGCTGAGACGGCTATTCGGGTCGTGTGTTTGGTGACGCGAATGAGCGTCGTGAAATCTTGTGTTTTCATCGCGGTGCGAATGAGCGTCGAAGAATCTCGAGTTTCGGCTTCGCGAGAGATTTTGAGACGGTTATTCGTGTCGCGAGTATGACGGCGCGAGAGATTTTTGAGACCGTTATTCGTGTCGCGTGTATGATCGCACGTGAGATTTTGAGACGGTTATTCGCGTCGCGTATATGATGGCACGCAGTGCGAATGGGCCCGGTAAATCTCGAGTCTTGATTCGCGACGCCGATGAGTGATGATTGTCGATTCGAGGGATTTCAGAGGAAGAGCGAGTTTTGGCTTCGCGAGCGATGACGAGTGAATTCGTCGGATCGATTCTCATCGACTCGTCGTTATTCGCGACGCGATGAATTTTACTCCGAGGTTTACTGCTCTACGCGTTGTTTCTGAAGCGTCTCGAAGTAGAGGCGAATGAGATTCTCGTAGTCTTTTGAGTATCCGTCGCGGAGGCGGTTCAAGAGATCGCGCATGACCTGTGTGCGGCCCTCTTGGGTTTTGAGGTCGAGCGGACCCGGACTCCGGCGTACTGCGTCTTGTCCGGAGCGGGATTCGCGGGACTTCTCGTAGTCGCGGTCGTTCATTGATCGCGATGCATCGAGCAGCCGCGAGAGGATGCGGTCTTGTCGTGCACGTGTTTCGGGTGTGATTGAGTTAGACTGCATGTCAGTCATCACTTCGCGCATTTCGTTTGCGATGTTCTTGAGATCGCCGAGAGGTTGCTTTTCGCCGCCGACCTGACGTTTTTCTTTTTCGATTTCTTCGAGGGCTTTGAGGGCTTTGCCTTGTTGCGATGCAAGGCGACCCATTTCGGCGCGTTGTTGTTCTGAAGGTGAGCCCTGCTGACCCATTTTTTGCATGCCTTCGTTGATCGACTTCTGGTCTTCGGCGAGGTTCTGAAGTCGCTGGAATGGACTCTGCCCCTTGCCTTCACCCATACCCGGATTCTGTCCCTGGCCGCCCTGACCCTGTCCTTCGCCTTGCATCATGGACGAAAGTGCGTCGCTCATACGTTGCACGGCTGAGTTCATCGAGCTTACTGCACCGCCCTGGTCCTTGCTTGCCATCTGTCCGTTTCGGTTCTGCAACTGTTGCGTGGCCTGCTGCATGTTCTGAAGTGCGTCGCCCATGTCTTGCGCCATTTCAGGTGTGACACTTGCGCTGCGCTGACCGAGTTGCATCATGCTGTTTGCAACGTTTTGCATGGCCTCGTTCATCTTCTGCTGCTTCTGCGCCATGCTTGGGAACTGCGACGAATTCGGATCGAGCGATTGTGTCTGATCGCGAAGTGCTTCCTGCTCCTTCGATAATTCGAGCATGTCGTTAATGCTGCGCTGCATTGCACGCATTGCTTCTTTCGCACTGTTGCGTCGCATCTCTTTTTTCATTTGCTGCATTTGCTGAGCAAAGCGCTCGAGGTTTTCTTTTGCTTTCTGTTGCTTGCTTGCTGCGGACTGTTGTTTGCCCTGCTCGATGTCGCTCTGCGCCTGGTCCATCTGCTGCGACGTTTCGCTTTGGTTCAGGTCTTGCTGAGCCTGCTCCATTTTATCGAGCGGCATGTTGGTCTGCAGCTCCTTCATCATTTTTTCAAGTTCGTTTGCTTCTTTAGCAAGGTCTTCGAAGTCTTTCTTAATCTGCTCTTGCTGCTGCGATAGGTCTTTCTGCTGCTTTTTGTCGTTTGCGTTTGAATTTTCTGTGCGCTGCTTGAGCTCTTCCTGACGTCGTGCGAGCTCTTCTGCACGCTTTGCAAGTTCTTCTGTCTTTTGTTCTGCTTGCGTACGCTTGAGTAACGCCATCGTGCGCTCGATCTGCTTGCGGAATTCTTCTTCGTTGAATTTGAAATCCTTCATGGCCTTCTGCATGTCGTCTGGGGACATCTTCTCCATGGCATCCTGCATCTGCTTCTGCAGACGCTCGAGCTCTGGCGATTTCACTTCCTTCATGAGCTTTTGAAGCTCCATGTATTTCTCGAGCGTCTCCGGAGAAATGGCATTGTTCTGCTTCATCTTGTCGGTCATGTCTTCGAGCTTCTTTGCAACATCTTCCATGCGTTGTTCGAGTTGCTCCTGACGTTTCATGATGTCCTGAGCCTTCTTTGCATCACTCCACTGCATGTTCTGCTGCTGTTGCGACTGTTGCTTCTGCATTTCGCGCTGCAGTTGCTCGGCTTCCTTGCGGATCTCTTCGGCTTCCTTTGCGACTTCTTTTAGTTCTTTTTGTGCGTCGCTTTGTGTTTGGTCGGCCTCGGCGAAGACTTCTTCGAGCGATGGCATGCGGACCTTTAGCGTGCTTGTACGAGCGGTCTTCGGACCCCGTACGCGGTCGTTATCGGCAACCTCGATGTAGAACTCGTAGACGTCTTCTGGCGTGATGCCAACCTTGCCCAAGTCCCACAAGTGACGCACGTCGCGCACTGTGCCTTCGCCCGTAAGTGTTATGTCGAGCGCCGTAAACTTTACATCGGGTTGTGAAAATCGCGAAGCCGCTAGACGATAAAATAGTTTAAGAGAAGAAAACCCGTAGTCATCGGTAATTGTGACGCCAATTCGCAACTCGGCGCTTTGATCAACTTCGGCGTCTTGTGTTGGTTCTTGCAGTGCAATGGTCGGACTTCCATCGCTCAGCGCTACAATGCGATAACGCACGGGCTCTGCGTTGCCCTGACCGTCTTTGTCTCGCAGCTCTAAATGATACGTACCGGATGCTGCAACAGAGAATCGTCCGGATGCGCCTGCTCCACGCGTCTGCATGGCATACCGCGACGTATCGCCGTTCACACTGTCGCCACGCACGACAACAATTGTTGCGTTCTTTAGTTCTTTGTTGGCTGTAATAGAAATGTCGACCGTCGATCCAACCAGCGAGGCAACATCTGCATGCTGCTCTGTTAGTTCTGAGGGCGGCTGCATGGTGTACGACGGCGGAATTACTCTTCCTGTAAGGGTCCGCACAAGGGGCTTGTCGATTACCGTAATACGTCCGGTATCCGTCCGAACGCCCTCTTCAAGCCACGCCGCTTCTGCGTAAAACGCAACACCAGCCTGAAGTCCAGAGAACTGGTAGAGATAGGTAGAGCCCGTATCACGACGCAGAGCAAACGCTTGAAATCTGTCCGACGATGCTTCTTTCACCCACAGCGTAACCACGTTCGGTGGTGTGCCTGTCGCACTCACAACCACTCGTGTTGTTGTGCCGCGCATGACTGTTTCGTCTAACGGTGTAATGCTTAAAGCAAACGGAGCTGGCGGCAAATAGCTGCGATTGTAATTGCGTAAGCGTTCGAACGAGGCACCGAGTTGATGTGGAAGGAGCGCGATGAGAGCCACGGTCATACCAACGGACATCAACGCCCAAAGTGCTGCACTACGTGTTGGTTTGCGATCGATAATAACTGTGAAGTCTTTTGGCTCTGCTACACGCGTGGCCTGATCTACTGCAGCCGCAGCAAGACCCGATGTTGCAAACGCGGGTTGCGCATCGAGCTGAAGCGCGTTGACGAGTCTGTCGCCGACATCGTCGTATGCACGTCCGACACGAATGGCGATGTCGTCTATGGTTTGTTGCGGACGTGCCCCAAACAGGCTTAGGAGCGGCGCTCCGCAGTAGTATGCAAGTGCAATTGCCGAGGTGCCAATCCATGTATACCACAGAGCAGTGCGCAACTGAATAGAAGCGTGTAATGATGCTTCGAGTAACACAAATGCGAGCAATGTCACGGCCGAGATGGCAACAGTTGTAAGCCCACCGCGAAGTAGGTCGTTCAGAAGTTCTGAGCGACGGACGGCGAGAAGGCGCTGACGTATGTTATCGACTGAGCGCATAGACAAGAATGTTGGTACCGATTTTGAAAGACAATTCGCGTTTTTCGGGTGGATCGTGATGGACTTCTGCATCAGCCCATCCATCGCTTGGATTTGTTTCGAAGGAATAGAACACGCTCAGTTTTCCTTCGACAAACAATCCAAAACCTTGCGCGATCTTCGCATCGTGCTCGTGGATTTTAGGGAGGCCATTAGGAAACTGAAAGTGCGAATGATAGATGGGATGATCGAAAGGCAACTCAACGAAGTCTTGATCTGGAAACACCTTCTTCATCTCTTTACGAATGGAGGTGTCCATGCCGTAGTCATCGTCGATATACAGGAAGCCCCCATTCTCGAGATACGACCTCAAACGTTTCACATCCGAATCGGTGAATGCCACCGTGCCGTGTCCAGTCATAAAGATCACGGGATACAAAAACAGGTTATCTGTTGCAAGGTCGACGTATTCGTATGCCGGGTCGACATTAATCGTGGTGTTCGCTCTGATGTATCGTAGAAGATTTACTTCTGCGCTCGGATCGTTGTACCAGTCGCCCCCTCCCGCATACTTCACACGTGCAAGACGAATGGCCGAACCTTCGGTGCGTGTTTGTGCAAACGCGTCTAGCGGTGTTAAAAGCACAAACGACAGGGCACATAAAAGCACACTCGAAAGCACGCGCGGCAGCACACTCGACAGCACGTGCGGCAGCACACTCGAAAGCACGCGCCGCTGGACCCTCGACGACGCGAGCCACGTCATGGACCTACTACTACGATTTTCTTTTCGTCTGTCTTGAACCACGGTGCTCCAAACAAATCAATCTGTATTTCTCGAATGTCAACGCCTGGGTATGTCTTTCGTGCGTTCGACAGTTCTATTTTTAAATCGCCGCCTTTGAGGAATGCACAGAAACCACCGGGAGCAACTAATGGCCTAACCCATTCCATCAGCAGCATCGTGTCGGCGACTGCCCGCGAAACGATAACGTCGAACGCTGCCTGATAGTGCGGGTTCTCGCCCATATCTTCTACACGTGATGTCACAGCCTCGATGTTCTTCATGCCTGTGTGGTCTGCAAACATGGCCGTCATGGTCATCTTCTTGCGCACCGAGTCGCAGAGTGTGACGCGGAGGTCCGGACGTGCAATTTTTAACGGTATGCCTGGAAGTCCGCCGCCCGTGCCCAGATCAAGTACACGGGCCTTCTTTGGGAAGGTTACGTATTTCAGTAACGTTAGGCTGTGCAGAATATGCTTCGACCAGATCTGATTTTCATCCTTGCGGGAAATGAGATTGACCTTGGCATTCCAATACAAGAGCTCGTCGTGATACCGCTGCAGCGCATCGACTTGTGTCTTGTCGAGCACAATACCATTGGCTCCGGCAGTCGTCCAGAAATCCAACGGCGTTAAGCCCCCTTCGGGACCCTTACCCGACTCTTCGGTCTCATTAGACTCAATAGACGCATTCAACCCGTTCGTCTCTTGGGTCTCGTTCGTCTCCTCGGTCCCATTCGTCTCTTGGGTCTCGTGGGAATCGTAGGTTTGCGTCATCTATGCATCCTTTCTTCAGCATCATCCTGTGTACATACAACCGCGCACTCCTGCTTCCGCGGGCAATCGATTCGGTGCTGGCGCAAGTCGAGCAGGACTGGGAGTTAATCGTGGTGGATGACGGATCGTCCGACAACACTCCAGTGGTGGTGCAAAACTACGCAGTGAACGATAGCCGCATCAGAAGTGTCCGGCATGAGAACATCGGACTAGCCCGATCGCGCAACGTCGGAATTGGTTTGGCAAGGGGCTTGTTCGTGACCTTCCTCGACTCGGATGACGAATACCTGGGCGATCATTTATCGTCGCGGCGTCGCATGCTGCTGGATAGTCCGGACATTCAATTCCTTCATGGTGGAGTAGAAATTATTGGCGACCCATACGTGGTCGACAGGCACCCACCGCATCTAAAGATTCACATCGACAAGTGTGTTGTCGGCGGCACGTTTGTTGTACGGCGCGATGTACTCAATGCCTTAGGTGGCTTCGACGTAGTTGATTATGCAGAAGATGCTGCACTATATGACCGTGCATCTGCTTCGCCCGACATCTTGATTGCATCTACAACACACGCTACTTATCGGTACCATAGAGATACGCCAGATAGTATTGCATCGACCTACACACATGAAGCGTGAGTCTAAAATAACACGCCGCGAACGGCTTGCAACGATTATCAACCGACTGGATGCTGCATATCCAGATGCTAAAGTTGGCCTGGATTTTAAAACACCGTTCCAGTTACTTGTTGCAACAATTCTATCTGCGCAATGCACTGACGAGCGCGTAAACATCGTAACTAAGTCGTTATTCAAAAAGTATAGTAATCCGCAAGACTACCTCGACGTTCCGCAGGAAGAATTGGAATTGGATATTCGTCCAACAGGTTTTTTTCGAAACAAGTCGCGAAATATTCAGGGATGCTCACGCGAGCTTCTTGCGCGTTTTGACGGAATAGTGCCGAAAACCCTCGAAGAGCTCGTTACGCTGCCGGGTGTTGGCAGAAAAACGGCGAACTGTGTGCTTAGTAACTGCTTTGCGATTCCCGGAGTTACGGTTGATACCCATGTAACACGCATTTCGAACCTACTCGGACTTGTCGATACCGAAGATGCTGTGAAAATAGAATTCGCACTTATGGATCTCATGCCGCAGGAACAGTGGAATCGATTTAATCATGTTATCATTACACACGGACGACGAACATGCATCGCTCGACGTCCACGTTGTTATGAATGCGTTGTCGCAGACCTATGTCCGAGCGCAGGGCTTGTCACAAAGTCGAAATCGTGATACACGATACCCTATGACTATCGCCAGACTACGTATTGCTCTTCGTCTTGTGCTGCGCGCAGGTGCTGTTGCACTGTGTGCAGGTGCCGTTGTACTGTATGCAGGTGCTGTTGCACTTGGTGTTGCGGTTGTTGCAAACGCGCAGCCGAAACAGGAAGTCGGACTCTATGTGTCGGGTGCATTGAATCTTCACAATGCATCGTTTACACGTCTTGGTGATGTGCGCTCATGCTGTCCGGAGTTCACCAACACATCTGGCCTCGGCTGGTCTGCCGGAGCCTTCTATACATATCCGTTGAATGATCTGTGGAGATTGCAGGCTCGCCTTATGTATGCAGACCGCTCGGCTACGCTCGAAGACACCGAGACATCATTCGTCGCAGATCTGCGCGATTCGGCAAAAGTTGTAGAAGCGTTGTTTGTACATGAGGTACATGCATCGGTAACGGACATAGGACTCGAGCCCCTTCTGTTGTTCAGACCCTTTGGCCGACTCGATATCATGATTGGCGGTCGCATTGCCATTCCAATTGCAACGACATTTCGTCAGACCGAAACGCTCACAGAACCTGCCGACTACGGCTCGTATCTCGGTGGTAATCGGGTGTATGTCGACACATCCGCCGATATACCCAATGTGGTGAGTCCACAGCTCTCTATCGCAACCGGCCTTCGCTACGTCATCCCACTCGGTGCACGAGGTGCAACGTTCCTTGCGCCGGAGATTCAGTACACCATTCCATTAACTCAGATTAGTGATGGTACCACGTGGTCTGTTGCACATCTTCGCTTCGGGATATCACTCGGCTTTGTTTCGCCACCACCTATGCCTGTGGTGCCCGTTGCACCTGAAATTCCTCCCCCACAACCGACGATTCCAGTCGTTACGGCATCCGTTGTAGCTAAAGGTGTAACGGCCGATGGACGCGAACTCGATAACGTTACTATTCATGTCGAAGAAATTGCAGCTTCAGAAATCGTACCTGTTTTACCTCATGTCTATTTCGATTCTGCATCCGCCAATTGGATAGCGCCTCAACTCGCATCACGCACCATATTCGACAGCAACCCCGAAGGCATGGACCTCGAGACGGCCATTCATTCTATCCCGTGGCTTATCGCAGACAGACTGCGCAAAAATCCCAAGGCACGAGCGCGGCTTATTGGTACAACTTCTGAGTATGCATCTGATAGGGGGCTAACGCTTGCGCGCGCCCGCGCGCAAAGCGTGAAGGATGTATTCGTACAACGTGGAGTTGGTGAAGACGCTTTAAGCATCGAAGCACGACGTTCCCCTGCTAAGCCAACAATAGCTACTGACACAACACAGGCATCGCTGGCTGCGGCAGAGAACCGACGCGTGGAAATCGAAGTCTTAGACCCCTCGCTCGTAGCCCCTTACACGTTGCGATCTATCGAGCGCACAGTCGACCCGCCGACAATGCGTGCTTATGTAACGGTAGAGAATGTTGAGTCCATAGGGAATTGGAGCGTGTCCGTAAAGCAGGGCGAAAAGTCGCTCGCACGATTCAATGGCGCTGGTAACTTGCCACGGTATGTAGAATGGAACCTGGTAGATAGCGGTGTGCCAGAGACCGAGACACCCATCATCGTACAGCTAAGCATCCCTGAAACGCTACCGTCGCTGGTTGAGGACACGGTGTCGGTATCTCAGCTTACGATTCGCAAAAAACGCATTGAACGCATAGCTGGACGCGAGATAGAGCGCTTCAATCTGTTGCTATTTGAGTTTAACGATGCACGGGTAAGCACTGTAAACGCTAAGCTCTTAGATTCTGTACGAAAACATATTACTCCGCTTACGGAAGTGACAGTGTACGGACTCACTGACGAACTTGGCGCGGAGGACTATAATCGAGACCTGTCGCGACGAAGGGCGGCGGAGGTTGCTGCACTTCTAAATGTCCCTCAGACGCGTATCATAGGCTCTGGTGAGGACAGTCCTAAGTATTGGTCAAAAACGCCCGTCTCTAGGGGATATAACAGAACTGTTGTAATTGAATTGGTAACTCCAGCACCTTAGGATTGTTGGTAATGCAGTTCGAGCTAGACCCGTACGCCTTTCTCGTACCTTTGCCAATCTATTGCCGATGATATCATACTGTGGAGTACCGTACTTATGAGACAATGTTCAATTGGTTTCGCTCTCGTTCTGTCGCTTTGGTGTGCAGAGCGATGCCTTGCCCAACCGTTCGTAATAGTCGGGACCGATCAGAAGTCGTACCCTACACTTAGTGCGACCGTCATCGCATTCGATAACGCGGGAACGCTACAGGTGTTGGGTGCTTCAGACATCGGCATCACGCAAGACGCACAGCAGGTTACGGGCACCACAACGTGTGAAGGTCAAACCAACGGTCGACTTTTGTCGCTGATGGTGCTTGCGGACGTATCCGCATCCACGGTTCAGGGATCGCCCACTGCAATGGATTTGCAAAAGGCTGGCGCGAAAGCCGGTGAGGTTATGCTAGCAAGCACAGGTGACGAACGTGGACTTTCCTCATACGATGCATCGACGTCTCTGCTACTAGGGCTAACAACAAATCGGGTCCGCTTCGCATCCGCGGTCGATTCAATGACTGCTGGACGTGGCTCACGTCTCGCTGAAGGAATGAACAACGTGCCGTTTGGTGCGCTTTCACAACTTCAGAATGCTCGGAATGGACGTGCGCTTCTCGTCTTTACAGACGGTGCGACGTCCATCGACCTTGCTGCTACACTGGCTAAATCCAAGACCTTTGGCGTGCAGATTTATATCATCGGTTTGAAGACCACGCTCTCACAAGAATTGCGTGACCTTGCAGATAGCAGTAATGGCGCATGGGTCGACAACATTTCAACTCCTACCGAAGCTGCTGTTCATGCGCGTGCATTTGTGGCTCACGCCAAACGCCTGCCAACATGCACGGTTACGTGGACGGCACCAGTGAACTGTCGTACACAACATCGTGTCGATTTACGCCGCGGAAGCTTGACTCGCACTGTGACGATCAAAGTCCCTGTAGGCAACCGCACGATTCTAAGTGCAAGTACTACTGGTGTAGACTTTAGCGAAGTCGCTCCGGGTGCTTCGCTTGAGTTAGATCTAATGCTCACTGCGAGGAACGGTGCGGTTACGATAAGTAATATTCAGAGTACGGACCCACATTTCGTTATCACCCTTGGCTCTGTACCACCCGCTCTTGCCCTTCAGAACAACGCCGCGCATACGGTTCGTATTCGGTATACCGCGACAGACTCGAATGTCCGTGTTGTAAAGCTCAACGTTACATCCGATGCGTGTGAAAGCACACCTGTTTATCTGCGCGGAGGTTTTGTAGCTAATGACAACGAGCTGCGCATGGTAACTCCAAATGGCGGAGAAACATTTCTTGCAGGTAGATCGACACCAATCACATGGTCGGGTGTACTGCCTACAGACCTTGTTCGGCTTGAATCAAGCATTGATGATGGTGCAACGTGGAGTTCGATAGACGAATCTGTTTCTGGACTTACGTACGATTGGATTCCTGCGTTTACAACAACGCGTGCGCGAATTCGGGTTCAGAGAACAGCGATAGATGCGACAAAGATTGTTACCATGTCGGGTCAACACGAACCTGTCTACTCGTCGGATTTCACATCGGATGGTAAGTCTGTTGTAACGGGTGGCGACGACGGAACAGTTCGTTTGTATGATGCCGTAACGGGTAGCCTATCACGTATTGTTGGTACACACACCGATTGGGTGTGGTCGGTAGCAACCCACCCTACACGTCAATACGTTGCTAGTGGAAGTCATGATGGCACCGTTCGCATCTGGGATTATACAACGGGTGCTCGTGCCGCAACAATTCCGATTGGATCGAAAGTTTGGTCAGTTGCCTTCAGTAGCAACGGTCAGATATTATATGTTGGAAGTTCTGAGTCAGTTGCTGCATATAACACTACCAACTGGTCAATCATTACGAAAAGCAGTGTCGTTAGCGGCATTGTATACTCTGTCTTACCGTCGGCTGATGGCAGTACACTTGCTGTAGCCGAAGGTGATGTTGCTACAACGAGAAATGCGACGACACTAATCATTGTGAATACTTTCCGCGGTCACAGCGGCAACGTATACAGCGCAGCACTCTCTCCAGACAAGAACAGTATCGTTACAGGTGGGGCAGACTTGTCGGTTCGACTGTGGAACACTGCCAACGGCACTCAAACTGCACGTTCAGCAGCGGCATCGGGTTCTATCTTATCTGTGCGTTACAGCAAGACAGGCGGCAGAATTCTTGTAGGTGGTGGCGATGGAACTGCGAAGTTCTATAGCGCAGCTAATCTTTCTCTGCTTGGTACCCTATCTGGACACAAGGGCCTTGTGTACTCAGCACGTTACGACCTTACAGACCGGTACGTAACAACTGCCAGCACAGACTTCACAGCGCGTGTATGGGACGTACTTGGATTGCGCCAGGCCGAAGATCAAAGTGATGCCTCGTTTACAATTAAGGGCGGTCTAGGTGGCTCTGCAGTTGCCGACCTTGGGCTCGTTACTCTTGGTGAAGGGGCTGACGCAATGGTGCTGTTGCTTCGCAACAATGCTAATGACACGCTTCTTGTAAACGGAATTCGCATAGCATCGGGCGATGTTCAAGACTTTGACCTTATTGCTAATCCTCTCGTTGCAGTTGTAGCTCCTGGTGGCGAATTGCGCATGGAAGTTGCATTTACACCCATAGAAGTCGGCACACGTACCGCTGTTGTCGAATTCAACACAGGAACAGGAATTGTCCGCTCGACAGTTACCGGCACAGGCGTCCTGCCTGCATTAGACGCCCCAACGATTGTTGATTTTGGAAGGATAATTGCAAATCAAGAAGCCGCTGATACAACGGTCGTGGTTAGTCTTCAACAAGGAAGCAATACGCCAATCACCGTAAACGATGTAATCCTGGGTGGACCTGATGCTGCCCAATATTCTATCGTAAACGGCGGTGGTTCGTTCACGGTGTCACAGGGTCAGTCGCGCGCCATTAATCTTCGCTTCGAACCAAAAGACCTGGGCAGATTTCCTGCTACTCTAACACTTGTTATTGCAGGTGGTCGCAACATCGTAGTTCGTATCTATGGTGAGGGAACCGGGGATGCCGCGATACAAGCAGTGCCTTCGGTCACCATACCGTCTAGCCTTTGCGGGTCGGCAGGCCAAACATCAGAGACATTTACTATAACAAATGGTGGTAACTCAACCCTCCAGATTTATGCGATAGGTATTGAAGGAGTTAACGCCGCCGAATTCACTGCCGATGTGGGTGACCCCTTACCGGTTGACGTGGCATCTGGTGGAACGCGCACCGTGACGGTACGCTTCAGCCCCACAAGTACTGGCTCCAAGCAGGCACGACTTGTACTCACAACAAACGCTGTGAATGCACCCTTTGGTGTTACGGTTATTCCCATCGTTGCCCGCAAAGACACGGCGGCATTCGAGCTCTCGCGAATGGACGTTTTGTTTGACAATGTACCTGAGGGTACGTCGGCTATCGAACGCATCCTGCTTCTCAACACGGGCACCGTTACACTGCGCTGGCCAAAAGGTCCCATTGACCTCGGTTCGTTCCGTATCGAATCGATTACTCCTGAAATCGTAGGGCCAGGCAAACAAGCCGAAGTCGTCATTCGATTTCTGAGTGGAACTGCTGGTCAAGTCTACTCTGCATCCTATCGTTTTGTCGACTCTGTTTGCGGCCGCACAATCGATTTAAACATGAGCGCAACGGTGAAGACATACGTGGGCTTCACAATTCGCATAGACTCAATCAATGCACTAACCGGGGTTGATGTTTCGGTACCTGTGTACATCACGAAACGTGTAAACTTCGATCGTACTCAGGAGCGAACCGTAAGTGCTTCAATCTCGACTAATGCAACCTTGCTTCTACCTACAGGCGCAACACCTATTGGTACAATTGAATCGGGCTCAGTGAGGCGCTTTACGATAACGTTACCCGTGCCCGAGACAGATTCACTTAGCACCAACCTTCAATTCAAGACATTCTGGGGAAATGACTCGTCAGCATTTATTCGGATTGATTCTATATCCGTTGCTGACACGCTTCTCATTACCACTGTCGACGGACGTGTGCTGCTAACGGACATCTGCAGAGAAGGAGGAGCACGTCTTGTGTCTGTTCAGCAAACTGCAGCTGTTAAGTCGAGTCCACAACCCATGAGCAGCGATGGCACGATTCGTGTAACGTTGAGTGAACGTGGAGCCATGTCGATGGTGCTTACAGATGTAAACGGACGTATGGTGCTTGAACTCTTCGACAAGAATATGTCACCGGGTTCATACGACATTCCAATCGATGCATCGATGCTTGAGAGCGGCGCATACTTTCTGCTGCTGACGACTCCAACACAACGAATTGCTCACAGACTAGACATTTTGAAATGATAAGCATGCAACGACCGACGACCATCCTTGCCTCGATCATACTGCTCGTAGCAGCAGTGAGTGTAGTAGCCGTGAGCGTAACAGCACAGGGCATATCAGATAACGACAAACGTGCTCGCATTGGCCTCTTTGGCAACTATGCGTACGGTATGCACAGTGCTTCGTTTAATAAACTTCCCTCGGTTTCGAATTGTTGTCCCGAATTCACATCGACAAGCGGGTCCGGATTCTTTCTTGGCGCACAATTTCAAAGCCCCTTAAGTGATGACTTTGCACTTGCTTTGCGAGCGCACTATGGCACGTATGGCGTTGATTTTACGACGACAGAAACGAAGCCCATCCTTATCGGCGATCAGCCGACTGAAGCATTAATACGGCACGACCTACGTGCTGATTTCACACAGGTTAGTATTGAACCATTGCTTGTGTATCGCGCTACACGTTCGTTGAATTTTCTAGGCGGCCTAACGTTGGGCTTTGTGTTGGACGGTACGTACGATCAAAAAGAAACTCTTGAGCAACCATCACAAGCAACCTTCACTGGTGGCTCGAAAATTCGTAATGCCTTGGTTGGAGACATACCAGAGTTGTCGAGCATTGCCTTGGGTATTACACTTGGTGTCTCGTATGACCTAGCTATAAACGCCGATCGTACGTTGTTTCTTAGTCCTGAAGTTCTATTTACATTCTCACCAACTGGTGTTGCGAAAGATGTGTCGTGGAACATCCATCAGCTTCGTGCCGGACTTGCTGTAAACTTCATTCCACCTGATGTTGTAGATACGTTAACCGACGTAGAACTTCTAGAGGCGGCTCGTGGCATCGATCCTCCGACACGTGCGGGCGGCAACATTCCGTTCACAGCTTCGGTTTCGGCGACTGGACTCAAAGAAGACGGACGTCTTGCACCTATCACATCGGTACGTGTCGAAGAGTTTGCTTCGACTCGCGTCCGCCCACTTCTACCATATGTGTTCTTCGAAAAAAACTCCTCAGACATGCCGGTGCGTTATCGTAAGCTCTCATCTGAACAACGTGACGCGTTCACCGAAAAGAATTTCTACAACCTCGATGCTCTCGTCACCTATTACCACTTGCTAAACCTCTTGGGTAAGCGTCTGAACGAAAACCCAACAGCGAGCATAACACTCACAGGTTGTACAGACGCCGACGAAGCTGGACAAGGGGCGCTGCTAGCGCAGCAGCGGGCTGATGCTGTAAAAGATTACCTAACGGATACATGGGGCATTGCAGGCTCACGCATTACCGTCGTAACACGAGCATTGCCGGAGTCACCGTCGAATAGCGCCGAAGCCGATGGTCGTGCTGAAAACCGTCGCGTCGAAATTGCTACAACGTCAACTTCGTTATTAGCGCCCGTGATGTCGAATGACACGATGCGAACCTTCGATCCCGCAGGAGTGCGCTTTATTCCGTCGATCGACCCGCGCGTACCTATTGCATCGTATACACTCTTCGTAACAGAAGGCGATCGTATAATAAAAACGTTTCACAACGGCGATCCAATTCCTGCATCGCTTGACTGGCGCGTTGAAGAACAGTCCCGATTCCTTCCACGCGAAGCACGTGAGTTGAAGTACTTGCTTGTAGTGCGCGATTCAACTGGCCTCGTCATTCCTTCTGCTACGCAGTCAATTGCTATCAGCCAAGTTCTCATTGAGGACAAACGAGCAACGGGTGGCACAGATAAGACAATCGACCGTTATTCACTGATACTGTTCGGCTTCGATCAGTCCGACCTCAACCCAGCCAATATTGCATTGGTAGCTGACGTAAAGCAAAAAATTCAGCCCAATTCCACTGTTCGCGTAGTTGGCTACACAGACCGCATCGGTAGCGACGATTACAATCAGAAACTCTCGGAACAACGCGCTCGTGCCGTATCGCGCGCGCTGGGTGTACCCGAAGGCAATGCCTATGGTATGGGAGAACGTTTTCAACTGTATGACAATGCGACCCCTGAAGCGCGTTTCTATTCGCGCACCGTTGAAGTATTCGTGGATACCCCGCTCCGCTAATGCATATTCTCGTGATGAACTGGCAGGATCGAACACACCCCCTGTCTGGTGGTGCAGAAATTCACCTGCATGAAATATTTGGTCGGATAGCTGCAGCAGGACATCGTGTAACGTTGCTCTGCTGCGGCTACAGCGGCGCACCTGCAGAAGACGTTATCGATGGTATCAACATCATTCGTGTTGGACATCGCGCGACGTTTAATTATCGAGTCGCCTGGTGGTGGTATCGCAATGGCAAAAAGCTGAATCCAGACATCGTTGTAGACGACATCAACAAGATTCCCTTCCTGACACCATTGTTTGTAAAGCGTCCGATCCTCGCAATCATCCATCATCTCTTCGGTAAGACTATTTATACCGAAGCCGGATTGTTAGCAGGCGTGTACGTCAGATCGTTCGAACGACGCATTACGTCGGCATACCGAAATACGCCTTTGTGTGTTGTTTCTGAGAGTACTCGTCAGGAGTGCGAAGTGTTGGGCTTCAAACAAGAAAACATAACGATCATTCACAATGCCATCGATCATCGTCGCTTCCCTATGGCCATTACCAAGAAGGCCGATGTACCGACGGTTGTTTTTGTCGGTCGCCTTAAGAAGTACAAATCTGTCGACCATCTACTGCGTGCAGCAGCAATTGTGCGAAAGGCCTTGCCAAGTCTACGCGTCGAGATCCTTGGCACCGGTGATCAGTACGATGCTCTTCGAGCGCTTGCTTCAGAGCTTGGAATCAGTGAAAGCGTCACCTTCCATGGGTTTGTAACTGAAGAGCAGAAAACGGCATGGTTGAGCCTTGCACATGTTGTCGTAAACTCGTCGGTAAAAGAAGGCTGGGGAATCAGCAACATCGAGGCAAATGCATGCGGCACTCCCGTTATTAGCGCGAACGTCCCAGGACTACGAGACTCTGTGCGCGACGGCATGTCGGGAATTCTATACCCATACGGCGACGTCGACACGATGGCACGGCTTATGCAACGACTCCTTGTAGACGCACATGAGCGCGAACGCCTTAGTGAAGGCGCGCTGAAATGGGCATCGACGTTTACATGGGAACGCAGTGCACGAGAAATGCTCGACCTTTGTAGCAGAGTCGTAGAACGTTGGAACACCTAAAGACCATAGCAAGCCCTTCCTCCTCGCAGACTCGGACGTCAGCCCTTTCATTCTTGCTGACCTCTGCGTTGACCATTGTCGTGGCGCTCGCAACGGTACTTGCCCCAGCCCCTTGCCTTGCACAAAACATTCGCGATTCGCGCGGCACCGATTTCTGGTTGACGTTCCTTCCAAATGATCGTGAGCTCAATAATTCTGACCCGTCTTTACACCTCTTTATCACTGCGCAGATGCCTACGAATGGTGAGGTTTTGGCAGTTCGACGCAACGGATCGACGCTACGTATTCCATTTACGATTGCTCTTGCGAATGATACCGTTTCACTCGAGTTAGATCCTAGAGACCACGAATTGCAAGGTTCTAATTATCCTACCACAAATACAAGAGATGCAGAAAGATCTGTAAACATTGCCGTGCATATCACTGGCACTGAAGAGTTGTCGGTATATGCTGTCACACGTGAGCGCTACACAACCGATGCATGGCTCGTATTGCCGACAGATGCGTTGGGTACCGAGTACCGGGTCATGTCATATCCCTCATATGCATATACGTATGTTGATTTCAGAGGCAGAGGCAGCGTCACTGAAGGATTCCCAAGTCAGTTTGTAGTTATCGCTACTGCTAACGACACGAGAGTAGATATCGACCTTGCTCCGGGGAGATCCTCAGTTAGTAGTCTGCCAAGACGCACAGTCATACTCCAACGTGGAGATGCCTACCTTGTACAAACAGCCATAACCTATGAGCAGCCTAATGACGATTTTACAGGAAGTCTAATTCGAGCGACGAAACCTGTCGCTGTTGTTGGCGGACACTTTAGAGCACAAGTTCCTGTGAGAAACGGGAGTTCGGCCTCGCGCGACTTCCTTGTTGAACAAGTGCCCAGTGTTGATACGTGGGGCAAACAATGTGTCGTTGTAACTCCGCAGGCACCTGCGGATGTAACGAGCTATGGTTCGTGGGATTATGCACTATGCAGAATATTAGCGTCGACAGATAACACAGTAGTTAATGCGAACGGCACCATTCAGACTTTAATGGCCGGTGGATTTATGGAAGTGCCTCTTACAGAGCCCATCCTCGTTAGCGCATCAAATCCTGTGCTGTGTGCAATCCTCGCTCGCTCATCAAATCGTGGGGGTGGTAATTCCAGATCGGGAGATCCGTTCTTATTGGTTGTGCCGCCACCAGAACAGTTTCAGGATTCGTACACAGTAATTAGTGTTCAGCCCAACAGAAACGCCTCTAGTGCCGACGAGCATTGGATTACTCTAATCGCACCTGTTTCGTCTCAACCTTCGTTATTTATCGATGGTATAATGGCGCCTGTATTAACTGTGATTCCGGGTACATTGCTTGGATACGTGCATATCAAGGTGTCTTCAGGTACACACAGAGCAACATGTGACTCGACCTTTGGCATTTACGTCTACGGCTATCGTCAGGCCGAATCGTATGGTTATACGGGTGGAATGTCGTTCCAGCGACTCTTTGCACCAACGATTCATCTTCGTGTACATGACATGCAGGCGAAGCCCGGCAAACTCGACACGATGATTGTAACTGTTGATAGCATTAGTGACACGGCATCATTTTCAGCGTATGGGGCAAGTCTGCTAAACTTCGACATGTCGTGGAATGTAAGCATGTTTGTTCCACGCAATTCGGGCAACGTGTCGATTAGTGGAGTAACAGGCGCAACCTCCACAGTGTTTTCTTTCGACTCGCTAAACGTTGGCGATACAATTTTGTCCGTTGCTGGATACCATGCGTTGGGCACGGCCGAAACGGACAGCATCCGCCTCACAAGTCCTCTGTGGCGTTCGTCGAATACTGATACCGTAAACATATTTACTATTATCCGCAATGGCACTATAAGCACCGACGGTATTTGTCGCGAAGGCGGACGCCGTTTGTTCGACCCCACGGCAGGTCGTCCGTCCGCTTCAATCACCTACAACGATCATGGCGATGTGTTCTTAACTCCCAGTCAAAGCTTCGCAACTGCGTACACGGTTGACGTTTTCGATGCGCTGGGACGGCTTGTGCAGAAGTGCCTCGTACCTGCTAATACCATCACTCCTCTGCCCCTTGCCTCAGCCCCTTACGAGCCACTCTTTGTGCGTCCGTAACGCACACACCGTTCCGAAGTGCCGCTTTGATTCTTGCATTTAACAAACCATTTCGTGTTCTTTCGCAGTTCACTCCTGAACCTGGCAGCAAGCATGATACGCTCGCATCGTTTGGCTTTCCACCGAATGTATATGCGTTAGGACGCCTCGATGCGGATAGTGAAGGACTGTTGTTGTTAAGTGATGAGAAGGGGCTTAATACAAGGGTCCTCGACCCCATGCATGCACATCGGCGCACATACTGGGCGCAGGTCGAAGGCATTGCAACAGAGGATGCACTCAAGCAATTGCGTGCTGGTGTAAGAATAGGGTCGTACACCACCATGCCATGTACGGCTCGCCTTATAGATACACCCGATGTATTTGAACGCGAGGTGCCAATCAGGCAACGTCGCACAGTGCCTACATCTTGGGTTGAACTCGAGCTTGTCGAAGGCAAAAACCGTCAGGTCCGGCGAATGCTTGCAGCAGTTGAGTTGCCCGTGCTACGCCTACTGCGGGTTCGAATCGGTGACCTTATGCTCGACGGTCTTAATGTCGGCACTTGGCGCGAGCTGGACCTCAGAGAGCGCGGGTTGTTGTTTCGCTAGGCGTGTGTGACGCACGATAGAGAAGACAAATCCGAGTACCATTGTGATTACACCAAACCAGACAAGTGATATCCACGGTTTGATAGAAAAATCTACTGTGATCTGCTCACGTGGTGTTGTCAATGGCTTCGTGACATCTCTGAAAATAAACTCGCCTGTTGATTTTGTCGGATCGGCATTGTTACGCTGAATGTTCGAAAGTCCGATGCCAACGGTTGTACCAGGAATTGTGTCCCAGATGGGCTCGAACGACATGTTCGCACCCGCCTGCGAAATCTGCGTCACGATTTTGAATTCGGTTGAATCGTTCGCCATGAGGATGGCGCCCATGCGCATACGTCCGTCGGCTGCCGGACCTTCTTCCATGGGCATCGTAAAGCGGACGAGTGTGATGTGGGTCGTAGAATCGAGCGGTGTTGCTATGGTGCCACTTCGCTGCACCGTTGTTGCGTGAAAAATATCTTCAGTACCGGCAGAGTTTGGTGCGATGTATAAATCGTTTGCCACACCCCAACGGATACCAGGCTCCATGAATGGCGACTGACGTTGATTGTAGTCGCTCCAGTACATCACTGGCGAAATGGTTGCTTCTGATCCGCCCCGCTCGACCTTGATATGGAATTTGTATTTCTCTCTGTCACCAAAGTGACGTTCGACCTGTTCGCTATTAACATAAGTTAGTGTCGACCCATCAACTGTCACTGGAACGCCTTGCGTAAGAACAACATGATGTTGTTCTGAATAGCTTGCTGTTGCAATGATTCCAAACATGAGTAGTGCAATACCAGTGTGCGAGACGTATGCACCGGCCATCGAAGGCGATCGACGCATTATAGTCCAGCCCATCATCATGTTCACAACCAAGCCAAAGAACGCTGCTGCGGCTAGCACCAGAGCCCATGCGGTGGGGGTGCCCGGAATAAACAGCAGAGCTGCAAGTGGAATGCTTATTAACGCAGCGTTACGCACGCGGCGTATGAACAATGCACGTGGCGTGTGACGCCATTGCATGATGAGTGACAAAGCGTTTACAACAAGAATAGCTGGCACCAGAATGATGTGCAGTTTGTTATAGAAGTCTGTTGCAAGAGCAATTTTGGGTTGCGCTAGCAATTCCATGATAACAGGCCATGATGTACCTAGTGTTACCATGAGTGCGCTCGCCATGATCAGGGATGCACCAATACCAAGCAAAAACTCGCGAGAGTCGGGCTTGAAGTTTTCCTTGTTGATGTTCATGTCCGAACGACGCATTAGAATCATCACGGCACCTATCGTCGCAAACGTAAGCATGAAGAGCAGCAGAATCCAGAATGCAAACTTGCCTGGGTCGACGAAGGAGTGAACGGACGTGTCGCCAAGGATGCCGCTACGTGTTAGGAACGTTGAGTATAAGACCATGATGAATGCAGTTACTGCAAGCACCATGTTCGTCTTTACAAGTCCATGCGTACGTTTCTGCACCATCATCGTGTGAACGAGTGCTACGGTAACCAACCACGGAATGAGCGATGAATTTTCAACGGGGTCCCAGCCCCAGAAACCACCCCATCCGAGTGTTTCGTACGCCCAGAACCCGCCCAGCATGATGCCGAAGCCAAGTACAGCGGTTGCGAGCAGCGTCCATGGAAGTGCAATCGTAATCCACCTGTGATAGTCGCGCCGCACGAGCCCTGCCATGGCAAACACGAAGCTGACGGACATTGCCGCAAAGCCTGTAAAGAGAATTGGCGGGTGGATGGTAATCCATCCGTTGTGCAGAAGAGGATTAAGCCCCTTACCATTGGGTGGCACATCTACAGCGGTAATGCCTTGTGCAGCAAATGACTCGTAATAGTAGGCAAACGGGTTTTTCGCAACGAGTAACAACGTAAGAAAGGTTAGAATTAGTCCGAAGAAGAACAGCGTGGGGGCTTCATACAGGTGTCGACGCGAATACGACATCAATGCCGTTCCAAATACGGCTACCAGAAGCGTCCAGAGGAGGAATGAGCCTTCTTGTCCAGAGTAGAACGTTGCAATGAGCAGATGTAATGGCAGTTCGCGAGACGAGTAATTCCAAATGTAGGTGTAGTCGAAGCGATGCTGAATGATGAGAGCAACAAGCAGTGATACGGCGGCAATGAGTCCCAACGTCAGTGCTGTCATCAGCATGCGCGGAATCGGCAGACCCGTCCCAGGCGAGCCCAATGGCATGCCCTTCTGTTCGCGACGCATGGCCAGAAACGCCGTCAGCGTTAGCGCAACTGCGGTTCCGAACAATGCATGAATTAGTAGTTGTCCAATCATGAAATAGCCTCCCTCATTTTTCCAACCGTGGTCATTGCAATCATGGTTTGTATGCCTGCGTTGCATGAAAAAGCTGCACCGTACCAGCGTGTACGTGTCCAACAAACTTGACAGATGTGTTTGGTTCGAACGCAAATCCAGGAATAGCTCCGGTGTAACTCACCGGAAATTCCTTTTGCTCTTTATCCAGACAGAAAATGGTGTCAGGCTCAACGCGGGTAACAGTGGCAATCACGACTACTTTCGGTGCCATGTCCCCTTCCGCCGTTGTGGCCGCCTTCGATACCGCCTCAGCGAATGTTAGCTCGGCAGGAGTGCCATACTGTACCGCCAAATAAATGCCGAGAGGCACTAGAACAACAATCAGAACAATGATGAAGGTGCGGAGCATCAGGACTTTACTTCGGTGGTTACAGGTGCGCCTTCGTACTTCGATGGACACTTCGTAAGAATGTGTGTTGCTTTGAAGGTTGAGCCTTCCATGCGTCCACGCACAACAATACTTGTTGCGATTTCAAAATTATTGGGTTTAGCGCCGTTCAGCTCGACAAAAACACGTTTACCTTTTTCGTCATTCATGTGGAACGTAAAGAGATTGCCGCTCTCATCATACTTGCTGCCTTCTTCCTTCACCCACGTGCCTACAACCTGAACAGTCTTGCCAAGCTTTTCTGCACGTGCAACATCTGCGTATTCAATTGAACTTTCACCAAGGGCAAACCATGCCACAGCGGCAAGTGCAACAATCACGATTCCGGCGATAACATAACGTTTTTGCATAGGGTATCTCAGTGTGTGTTCTTCATTCGACGTTCGAGACGAGCCAGACGTGCATCAACACGTGCGAGATACACGGCAATGCCTACCCAAATAATGAGCGCAGCCGTTAACACGACATACACTGGCTGATTAGTCAACAATTCATTCATGATTTCTCCGGATTCACAGAAGATTCACGCACCGAATTCACCGTAGGATCTTGCACCACATTCATGCTCCGTTCAAGCGTTAGGGTACGATAGCGCAGATTCATCAGCCAGAAAAACACCAGCGTGAATGAGAACAGCGACAACAAAAAGACCAGTTGTTTTGTGAGGTTGATGGCGTCTGACTTCGTACTAAGCAGCGGACCAATACTTGTGTCGTCTGAGCTACCTGGATGCAAGCCAGGCGCGAGGCGTGGCAGAATGAAAATCAAAAATGGTACGGTTACAAACGCGATGATTGAATACACACTGCTCAAGCGCGCCTTCAAATGCTCGTCGTTCATTGCAGATCGCAACACGAAGTACGCCGCATAAACAAGCAGCAGCAGAAAAATCGTCGTTTGCCGTGGGTCCCAGTTCCAATACTCACCCCAGTTGAACTTCGCCCACACTGCCCCGCTAAGCGTCGCAAGAATTGTGAATAGCGTACCAACACTTGCAGCCGAGGCCGACATAGCATCATCAGCCAGCGAGCGATTGCGCAGATACTTAATGCCAAAAACCATTGCTATCAGGTAAGCGATAAACGCAATCCATGCCATTGGTACATGGAAAAAGATGATACGCGCACGCTCCTCTAGTCCCATGATATACGGCAGTGTAATCAGCGGGTTCACCGCGACGATTTCTTGATCGTCTACACGAACAACCTGGTCAGATCTACTACTACGAACATTGACAATGATCGACATACCCAGATGACTTCTAAGCACCTGCTCAAATTGCGGTGATTCTAGGCTGTATGCGTGCATTCCAGGATTGCGCGCGTCTACCAATACAAGCTCGTCAGAGCCATTTTGAATCTGATGATAGTCTTTGAGCTGCATTGGCACGCAGTAAAACGGCACCACCTTCGTGCTGTCCGCTCGCGTTGCAATAATGACATCTGCAAGCGTCCCTCCGATTGGAGGCAAGAGTGCCAGAACTACTGTAGCCGTCACACAAAAAATGGCGAACCATCGCCACCAAAGAGGTTTGCGTTCACGCAGTGATGGCCAGAAACCAAACGCTACTCCGAGTACGGCTACTCCGAGCATTAATGCATACTTCATAGGCGGCAAAGTTACGGCTTACGGCGCTTTATAGGGTTGAACGGCGCTTCGACTTACGACCTGCGGCGTTTTGTGAGGGTGAGTGTGTTAACTCTATCCCCAACTGCAGCGGGTTTGTACGTTATCGTGTCCATGACGCGTGTCATGAGCAGGATTCCTAAGCCCCCTCGCCTACGATCGATAAAATACTGTCGCATGTCAGGTGATTCTGCCGATGCGGGGTCGAATGCGTCGGCGGTATCACATATTTCGACCTGGACTTCGTCGTCGTCGACAGAAAGCGTAATGGAAATCTTCTTGGTATCGTCGCCGCGATAGGCATGACGAATGAGATTCGACACGGCCTCATCGACTGCTAACACAATTCCATTCTCTTCGAACTCGTTGAAGTCTAGCATGCCTATATGTTGCAGTATGTACGAGCGTACGGTCTGCAAATACAGCGTTGAAGCCGGAATGGTAAGGGGCTCTATGTGCTCGTCTGCCATCGTCATGTTGTAGTGGGGAAGGCTGCGTGGGCAAGAGCTACGGTTTGGTGAATTTCAAACAAGGCCGGGAAGCCAAGAAGATCAAATACTGTAAACACTTTTGGTTTCATGGCTGCGAGCTTGATGTCACCGCGATCGGCACGTACTTCCTCGATGAATACCATAAACACACCAAGTCCGGCACTACTGATGTATTCCAATTCTTCGAAATCCACAACAATGCGATTGCACCCTTGTGTTATCACGCCTTGCATGGTTTCCTCTAAAAGTGTTGCCGTATGCGCATCTAGGTATCCCATCAACCGCACTACGCAGCAACCGTTGGATAGTGGCTCTGAGGTCACAGTGAAGTTCTTGTTCATGCATTTGCTCCGCGTACAATTAACGCAACAATGGTTATGTCGTCGTGTGGTTCACTTCCCGCATGTTCTTCGAGCAACGCCATGGTGCTGACGACAACTTCATTTGCAGTGGTGGGTTTAAGTGCTTCAAGCATGTCCATGATGGGCGCCAGTCCTATCTCAACAAGGTTTGCATCGCGTCGTTCAGTTACGCCATCTGTCGTTAGAAGACAGATGTCCCCCGCTTCGACTGCTATCACAACTTCTTCTAAGGCAGCATCGAACACTTCTGGTGACACGATGCCAATGGCAAAGCCTCCGGGTGTAATCACGAATGTCTTGTCACCTCGCCGCAGTATCGTTGGCGTATGCCCTGCCCGAGCTAGACGCAGCGAGCGACAGGTTGCATCAAATTCAACACATGCCATCGTGATGTACGTGTGACGTTCCATCGAGCCGTGCAAGGTTGTGTTAACACGGCGCAAAAGGTCGGCTGGACCCAGTGCCGAACGCATTTCTGCTAGTACAACGCCCTTTAGTGTAGCCATGTAGAGTGCAGCAGGTACACCCTTGCCCGATACGTCAGCAATAATGGCTCCATGACTTCCACTCGAAAAACAGACGTAATCGTAATAGTCGCCACCTACATCATGTGCGGGTATTGTTACAGAATCGATGTCAAACGATTCTGTTGAGGGGGCGTTTCGAGGGAGCAGCGACGATTGAATGGAACGAGCGACTTCGACCTCTTTTTGCAGACGTTCGGTAGCAAGGGCGGCCTCGAGTAGTTTCGCCTGTTCGAGCGCGACACTAATGGTGTCACCAAATGCTGTGAGTAAGCGCATGTCGTCAGATTCAAAGCCGAACTCGACCGTACTAAACATCACAAGTGTACCGGTACGCTCTGTTGTCTTTTGACGTTTATTCTCTCTAAGTAACGGAATGGCAACAAATGACTGCAAGCCAACCGATCGTCCGTACGCAGGTAGAGCATCTTCGACAGAGTCTACTAAGATTGGCTTCGCTGACTGAGTGAGCATTCGATGCAGGGCTTCGTTGGCATGCAGAGAACGAACCCAATCTTCATGCACCATCTGTGCGGCGATAACGTGAAGTCCGTCCTCGTCATACAACTCACACCACGCACCATGAGCATGACAAACACGCATTGCGTGCCCTGTTACCGACTTCAGTAAATCTTCTACGGTTGCCGTGCCTGTCATCAGACGAGTAAGCCCTGCTAACGATTCCACTTCGTCCGAGCGTCTGTCAACAATGCCACTATTGGGTAGCGATCCTATGATGGCAATGAACAGCCGTACAAAAAACACAAAGCCAAACATGTTGATGATTGCTGGCACTGCAGCACCGCTGTGAACAAACAGATCCGTCGATGCTGTGATGTAGTCTTCAGAACCAAATGAAGGCGTGAGAGCAAATACTATTGACGCAAAGGCACCACAGACCGAAAGCCACAGTAAACGAATTTTTCTATCAAATGAAATAGACGAGAGCCAGTTGAGCCGACGCATATTCATCAGCATCAAAACGACTCCGGCTATCGACAGTAGAAACGCCAGTATTGCAAATCCAGCCCATAACGCGTCGACAATCGTGCAGCCCCAAATTCCAATAACAACGGCCACTTGCATATACAGCAGTATGTGTGTACGCATATGCCTGCGTGAGAGAAGCATATGCGCAATAAAGCCTGCCAATACCAATGAGATAATAAATGTGCCTATGGCAACGAGATTCGAGGTAATAACGCCAACTACGTTAATCGGACGTCCACCATCGATACCCGCGGGAACGAGTGCCGAAACAAATAACAGTGCAAGTGCAGACACAGCGTAGAAAGCAACCGACCCAGCCACGGAGTCATACGAGACTTCGTGATGTTTGCGTTCAGCATAGATGTAAAAAATTGTGCCGGCTATACATACGAGAATTAAATCACTAACAATGTTTAGTAACACGTCTACAAGCATGTTGTTCGATGATTCGGAGTACCAGACTACACTCCAAAGTGCCTGCAAGACTATGCGCACAACAATGAGAGCAATGCCCGCTACAAGCAGTACCGTACGCACGTTTTTTGACGTTAGCGGATCTCTCACGGTATTCACACTAATCCCTGCCTGTGTTAAAAGCGTGTGCCACGTACGACTTCCTATGGCTGGGGTTGCAGAAATTCAACGCCACTAGTAGTCATCAACGGCCACCGTTGGTCGCCAGTGAGCTGGCGAACAGACCCTTCGGAAAGGCCTATCGACGGACCAATTGCTTTCGCGACTTCTTCTGACACAATCTCTTCATGAACGATACCTGTTACCAGCACATCGCCTGAAGCCTTGAGTCCTACTCGAAATGCCTCGTCCTTAAAAGTCATACGCATTGTTCGCTGTCCGTCAGTGATCGTCATCCAACATCCTTCGTCCTGACACACCGATTTTATGGTTCCTTTTACCGTCACAACACGATCATAGGATGAAGCCTCTAGTGCTTGTGATACTGTAATGACAGATTTGTTGGTATCTGGCCTTTCACCAACTATCGTGTTTTTTCTACACGACGTGAACGCCAACACGAATAGTAAAGCACTGGTTATGCATACTGTGCGGATGGTTGCAGACTGCTTACGATTGCGTAGTCGACTCACAAGTATCTCCCAAATAAAAAACCCCTTGTATTGAGGCAAGGGGCTAAGAACTGGAGCCAATTGCCGGACTTGAACCGGCGACCTGCTCATTACGAATGAGCTGCTCTACCAGCTGAGCTAAATTGGCGTACAAGAGCAGAACTTCAAATATACTTAAGGCACGGCAACTGGGAACGTATCTGACGTACCATCTTCAGCGTAGAGATGAACCATGGCTACACCAGCGCGAATGCTCGATAATAGAATTACAGCAGACCCATTTAGGGCGTAGGAGTGTGATGCCACCGCAGGAATCGGGCGTCCTGCAAGATCACTCAACTCAACCTTCACCACGCGCTCTCGAGACACACATCGTGAAACGTCCATACGCACACTACCATCAATCAGCCGCGACGGAGCACAACGTTGCAGATCTACACGTGGAAGCGACAATTCCACAGCATTTGCTGTTTCTAATGACGATGCTGTTTGAGTAGCTCGGCGGAATCGCGCGAGGAACGCTGGAGTTGCCTCATACCAAACCAGAACAGAATCATTGTGCAGACTCCCATTCAAGGCAACAAGGTGCGACGACGGTGTTACCCCACCCTCAACTCGCATAACTTTGCGACCCGATCGCGATGTTATCATTACGGGCGATGGACTAGGTGCCGAACAGTACACAGTGCGTGCGTCACCACCTTCACAAACAACCTGCATGCATGTTTTTTTGCTGTCATGATTGTCAACCATTACAACCTCGTCGTTCATGCCAACAACCGTCGCAATTTCTTCGTAAACTGATTTATCAAAATCCAATGCCCTCAGCACAACATCGTGTCGTACGTTGTGAACAGGCATTGGGGCAACTACATCGGGTGATGAGACTACTTTTGGCAGAGGCGATCGTGTTACTGAACGAGCTATTGTAGGTGCTATTGAAGGGGCTACAAATGGGGCTACAAATGGGGCTACAAATGGGGCTACAGTAGGGGCTACTTCCAATTGTGTCGGCATCACACCTGCCACATCAGGTTGAATAGATGGGAAAAGTGACCAAAAGCCAATTGCGAGCCCAGCGAGTGCGATCGCAACAACACCAACGATACGTTTACGCGACCGGCTACTACGCAGTTCGTCTACACGCTGTAGTGTCGATTCTAGACTGATGTGTGTGTCTTCGTTGCCAAGGTCGGCAAGAGCGGACGAAACGTCTTTACTTTTCATTGCGATCTCCTGTGCGCCGCTTTAAGTCTTGTCGGGCGCGAAACAACTTGGCCTTTAAGCCCCCTATGGTGCCCCCTTGAACAGCTACAACATCTTCGAGTGTCCATCCAAGGACGTCGACCATAACGAGGCATTCGCGATGGGCAGCCGACATACGATTGAGATGATCGCGAACGAGTGAGGCGTCTGTATGGCGCTCTGGGGAAGGCTCTGAAGTGCGGAAGGTGTCGTGCATCACGTCGTCAATGCGGTCGAATAATCGATGCCTGAAGTTGTGGCGCATAGCTAGTCGATGTGCGATACGAAAGAGGAAGGTTCGGAAGGCGTCGGGTTCGCGCACAGTGTGCCACGATTCCAACGCCTTCAAAACTGTTTCCGCTGTCAAATCCTGCGCATCATCATGTGAACGAGTAAGCAAACGCGCGAATCGTGCCAATGCATCGTGATGCTTTGTCAGCGCGGCCATGAAGGCATCATCGTCACGCTTACGTTGCATCAATTAACGTCCAACCTGAGGTTTGTTAGTGCGGCTTAATCGCAGTAGTCGCTGCCGGAGGCTGCACAACCTCAGCTGCGGCAACTACGCTGCCATAACCAGAGATTATGAATTTCTCTTCCTTAGCACCTTTGGCGGTGAATGTTACTGCACCATTGAGTTGTTTTGGTTGAGAACCTTCTACAGAGGCAGTAATAACAATCTTCGATTTTGGTGCGATGACGGTGTTTTCTTTGAGGTCGACGGTGAACGGACCGTCCATTTTGATGTCGGTAATCTTCACAGGCACGTCACTCGGATTTTCGATTGTGAGTTGTTTCTCTGAAACGGTGCCCATTTTGATTTCGCCAAATGCAAAATACATTCCCTGTGTAAAGGTAAGCAGGCGCTCGACGTTTGCGTGAAGCATAACCCCTGTCATTGACGTATCAGTTCCGAGGGCAGTACGAACTGAAACTGACTTGGAAATAGAGCCGGCTTGGGTTGGACTGATGTTTAGACGAACCTTTATCGTTGCTTTCTCGCCTGGTTTGAGTGAGTCTTTGTCTTGCTCGACCTTAGTGCAGCCACAACCTGGTCGTACTTCGATAATCTTAACCATGCCCTTGCTGGTATTTGTAATAAAGATGTTCGACTCCAGATAGCCAGCCTCGGGGATGCCGACAGTGCCCCATTCAATTTTGTCGGTTACTGTTGCGAACGGTGGTTGCTGCGCCGACATGGTCGTTGCAACAAGGAAAAGGGCGATAAGAAGAACTCGCATGTTTACTAACTCCGTTGGGTTTGGGATGATATTCGGGACAAGAGAGACCGGAGAGCGAAAAAGGATTCGTCGCGGACAGAATTAATTCTTAAAAAGCGTTCGGACAGTGTGAACAGTAGCATCGTGTTAACAGTCACACAGTGTTAGTAACAAGGCTTTGTATAGCACTAACGTATCGATCGACGTAATCATGCGCTAATGTGCGCCTGTATTGCATGATATAGCGTGGGTGATCGAGGTAGACGACTTGCGAGTACTTCAAAACAGGGACTACTTCGCGTTCTACGTATGTGCGAAGCTTACCACTTCCTAAAACGATACAAACATCGTGCCGAAGGCCTGAAGAATGTTGTTCGGTCAGACACTTAAGTATGAAGGGTGTAATGGCCTTACATAACACCGGATCGTCGTAGAAGTTGATATTGTTGCCCTCTTTTATGAAGCCCAGGGGCGACATCGCAGATAGGAATGTATCGCGGTAGAAATTCTCCGGACCTCCGTATGCCTCGATTACCATTTGAATGAAAGTGGCCGATGGTTCACGCCTCATCGTGGTTTCTGCGCCAATTCCCAGCAGATGATGGAGTGCGTAGGGATCGGTAAAAGAGAGCCCCGTTATGCCCCCTCCCAGCCTTCCGGGATTGATTCCCCATATTGGGAGTCGAGGGTTAGGGGTATCGGTGTAATACCGTCGACACATTTGGTGGACGTTGGTGCGAACTTCGGGCAAGGAATATGGCTGCATCACCTCGAAACCAGGAGGTAATGCGACATCGAACTGAAGTCCGAGTAGAAACCGTTCGATGCGTTGACCGAATGTCACTCAGACGTTATAAACTAGTTTAGCTTTGTCGCCAACGTACACGAGGAAGTCAGTCTCGGTAAGAGGACGTCCGCACACGCGCTGCACAATTTCACTAGGCGTTTCTGTGCGACCGTAGTCGTGAATATTGCTTCGTAGCCATTCCTTGATGGGAGCGAAGTCTCCGTTTGCTATCCGATTACGCACATCGGGCATGAATGTCTGCAGTGCATTCCACTCCATTGCTGCATAGAGCTTACCAAGTGTATACGATGGAAAGTACCCAAGACCTCCGAAGCTCCAGTGAACATCCTGCAGACAACCTTCGGCGTCGTTCGGTGGAACGATGCCAAATGACTGCTGCATTTTGGAATTCCACATTTCCGGAATGTCTTTCACAGCAAGAGATCCGTCGATGAGTGCACGTTCGATCTCGAATCGCAAAATGATGTGCAGGTTATACGTGAGCTCGTCGCTTTCAACACGGTTGAGGGATGGACGCATTACGTTAATCGCTTTGAAGAACGAATCTGGTGTCTGATCACCCATTTGTTCTGGGAACGCTGCTTTGAGTTTGGGAAGAGCCCAATGCCAGAATTCTGGGCTACGAGCTATAACGTTTTCCCAGAACAACGACTGCGATTCGTGAATGCCCATGCTTGCACCTTGACCAGATGGTGTTCGCGCAAGTTCTGGCGATACACCCTGCTCATACATGCCGTGTCCTGCTTCGTGAATTAGTCCGAAGAGGCAAGAACGCAAGTCATTACGACGAATGCGCGTAGTAAGGCGTACATCAGTCGATGCAAACGACGTGCAGAATGGATGCGCTGAAATGTCGATACGTCCGGTCTTCGTAGAGAACCCTAGGGCATCGATGATTTCTTTAGCAAACGCGAGTTGTTTGTCTTCTGGATAGCTGCGATGAAGGACTTCGTTGCTAACCTTTGCAACATTCGGCTCTATTTCTGCGAGTATGCGTTCAGTGCCAGCACGCAGCCTATCGAATACAGGCGTTAATTCACGCGCCGTAAGACCCGGCTCGAAGTCGTTGAGGAGATTGTCGTAGGGATGTTCGGCTGGACCCAATAACTCAGCTTCGCGACGCTTAAGCTCGACGGTACGTTCGAGAAGCGGACGAAAAATGTTAAAGTCAGCCGCATCCTTAGCGTGCTTCCACGCTTCGTTTGCCAATGATGCAACACGTGCTTGTTCTGAGACAAGGTCAGAAGGCATCTTCAGTGAACGCACGTGATCTTGAATAAACGTTTTCACGACCAGCTTTTGTCGCTGTGTTAGCGCATCGACGTATGATGTAGACGCCTCTACAGCTGCACGCGCTTCATCATTTGTCATGTAGTGATGCACCATGCTCGACAACGTGGCCATCTGTTCAGACCGTGCGGCCACTGCCCCATCAGGCATATAGGTCTCCTGGTCCCAGCCCAGCACTGCAGTAGCAGCTCCGAGATCGGACGCCTTATGCATGACGTCTTGTAAGTCTGCAAAACTCGACATGTGCTTTCCTTTATTTGTCCAAGCCCCGTCTGGGTTTTGAAAAACAGTCTTAGATAACCATCATTGCATCGCCGTAGGCGAACATGCGGTAGTCTGACTTCATCGCACGTTTGTATGCTTTGAACAACGTTTCCTTGTTGCCAATGTATGCCGTTGCTACAAGTAGCGCCGGAGAAGCAGGCAAGTGGAAATTCGTGATGAAGCGATTTGCAATCTTGAATTCGTACGGAGGATAGATGTACTTATCTGTCCAGCCCTTGTTAGGCTTTACAATGCCCGACGTCAGTACGCTCGACTCAAGTGCACGAACAACAGAACATCCAACTGCATACACATTCTTCTTGGCCTTGAGTGCCTTGTTAATGGTTTCTGCAGAATCCTTCGGGATCTCGAAGTATTCGCTGTACATGCGGTGTTTCGTTAGGTCTTCAACTTCGATTGTTTCGAAGACACCCTGACCGATGTTCAGCGTAACCTTGGCGATTTTAATGCCCTTCTTCTCTGCTGCTTTCAGAAGCTTATCAGAGAAGTGCAATCCTGCTGTCGGTGGTGCAATTGAACCCACCTTCGCATCGTTCGCAAACACACACTGGTATGTTTCCTTGTCGTGGTCTGTTGGTTCGCGCTTGATGTACTCCGGCAGTGGCATTTGTCCAATCCGCTCGATTACTTCGTGCAGATCACCCTCGTACGAAAATCGAACAGTGCGACCACGCGACGTAGTGTTGTCGATGATTTCGCAATAGAACTTGTTGTTATCGAAGTAAATCTTGTTGCCAATACGAACTTTGCGTGCGGGCTCGACTAGTACGTCCCAAATTCGTTCTGGGGCCTTGAGTTCACGCAGTAACATGACCTCGATTTTAGCGTTTGTCTTTTCCTTCTTGCCAAAGAGTCGGGCCGGAAACACTTTTGTTTCGTTCACGACAATAACATCGCCCTTGTCCATGTAGCTCAGGATGTCCTTGAACTTCTTGTCTTCGATTTCCCCCGTTTCCCTATTAATGACCATCAGGCCAGCGCTCTCACGAGGATCTGCTGGAAACTTGGCGACAGCGTTCTTGGGTACGGCAAACTTGAATTCGGATAACTTCATGTTCTATCCTTGAGGGCGGTGTAGACAAAGACAGCAAAGATAAGGGTCTTGGAAGGGGAGGTCAATGAAAAGTTGTTCATAGGCCGTATTTTACTGAGATGCCTGACTTTCAACTCCATACCAAGTACAGTCCTTCGGGCGATCAGCCCAAGGCCATAGCCGAATTAGTGAAGGGTGTGCAGTCCGGAGACCGCCACCAGACGCTCCTGGGAGTCACGGGTTCTGGCAAGACCTTCACCATTTCCAACGTTATTCAGGCCGTGCAGCGTCCGACGCTCGTCATTTCCCCCAACAAGACCCTTGCCGCCCAGCTTTTCGGAGAGTTCAAATCGTTTTTTCCGAATAACGCTGTAGAGTTCTTCATATCATACTACGACTACTATCAGCCTGAAGCGTACGTGGCTGCGAACGACCTCTATATCGAAAAGGACTTTTCGATAAATGACGAAATCGACCGACTACGGCTGCGAGCAACGAGCGCGCTGATAGAGGGACGCCGGGATGTGATTGTTGTGGCGTCGGTGTCGTGCATTTATGGTATCGGAGCGAAGGAGGACTTTAAAGACCAGCTGCTACTCATCAAAGAAGGCATGCAGATCTCTAGGCAAAAGCTTCTCTACAGATTGAATGACATTCACTATACACGCAACGACTTCGAGTTTGGAAGGGGCACGTTCCGTGTAAGGGGCGACGTGGTTGACATTGTCCCTGCGTACGAAGACAACACAGCAATTCGCGTAGAACTCTTCGGAGAAGAAATCGAAAAGGTAACGCTGATTAATAAACTCGATGGTAAGTTAATTGAGCATGTTGGTAGCGTACTCCTCTACCCTGCCAGATTGTTTGTGACGTCGAAGGCTAATCTTGCGCGTGCTGTTACAGCAATCAAGGATGAACTTGTAGACAGGTTAAAAGAGCTACGGTCGCAGGACAAAATGTTGGAAGCAGCGCGGCTTGAGCAGCGGACACTGTTTGACCTTGAAATGATGAAGGAGGTTGGCTATTGCTCGGGTATCGAAAACTATTCGATGCACATGAGCGGACGTGAGCCAGGAGACAAGCCCAGTTGCCTTATAGATTTCTTTCCTGAGGATTTTTTACTCGTAGTTGACGAGAGTCACGTCTCAATTCCACAAGTACGGGGAATGTACAACGGTGACCGCCAGCGTAAACTCTCTCTTGTGGAACATGGCTTTCGCTTGCCAAGCGCGTTAGAAAACCGTCCGTTGAAGTTCGATGAGTTCGAACGCCACATCAGTCAAGCAATTTATGTGAGTGCTACCCCCGGTGAATACGAGCTTACGGCATGTATGGGCGCTATTGTCGAACAAGTAATACGTCCGACCGGCTTACTCGACCCTCGCATCGTGGTACGTCCGGTCAACAACCAGATCGATGACCTACTCGAAGAAATACGTGCCCGCGTATCCAGGAAAGAACGCGTACTTGTGACGACGTTAACAAAGAGGATGGCCGAAGACCTCACCGATTACCTACACAACCTAAACGTAAGTGTGGCTTACATTCACTCAGATGTTGAGACGCTCGAGCGCGTCGAAATAATCCGCAATCTTCGCATCGGAAAGTTCGATGTGTTGATTGGTGTGAACCTGCTACGCGAAGGACTGGATATGCCAGAGGTTACGCTCGTGGCAATTCTTGACGCTGACAAAGAAGGATTTCTGCGGAGTGAGCGCTCGCTGATGCAGACGGCAGGACGTACTGCCAGGAATGTCGACGGACTCGTCATCTTTTATGCGGACCGTATTACCGATTCGATGCGCGCAGTCATCGAGGAAACAAATCGACGTCGTCAGCTACAGGAAGAATACAATACCGAACACGGCATCAACCCGGCAACAGTATACAAGTCGCTTGAAGAGATACTCGAGTCGACTAGTGTTGCAGATATCCAGGCGCAACGCACTACACGCCAGGCAGATACTGAGCGCACACGTCTGCGCAAGGCTGCGGAGCCCATGGTAAAGTACCTTACGCCAGAGCAGCGCAAGGACATGGTCGAGCAAATGTTCGTTGAAATGAAGAATGCCGCGCGCGATCTTGACTTCGAACGTGCAGCAGATCTTCGCGACGAAATTGCCAGACTTCAGTCAATCGACTAGGCTACAGAAGTTCTACTAGACCGCAATCGCTTGACGTGCTAGAGATTTGCAACTACTTATTCGAACTCATTATAACGTTTTCCATAAAACGCATAAACTGAGCAATGCGCGCTTGCCAGCTGAATTTTTCGAGAACGAGCTTGCGCCCACGTTCAGCCATTGCCGTCGCTTCCTCGGGATTACTAAGAAGTCGCAAACAAGCGTCGGCAAAATCCTGAGCGGTATCTGCAATCATCAAGTGTTCATTTGGAATGATTGGAAGTCCTGAGGCACCTAGAGTTGTACTCACAACCGGACAGCGCATTCCCAGACAGTCTAGAATTTTAATACGAATGCCACCACCCGAGTGGACACTAACAACGTTTACGGCATACTTCATACGAAAGGCATGAGCATCGTCTATCTCTCCATGAAGGATAACCGAACAACCATTGTGAAGATTCTCTACTTCTTTCACAGGCCGACGGCCGGCCATGTGAAGTACTACATTCGGACGTTTAATTAGGATGATCGGCATTACCTCTTTAACAAACCAAACAGATCCCTTTACGTTTGGTTGCCATTCAAGACTGCCAAGAAGACAAATCGTATCGGGTTCACGATATGCATTACGCACTACCTCTTCCGTTGGTGCCGAAACACCAGGGAAGATCGATTCTATGCGTTGTTGTGGTTCGTATGACTGATATATCGTTGCATCGGACTCAGACACCGTCACAATGCCGTCGACCTCTCGAACTACAGTGCGTTCGTTGCGTTCTGTGCGAACAGCAAGCGACTTCCTGTACGTCCGTTCCCAGAACCCGCGCGTCTTCTCTTCACCCATGCGTTGTTGAAGCTGATGTTCGACGTTGTGTGAGCGATAGAGAATTGGTGGCGGTGTCTCCCCTGAGGCTTTGAGAGCCATCTCGAGGCGGGCTGCCATTTCTACAGAGAAAAGTGAGTCTGCATTGACGAGATCATAGGGTCCGTGTTCACGATACATCTGCACGAGCTCAACAATTGCCTTATCGACAACAAATCGTTCAAGCCAGTACGAAAGTGGATGGTGTGGTGCCCATGCCTGGCGTTTAGGAAAGAAGAGATTGCGTAGTGCGTGATACCAGGTAACGGTAGTATCAATGGAATAGGCACGCAACACTCGGCAATACGGCTGTAATTCGGAAGGATGTGCATGATGCCGTTTCGTATTAACCAGAAACGCATCTACTACCACACCCGAATGATGAAGTTCGCGTAGAGTTTCCAGCATAACAACAGCACCGCCATCGCGCGGCGGCACAGGCATACGCGGAAACAACGTCAAGACTTTCATCATTTCGGCGGCCCATGTTCCATGCACCAGTGTGCTATGCGTACCATGTCGTCTGCGGCACGCTCCCAAGACACCTTATATGCAATTTCGTTCGCCTGATCGTGAACACGTTTGCGCATCTCTATATCAGTACAAATTGAGTGCATATATTCAGCAAGGGAGTCCACTCCAAAATCATCCTGTTTAAGCAACAGGCCATTGGAACCATGTGTAATGAACTCAGGCATAGCACATACATCGCGCCCGATCACTGGGATCCCTTCACCAAGCGCTTCTAGAAACACAATGCCGTATGCTTCCCATATTGACGGCATAACAAACGCACATGCACGCTTCATCTCTTCGTGGACGCGTGCAAACGAGATGTCGCCTAAAAACTCTACACCTGTAGGTATCGGTTCACGAAGAGGCCATTGTTCTGGACCCGCAACTACAAGGGATACCTTATACTCGACGTTCGAACGGAATTTTGTAAAAGCATGAACTACTTGTTCACCTCCCTTTGCAAAGAAATCTCGTCCTATAAACAACAGCCTGTGCTCGGCCCTGTCTTCGAACGCTGCACGATCGCCAAATGCATTCCTGCCCGGAGGGACAACAAAGACTCGCTCGGGGTCGACCACACCTGCAGCTTTTAGAACATTGGCGTCCCAGTGGCTCATGCTTATAAGGGCTGACGACTTCTGAAATCGTTCTATCTGCAGCATTGTGCGGCGCTTTAATAACCCGGGAGTATTGACACGCAGTTTTTCTATGATGTCTCGGCCGTGTTTCGTGTCATCTGCCAGGTGAATGAACGTATGATCGAAATAGTTCATATAGGGAATTGGAGAAACCCCTAGATCCCCAATGATGAGCGCAATGTCTGCTTGTTTATTACGAAGTGCCGCTCGAAGTCCGCGCTGCTCGCTCCGAACTACTGGCGGACTAATACGATATTGACTAAGCCATCTGCGCTTCATTCGGCGTACGTATGCAAAGCGCGCCGCAACTAAAACCGTTTTACTGACATGAACTGGGGCATCGATACAATCGATGTCTGTGCGCTGTTTAAGTGCTGTAAGAAGACTATTTGGGGTACCTGACCAAGTCATCTCCCGAATTCCGGACCAAGCAGCTGCAAATGCTAGGCGTATACGGTTGGTGCTGTTCATCTCTGATGTAAAGATAACAAAACCATATCCCACACTTTTGAAGCCGATGCATCCCATGAGAACGCTTTGGCGCGTTCAATGCCCGCACACGACAGCTCCTCTCGCAGAATACTATCAACATCGACCCTTGCCATTGCATCGGCAATGGCGTCGCAATCGTTCGGATCGACGAGCAAGGCAGCCCCCTGCGTGATTTCTGGAAGTGAACTGGTATTTGAGGCGATCACGGGAACACCACACTGCATCGCTTCGGCAGCCGGAACGCCAAATCCTTCGAACAACGGCACGAATGTCATGGCATGTGCTGAAGCCACGATGCGTGCGAGCGCTTGGTCGTCTACATACCCTGTGAACACGACATCGTCTTTACACGTCATTTCTTCAAACGTATTCTGAATTCCTTTATCTAACCACGCTCGTCGTCCGACAATCACCAGACGTGTTTTACTGCCGGTATTCCTCTTGAACACGTCAAAGGCACGTAGGAGACCTTCGACATTTTTCCGTGGCTGGAGGGCACCAACAAAAACGAAATATGGATTTCCTTCGGTGTACTCAAGTCGCGTAGCGTGGGCTGTTTCTGGCGTCACCGGACGAAATACATCACGTATGCCGTTATACACTACGTCGATTCGTTCCGGAGCAATGTCATACCGGCTTGCAATGTCCTGTCTGCAGTATTCAGATACCGTACCAACACGTGTTGCAACGCGCGCAAAAATTCTGAAGAACCGGTTGAAATAGGCGCGTACGAGTGGAGGCACGTGATCGGGCACGTGGATAAAGCCAAGGTCATGAATGATTGTAATGGTGGGCGTTCGTTTTGAGGTAGGTATGTAGGTGTCGAGTGCTAGAAATGCTTCGCAACCATACTTTTTTAGCGCACGCGGGAGTGTGAATTCCGCCCATATAAACCATAGTAAGGGGTGGCGTGCAGGGGGCGGCACAACGACAGGAAGCACATTCGTGCCGTAGACAAAACTCTTATCGAAGGGTCTGTCAAAGAAGAACACAAACTCGTGTTCCGGATGAGCAGCCACCATGCGACTTAGGATCTCATGTGTATACCAGCCGATGCCTTCGAGCTTGCCATCTAACAACGTCCGTGCACTTACACCCAATATCATTGAATATCCTTTCGTCGGAGCACCCGTGGGCTGACACCGGCTTGCTGTTCCGTATCTTTAATCGTTCCTTCAACACAAGACCCAACGTATGGCCGAACAACCCAAGCCGGCCGCATTCCCAACTTCCGAACTAATCAACACCCTATTCAAACGCTGGTGGGTTGTTGCTCTTGTGACGTTTGTGGTTGGACTGGCCACCTTTCTGTACGCACAAACGTTACCGAACTACTTTGAAGCGTCGATAAACTGCGTACCCCCTCGAGCTGATAATTCGCTTACAGGAGGGGCATTGGGCGGTTTGTCAAGTACACTTAAGGACATCGGTCTTACAAAAATGGGAGGAAAGAGTTCAGAGGGCTACGAGTTTGTTGTTTTATTGTATACGCGCTCTATTCGAGACTCGATGATCTCGAGATTTAAGCTGCATGAAGAGTACGAATTGCAAGGCGAGTCGATGAGCACCGTTCGGGACGAATTTGAAAAGAATCTCGAGATCGAGTATTTACCCGAGGGCAACTACACGATATCTATTTGGAGCAGGAGTGCAGAAAAGGCCGTAGAAATGTGCGAAGGGTTTGTGCAGGAAGCAAACTCTTTGGCAAATCGTGTTCAGCGAGAAGAAGCATCGAAAGCCGCAGCCTATCTTGAGCAGCGGATGGCAAAGATGGACAGTTCGCTGGCTACGTTGTCCGACTCGCTCTCTATGTACGCTCGTAAGTATTTGATCTTCTCTCCTACCGACCAGGCAAAAGCAGCCTCGGTGGCTCTTGCCACGGGCAAGGCAGAAGTGTGGCGACAGGAAACCCTACTCGGTCTGTTGCAACAGAGTTATGGCGCAGAAGACCCACAAGTACGCACGCAGAGACAATTGGTAGAGCAGCTACAACAATCGTACCGTCGTATGGAAACACAGCCGGGTATGGCTGGGAACCTAAGCATCTCCGATGGTGCGAGTGTTGGAGTGCGGTACCTGCGCGTATACGCAGAATTTGAAGCGTTTTCGAAGATAAAAGCTTTCTTGATGCCTTCGCTAGAGCAGACACACCTCGACATGAATAAGACCTCTCCAAGTCTGCTTGTTGTTGATCATCCAGAAGTAGCTGAGAAAAAAAGTAAACCTAAACGGTCGTTGATTGCCGGTGGTGCGGGGCTTGGTGCGGGTGTTCTTACTCTTTGCATCCTCATAATAGCATTTGCATGGAAGCAGTATAGACGGAATCATCCGAGAATATGACAGTCTTCCTGGATAACCCTTGGCTAGCCATCGTTATCCCGCTCGCAATGATTGCTTTGCTGGCTCTGATCGCGCGTCCAAAAATTTGGATCGCCGTATTTCTTATTTCAATGCCCGTCTTCCTTACGGACAGTGGCAAGGGGCTCAGTGCAGTAGAGATTGTTATGGGGGGCTTTTTTACTGCTAGTGTTTTGGTATGGATTGTTTCGCGCATGGCTGTTGGTGGACCTGCACTAATTCGCAACTGGTTCGACGTACTCATACTAACGTTCTTTATCGTTTGCTCACTTAACGTAGGTGTTGCATTAGCAAACGGAATCACTCTCATGGATTGGTTGTCAGAGTATGTACTATTTACACTCATCCTTTATTATTTCCCCCTAAGAGAGTACTTCTCTCGTGACGATCAGGCCTTCGAGCAGTTTCTGCTATGGTTTGCTATTACGACAGTTGCTCTCTCTCTATACAGCATCTACAACTACAAACAACGCATGGCTGCAGGCCTTGTGTACGCATGGCAATTCACGGCATCTAGGAGTGTTTTACTCGGACCAATCTTCTTGCTTGCCATTGTGTTATGCATTTCTAGGATTTTCCACCTCAAAAGTAAGTGGCGTTGGGGAGTCGTTCTAATAGCCAGCATTAACGCTGCTGCATTGTTTCTAACATTTACGCGAACGCTGTGGGTACTGTTTTTCCCCTGTGTCTTTATCGTGATGGTGTTTCTAACCCGGCGACAGAATGTGCGACTAGTTGCTGGCATGGTCCTTTTGACTTTGGTTGTCCTAGGGTCTACCTACGCCTTTAGTCCCCGATTTACTGAAATAGCCCTTAAGGTCGTTACTAAACGGTTTATGTCTTCGACACAGTTGTCAGGTGGCGATCACTCCTTTGACTCTCGCGTCTTCGAAGCCAAGTATGCTTGGCAAAAGATCAAGCAATTTCCACTTGGAGGTAGTGGTCTGCGTGCTCGGTTCGTTAGCAAAATCCCCATATCCGTTTACACCAATAACGCATCATTCATCCACTTTGGTTACGTGGGCTTAGTCTATAAGCTTGGCTTTCCGTTGGCCATGCTATTCTTTTTCATTCTTGGACTGCAATTCTGGATGTCGATCCGCAACGTTTGGAGTCTACGCCATAAGGATGCAAATCCCGTGTTGCGAAGTGCCGCGATAGCCATTATGGCTTATTTCCCGGCCTTATTCTTTGTGATCTTTGTGACAGGGTTTTTTGACCAACGCTACGGTAACGTAATGTTCGGTTTCATCTTTGCTTGTACAGGTATTATTTATGACCGGCTTAACCGGTGATTCGGAGTTCGGATCTCCACAGCGATTGCGAATCATGCACTGGATAGTGTTAGCTATGGCAGTGGTGTTCATCGGTCGACTAGCTTTTCTGCAGATAATTCAAGGCAATGTGTATAGGTTAAAGGCCGAAGCACAGGCGATAAAGCAGATTAAGGTCGAGCCGTTTCGCGGAAACATGATCGATCGCAATGGCAGATATATCGTGCAGAACGCACCTGGCTTTTCCGTAACTGTTACACCTTATGAGTTAACAGAATCTTCTCGCAAACACTTGGCGAAAATTCTTGGTGTGAGCGATTCGGTGCTTGCAAAGGATATACGCGCCGCAGAGAAATACAACAAGTTCGCTGCGGCGAAGATCAGCTCTGGACGTGATGTTGGCTACGACATCATAAGTGCAATCGAAGAACAGAGAGACAGCCTTGCTGGTGTCGACATCATTGTCGACCCCAAACGCATGTATACCTTCGATGGCAACGCTGCGCATCTTCTTGGGTATACGCGTGAAGTAGATGAAAAGGCGTTAGGTCTACTTGGTGATATGTATGACCCCGGTGACCTTACTGGTCAAACCGGACTCGAACGCGCCTACGAATCAAATATTAGGGGGCAAAAGGGGCTACAGTTTGTTGCTGTTAACAAATCCGGTCAACGCGTTGCTTCCTTCAACGATGGCAAAAGCGACGTTCCTGCTACAGAAGGAAACGACATCTACCTCGGACTCGATATCGATCTGCAGGAGTTAGCCGAAAAACTCATGGAGGGGAAACGTGGAGGTGCAGTTGCCCTAGACCCGAATAACGGCGAGATTCTCGCTTTTGTTAGTAAGCCTGATTTTGATTTACGCAATTTTTCAGGTAAGACTTCACGCAAGTACAGTAACCAGTTGTTGCTCGATCCCGAAAAACCTCTTTTCAATCGTGTGAGCGCGCCTACATACTCACCTGGGTCGACCTGGAAGCCCCTTGTGGCGTTAGCGGGGCTTCAAGAGGGAGTGATAACCGAAAAGAGCACACTCTATTGCGCTGGCGGTTTCACGTTCGGCAACCGTTTCTGGAAGTGCCACGGTGGAGTCCATGGTGCGCTGAATGTACGTCAGGCAATTCAGGTTTCATGCAACGCCTTTTTCAATCAGGTTGCTTTGAAACTTGGCGTCGAGCGACACCATTACTACGCAGAACTAATGGGTTTTGGTCAGTATGTCGGTGTGGACATAGGAGAAGAAAAGAAAGGTCTCAACCCTTCAAGAGAATACCTTGATAAAAATATGGGGAAGGGGCAATGGACTGACTATGTTCTTCTGAACTGGGGTATTGGCCAAGGGGAGGTAACCGTAACTCCCCTTCAGATTGCCGCCTATACAGCAACTATTGGAAATGAAGGCACATGGTATCAACCTCATGCCGTTCGGTCGATGAACAACAAGGTTTTAAAGAAGAGACTGAACGTTGCTTACGGCTCTAGGAGGCTTCCGGTCGACCAGCAATATTTCCGTATTGTAAAACAAGGAATGCGCGATGTTGTTACGTCGGGTACTGCGAGGGGTGTTGATATTCCTGGCCTTAACGTTTGTGGCAAGACTGGTACAGCCGAAGTACGAGGACACAAAGATCAGTCATGGTTTATAGCATTCGCTCCGATGGATAATCCGAAAATTGCCATCTGTGTATCAGTCGAAGCTGGTGGGTTCGGTGCAACTACGGCTGCTCCAATCGTTCGCAAAATGTTAGAGCTATTCTTTAATCGCACGTGGCCCACAGACATTCCTCGCGATTCAACGTGGATTAAACAGCCCGGTGTAGTTACCCATTCACCACTAAGTCGTCCAGATACCATACCTCAACAAAAGGGACCTTTCTGGAAGTCTAGTGCCACTGTTTCACCTCGCATAGCAGCAAAGAAGTATCAGTAACGAGTGATTGTACTACACATAATATTCTGGACAGCGGCTTTAGCGCTATTTCATACATACGTTCTGTATCCCGTTCTCGTTAGGCTACTCGCCGCCAAGAAATGCGATAATGACATTGTCTATTCAAGAGGCGAAGCCGATTTTGGAGTAACGGTCATTGTACCAGCACACAACGAAGAGTCTGTTATCCGTGAAAAACTACTCAGTGTTGTTAGCAGCGATTATTTAGCGGATAAAATAGAGATACTGGTTGGGTCTGATGCGAGTACTGACTCAACGAACAGGATTGTACGCGAGATTGTTGCGGAGTACAAGAACGTTCGCTTAGTAGAATTTGCGCGTTCAGGGAAGCCGTCCATCTTGAATGCATTAGTCGAATTGAGCAGCAATGATATTATCATCTTCACTGATGCCAACGTCATGTTTACAAAGAGCACTGTTTTTGAGTTGATAAAACATTATAAGAATTCGACAATCGACCTTGTTGATTCGAACATGCAATACAATGATGCTCGTCCCGAGGGCATTGGAATGCAGGAAAGTTCGTATCTGAATAGCGATGCTCAGGTAAAGAGAGCCGAAGGACTGTTATGGGGAACAATGATGGGTCCATTTGGTGGCTGTTACTCCATACGTCGTTCAAAGTACACACCGGTGCCAACACATTTCCTCAACGATGATCTTTTCATCGGTGTAAGTGTTCTTGCTAATGGAGGTACGGCTATACGCGAAGAAGCTGCGATTGTATACGAGGACGTCGCAAATATTTTTCAAGAGGAATACCGTCGTAAAGTTCGAATATCGACTGGTGATTTTCAGATTCTGTATGCATTCTTGCCATTGTTGTTTAAGCCAAATGCTTTAGCATTTACGTTCCTTTCGCACAAAGTGCTACGGTGGATAGGTCCGATGCTCCTCATTGCTGCCTTTTTCACTAGCTTGGCAATACTCCTCGTTGCACCATCCTTAGTAGATGTAGCAACGATTGTATATCTGGTAGGCTTTTTCGGTTTAACCCTATTATTCATGTTTCCAGTAATTGACTGGTTACTGCGTAAAGCCGGTGTGCAAGTGTATGGTGTGCGGTTACTCTCCTACTTCTGCAGTGTGAATGTTGCACTCTTGGTCGGGTTTGTGCGTTTCCTTCGCGGTGTTAAACACGGAAGCTGGAGACCAACACTACGCAATCAGTGAGGTGATACCGCTCATCCGACAACAGGTGTTGAACGTATGCATGCAGACACTTATACAACGGAGATCTCAGATGTTGCTGCGAATTTCTATCATACTTACTTTAGTCTTGGCGCTGCCAGGCACCGCATGTGTACCTGCTGAAAAACCAGTGCAGGGCAACAAGACAGTTAAAGTCTACAACACAAAGACCAAGGAGACGAAAAGCATGGAGAAAGTCATTAAATCCGATGAAGAATGGAGAAAAATTCTTTCTGACGACCAATTTCGCATCGCCCGCAAGGCCGGAACAGAGCGTGCCTTTACAGGTGAGTACTGGGATACACATGACAAGGGTACGTATGTATGCCGTTCTTGCGGTATCGACCTATTCTCGAGTGACACGAAGTTTAACAGCGGTACGGGCTGGCCCAGCTTTTATGCGCCAGTGTCGGCGAACAACGTCGAACTTGTGTCGGACGGATCTCTTGGCGCCGAGCGGACAGAAGTTACGTGCGCACGTTGCAGTGCCCACCTTGGACATGTGTTTGATGACGGACCGAAACCGACAGGCAAACGCTACTGCATGAATTCAGCATCGCTGAAACTGAACAAGTAAAACGCTAACAAAAAAGGCCCGCACGATTGAATTCGTACGGGCCTTTTTTTTGTTGACTTGTCTGCTTCCTTGTCTTCTTCCGTGCCTGCTTACTTGTCTATTTCGCGTTTGGCCTAGTGCTGCACGGGTAAGTGCCTTTCGCGAATTTCTGCATGCTGCTTTCTACGTGCTTGCCAGAGTTGCATACGGTGAAGCATAAGATACATGCACGGAACGAGTACGAGCGTAAGGAATGTTGAGAAGGTAAGTCCAAACACAATCGACCACGCAAGCGGGCCCCAGAAGGCAACAGAATCAGATCCGATGTGGATGTGCGGATTGCGAAGGTTGATCAATTCAGAAAAGTCGATGTTAAGTCCGACCGCTAGAGGAATCAGTCCGAGCGTCGTTGCGCCAGCCGTAAGAATTACTGGATTAAAGCGGATGGCTCCGCCTTCGATAATGGCCCGTCGAATCAGCCACCCCTGCTTGCGCAGGACGTCGGTGAAGTCGACGAGTACAATACCGTTTCGCACAACAATGCCTCCAAGTGCGATAATTCCTACGCCTGTAATTGCTATAGAGAACGTCATCTGAAAGATGATGAAGCCTAACAACACACCGATGAGACTGAATACAACAGTTGTCATGATGAGAAGCGGCTTCGTAACAGAATTGAACGCGGCAACCATCACCAGAAAGATCAGCATTGCTGCAACTAGGAATGCAAAACCTAGGAATGACGCCGACTCTTGCTGTTGTTCTTGACCGCCTGTGAGTTTTACCTCGTATCCCTCTGGGAGTACCATGCCCTGAATTGCATTTGCAACGTTCGCGGCTACGGCGTTTTCATTGAAGCCGTCATCTTTTAGAACGTTCGAAGACAATGTAACTACGCGTTCCTGGTTCTTGCGATTGATGCCTGCAAACGTAGACGTGTATTCGATGCGTGCAACAGACGACATCGGTACCTGACGGAACGAACCGCTGCTCATCTCTCGGAACGTTATTGGCAAATTCAACAGGGCGTCCGGATTGGAACGCATAGACTCTGTAACACGCAATTGAACCGGGTATTCTTCTTCACCAGCGCGGTATTTCGTGGCCTCAGCCCCATAGAGCGCATTGCGCAGACCCATACCCACTTGAGCTGTTGAAATGCCTTCACTATTTGCTTTCTGACGATCTACAACAACGGTGATCTCGGGCTTGTTGCGAACCAGATCGCTCTTTAGTCGTTCGATGCCGCCAATTTTCAATGAGTCGACTAATAAGGCTTTGACTTTGTCTTGAAGTGATACAAGGGTATCGAGGTTGTCGCCACTGATTTCAACATTGATAGCCTTGCCCGTAGGCGGTCCGCTCGATTCTTTGTCGACAACAATTTCTACACCAGGCATTCCACGAAGTGCCTCGCGGAATTGCTTCAGATAGTCATTTGTACTCTTGCCTTGTCGCAAGTGGTATTCGACAAAGGCAACAGTGACTTTACCCTTGTGTGGCGTGGTTGTGCGGTCGGGATTCTGCGGATCGCCAGCACCAAGGCCAACATTTCCGATTACAGATTTTACAAGGTCGTTGCTGTCGCCGATAACCTTGTGCACGCGTGTTTCAACAATGCGAAGCACAGAGTCTGTTGCAGCTGCATCGGTACCATAAGGCATCTGCACGTAGATGTAAGCGTAGTTCGGGTCGGCCGAAGGAAAGAATACCGTCTCGGGTCCGGCCACGAACATGAGCATAAACGTGACTGCGAAGAGTGCAACGGTCGACGCTAGCAGGGCAACCGGACGCCATCCGGCGAGAGCCCAGCGTAACAGTCCGCGATACTTGCTCATGATGGCAGGTAGGATGTGCGCCTGAAACGGCAAGATCAATCTCGGTGTAATGAAGTAGCGATTCACAAAGTAGAATCCTATTCCAAAAGCCGCTAGCGTTCCTAACCACACGGCTCCAGTTGCTAGGGCTAGCAAAATTGCGATCCCCAAAAACACACCGTATGACATAAGACGAAACGTCGTCATGCGCTTAGGCTTCTTGTCCATGAAGTCTACGGCAAACACCGGATTTATAACATATGCAACTACCAGCGAAGCAGTAAGTGAAATAATGAGAATTGCAGGCAAGTACACCATGAATTCACCTACCAATCCAGGCCAGAATAGTAAGGGGAAGAAAGGGGCTAGTGTTGTTAATGTACCCGCAACAACAGGCGCGAAAACCTCTGCTGCTGCATACTTAGCAGCCGTTGCTACATCCAGTTTTTCTTTGGTGTGCAATCGGTGCGTGTTTTCGATTACCACAATTGCATCATCGACAATAATGCCAAGCGCAAGCAAAAAGGCAAACGTTACGACAACGTTGAACGTAAAGTCAAGGCCCGGCATCACAAGAAATGCAAGGAATGATGACAATGGCGTTGCCATTCCAACGAATATCGCGGTTTGAACTCCCATGAAGAACATCAGAACGATCGTCACGAGCATAAAGCCAATGACAATGGTGTTGATGAGGTCAGAGAGGTTAATACGAGTGGCGGTCGACTGGTCGTTGGTAACAACGACTGTTACGTTTTTGGGAAGTTTAGTCTCACGATATTCGTTGACGATAATCTGAATCATGTCAGACGCATTGATGAGATTCTCGCCCGCCTTTTTCAGTACTGCCAATGTCACAACCTCTTTGCCATCAAGGCGAGCGTAGCTCTGCTGCTCTTTGTTTGTCTCGCGAACGTCTGCGATATCGCGCACATACGCCGTGTTGCCACGACTGCCACGGACGACAACATCCTTGATCTGTTCGACGTCAGTGAACTCTCCGCTAATCTGAAGGTTGCGGCGCACACCATTGGTAAGTACTTCCCCACCAGAGATGTTCACGTTTTCGGCTCCAATGGCGCGCGACACGTCGTCAAAAGACAGACCTGTGGACTGCAATCGATATGGATCTATGTCGACTCGTACTTCTTTTTCCAGTGATCCAATGATGTCGACGCGTCGAATTTCTTTCAGCGACTCAATACGATCTTGAAGATCGTCTGCATAATTCTTCAGCACATCAAGACCAACATTGCCCGCAATGTTGATGTTCATGATTGGAAACTCCGAAAAGTCGATTTCTCTTACGTCAGGCTCTTTTGTGAGCTGCGTAGGCAGTTCGGTACGAGCACGGTCTACAGCGTCAGAGATACGCTGCTTGCCTATGGTCGGATCGATACCCGTCGCAAATTCGACGGTGATAATCGAAGCGTCTTGAACCGATGAACTAGTAACCTTTTTTACGTCCGCAACAGCTTTGATTTGTTTTTCAAGCGGACGCGTAATGAGATTTTCGACATCTGTAGGCGACGTTCCCGCGTTAATCGTTGCTACGAGAATCGTTGGCACAACAATGTCAGGAAACTGCTCCTTCGGCAACTGGATGTATGTAAGTACACCAAGAATGCAGATGATTGCTGTTATTACATAGACGGTGACTTTGTTGTCTACCGCCCACGATGTAATTGGAAATTTCTTGTGGTGTTGCATTATGGCTTCGTTGGTTCAGTGTAGAAAGATCACTGTGCAATCTGGATGAGTTGTCCGTCAGCTACGTCTAGTACGCCGCTTACGACCACCTGCTCGCCAGCGTTTAAGCCACTGACAATCTGAACGTTACCCTCACTCGTCAGGCCGGTCTTCACCGTTCGACGTTTGGCTACGTTCTTCTCGACGACATATACGTAATGTTCTGTACCTGCGTCAAGAACAGCAGGTATGGGCAATACTATTGCAGACCTAATTGTCTGATCGTTGATAAACACGGCAAGTGTTGTATTTGGTCGTACATTCTCCATCGAGCCATTGATTGGGATTTCGACTCTGAATGAACGATTCATAGCATCAACACTCCGAGAGACGACACCAATTTTTGTACGAACGGTGTCGTTGATATCCGTAAAAATCAACGTAACCGGATCACCACTCTGCACCGTCGACACATACGATTCTGCAAGGTCTACAACGACGCGCAGGTTCGAAGTGTTCACAATTGTCATCATAGGCATGCCCGGGGCAACATTCTCGCCCACCTTGGGCATTACGCGATCAGCGTAGCCACTCACAGGCGATACAATGCGAGACATTGAAAGCTGTTCCTTCATCGATTCCATACGGCGTTCCAACGATTCCTTCTGATTCTTTGCCTGGAGGTACTGGACTTCACTCCCTGCTTTAGCTTCGTAAATGCGTTTCTGCTTTTCGAACAACGTCACTGCAAAATCTAGTTGCGTCTGTACTTCCTCCATGGCGCGCTTTGTGATTTCTGCGTCGAGTTCAGCGAGGAGTTGTCCTTTGCGTACCGACTGACCATTCGTCACGTTCAGTCGAATGATAGTACCTGCCATCTTTGATGTTATCTGTACGGAAGAACGAGAGTCGACAGACCCCTTCACGTTAATCACGTGATCGAACGTCTGCAAGCTGGTGGTTACAACTGACACAGGTTGACGTTTGGCTGCCTGCCCTGTCGTGTCCTGCTTCGCTTCAAGTACCTTGATCTTTGCGTCCAGATCTCGCATCTGATTGTCAAGCTCTGTGCGCTTGGCCATGAGATCTTTCACGGACTCTTCCTTGTTGCACGCCACTGCAATGAGCACCAAGGCAGTGAGCAGCGTGATCAAACGGACCGGCTTCATGATGTTTTCCCGTGTAATTGTAGTTGTTATCTGCTTCATTTGTGATCGCCCTTTAAGCCTGCGATGAAGATTTTTGCAATGTCTGTGAGCATTTGTTCGGCGTCGATGGTTGTCCAATTAGGCGGTGCCATACCATTGCGGTGAATGATAAGAGATCCCTTCATCGAGAACATTAAAAGCATTACTGTGTACTGCGGTGGATGATCAAGGTGAAAAAGCCCCGTGTCAGCCCCCTCCTGAACTAAGTCCTTTAGATGCGACATCACACGTTCGTTCTGTTCGCAGAACCGTATTGCATTGTCACCTGCTGCTGCAACCGAGAAACTTGTATGGAGATTCACCTGTGTGATAACGCGATAGAAGAATTCGTTATTACTTGAAAATCTGTAGAAGGTCTTTACAGCCTCGAGCAGTTTCTTATCTGCACTCTGCTTTCTTTTTGAAACCTTTTGAAGCATTTGCAGCAGCGCTTCAAGGTCTTCAGACATCAGCGCTATAATAAGTTCTTCGCGGTTTTTGAAATACAGATATAGGGTACCCTTAGCCAATTCGGCCTCTTGTGCAATGCGGTCCATCGAGGTTTGCTCGAGACCACATTTCACAAACGCAGCGCGAGCCGACGTCAGAATGTCTTGGCGTCGTTGTTCGCGTTCACGTTCCTTACGTTCGTGCGTGCCCATTCCTGTCTTTAATCCTTAACCGGAGTGATGTACTGCGGATTCACGAGTCCAACCACACGTTCGTAATCGGCAACGGCTACAACATAATCGTGCAGAGCCTGCACGCGGTTTACACGTGCGCGCGCAAGCGCTGTCTCAGCGTCACTAATCTCAAGTAGGTTGCCTGTGCCTTCGTTATAGCGGATGCGACTGATTTCTAATCCGCGCTCTGCCTGGCGCACAGTGGCACGCAATGCTTCGATGCGCAGCCGCGCCGATTTAAGCGTGTTCAAGCCAGTTCGCACTTGAAAACGCGTGAAATCAGATAACTGGGCGTATTGCTGCTGAATTGTGAGGTAGTCTACAGACGATTGCTCGACCTTGGCCTGCGTGCGGAAACCGTTAAAGATGTTTATGCTAAAGTTCAGACCAACAGCGGACGACGAAGCACTAACCCAATTGGAAAATGTTTCGCTTTGTCCCTGATTCTGCCACATTCCAAACAGGGCAAGCGTTGGAAAATAGTCCGACCTATTAATGTCGATAAACTCCTTCGTCACACGCACCTGGTAATCCAATGCTTTTAGTTCGTAGTTGTATTGCAAAGCCCGACGTGTTGCCTCGTCCTCTGCAAGGATGGTAATGGCCGCGTCTGAGAATTCGCCAACGGGTACAATCGACTCCGTCGGTTCTAGTCCAAGCTGCAGGACAAGCGCACCAAGGGCGTTTGTGTATGCGAGCTCGGCATCTGTAACGAGCGGACGGATGTTGTCGAGTGCGACCTCTGTACGAATCTGATCGAATTCTGCAACGAGCCCTTCTTTGAATAGCGCTCCAATTGTGCGATACGTCTCTTCTGCGTTGGCTAACGTCGCACGTGCGATGGTATCGAGTTCGCGTGTTAGCAATGCGCCGTAGAATCGTTTTTTTGTGTCCGTAACCGCTTGTGCTTCAGCCGCTGCAAGTTGCGCTTGTGCTGCCTGCAGATAAATCTTCGAAGCGCCAATGCCCGTTAACACTGCTGAATTAAACAGCAACTGTTGAGCCTGGGCTTGTACTATATACTGATTGTTCAATCCGATCGTAACTGGTGTAGGACCAGACGATGGGTTGTCAAAGTTTGGCAGGAAAAAAACCGGTAGTTGTAAATTTCGTGTGTACCCTGCCGTCACGCCAAGTGTAGGCAATGCACTTCCAAGTGCTTCTGCAACGCGAGCGTCAGCCTTCTGAATGGCTAGGCGCGCTACTTGGACACTCTTGTTGTGCTTAAGCGAAAGGCTAATCGCATCGTCGATTGTGATTGTCCGTTGAGCACTCGTTTGCACTGCGAAAATGAGTGCGGCTACTACAGTACTAATTGCTACGATACGATTGAACATGTATCGTTTCCTCTGAAGATGTTCGGATACGTTGTTTTCTGACTGGCGGTCACAAACTTACTTATCGTCACCAATTGTGCAAGCAGCCACACAATTAATTTTTCTTCAGAATCTCCAATGCAGCATGTAGGTCTGGTACTACAACATCTGCGGCAAGGGGCGAAAAGGGGCCCACTAGCAATGTCCGGACACCAGCATTGCGTCCAGCTTCGGCATCGGACGTACTGTCTCCAATAAACCAGGTTGTCGCGGGATTCAGACGCAAGTCATGTAATGCTTCGAGCACCATTCCGGGATTGGGTTTACGTCGAGGGTCATTCGCCGATTGCAATGAAGTACAAACGTATAGGCTAATCTCTACACCATCAATTAAACTTTTGATTACATCGAGCATGTGATTATGTACTGCCGCAAGGTCTACAACCGTCATCAGCCCCCTTCCTACCCCCTGCTGATTCGTGATAACTGCAATGGGCATCCCACGCTCGTGAGCAAATCTTAGAAGCGGAATAATCTCGGGCACAAGTTCGAATTCATCCGCTGTGCGTACATAGCCATCGACTATTCTTGTATTGATGATGCCGTCACGGTCGAGTAGGAGTCCAGTGCGCACATCATCGTCACTTACGCGAATATTGCCATGATCAATGACGTTGCCTTGGGTAATGACGTTGCCTTGATCGACAACGTTGTCGATCTGTGTGTTTACGAGATCCCACGAGTGTGTCTCGAGCATAAGCTTGCGTGCATTTGCAACTAGAGTTGCACGCTCTTCGATATTTGTTAGCAATCGCCTAACGTATAAAGCAGCTTCCTCTTTCGATGTAGCAATAAGGCAATGTACACCGTGAATCGCGTCGATGCCAAGAAGTCCTGAAGTGGTAGTCACAACGGCACACCCCGCCGCCATAGCCTCGAGCACTTTGTTCTGAATCCCCGATCCGCCCGAATGAGGGTGTAGAAAAACTGCTGCTTCGTGCAAGTACGAGACGTGATCAGGAACACGTCCCGTGTAAGTAACGCCTTGACTGCTCACTCTCCTCTTACCGCGCCGCCATCCTCCAACAATCGTCACATGTGCATCAGGCAAGGCCTGGCGCACAATCGGCATGATATCATTGACGATTGCATCGACCATTAATTCATTCGCATGGACATCGAGCTTACCAACGAAAAGAACTCCAGAGCGTCGACCCTGCTCTGCGTTGAAAGAGAACCGTTCTAGGTCGACGCCATTTGTTACGACTTCGTATTTCGACGAAGGTACGAGGTCGTGCATAGCAACAACATCTGCATTGCTAACAAAGGTTACTGTATCGAAATCGTCAACGACACTGGCCTCGTATGAACGGAGCTTCATGATTTCCCATGATCGAATCACGCGCTGCAACCAGGATGTACTGTTTTGTTTAGATCGTGTCTGATACTCAACGCGGCAATCCTCTGCTATGAGAACCTTGCGCATGTCTGAACGATGACGAATGTACTCGGCTGTACGCATGAAGAATGCAATTCCCACCGCTACCGGCGTTGTAGCTACTATAGAATCGACTACGCGTTGAAATTCCGGTCGATGGTAAAACGCAATCTCAATTGGTTTACGAGTCCAGAACGTCCGCAGCGAGCCAATGGAAGCGTGCAACGGACTGAGCGTAACACTATGAACTTCTATGCCTAGTGAACGAATTGCGTTCAGCTGTTCTTCGGATGCATCGCTGCCATGACAAAACGTAACGAGTATCACACGATGTTTTGTTGCGAGATAACGAAGCAGATGATACGATTTGATTCGGTCGCCTCCTATCAACGGCCATGGATATCGAGGCGTTAGAAACAGAACCGTACTCAATACCCCCCCCGGCCAGTGAATACCACCCCTATGGTTCGAAGAAGGAGATAAAAATCGAGGAATAATGACCAGTTGCGAATGTAATAACGGTCGACACTCATCCGGACGCTAAATGACTCTGTAGAACGCACGGTTACTTGCCAGAGGCCTGTGATACCCGGACGCGAACTCATGTAAGCATCGGCATATGCAGCGGGAATGGATTTGCCCAACAGGCTGAACTCGACAGGTAACATCGGACGAGGTCCGACAATGGCCATGTCACCACGCATCACATTCCATAGCTGCGGTAGTTCATCCAATGAGAATTTTCTTAGCCAGCGACCGACCTTCGTAATGCGCGGGTCATTCTTCAGTTTGTGAAAGTGTAAGTACTCATCGCGCAACGATTCGTCTATTGCGAGCATGGCATTAAGTGCCTCGTCTGCATTCGTCACCATGGTTCGAAACTTCAAAACACGAAACGTTTTCCCCTTGTCACCCACACGCTCCTGAGTATAGAATGCCGGGCCTCGCGAAGAAACACGGATTGCCATTGCAATGATGGCCATCAATGGCGCAGTTACAATTAGTAGTGGCATGGCGATAGCGAGATCGAACAGTCGTTTCTTCAATCGTAGCGCGGGTTGTCTCAGCCGCAAGGCCACGTCGGTTGTCATTGTTATATCGGTTTGAGAATTCGATATCCACATTACAGAAGGTGGCACCTGTTCGCCTATAACCGTTGTCTGTGGAACGACCTGGCAAATCATTTCGAGCTTCTTAGCAACTGCTTCTGTGTTCACGTGTGCTAAGGCAACCACGCAACGCGAAATGCGAAAATGCTTTGCGAGAGGAACAACATTGTCGATACCCCCGATGACAGGTACATTCTTATAATATCCATATTCGGCGTTAGGCTCGTTGTATTCGACAATAATAAATGGACGTAATCCGATGTGCCCGTGTTCGCGCAGAGTGTCTACAATTTGATACGCTAGAGATGCTTCACCAAGAATGATTACGGGTTCGCCGTACCATTCAAAGTGGCTAATCATTCGCCTTATTGCCATCCTCGCAATGGAAAGCGCAGGTACACTAGCTACCCAAGCGAGAAACATAATCGAGCGTAAGTACGGAAGCGAACCAGTAGTCAGAAGCGAAAGTGCGATGACTCCAGCAAACACACCCGTAAGCGTGTAGAATGTCGAACGCAATAACGCACTTGCACAAACACCGTATCCGGGGTAAATGCCTCGCCACGCAGAAGCAACAACATTGCTTGCAATGATTGCAACGAATACCGGCACCCATTCACGAATCGGCAATCCGATTTCACCGTAAAAGGCTCTGACAGCTAGTACAGCACATAAAACTAGCGCAAGGGTAACACAGTCGGTGAGCACCATCATGGCAGAGGCACGTCCGCCTTTGGGTACACTCCTAGTCGCACCGAACCTAGGCAACGCTTGCTTTAAAACGCTGCCAAGTTCTTGTAACGTTGGTTGACTCATGTATCTAATTTCGGTGGCTCCATCCCCTAAGATAGTCGGTTTTTTACCAAATAGTAATCTAGTATTATCACTGGTATTCTAAACGTCCGTCGCTTAGCCGTCAACGAGTCTCTTCAATTGTCTTCGGCTAACAGAAACGTAGGTAACATGTCTTTGTCCACATTATCCAGGAACCTGCTCGGCCTACCTACAACATCGGTGTGCTCCCACTCAAACATTACGGCCGGATACGTCAGGATTAGCCGCTCCTTGGCTCGTGTACAGGCGACATAAAGCAGGCGCCTCTCTTCCTCGAGCGACGCTTCGGATTCAGCAGACCGTGCTGAGGGAATTCGTCCCTCATTTGCCCATATAAGCATCACCGTATTCCATTCAAGTCCCTTCGCCGAATGAATGGTGCTGATGGTTACGAATTCGTCTTCACCATCGTCCCGATCGATTTCGTCAAGGGTCTCGGAAGGCGGCTCGAGTGCGATGTCAGAAAGAAATGTCTCTACCGACGAATACCGCGAGCATATTGCAAGAAGACTCTCGATGTCTTTCCAGCGCTTTACATGATCGTCGTACGCGCGCTCCATCGTCGGCTTATACCACGCTGCCAACTCTCGTGCCCGATCGCCAGCGCTTGTTATGGCGCTGGCACGTTTGATTTCTTCAATCACCTGCGCAACAACTTTCGAAGCTCGGCTCTTCGATTGGACAATATCAGTGTGGTAAGGGTCTGCTGACGCAAGGAGCATTTCTAACACGTTTGCTGCAGTCTTTGCACCAACACCATCCTGAAGCAGGAGTGCGCGGTACCAAGAAATCGCATCACGTGGGTTTACGGTGAGGCGCAGAAACGCAAGGACGTCTTTAATGTGCGCTGCTTCTGCAAAACGTAGTCCACCGAACTTCCTGAATGGGATGTTGGCTTTACCAAGTTCAATTTCCAGATCGAATGACAGGAATCCGCTTCGTATGAGAACAGCTATTGCTTTAAGTGGTGTGCCGTTCTCACGCAATTCAAGGATCTGCTCTACAACAAACACGCTTTGTTGTCTTTCGTTCAGGCAACTTATAAGCATTGGTTGTTCACCTTCTTTACGATCGCTGAATAACTCTTTCACATACATGCCTGGAGCATCACGCAGTACAGCATTGCATACATCGAGAACAGGTTGCGTGCTGCGATAATTATGCTCGAGGCGTATGAGCTTGCATCCTGGAAATGATTCCGGGAATGCATGAATGTTTTTGATGTCGGCTCCACGAAATGCGTAGATACTCTGTGCATCGTCGCCTACAACAAGAACGTTGCCCCTTTCGCCCACAAGCCCCTTGACAATAGCGTGTTGCAGTGCGTTGATGTCCTGGTATTCATCCACCATTACATGGGCAAACTGCTTGCGCAGTATGGGTCCGATCTCTTCGTGATTTGTTAACGCAAGTAGGTGTAGCAAGAGGTCGTCGTAATCGACCATACCATTTTGAGTCTTGTACGCACTATAGGCGCGAATAACCTCGGCAATGCGCTCGGCTTCTTCGATATACGATGAGTAGTCTTTTGCAATAACATCGACAAGTGGTTGACCAGTGTTTACCGACTTGCTATACATGGCCTGCAGCGTGCTCTTCTGCGGAAAGCGTTTCTTGAGCTTCGCAACATCGAAGTTTGCGCGCACGAGGTTCATTACGTCTTGTGCGTCACTCTGGTCGAGCACCGTGAAGGGCGATCGCATTGCAATGCTGCCGGAAAATCTGCGCAGCACCTTGTTTGCAAAGGAATGGAACGTACCTCCGCTCACGCGTTCGCAGCGTCCGTCGAGTAACGACGAAGCTCGACGCAACATTTCTTGCGATGCCTTACGCGTGAATGTTAATAGTAGAATCGAAGCAGGGTCTACGCCGTCTTCGACGAGGCGCGCTACACGGTATGTAAGTGTGCGTGTTTTGCCAGTGCCTGCACCCGCAAGTACAAGGGCGGGTCCGTTGTTATGCATCACAGCCTGCATCTGTGCCGGATTCAGCAGACTATCGTAATCGATGCGGTAGGGGTGAGCTCCCCCGCCGGACTGGACACTAGTTTGTCGTAGGACCAGCTTCTTCATTAATAAACTAGTACACTATTAGTTCGCAAGTACACTATTAGTTCGCAAGTACACAATTAGTTCGCAAGTACACAATTAGTTCGCAAGTACAATTCTAGTATGCAAGGAGGTTGTTCAGTGCTTGTGTGATATTCTGGTTACTTGGAATTACCGCTTCCATCATCCCCCTGTTGTACGGGATGGGGATGTCGGGTGTGGCAATGCGAACTACAGGTGCATCCAGATATGCAAAAGCATCCTGTGCAATAACGGATGCTATTTCGGCACCAAAGCCACACGTGATCGTGTCTTCATGCACAATCATCGTACGTCCGGTCTTCCGCACCGAAGTCAATACTGCTTCGCGATCCCAGGGCACAATTGTACGTAGATCGATGATCTCTACATCCATGTTCGCAGCCTCGACAAGGCCACGCACACGATGCACCATTTCGCCCCAACAGACTACCGTCGCACGCGAGCCTGCACGCACTATTTCTGCTACACCAAATGGCAGCATGAAATTATGTCCGGGATACACTCCACGTCCAGGTGCAGTGTCCTGAATCGCCCGATGCTCGAGGAAAAACGTCGGATCGTTCCCGCGCATCGCTGTGCGTAGTAAACCAACTGCATCACGTGCATTCGAAGGCATCGCAACACGCCATCCAACGGTGTGTGCAAAGATCGATTCACCACTTACAGAATGCCACGGATCGCCAGTGCGTTTGCTAAAGCCAACGGGTATGCGCACAACCATTGGTGCGGCAAAGTCGCCGTTCGTTCTCCAGCGCAGTGTACCGCAGTCGTTAATCTGTTCTGTTGCAGGATCGAGATACTTGCGAAACTGAATTTCAGGAACGGGAACAAGTCCGGCCATCGCCATGCCCACAGCACGTCCAATGATGCCTTCTTCACTTAGCGACGTATCGAACACACGTTCTACACCGTACTTCAACTGTAGATCGACCGTTGCACCGTGCACACCACCCTTTGCGCCAACGTCCTCGCCAAACACGAGTAAGCGTGGATTGTTTTCCAGTTCGTAATCAAGTGTGCGCTTTACAGCTTCGATAAGATTGATGCGGGTGCCTTGTTCTTCGGCAACATCCGAGCCTTCGAGTGGAGCAATGTCTTCCGAAGCCATACCTCCATGAAGAGGTTTCTTGCCACTGTCAAATGCATGAGCAAATGCATCTGTCGGTTCGGGCTCGGGCTGCGCCACAGCAGCGTTTGCGGCCGTACGCACTTCCTCTGAGATTCCATCTGAAAAGACAGTCCATGCATCGGCATCGAAATACTTCTTCTTCGCAAAAAACTCCTGCAATCGCTGCAGCGGATCGCGCTGCGCCTCGTCGTCACGCTGTTCTTTCGGTTTGTACGATTGATTATCGGCGCCAGAGTGTCCGCACAGACGAGGAACACGAATTCGCAGCAAGGCCGGACCCTTATGCTCACGCACATGATCGACGGTTTTGCTTATCAACCGTTCTGCTTCTTCTGGCATCGTGCCATCACATTCGACAATGCGCAGACTTGCGAACGCAGCAAGATTCGACGCAATGTTTGCACCAGGAGTCTGGTAGTTGCCTGGTACACTTATGCCATAACCGTTGTCTTCGATGAAAAACAGCATCGGAAGTTTCTGGGTTGTGGCAATCGTAAGCGCGGCCCAGAAACCGTTCGTTGCAACCGACGCGTCGCCCCCTAGAGCGACAGCGATAGCCCCTTTCCATGCTTCGTCTTTAAGGACATTTTTTCTGTAAAGAATCGACTGGGCCCACCCCACGGCTGGAGTGTATTGCGCGCCCACGTCACCTGAGGCCGGCAGCACCGCCACTCCACGCCTGTTTGGCAGATGGTGTACAACGCCAATGTCGCGTCCACCGCTGCGGCTGCCCGAGAGCGCTAGCGGTCCGGCAAACGACTCTTCGAAGGTCATGCCGGCGGCCATCACGAACGGCCGTGATCGGTAATACACCGTGGCAGCATCGTGTCCGTGCCGCATTAGACCACCCAGAATGGCCTGAGCCAACTCGTGTCCACGCGCCGAGAACTGATACGTTACCTTGCCAGAAGGGGCTAACTCGTTTTCTTCTATCGTATCGATGTAGCGTGACGCAACAACGGTACGTGCTACTTCCATCCACTCATTCTTGGTCATTCTGCAAAATTAGCCATCAGTCTCGGTAATGGGTAGATTTGTGGACAACCAGTACAACACTTTACGGAGATTCTATGTCAAAAGTCGTTACTCTACTAATGCTCCTTGTCGCTACGACTTCGTATGCACAGTTTGAAAAGTTTGCCCCAAAAGCATGTCAGAGTGGGGCGCAAACTTCAGCAAATACCGGAGCGCCAGGTTCAATCCTAGTTGCCATTGTCAATGGTGCGTATGAAATTTCGGCAGGCAATAACACCGGCATGAACATGTCGGACGGTAAGGCCATGGCGTGGATTTATGTCTTCTTGGATGTACACGCAGACAGCGTTTTTTTTAAACCATACGGCAAAATCCCTTTTATTGGCTGCCAGGACGCATCGGCACTTCTTCCCAGCACCTCATTTCCTTCCGCCGGACTTGGCCGCACAGTTCTTCCAACAGATTACATCGAGGGTGCCGTCTTAATTTCGGCCCTTAATGCTGATGGCGACTATGCAACATTTCACACAGCACATCCAGATAGCATCCCTGCTGGGACAGTGCTTACAGTATCGCAAGAGCCCGTGCTCGACTTCCCCGCTGGCACACCGTTCTGGTTGATGACGTGGGTATCACAGACACCTGGTGGTGGACTTACGTGTGCCGTGCATGCGATTACGAAGCAGACCATTTGTGTTGCAGGAATTTCCTCTGTAGCGGATGATGCGGCAGCAGCGGGCCTTGTGCTTGCTCCAAATCCTGCCTTCGATCAAGCAACACTTACGTTACCCGCATCATGGATGGGTACTACAGCAGCCATAGAAGCCGTTGATGCAACTGGATCGGTTGTGGCACTTGTCTCGTCTATGTACGTGACATCGCCAGTAGTGAGTATTCCATTGTCATCACTGCTCTCGGGTATGTACACCGTGCGTATTCGCAACGAGCGTCAGGCTTCTGTGATTCCGATGAGCGTAGTTCGATAGTCGACGTCTGATGTCTTGTACGTGCGCGTTATTACGTGCACGTTTTTCTGATGTGTGTTCTGAGGTCTTATGTATTCAAACGTCCTATCTACCGACCCCGAAGTATTCAATTCCCTTCAAGGCGAATTCGAACGTCAGCGCGACAAACTCGAACTCATCGCGAGCGAGAACTTCACTTCTCTTAGCGTCATGGAGGCTCAAGGGAGCATCCTGACGAATAAGTATGCCGAAGGCTATCCAGGCAAGCGATACTACGGCGGGTGTGAATGGGTAGATGTTGCAGAGACCCTTGCCATCAATCGTGTCAAGCAGCTCTTTGGTGCCGAGTACGCGAATGTCCAGCCGCATTCAGGCTCTGGCGCCAACATGGCCACCTACTTCACATACCTGAAGCACGGCGATACGGTACTGGGTATGGACCTGTCGCATGGTGGACACCTAACGCATGGTTCGCCAGTGAACTTTTCGGGCAAGTTCTACAACTTTTTCGGATACGGACTCAACAAAGAGACGGGTCGTATCGATTATAACATTGTTGAGGAACTCGCTACCCTACACAAACCACGCATGATTACGGTAGGTGCGTCTGCGTATTCGCGCGAGATAGACTTCAAAGCCTTTCGTACGATTGCCGACAAGGTTGGTGCGTTTTTGATGGCGGATATCGCGCATCCGGCCGGACTCATTGCAAAGGGACGCTTGCAGAGTCCTGTCCCCTACTGCGACGTCGTTACAAGCACAACTCACAAGACGTTAAGGGGCCCAAGAGGGGGCGTCATCCTTCTTGGCAAGAATGTCGAGAATCCATTCGGTCAGGTTGCCCCAAAGTCCGGGCGTACCAAGCTCATGGGCGAACTCATCGACTCGTGGGTAATGCCAGGCATTCAGGGCGGTCCGTTAATGCACGTCATCGCAGCAAAGGCTGTTGCATTCGGTGAATGCCTTACAGACGACTTCGATACGTACACAAAGCAAGTAATACGTAACGCACAGGCACTGAGCGCAGCGTTATTGAATCTCGACTACAATGTTGTATCAGGTGGTACAGACAATCATCTAATGCTCATCGACCTTCGCAACAAAAACACCACCGGCAAGGCTGCAGAGATTGCTCTCGATGCATCGGGCATCACATGTAATAAGAACGCTGTTCCGTATGACACGCAATCACCGCTAGTAACATCGGGCATTCGTCTTGGTTCGGCTGCTATGACGTCGCGTGGCATGAAGGAAGACGACATGCGTCACATCGCTCTCCTCCTCGACCGCGTTATTACAAACCTCGACAAGCCCGAAGTGTACGCAGCAGTCAAAGAAGACGTCAAAACCTTCTGCCGTCAGTTCGACCTCTACCCCTCGCTCAACAATTCTGCACCCGAAGTCGGCAAGCGTGTTGGCGAATCACTTGGCGAAGCTGCACATGCAGTCGAGGACGTTATTGAAAGCGTCGTCGACGAAGTAAAGGCAGTGTTTAAGGGGTAGTGGTAAGGGACAGAAGGGGCAGAAGGGGCAGAACGGACAGAACGGACAGAAGGGACAGAAGGGGCTGTTAGCTCAGTTCTTGCACGTTTGCAAGTCGGCGTCCGGCAAGGAAACCAATCATAGCAGCATTGTCTACGCTGTAGTCTGTACGTGGTGCAACGAACATTCTGTTCGCTTCAGCACATCGCTTTAACATGGTGCTGCGAAGCTCTGAGTTTGCCGAAACTCCACCCGCAATGCAAACTGCAGGAGCGTCGACGGCATCTGCTGCTTTAAGTGTCTTCGATACGAGTACGTCGACGATTGCACGCTGTACCGAAGCAGCGATATCTGCATTGTTTATAATGCCGCCTTCGTCCTTCACGCGCTGAATGTAGTAACGTACGGACGTCTTAAGTCCCGAGAACGAAAAATCATATCCTTCTTCGTGCATCAGACCACGCGGAAAATTATACGTAGCAGCATTGCCCTCTTTGGCAAGCCGATCGATGTGCGGACCTCCCGGGTACCCCAGACCGAGCATCTTCGCAACCTTATCAAACGCTTCTCCGGCTGCATCATCCTTCGTGCGACCTAACACGCTGTATGTTGTGAACGACTCAACATAAAACAACGAGGTATGTCCACCACTTACCACCAGGCACACACTCGGAAATGGCAACCCTGGATGTTCGAGATAACCCGAATACATGTGTGCTTCGATATGGTTGATGGCGATGAGAGGCTTTTGAAGTTTGAATGCGAGCCCCCTCGCGAAGTGTGTACCCACAATGAGCGACCCTGGCAGACCGGGTCCAGTTGTTACCGCAATTGCATCTATGTCGCCTATGCCTACGTCCGCATGCGCGAGTGCTGCATGTGTAACAGGTGCCATGGCTTTCATGTGTTCGCGCGACGCTAGTTCAGGTACAACGCCACCGTATAGGTTGTGAATGTCCTGCGAGGTAATAACATTACTTAGTACCTCAGATCCACGAACAACAGCCACTGCTGTATCGTCGCACGAGGTTTCGATTGCAAGGATGAGCGGTGCTATACTTCCAGTTTGCTTCGGCGTTGAAATTTCACTTTGCTTCGGTTGATCTTTGTGAATGGCCTCAGTCATCCAGGCCCTTGAGCATTCTATAGAGCATGCCGAGCGCCGCACCAACGCTTCGCTGACGGTTGACGTTTCTATCGTTGCCGAATAGAAAGCGCTTTACCTTTATGCCCTCGGGTCCGGCGACAGCAATCCACACAAGCCCCACCGTTTTCTCTTCTGTACCACCATCAGGACCCGCGATACCAGTAATGCTTATGCCATACGTTGTATTGAGTTTTCGGCTGACACCACGTGCCATTTGCTCTGCCACTTCGCGGCTTACTGCACCGACCGAATCGAGGTCTTCTTGAAGTACACCAAGTTCGTGGACTTTCACATCATTTGAATAGCTAATTACGCCACCGATGAAATACGTCGCACTGCCTGGTACTTCTGTAATTGCAGCACCAAGAAGTCCGCCTGTACACGATTCTGCAACGCTCACAGTAGCACCAGCAGACTTCAACAGATTGCCAACGGCCGATGCAATCGTGTCGTCGCTTTCACCAAACACATAACGTCCCGTGCGTTCATCGATCACTGCCTTAACGTCTTCGAGCGCCTGCATCCGTCTCAAGGCATCCGCATAACACACGCCAATGCGAAGTCGAACACCGTGGTAGTTCGGCAGAAATGCCAATGTGCAAGCATGGGGCAGTTGCTTAACATCGCCAATCAGTTCTGAGAGGCGCGACTCAGCAATACCCGTTGTCTGCAAGGTTCGGTAGCCCCATGTCGGAGCCCCTTCCTGAGCAATGCGATCTGAGATAAGAGGAAGAAGTCCGTTCGCAACAATGTACTGCATCTCCGCCGGTACACCCGGCAGGGCAACGAGCGTTAGCGCATCGTGGGTATACATGATTCCGTGAGCTGTGCCAACGTTGTTGTGCAGGAGGGTGGGTTCAGCGTTATCGAAATAGTTCTGAAGGACTTGTGTTGTGATATCGTCGTGTGTCGGACCCAATCCGCCCGTTAGCACGAGCAGGTTAACGCGAGTACGCAACGCATCTATTGCTCGTACGATGTCGACGTCGGTATCGGCAACAACTTCATGCGACACTACCCGGCCACCATGTATTGTAACCTTTTCTGCTATCCATGCAGCATTACGGTTTACAACCTGTCCGATGAGGAGTTCGTCGCCTATGGTGATTATGCCAACGTTCATTCTGCAATCTACGGCTCTTGTAACAAGCCTGTCAGAATATGAAGTGGCTCACGACCTATAACGAGCCATTGATACTACGAAGTGGCTCACGACCTTATATAACGAAAAGACCCCGCCGAAGCGAGGTCTTGAAAGGTCGATGTATACGAAAGCAAAGGGCCGCTGTGGTTTGCGCGCTGTTCGCTCGCTAAGTGCTGCGCTGATCGCGCGCTGCACCTGTCGCGCGCTATGCCAGCTTTTGACGAATCTTCTTTTCGCTCATACCACGGAGGTAGTAGAGCTTTGCGCGACGTACCGAACCACTCTTGAGCACCGTCATCGACTGAATGGTTGGCGAATGCACAGGAAAAATCCGTTCTACGCCAACACCATTGCTGATTTTGCGAACGCGGAATGTTTCGTTGATGCCTGCACCACGACGAGCAATAACCACACCCTGAAAATTCTGGATGCGTTCTTTTTCACCTTCAACCACACGCACGGCAATTTTCACCGTGTCGCCTGGGCGGAATGACGGCATTTCTGGCGACAGGTCGCCTGCTTTGGCCTTGCGTAATTCGAAGGCTTCGGCTTTGGCCATCGATTCTATCTGTCTCACCTTGGGGTGCATGACATACTCCTGGACGATTGTTCTAGACTTTAGAGCAACAAAGATACGCAGGAAGCCTAAATCAGGCAACAGGTTAGGGGGCGCTTCGCGAGGGTCTGGATTTCGTATGTTCCGCCCCCAATCGTGTTCAGGAAAACTCACGTCCTCCGCAGGAGATGTCATGAAGTCCTATGATGCCCATCACGTACGAAATGTAGCCCTGATGGGCCATTCGGGGTCCGGAAAGACCACACTCGCCGAGTGTATGCTCTTCGAATCCGGCGAAATAACGCGCCGCGGCTCCGTCGAAGACCACTCTACAGCCTCAGACTACCATGATATCGAACACGAGCGAAGTTCTTCGGTGTTCGGAACGACGTTGTTCGCCGAATGGCGCGACTACAAGATCAACATCATCGACACACCGGGTTTTGTAGACTACGTCGGCGAAGTGCTCGGTGCGCTGCGCGTTGCGGATACGGCCATTATGGTGCTGAATTCACATCATGGCGTAGAGGTTGGTACAGAATCGCTTTGGAAGCAGGCAAAAACATTTAATACACCAATGATTTTTGTGGTGAACAAGGTCGATCACGAGCAGAGCAACTTCTGGAAGACGACGGAACAGGCGAAGGACCGTTTTGGACGTGAGATTACTGTTGTTCAGTACCCTCTCGGTGAGGGTACAGGCTTCCATACGATTATCGATGTGCTGACGATGAAGGCTTACGTGTTCTCGCCAACCGGAGGCAAACCGGCAAAAGAAGACATTCCTGAGAGTGAGAAAGAACGGGCATCGCAACTACACAACGACCTCATCGAGATTATTGCTGAGAACGACGAGACGCTCATGGACCATTATCTATCGAAGGGCGAACTCGACGAAGATGAGATGCGTAAGGGGCTAACAGCATCGATGATCAAGCGTCAGATATTTCCTCTCTTCTGCACATCGGCGAAGCACAACATGGGTGCTGGACGCTTGATGTCTTTCATCGATGTTGTGATTCCAGCTCCCGTAGAAATGCCTGCTGTCGAAACTGCAAACGGCACGATGCTCACCGCCGACCCGAAGGGTAAGACTTGTATCTTTGTTTACAAATCGGCAAACGAAGCAAACCTTGGCGATATGTCGTTCTTTAGGGTGTATTCGGGTACGGTGAAGCAGGGCATGGACCTCGTGAACGAACAGACAGGCGTTACCGAAAGGCTGGGTCAGCTCTTCGTTGTGAATGGTAAAAAACGTCAAGACGTACCTCAACTCGAAGCCGGTGATATCGGCGCAGTTGTGAAACTCAAGAACACCCACGTAAACAATACGCTGCACGATAAAGGGTTCGACCTTACACTCACACCAATTCAATTTCCCGCGCCAAAGGTCCGTGTTGCCGTTGTTAGCAACCGCAAGGGCGAAGAAGATAAACTCGGACTTGCTTTGAATCAGATGCATGAAGAAGATCCAACACTGCAGGTAGAGCATTCGCAGGACCTAAAACAAACAATCCTGCATGGTCAGGGAGAAATGCATTTACAGACTGCAAAACAGCGCATTGTAAACAGGTTTAAGTTAGACGTCGGCTACATCCCAGCTCGTATCCCCTACCGCGAGACAATCCAGCGAAAAGTCGATGGGGTGTACCGTCATAAAAAACAATCTGGCGGTGCTGGACAGTTTGCGGAAGTACACATGCGTGTCGAGCCATATCATGAAGGCATGAAAGCTCCCGAAGGACTTACCGTTCGTGGCACAGAAGTGCACGATCTACCGTGGGGTGGCAAGCTCGTTTTCGTTAACTGCATTGTGGGTGGTGTTATCGACCTTCGATTCCTACCCGCCATTCAGAAAGGCGTCATGGAAAAGATGACAGAAGGTCCGGTCACCGGCTCCTATGTCCGCGACGTCCGTGTAAGCGTCTACGACGGCAAAATGCACGCTGTCGATTCAAACGAAGCTGCGTTCAAAACGGCGGGACGTATGGCGTTCAAAGACGCCTTCATCAAGGCCGATCCGTTGTTGCTCGAACCCATGTATGACATCGAAGTTCTAATCCCCGAAGAAATCGTCGGCGACGTCATGAGCGACCTACCAGTTCGCCGCGCCGTCATCGTAGGCGTAGACGCCGACGGACACTACCAAGTCATTAAAGCACGCATGCCCTTAGCAGAGCTCGATTCATACGCAACCGTACTTCGTAGCCTTACACAAGGTCGTGCCTCGTACACTTCAACCTTCGCAGAATTTCAACCCGTCCCCACAACAGTCCAGAACAAACTGCATAAGGAATACCTGACGCATGCACATGACGACGAGTAGCGGCTAGTCGAGGGGTGGGGCTATAGACTATCAGTAGGGTGGACTACTGCTTCTTTAGCTTGTACAGAGGCTTGAGGGAGCCGTTCGACTTGAATGTTGATATGCTGAGCTGATCACCAGATACTTCGTATGCGTAACGCGTGGGCTTCGGTTTGTCGGATACAACTTCCATTATCTGATAGGGTTTGTCTGGCATGACGATGATGCGATAGTTGAACTCGAGCTTTGGCGTCTTGGCGTGCTGAAGCGATGAGAACGCATAGATCTTTCCCTTTGCGTCTTGGTATGTACCCGAAAGTGTGGCTGAGTTAAGAACGCGCTGATAAATGAAGTCTGCGTTCTGATTCTTAGACGGTATATACGCGAAGACATCGGGGAGTGCATTGGAGTCGACCGTGGAATGCAGAGCAAGGTACTCGCCCTTTGCTTTGTCGATGCCTAACAGCCAGGTCTGACCTAGTGCCGTAATCCTACGTTGGTCACCTACTCCACCGACAGTTTTTGTACTGACCTCGGTTTGCACACCATCATCGAATGTGCGAGATGCAAACAATGTTATCGTGCTATCGCGCTGGCGTACGGCACGGATAACGAGGAGCTCGTCGGCTCGAAGAATACTCATGGCTTTGAGCACAGACTTCTTTGCTTTTAGCTCCTCGATGAATCGCATGTTAATCCATGTACCCTCGGGCTGAGCGGACATGATAGTTACCGATACGAGCAGAAGCGCGACAATCTTTAGCATGCAGTTATCGCTGGGGCATTGCGGCTTGCTGGTAGTCGGAAGGGACAACAAACAATGCGGTGTCGGGTGTCTTTGAGGTTGCGACAGAGGCTTCTAGACGGACAGTTTCTGCACCATTCTCCCACTTTACTACGCGCAAGGGAACGCCCTTTGTGTTTGCCCATGTTTTCATCGAGCCTGCAAACGAATCTGGAATAGAGAACATACCAAGATCGTTGGCTACCCATGCTTCGACCTTGTTGCCATTAGGATACACAACAGTTTCAAGATGTGTATCGTGACCAAGGATCTGTACGATTTCTTTGGAGATGGTGTGCACAGGTACTCCCGTTTCGTCACCCGCGAAGCCCATACCATTCATCGACTTCGTCTCGGCAACGGACATTGCCATCTTACGCTCTGGTATCAGCACAATGAGTGTCTTGGTTTCAGGGTTCCGAATAACAGACAATGTGCGCTCAGTCATAATCACGTCCAGGCGGATAAGGCTACCATCACCTAGCAGCGACAAGACATTCAATCCTCGTGCACCAGGTCCTAAAACATTGTACGTTATGGTGCCTTTAAATAGGTCGCCTGCCTGCACAACACTCACGCTTAGCAGCGCGATGATGGCTAAAAGAAATGTTTTCATGTGTAGTTCCAATATTGATTCAAAATCTTAGATCTTACGACTTACGGTCTTCGCCTGAAGGAACAGCAGTAGATAATCACGTCCGCCGGCTTTCGAATCTGTGCCACTCATGTTGAAGCCACCGAACGGATGAGCACCAACGAGAGCGCCTGTACACTTGCGGTTCAGATACAGATTGCCACAATGAAACTCGGCTTGCGCTCGCTTGAGTTTCTTTTCGCTCTTCGTATAGACGGCGCCAGTGAGTCCGTAGATCGTGTTGTTTGCAATTTCTAGAGCATGATCGAAGTTCTTGGCTTTGCAGACCGCAAGAACTGGACCGAATATTTCTTCCTGCATGAGGCGCGCATTGGGTTTGACGTTCACGAATACTGTCGGCTCGATGAAGTAGCCGTCGTGCCCCTTGGCCTTGCCGCCCCCTGAGATGAGTTTGCCTTCTTTTTTACCAACGTTGATGTAGTTGAGGATGGTTTTTTCAGCGCGGGCACTGACTACAGGACCCACCAGTGCATTTGTTGCCGGGTCGCCGATTTTGTCTTGAAGCGCATCGACCGAGATTTTAAGTTTTGTTACGAACTCGTCGTAGATATGTGCATCGACAATTGCACGCGAGCATGCAGAACATTTTTGTCCCTGAAAGCTGAACGCTGCTGCGACAACACCAGCCACTGCTTCGTCGACATTGGCATCTTTATCCACCACGATCGCATCTTTGCCGCCCATTTCGGCAACCACACGCTTAATCCATATCTGATCTTTTTGCGGTGTAGCTGCAAGCTGGTTGATATGCAGTCCGACTTCCATAGAGCCCGTAAACGATACAAAACGAGTCTTAGGATGTCCGACCAGGTAGTCACCCGCTTCCGCACCGCTGGCCACGAGGAAGTTCAGTACACCATCGGGCAAGCCAGCTTCTGTCATAATGCTCATGTAGAGCCAACCCATCATAGGCGAATCGCTCGAAGGTTTTACGATAACTGTGTTGCCAGTTACGATAGCTGCAGAACACATGCCTGCGAGAATTGCGAATGGAAAATTCCACGGTGGGATTACGACGCCTACGCCTAGTGGCACATAATACATCTGGTTGTCTTCGCCCTTTGCAGGAACGATGGGTTGTGGGGCCCCGTAGCGCAGCGCTTCACGTCCGTAAAACTCAAGAAAATCAATAGCCTCTGCTGTGTCGGCATCTGCTTCAGCAAAATTTTTACCTACCTCTGAGATCATCCACGCATTAATCTCGAGTCGACGTTTGCGCATAATGCCAGCAGCTTTGAACAGAACACCAGCTCGCTTCGTGTATGGCACATCCTTCCAAACTTCGAATGCCTTCAACGCCGCCTTCAGGGCCTTGCCTGCATCGTCCTTACCCGACTTTTGAAAAATCCCCACCACCTCTGACGGTTGCGCAGGATTTACGCTAATGGTTTTGTCGGTCGAACGGACCTTCTTGCCATTAATGATATTCGGGTATTCTTTCCCGAATTGCTCACGCACAGCTTCGAGCGCTGCCTGCTGCCTTGAAGCAACATCGGGCTTCGAAAAATCGAGAAACGATTCGTTCACAAATGGTTTTGGGGAGGACTTCATTGGTAAGGGGCGCGAAGCGCAAGTAATTGGATTGGGGTTAGGATTAGGGCATGGGTGAGCGCCAGTTTTTGCGTTAACGAGCTGGCCACACAAAATTACGAAGTGAAGGGGCGACGCGGTTATGTTTGCAGCATGATAGAGTCCCTGATCGAATTCTTGAACGGACTCCCTGTATGGGGGGTATTACTGTTCGCACTGATTGTTTGCTACATCGAGAATCTCGTACCACCGTCACCAAGTGATGTGCTGCTCTTGTTTTGTGGAACGATGGTCGGAATCGGAACTGTGGGCTTTGTACCCCTCCTTATCGCGTCCACTCTTGGTAGTGTGGGTGGTTTTGCGACAACGTATTGGATAGGACGAAAATATGGTCGTCGTCTTGTTGATTCCGGGCGAATACCTTTTATAAAGCCAGAATCGATTGCAAAGGTCGAACGATGGTTCGAGAAGTATCAGGGTCTCATTATTGTTGTCAATCGGTTTCTTGCGGGCACACGTGGTGTAGTGTCGTTCGTTGCTGGCCTCTCACGCCTCCCCTTTCTACGCACCACCTTGTATTGCACGCTTAGTGCTACGGCGTGGAACGCATTAATGATTTGGCTCGGCATGCTCTTTGGCAAAAATTGGCGTGTTGTAGAATCCTATATCGGCACATACGGTTGGGTGATTACCGGCATCATCGCGGTGCTTATTGCATGGTGGTTGATTAGACGCTGGCGTGCATCAAAGGCAAAAAACAAGACCCCAGAGAACCCTACTTAAAACGAAAAAGCCCCATTCACAAATGTGAATGGGGCTTTGAGTTATTCCGGTATGAGTTGTCGCTATGCGAGTATTGGTATTTGAGCGTTGCAATGAGCGAGCCGGCCTCAGCCCTCGGTACCCCAGTCAACGAGAAGCGAGAACCGTAATGTGTTTGCTAGCGGGTGGTTCTCTTCGATCGTAAGGATGTACGAGAAGTCTAGCTTGAACAATTCGTATTTAACACCCGCGCCGAGTGTGAAGTACTGACGATTACCTGCTGCCTGGGGCTCTGTGAAATAGCCACCACGAAGGGCTACGATCTGGTCGTAGACGTATTCCAGGCCGACACCGGTTTCCAAGCCCCCTCTGCCCCATGACGTGACAAATGAAACTGGAATAGGATCTGAGCCAAGTGCGTCACGGCGGACGAGCAGCTTCGCGAAGTCGGCGGAGATAAGCAGGTCGTTGAATTCGTCTTCGACGAGCTTGAATGCAACACCAATGCGTAAGGTTGTTGGTAGCGGATCGGATTCGTTAAGATAGGTTACTTTCGGACCTACGTTTTGGAGGTTAATACCCAGGCCGAGCACGTTGTCGAAGTTTTGACCAAACAGTGTGAGCTTATCCGGTTTCCAGAGAAAGCCAAGATCGAAAGCACCTGAGATTCCGACTCCGGCACCAGCCTGACCAGGGCCAGCTGGTGCAAGATTCGACTGAATGTACTTGATCTGAATGCCTGCACACAAATCTTCTGCCACGTGTGTGCCGTATGATACGCCAAGTGCAAATTCGTTTGAGCGAAATTTACCCAGAGCAGTACCATCGGGTGCTGTACGAGTGAATTCACCCAGGTTCATAAAGATCATTGTACCAGCTATTGTACCATCGATAGCTTCGATGTACTGACCGTAGGTACCATAAGAGTAGAATAGGTCTGCATTGAACTGTGGAAGCCACTTAGAAAAGCTGAGCGCAATCTGACGTGAGTTTTGAAAACCCAAGCCTGCAGGATTCCAGAACACTGCGTTCACATCGTCAGCAATAGCTGTCCCCACGTCACCCATACCACTGGCCCGGGCATCCGGACTGATCAGAAGGAAGGGCACCGCTGCACCGCCGGCTTGGCCGAACGACGTGGTGGACGCCATGAGGCCCATGATGGCTACTGCTAAAGCGCCCTTTTTGATCATCGTCATACATTCTCCTTACGTGAGGTCTAGGTCAAGAATTCAAAATTAACGAATGAGACTCAACTTGCCGCTGACATCGTGCACAAGATCATCGTCAGTAGTTATTCGTACTACGCAGAGATAGACGCCAGTTCCGAGTATCGCGCCCTCGTTGTCAAACGCATTCCATGTGAGTTCTGCTGTCTGTCGATCTTCGATTCGCATCGGTTCGGTAAAGACAAGACGGCCTTGCATATCGAAAATCTTGAGTTCGGCATTGAATGGCTGACTCATGTTATGCGTGAATCGAATTGTCGTAGCTGATACGAATGGATTGGGATAGTTGGTAATACCTTCTGTGACGACGCCAGCCGACGAATCCGCAATGCGAAATGTTGTTGTGGCTTCGGTGAAATTATTCAGAACGTCCCACGCACGAACACGCACAGTGTGATGTCCGGAAGGCAATCCAAAAATCTGTTTCTCTGCCGTGCCCGCCCTACTATTCTCGAGGGATGTACTGAACGTAGTTGTGAGGTTCTCAATAATTAAGCCTTCATCGAACGACGCTTCGAGTTCGTGTCCGATGCCAATGCCTGTTGTGTTAATACCTGTGGAATCCTTGAGGTCTACAATGAGAATCGGATTCGAACGAACGAGGCCACCTGAAATGAATTTTCTTGAATCCATAAACACGGCCATGTCTGGACCTATGTCGTCATTAAACTGCGCCTCCTCGACACCGTCGACAACAATTCTTTCGGTAGCGCCCATGGCAAAGCGCGTACTATCGCCAACAGCATATCCAAAGAGTGCTGCGTTCGACGATGAAAAGCCAATGTCCTTCGGTACAACGAACGTAGCAGTAAAGCGACCGTTTTCAACTTTATAAGAGCCCCGACTGAGTGCAGCTCCACGGCGTCTGAAGTTGTTCACAGTTTTTTCTGCGTCAGTGTCAATCACCGACACATCGACCGTTGCATCATACAGAGATACGGTGGCTACACCGTTGAATGTATCATCAACATCCATCGTACCAAGCTTTGTGCATCTACCAGTTACGGTAACTGTTGACAATGCTTTGAGGTTGATCGTTGATGTATCGGTTATTGCGATGTCGTTCAACGTTTCAAAGACAACGTGTCTGTCTGGTACATGAAGTCGAATGGTTGGGTCACCCAGCAAAAAGAACTTCTCGTCATTGTTCCCAGTGAACTTCTGCTTCATAGCGAACATTGCATCACCAAGTCGAGGGAAGCGACCATCGGCTTCGCGTGTGAACAGGTCTAGAAAAAATTGCTTTGTTATCTGGGCATTGGATGCTGCAAACACGACGCGAGTGGCAGAGAAAACTCCAATGGCACCATTTTCTGGAAGTAACAAAAGATCCTCGGCACCCGACTGAGTCTCAGTCATGTCAAACCGTGCAAAGTCGCATGTGGCAGCAGTAAGAAAGAACGGTTTAGTACTGTTCGTCATCGACGAAGGTGTGGTCTCACGTGCGAAGACGATCTCATGTGCCCAAACACGTGGATTGCCGTGTCCGATCCAATTCAGAATGAGCGTACCCGACGTATTCACTGTCGAGAGTAGTTCATCAGTTACAGAAGGTTTCCGTCTGCCGCGCGCCACGTTTTCGGTTGGGTACTCCACCATGTAGAGTTTTTTGGACTGAAATTCACGCGGCACGTAATTCTCGGCGAGTTCTTCGCTCTGATTCAGGTGGAGATCGCGGTCAGACTTGCTGTCACTTGTTGGACCATCATCTGCGACAAGCGTAACCCGTGTGCGCCAGTCGTCTGTTGATGTTTCGCTTTCATAGCGACGAATTTTTTCTATCATTACATAGCCGACTTCATCAGATGTAATCGGCATACGTCCTATAGCTAAATCGATGCGCAGGTCGTTACCAACGGCACGCACGAAGTAGTCATCGGTGGTATACGTGTACAGGCCATACGCTGCGTTATACGGATCTAACGATTCGTAAGGAGGAATGAAGCTAGTCTGACTTGTTGAAATGTTCTTGTAGTCGAAATGTCCGTCGCCCCATAACAAAACATAACGCGGCTTCTGTGACCACGTGCTGAGGGCATTGGAGAAGAAGTCGCGCATTGCTGTTGGGTCGAGTGCACCGTAGCTGAATTCGTTCGCTATTTCTTCGGTTGTTACGACCGACACCGTTAGGTCACCCTTTGAATTTCTATACGCAGCGTATGCTTTCGCCGACTGCAGCATCGAGGGATGTGTTACGACAATGACATCGGTATTCGCAGGTGTTGCACGCAGATTCGCAAAAGGAATTTTTTCTAGCGACGCTGTGCGAATGTTGCTCGAGAGGAAGTATTGGCGCGGAGAAGCACTATCGAGAATCTCGCGTGCTGCAAACATGCCACCAGTGTTCGCTGCGTTTTCGAGGAGCTGCGGACGTGCCTTGTTTGTAATGTCAAAACCGTATATCTCGCCGCTAAAGCCATAGACATCGTATTGAAGTGCTCCCCGTACATCTGCATCCGTCCAGAATTCAAACTCTCCGTCAGATGCAGAAAGCGCACGAGGATAATGAATCTCGAACCAGTCTAGAAGTCCGTTTGCGTTCAAATCGACGCTCTCGTACTGCAGTCGCAATGCACTTCGTCCGTCAGACGGCAGACGCGTTGCGTCGATTACAGCCGACATCGTGTCATCATACGCATCCATGTACTCGGGTACAGAGGCTATGTTTTTCTGTGCAAAGACCGACCCGTTTTCCGAGATCGTATATACACCCGTCTGACCACTTCGATGGGCAAGAGCGAATCGATAAAGAACCGTTCCGCTTTGCACAAAACCGGGCAGCACCGTTGTAACGGACATCGACCCCTTGTTCTCGATACTGCGTCCGTACCAACGTCGGCCGGACCCAGAGCTGTACGGACTGGCCACTTCTTCTTCTAAAAAAACCCGTCCGGTAACGCGCGACGGCTTCTGCGGCGGCTCTGCAACGGGCGCCGCACGCATTTGTGCACGTCGCCCATCAGCCCCGCCCCACGTAAGCAGATAGCCTGCTTTCGTAGCGTAGTGATTGATGAAATGCGATACGCGTTTCCCGTTCCAACGAAATCCACCGGGCGCCGATGCGTAGAACATCACGTCCTGAATCGATCCATCTCCGTTTGTATGAACGATGATGTCCTGTTCTGCTAATGTATTCGCAAGTGCCGAGTCTACATGTTCAGGTAGTTCTGTACCACCACGCCCGAACACACGCATCGAACGTGCTGCGGCTGCATCTGTCGGAATTGAATGTTTGCGAAGTTCGTCTGCTGAAATCCTGTATATCCCCTGCTTCTCAACGCTGATGCGATATACATGTGTGAATGACTCAGCACCTGACTGAACCGCTTCGTAATCTTTATTATTAAGACGTTCCGCTGTGCGCTTCAACGGACTCAGCGCTAGTGCTACTTCAGCTTGTCGCACGTACTTCGTTACACCATTACGCGTCTCGGCCACTACGATATTTACTTCGGCCACATGTCGGTCGCGAGCAATACCGGCATAATGAACGCTCAAGGGTTCGGTAAGGGGCTCCGGCATGATGCCGGAGAAGGACAAAGCCTCCGCAATAGGTGCGAGGTGATACTGTCGTTCGTTCGTCGTGACATGTGATCTCGTTACCTCGAAGCCTGTCGCTGAAGGAACGTCAATGTCAAAACGTAACACCCACTGCACAATGCTTCCGTCGATGTTCTGATGTTGTCTGCCACCAACAAACTCTGGTGTTATGACGGTTCGACCATTAACGACGTTCGTGTCCCACTTGATGACAGGGGTGTACGTAAACGCGTACGACGTAGGCGTTGACGTTTGAACGCGCACGCCCTGCGGCACACCAGCATGAGCCACACTAGTAGCAAGCATTAGGCATACGACGCAAGCGAAAATCGTCTGAACTCGTGTCATAATGGACATCTAGATAATGAGCCTAAAAAACACCCCATCTACAGAAGGTGTTAGAGACGCAGAAATTGAAAGGTATTGTAAGCCCCTTATCCCTTGTTTTACCATAGGCTTAGAAGGTGTAGGAGGCAGTCGTGTATGACAGAATGACAACCCTCATTCCGATCCCGTAGAAAATACTTGTTTGTATCCCGTTAGGTAGCCTTCAGCAGCACGCGTCTTGCCAATCGAATCATAGATACTAAGATCGTCCGGTGCCCATGTGGCAAGTCCGTCTACGTATCTATTAAACATGCAAAACGACGCGCCAATCAACAATGCATCATGTATTTCAGCATCGGTTGCGCCTTCGTTTCGGGCACGGGCAATGTCTTCATCTGTAACGTTCAAGCCCCCTTCCCGCACCTTATCACCAATGTTCATCAGCGCTTTGAGTTTTTCTGTGATGGGGGCTGTTGAGGGGTCTTGCAGAACCGCATGCACTACGCTGTAATCGCCACCCATCTGGTGTGCTGCAATTGCGGTGTGTATCGTAGCGCAATACTTGCATTTGTTACCATTCGACACATACGCAGCAAGCATTTCGCGTTCGCCCGGTGTTAGCGTCCCTTCGTCATGCAGCAAGGCATTTGCCAACTCATTCATCGGACGTGTCTGCTCGGGGTGCGACATCATTAAACCGCGAATGCCCGGTGCACCTTCAGGTACGTTAATGTGAGCCATTACTTTGTTAGTCCTTTGCGCTCGTATCCGTTTGTTGTTAGGCGCTCTGCAAGCGTCTCGTAATACGAATCGGTTGCTGGATAGTCTGAGGCAAGTCCGTCTACATAGCGGTTGTAAAAGCAGAACAACGCTGCTGTTAATACCGTGTCGTGTATGTCGAGGTCCGAAGCACCCGCTTTGCGCGCATGAGCAATTGCTTGCTCGTCGACTTCTCGTGCATCACCCTGAACAAGTGCTGCAATGGTTAACAGCGCATGCATGCGTTCGCTCACCGGAGCTGAGGTATGATCGCTCATAACCTTTTGTACTACATCCATACCGCCAACGTAGCGGGCAGCAGTGTAAGCATGTGCGTTTGTGCAGAACTTGCATGCGTTGCGCGACGAGACTAGGGTTGCGATGAGCTCGCGTTCGCCTTCGGTGAGCGAGGACGGACCTCGCAATAGTGCCTGCGTTAGGTCTCGCACGTGTTCGCTCGAATCGAGTCGTTCTTCGAGAAGACCTGTGATGCCCGGGAAAGGCGACGAAACGTTAATGTGCGGCATGTCAGTTTTGCCTTGCAATGTCGCGTGCGTGTGGCATATCAGTCTCGGACATATCCACGCTCAGCCATCAGCGCACCCATAGGCACGTACACATCTGGGTCGGTTGGGGTAAGTGCACGCAATCCATCGACGTACCTGTTAAACATGCAGAACGCAGCAGTGATAAGCACCGCGTCGTGGATGTCACGGTCTTCAGCCCCCTCGGCGCGAGCGGCCGCAACGTCCTCGTCAGTCACGATCCGCCCACCGCGCCGCACCTTCTCTGCAATGGCAAGAAGACGCTGCATTTTTGGTGAGAGGCGTGTATGATTGCCGTTGTACACAACATCGTCGACGATGTCTTTGTCGGCACCGAAGTGATGTCGGGCAGCGGCTGCGTGACTCATCGTGCAGAACGTGCATGCATTGCCGTGCGAAACAAACGCTGCTATGAGCTCGCGCTCCCCTTTTGTAAGGGGGCTCTCTCCGTGCAAGAGCACGTGAGCAAGGCGCGTAAGAGGTCCGCCCGTTTCCGGACGAAACGTAAACAAACTGCGAATGCCCGGAATTGTCGGATCTACTGTGATGTGCGCCATTGGTCGATTATCCCCTTCGACTATCGTACAGTACAAATCGGATAAAAAAATGCCTCGCCATCAGGGGGGAATGAGACGGCAAGGCATGCAGCATAAAGAGGAAGTGACGACTCACGTCGTCGAGCGGGAAACGAGACTCGAACTCGCGACCCCAACCTTGGCAAGGTTGTGCTCTACCAACTGAGCTATTCCCGCATCAAAGAACGTACAAATGTACACGCGGGGGGTGTCCTAGGCAATCTCAATCTTGTTAATACTGGTTAAGACGCTGAAATTTATACGGATAGAGTTTTCCACAGACTTCTCAACGGCTTCAAATAAGGGTTTTACTGCCGTTTCTAAGGCTATGGATGTTACTGCCCGGTCTGAAATGCCACATGGAACGATTAGACCGAAATCGCTTAAGTCGTTGAAAACATTAAGTGCAAAGCCATGATAGATAACCCATTTCCTACAGTGAATGCCAATGGCGCAGATCTTACGGGTTTCCTCAACCCAGACCCCTGTAAGCCCCTTAACCGTGGATGATTGTATACCGAAGTGGGAAACGGTGTCGACAATCGAAGCCTCGAGCGTGCGCAAGAACCAGTGCAAATCGGGTTTTAGCGAATTGAGGTTGAAAATCGGGTACCCGACAAGCTGACCTGGGTTGTGCACCGTGACGTCGCCACCACGGTCGATATCGATAACCTCTATGTGTTTTTGATGAAGAAGATCGGCTGCAGCAAGAACATTGTCGTTTGTGCCGTTCTTCCCTATCGTTATAACGGTTGGATGCTGACACAGCACAAGTGTGTTTGGTGCATCGCCACGTTCAACGCGAAACGCCAGCTCACGCTGGCGTTCCCATGCTTCTCTAAAAGGTATCAGACCCCATCGTTCTGTTACGATTATCGATCGTCCTTGATCACTCATCGTTTTGTTCGTTGCGCATCAGACGCATTAGATGTTCACTGCTTCACCAAGCGCAACTGCAGCTGCTTCCATTACAGCTTCGCTGAGTGTTGGGTGTGCGTGAATAGTTTTTGCAATTGATAAAGCAGTCGCACCGTGTCCCATTGCGATACCAAGTTCAGCAGTAAGCTCTGTTACATCCTGACCTATCATGTGTGCACCAAGGAGTTCGCCATACTTCGCATCAAAGACAAGCTTTACAAATCCACCTGGCTTACCAATGCCGTGAGCCTTGCCATTTGCAAGAAATGGGAACTTGCCAATCTTTACCTCGTGGCCTTCTTCTTTTGCTTTCGCTTCTGTTAGACCAATGCTTGCGACCTGCGGCTGACAGTACGTACATCCGGGAATGGTCTTATAGTTCACGCCATCGGTGTCGTGTCCCGCAATGTGTTCTGCAGCAACCAAGCCCTCGGCAGATGCCTTGTGCGCTAGCCACGGAGCACCTGCGATATCACCGATTGCGTACACATTCGGAATGCTCGTCTGACAGAACTTGTTGATTTTGATCATGCCGCGTTCCACAGCAATGCCAGCTTCTTCGACGCCTGTGTTTTCGATATTGCCTTGGACCCCGATTGCATTAAGTGCGAGATCTGCAGTGAGTGTTTCTTTCGTTCCGTCTTTCTTTTCGACAACAATTTCTACGCCTTTACCTTTTTTCTTCGCGCTGAGCACCTTGCATTCCGTCATGATGTTCATGCCATCTTTTTCTAACGTCCTGCGAAGCTCTTTCGAAATATCTACGTCCTCGACCGGAAGAATGCGGTCCTGCATCTCTATCACAGTGACCTTGGTTCCGTAGGCATTATAGAAGTATGCAAACTCGATCCCGATTGCACCGGCGCCCATGATAATCATGGTCTTCGGAATCTTCTGCTGAAGCATTGCTTCGGTTGACGTTAGAATAAACTCGCGGTCGACATCGATGCCAGGAATCTGACGTGGACGTGCTCCCGTTGCAATGATGATGTTCTTAGCAGTGATGGTGTCCGTAACAATCCCCTTTTCGTCCTTCACTTCAATAGTCGTTGAGTTCTTCAGCATGCCCCATCCTTTAACGAGAGACACCTTGTATTTCTTGAAGAGGAACTGCACGCCGTTGCTCATCTTGTCGGCTACACCACGTGAGCGGGCAATGACCTTAGGGAAATCGACCTCGATACCCTTTATGCCAAACCCATAATCATCGGCATGATTAAGAAAGTTCATGTACTCGGCATTTTTAAGCAGGGCTTTCGAAGGAATACACCCCCAGTTCAAACACACGCCACCAAGGCGATCGCGTTCGATACATGCTGTCTTGAGACCTAGTTGGGAAGCGCGAATGGCGGCAACATATCCGCCAGGACCTGAGCCGATTACGACAACGTCGAACGTGTGTTGATTCATGTTTTTTTCGATTTAGTAGGGCTACAAAGATAGGAGTAACATTCAGAAGAATCGACGCTTGTTTCTGTTGCAAATGCGTGCAGGAGTAATTGCAATCCTATTAGGTACCGTAGTCAACTGGTGCCTATCTGGCCTACGCAGACAGGCGGACCAGTCGCCGTAGGTCGTGGTGCAATGTGGGGAGTGACGATGTCGATAGTCATGACCGTCGTGTACGAAATTTCAATGTGCATGTGGTTCAATTACAGCAACACTACAATGGCAGCAGTGAATATCGGATGGGATGCACTCGCTTGGGGCATCACCGGTGCAGTTATGGCAGTTATCTACAGTAAGCTCTACAAAGCTTAACGCGAATCCGAATACTGCGGTATTCCGATGTCACGATGCGACGACTCACGCGGGGGATGAGTCCTAATGCTAAAAAGGCTGTCGAGCGTAAGCTTAACGGCCTTTGTTATTTAGGTGGTCCGGTGCTACCGTTCATACCGACCTACTGCTTAATCATAACCTTGCACCATTCAATAGCGCCAGTGTACGATAACGATAGAATGTAAACTCCATCTGGTAGACTACCAATCGAGATATTGAATTCTTGACGTGCGGAGGTTCGCTTAACACGGTCCGATAGGTCATAAACTTGTTGACCATAGAGATTGAGCATCTCGAGCTTCGGGGTTCCCTTCACCAAATTTGCATTGCTAATGCGAACCGTTAGCTGATCGTTAACTGGTGTTGGATATGCCCATACTGCAGGGAACAAGCCAGATTCATCGTCTGCTTCGACGTTACTAGTTGTTGGAGTGTATGAGTAAACGCCTTTGTCAGTGCCAGCATAAACCACACCTTTTGCATTGACAGCGATATCACTGATAAATCTGTAATACAACGGGATTTCTCCGAGTGTATGCCAAGTCAATCCGGCGTCAGTACTTTCCATAACTCCGTCTTCGATACTCGCGTAATAGATACGAGACGGTGATGTAGCGAGTAATTCTCTGCGTCCCCAGAACGCCGGTCTGGCTCTCGGTTCATCATACACGACCGACCATGTGTGTCCCGCATCTACTGAACGCATAATTGTTGCTCCAGTTTGATTGAAGCCCGCGTTGACAGAATCGACTAATACGGTGCCCACGGCGCAGAGGACGGTGGTCGAGTCAAGATTTTCAATCGACCAAACGTAGGTCTGACCGTCTATTCCGATATCGCTATGTGTCCAAGATGCGCCGTTATCATCCGTACGATAGATTCCTCCGGGTCGCACTTCAGTCACCGCAAGTCCATCAGTTGCCTGAATGCCTCGTAAGCCCACTAGCATAGAGTTAACAGAGAGGCGAAGAATTTGCGAAGCCTCGTAGATTCTTCCATTAGAATCCCGAGGTAGCCCAGAAGATTCCGCGGCACGCCATGAAATTCCTTGATCTGAACTAAAGTAGACTGAATCAGAAACTGCAATCCAGTCGGAATCCGCCATTACCGCTAGTGTCGACGCAATGAAATTGCCACTCGCGATAGGCCTTTTGATTTTCGTATCGCGAACTGTTAGCGAGGTCTGATTACTGTAATGCAGAATGGTGTCGCCCCACAAAATCACCTTGTGCGCACCGTAGTTCACATACCGCGGATCGTTTAATTTGAATTCGTATAGTTGTGGATAGCTGCAAGGAGATAGATAGCGTGCAAACATTCCCCCGTCTTGTAAGATATAGGCAGCAGCGTAATCCGGTGTCGTAAACGTTAATCCATTCGTTACAGTCGAAACGCGATCAATCAGGAGGGGATGTGTACCCAATCGTTGGATCGGCGAAGAATCAAGAAGGTCTGAAGGTGCTTCTGGCATATACCACGATGTTGCACAGTCTACAGACTTATGAATCCCCCCCGTGCCAATACTAAGGTAAGTACATGAGTCAGTCTCGATACAAGTCTGCATTGTTGGTGCAGAGCTCGTGATACGCTTGACAGATCCAGTGTCATGGGGCAGTACGAACATGGACACATTCGTTGCAATAAGAATATCGTTATCTCGATTTAATGAAAGAGACGTAGCAGCCGTACTCGCAGAGAGAGTGCCGACTTTTCCCCTATAAAGCCACGACAATCCACCATCTATTGTGGAAATGATATCTCCAGACGTCAGAAAGGCGGAGATGATACTACCTTGTTGCCGCATTACATGACATTTCAGTTCGGATCCCGCGCCATACATTATGCGGGTTGAGTTTGCGAATCGTACAGTATCAACGGAATGCCACGTCTCCCCCATATCGCTAGAACGCGCAAAGTTGGACAATGGACCCTTCTCCTGGGCCACAAGCAGAACGGAGTCGTTATGGTACCTATACGCCGCTGTTTGACTAGGTACCGCAGCGTCTCTGACCAACGAACTACGAACATCGTATTCGGTAAAACCACTATCTCGTGCGATCGCAACAACTCCCGGTTTGACCTCAAACAACACCTCTCCCATATTGTTGCGGTAGCCAGTTTTTATTTGAACCGAATCCCATGTGCTACCCAGATTGCTTGAGTAATACAGATCTTGTTTATTCGTACGAAGGCCAGCGAGGATGATTGTAGAGTCCACCAATCCAACGTACGGGGAACTCGGTACTATTTTTTCTGTCCCGAGTGGATGAAGTTCTTCCCAATCGTTGACATCGTGATTGAAGGCGAAAATTCTAAACTCAAAATTGCCGACTTTGTCTTCCCAGTGACACAGCATGTTGCACCCACCCACTATGAGATTTAAAAATGGCTTGTATTCTTGTTCAGATAACAACGGCACATAAATCCAAGAATCTCCAGAATCGGTGCTACGCCAAATTCTGTCGCCCAAAACAACCCAATATTCATTACGGCAGGTGTCGAGTACCAGATTACGTGACATTCCGAACGCACGTGATCCTAACAAATAGGAAAACCACGGCCTGGTGTCGGCAACCCATTCTTGGGATCTCATTTGTATTGCACCAACAGTACAATACAGGACAACAAGTAAGCTAAGGATTCTTACCCTAGACGGCGTGCCTGTCTTTGAGAATATTGGTGCCATAGGTACCTCTAGAAGAAAAAAGTAGCCTGGGGCAAAATAGGACTTGCCCCAGACTTATCACGCGATTTATGGACAAGTCTCACAGAATGCGTCCGGGTCGTAACTACAACCGGTGTCGGTGCACCCAGCATCGCAATCCCCTCCGCAAGTATTGTTGATCGTTGTCTGGATAGCACCATTGGGCCGAGTTTTACAGTATCGAAGCTCCGTAAAACAACATGGAGGGTTTGTCATGTTACAGACTTCTATGCAGCCACCAGAGCGCACTGTACACTTAGGGAAGGCCACTAACCAACAGAAATAGTTCGGGTACGTATCGCAGTACGGGATCAAGGAGGCCCAACCAAACGCGTCACCCCGTTTGGGATTCAGCTTACAAAATACACCAGTGAAGGTCGCTGCATCGGTCGGTGGCAAGGCTGTGCCCGATGGACAAATTCGCTTGATGACCGTGTACTTATTTACAGCGGCCCCGCTGTTACAAGGAACCGAGGTGCTAGGTGGTGTATACGTCCAAGTACAGTATGCAACGTCAACGTTGTACGTCGATCCACCGCTGCAGAACGTGACATTGACAGTATCATCAACACTACTACCTGGGCACGTATGATTTCTGTTGCGAATAATCGAGGCGCTGCCAGAAGTAGCAGTGTACATATCATGCTGGCGGTAAAGACTGCCATGCTTAATGAACGCTTCATAAATTCTCCTTCGGAAAGATAGAATAATTCTAAGCGATTGCACATACAGTTCGGCGCCTTTCGGCACGTACACCGCTTCATAAACTGGCTGGTTAACGAACTGCGCTACAATCCCATGTAAAAAAAATGAACTATCAAATATTATTTTCTACGTAACCAGATGATTACGCAATGCTACGATTTTTTGTACCCATTAGAGTACCTCATATAATTGCATACCAACGCCTTAGGTCTCGAGTTGTATGCGCGTCTCGAAGAGATAGTCCCCGTTTTTAGGTATTGTACTCTTGGGCTTCGTGGATGAGCGGGTCGTTGTACGCAACCGCAGCACGCTTCTTGAAATTGCGTGCAGCCAGGAACATGAAGGCACCTGCAAAGAAGAGCCAGCCTGTAATCTCTTGCCATCCAAACATTAGGAATGTTGGGTGTTGTGTGTCGTGGGAGATGACCTTGCTTACTGCAGGAAGGATAATCCAGCTCAGGTCGATGTAGTGCGCAATGAGAATGATGATTGCACCGGCGCAAAGGACCGTCGTCTTACGCTTGACGTCCTGACGTAGCAGCACCATGAATGGCACAACAAAGTGCATGAGCATGAGAGCCCATCCGAAGTATTGCCACCCACCTTGTTCACGGAACGCGAAGTACACTGTTTCTTCTGGGATGTTTGCGTACCAAATAATGAAGTACTGCGAGAATGCGATATATGTCCAGAACACTGTGAACGCAAACATCAGCTTACCAAGATCATGGAAGTGTTCGTGTGTGATGTAGTCGTGCAGATATCCTGCTCTGTACAGGGCAACGGTCATGAGAGTGATTACAGCAATAGCCGCAACGAAGTGTCCGGCAAATGTGTACACACCCCAGATTGTCGAGAACCAGTGTGGCTCGAGCGACATGAGTAAGTCGAACGACGAAAATGTAATTGTAACTGCATACACCACAACAAACGGCGCCGCGCGTTTCCAGTTTTTGTTTGTTGGTGTGATGTCACTGCCGGCAGTGTCCTGCTTCACCGAATTACCTACGATGAACTTCACCATGCCAAACCATAACAATGCGTAGAGTGCTAGGCGGATGACGAAAAAAGTCATGTTCAGGTAAGGGGCTTTGCCTGCGAGAATATGATCGGCCTTCGCGCTCTCATGCGTCCATTCGTACACCGAATGATGCGAGTACATATTCAGGACGATGGGAATAAGTGCAAGAGCGATGAATGGCACGAAGCCTGTGAAGTTCTCAGCGATACGACGGACCCCAGTGCTCCATCCCGCACGCACGAGGTACTGAAGCGCCGAAAAGAAAGCCATCGTGACGCTAATACCTGCGAAGTACCAGAAGCCAAGAATGTAGTCGGCCATGACACGTTCGATCGGACCTACGAAATACGCAGCAACAAGTCCGACTGCACCTACGATTAACAGGATGAGTCCGTACTGCTGAAGTTTTGCGATGGTCGGTGTGGAACCGAGGTTGACATTTGACATGTTAATCTTTTCCGTTATCGGTTCACGTTACTGGCAACGCCTTCGACACCTTGCAGCGAGCGCAGATAGTAAATAATGGCCCAGCGATCGGTTGGCGAAACCTTGTCCGCATAACTCGGCATTAGATTCTGACCCGCACTTATGACGTGAAAGAGGCGAGCGTTGGAAAGTGCTTGTGTCTCTGGACGTGTGAGGTTGGGAATGCCAAGCCACAAGCCCCTTACTGCGACCTTTGACATACCCTTTGCGTCGTAGTTGTGACATGGCGAACAGAACACATTGAAGCGGTTCTGGCCACGTGCCAATACGAATGGAGTATTAGGAACCGTATTGTTTACGTTCACCAGTTCGGCTGTATCGATGTCACCCTGCTGCAAAGCATACGGTTGTTGTCCGCGTGCAACGGTGCCTTCTACAGGCACACGCACACTTGCGCGGTCTGCAAAGAAGGTATTGCCAGACTGTGGGATAACCTTGAACTGATTGTCCATGTTCGGCAGAAGCTCCAACGGAGTCTGCGTAGAGTACCATGGCATTCTTCCTGCAAGGACTAGTATCGTTACCACGCTGATAACGCCTATAATCAGTAGCCAGAAAATTGGAATCCGACGGGGAGCATTCATGCGCAATTGTTGACGTCAGTAGTTACGAGTCAGTTAGTTGTAGCCGTGACGACATGTACGTTCGCTGCACCGAGCCTACGAAGCAGATCTTGTGTGCCTTCGAGCGAAAACCTGTCATCATCACCATCGATCGTTACGACAAACGTGTCGTCGGTTGCCTTCATAAACGAGAGATCGTCTTGATAGCGGTTATACCATGTCGGAAGCTTGCACAAGCCAAAGAGTCCGACAACAGTGAAGATTGCAGTACCAAGAATGGACAATTCGAAATCGATAGGCATCGACCATTCCCAGTTAAAGAAGCCCTTACCACCGATGTTCAGTTTGTAGTCCCATGCACCTGTCCACCATTGAATGGCAAGTGCGTTGGTGAGACCGAACACCATGCCCGCAAACGAGATATAGGTAATGAGCGAGCGTTTCACGCCCATTGCTTTATCGAGTCCGTGTACCGGATACGGCGTATGAATATCCCAACGTCTGTATCCAGCTTCGCGTATAGAAATGGCTGCTGCGGTTATTGCATTCGCGTCGGTAAACTCTCCGACCACACCGACTGGGGTTGTGCTCATGCGTGTTGACCTTTCTCAGTCAGAACCGGTGCAGCATGTGCATGATGATGTGCTGGTTGAGCTCCGGGCATAATGGCCTTCACTTCGGCAATTGCAATCACTGGGACAAACTTTGCGAACAGTAGGAAAAGCGTCAGGAAGATTCCGAACGTTCCAATGAAAATCGAGATCTCGACCCACGTTGGTGAGTAGTAGCCCCATGACGCAGGAAGGAAATCGTGGTGCAGCGACGTAACGATAATCGTAAAGCGCTCGAACCACATTCCGATGTTCACGAAGATTGAAATCACGAACATGAGTGGAATGTGTCTGCGCAGTTTTTTAAACCAGTACACCTGCGGCGAGACAACGTTGCACGTTACCATCGTCCAGTACGCCCATGCATAGTCACCAAAGGCACGGTTCACAAAAATCCAGCTTTCCCACGGGTTGCCCGAATACCACGCAATAAAGAATTCCATTGCGTAGGCGTATCCAACCATCATTCCCGTTGCGAGAATGATTTTATTCATGTTGTCGAGGTGTTTCAGGGTAATGAACTGTTTTAGATCGAGTACTTCACGGGCAATGAGCATAAGCGTCATCACCATTGCGAAGCCCGAGAAGATTGCACCCGCAACGAAGTACGGCGGGAAGATGGTGGTGTGCCACCCGGGCATGATACCTACGGTAAAGTCGAACGATACCACCGAGTGTACAGAGAGTACAAGCGGTGTCGATATACCAGCAAGAATGAGATACGCGATTTCGTAATGGTGCCAGTGGCGCGTCGATCCTGTCCATCCCAGCGAAAGAATGCTGTAGATCTTTTTTGCAATTGGTCCGCGAACGTAGTTGCGAAGTGTGGCAAGGTCAGGGATGAGTCCAACAAACCAGAACAGTGCCGAAACTGCGAAGTAGGTGTTAACGGCAAACACGTCCCATGCAAGTGGCGAGCGGAAGTTGATCCACATCTGCATCTGATTCGGGAATGGCATAAGCCAGTAGAAGAGCCACGGACGTCCCGTGTGTGTGAGCACCATCATCAAAGCGCAGATCACGGCGAAGATGGTCATGGCCTCTGCAGATCGATTGATAGCAGTCCGCCACTTCTGACGGAAGAGAAAAAGGATTGCGGAGATAAGAGTACCAGCGTGACCGATACCAATCCAGAACACGAAGTTCGTGATGTCCCAGCCCCAGCCAACAGGATTATTCAAACCCCATACGCCGATACCAGTGGCGACTGTGTAATACAATGCGAACAATCCCCACGCTGCCATCGACGCTGTGAATGCAAGCGTCAGTAGATATTTCGCAGAGATCTTGCTCTCGACAATACTTCCAATCCGCGCTGTTATGTCGCGCATCGTCGGATTACCGAGTACGAGCGGTTCGCGTATCGGTACGTAACCCGATGTGCTTCGATCCTGATGTTCGTGGACAACCGACATGCCGTTTCCTAACTGTGGTTCGTGGTGGTGTGTGAAGCAGTGTTTTGAACCTTGGCCAGGTATGTCACCGCTGGACGTACGTTCAACTCTGCTAGAACCCTGAATCCGCGATCGTTTTGTTTTGCTTCTGAAATCTTGCTCTTCGGATCGTTCGCATCTCCGAAGATGATTGCACCTGCCGGACATGCCTCTTGGCATGCGGTGATCGCCTCGCCATCGTTGATACGCTGACGTCCGTCGTCGCGCGCCTTCCACTTGGCTTCGTGCAGTCTCTGAACGCAGAACGTACACTTCTCCATCACACCGCGCATGCGCACCGTAACGTCCGGATTAAATGCAAGCTCGAGCGGCGAACGTGTTTCTGTGTTGTAGTTCAGGAAGTTGAAGCGACGGACCTTGTACGGACAGTTGTTCGAGCAGTAGCGCGTACCAACACAACGATTGTACGTCATCTCGTTCAACCCTTCGGGCGAGTGTGTTGTGGCGGCAACCGGACATACGTTTTCGCACGGAGCGTTTTCGCAATGCTGACACAACATGGGCTCGACAATCGTTGCAGGGTTTGTCATGTCACCCACATAGTAACGATCGAGTCGAATCCAGTGCATCTCGCGTCCCTTCATCACCTGGTCTTTGCCAACAACAGGAATGTTGTTTTCGCTCTGACATGCCGATATACACGACGAACATCCAGTACACGAACTCATGTCAATTACCATGCCCCAGCGATGACCCTTGTAGGTGTACTCTGGCGTAATCGACAACGGTTTCTGTTTGTAACCTTCTTGAAGGTTGCCTGGGAAGTGGTCTGTAAGTGACTTGAAATTTCCGTCCTTCACATCATCTAGCGAGATCCATCGCGCAACCGTACGCTGTCCGTTACCGTCGTCAAGCGTATGGTGATTCTGCGTTGTTGCAATCTTGTGACGTCCCGCCTGCTTTTCAATCTTCGCCGCCACGTACTGCACTGCATGTCCAGGCGCCGCAACATTGAACGCATTGCTACCCACACCCTGAAGCACCTTGCCGCCTTGTGTGCGACCATAACCGAGCTGCGTTACAATTACATTATCGGCCATTCCAACCTGCACATACACCGGCAAATCGATTCCGCCATGGGCAGTTGTAACCGTTATGATCTGCTCGTTCGCCTTAATGATTTCCTTCGCACCAAGTCCGGGAGCAAGTCCAAGATCGACTGCCGTCTTCGGACTAATCAGTGCAACGTTATCCCATGTAATCTTCGTTACACCATCGGGCAATTCCTGCAACCATCCGTTGTTTGCCTGACGTCCGTCATACAAATGATGCGCAGGCACCGTCATCAGCACCATGCCCGAAGGAATAGCAGCCGATGCCATCGAACCAGCACCGTTTGTCTGCGCTGTAGTCGTGGCATTCGTCTGTGCTGCACCCGTGCCGTTCGATTGCGTTGTACTCGTGCTATTTGATTGCGCCGCAACTGTGCCGGTCAAAGGCTGTGCTCCTACCGAAGCAACAACGCCGTTTTGCAGCGCGAGCGTCCAGTCGGCTTTCGAGCCCGTCCAGCGTGACTTCACATAGTCTGCATAGGTCGCAGTCTCGCCCAAAAATCCAGCGCTAACCTTATTTACTAATGCAATCAGCGTATCCTGCACCGATGGAATGCCATCGTTAAGGGGCGCAATAAGGGGCTGCTGAAGGCTAAGCGTACCGTCCATCGTTACTGCGTCGCCCCACGACTCGAGCCAGTGTGCAGCAGGAATACTAATGCCGCACTGACGTGCTGTTTCGTCTTCGTGCAAGTTGATAGCTGCGCGGTTCTTCACTTTTGCAAGTGCTGCTTTGAACTCACGGCTGGCGCTATACTCCGGATTTACATCGGCAGTAATAAGCACATGCACGTTCCCTGCCAGCATGTCTTCTTGAAGGGTCGCAATTGCCGACCACTTTTCATGGCTGTTCGGTACAACGTTCGATGCGCTAACTGCTGCGCTGCCACTTGCTTTGTTAATAGATGCTGCCATCATCTGTGCGCGTGGCGACAGATGACGTCCGGCGACGACTACACCCTCTGCTCCCGCTGCTTTAAGCGCAGCCGAGGCACGTTGTGCTGCTGCCGTAGTTTCTGTAGTTGCACCAGCAGAAGAGCCCCCTGAGAGAATTCCGAGGAATGCTTCGATCTGCGATGGGTGCAGGCGTACGCGTTCGTCTGCATTTGCACCGGTTAACGAATACTGCGCTTCTGCAACGAACAGCTTCGACATTGTAGGATTGTCTTTACTTGGCGTGCGGCTTTGTGCAAATCGTACCGTATGGTAGAGCGAGAGTTTGTCTGCGCCGAGCGGATCGGCATCGACACACACGATGACTTTTGCCTTGCTTAGGTCGGGGACGATCTCGCCATTCACACCGTAGCTCTGCTGGTTCGCAATTGCAACGTTATCGTTCACGATTGCTGGCATCGTTACAAACGATATCGCCGGAATTGCTGCTGTTATTGCCGTTTGTAGCGCGCTGTATGATGGCGAGCAATGTTCGTCGACAAGAACAACTGCGCGTTTGCCTGAGGCCTGTGCTTCTGCAATGTGTTCTGCAATCTTTGTTACAGCCCCGTCGAACGAAACCTGTCCGCGGTTCACACGCGCACGACGAATTCTATCGGGATCGTACAGCGACAACAACGAAGCAATCATTTCAGGCGACGAAGCGCCGCGATTGCTTGGATGTAGATTGTTGCCTTTTATATGAACGGGACGTCCCTCGCGGCTCTTCACGAGCACGCCGTAGGCAACGTTGCGATTCGCAAAAACGGATGCGTACTCGAGTGGCATGCCGGGGGTAACGGTTTGAACGGACTTTACAGTCGGTACAAGTTTCGTTTCCGGACGCCGACAGGCCGCTGCCGTGAGAGCCATCGATGCTGACACGAGGGCCATAAAGCTGCGTCGCGTTACCGAGTTCTCGTGCAGCGGAGCCATCTCGGCTTCCTGCGCGAATTCTCCGGTGTCTTGCGAACCGTGAGCTAGTTGTTCTATGCTCTTCCACGGGCTACCGTCTGAAGCATGTACCGAACGATCGGACATAGTATACCTGTGCGTTGAGTTCAGTAATGGCAAGTGGAACAAGTTTCTGGTCCTAGTCCGGCCTTCTTCGGATGCGGAATTCCCGCAACCTCATGAGCTGGTAAGGCTGTCTCCCATTGTCCGTACGCAGGCTCGGTAATCGCAAACGATTCCGTCGTCTGTGTAGCAATAGGCCTGTACAGATAATTGCTATCCATCAAGTCTTTCATCGAATGCATGCGTCCCGTAAAGATCCCCGAAATCGGCCGTGCACCAATAATGCGATCTGCAGGATTGCGGTGGCAATCAAGGCACCAACCCATGGTAAGGGGCTTGAACTGCGAAATCACACCCATCTTCTCGACCGGACCATGACACGATTTGCAATCAATCTGCGCACGAATGTGACGGCTGTGATTGAAGTGTACATAGTCTGGCAGCTTATGAATACGTACCCATTCGATGGGCATGCCCGATTCATAGGAGTCGCGTACAAGCTTGAGCTGCGGACTCTCACCCTTGATAACGGTATGACAGTTCATACACGTCTGTGTCGTTGGTACGGGTGAATGTGCGGACGACTCTACTCCCGCATGGCAATACTGGCAGTGAATCTGCATATCGCCCGCGTGTAGCTTGTGGGAAAACGGAACGGGCTGAACGGGACGATAGCCCACGTCAGCAACATCATTTCGCACACCGAAATAAATCACGGCGAAAATAATTGCACCCACAGCTCCCAAAAGAGCCCCGCCGACCTTCACTCCAATATCAAACCGGCGTGAAAACATTGTCACCCTTCCGTTTAAAGACGCGCAAAAATGCTGAATGATCATGAATTATCATGCAGTCACCCTTATCAACCATTCGAGTTCTGTTTCAACCGACGAACAATGAAAACTGTAAATCCGGTTACAATCGCCGCCGGTACACCAAGCATAAACAGTATCGACCACGAATACGCCTCGCCTATCGACCCGTTTGCACCACTTGCAAAACCGTCCTTGCAGCCCGGACATGCCATCATGTCGACCGAAGTCAGACACGCGACAGCTAGGACAAGCCAACAGCAACCAAGTATGTGTTTCATAAAATCACCTTCGATGTTTCCATCACAACCGTAGACATTTCTCTCACCACTGATACAACATGTAGTAGACAATAACGCCCGTCACGCTCACATACAGCCAAACAGGCAACGTTATGCGAGCAATCCGCCTGTGTCGAACAACATCCATCTTCAACCCTCTGAACAACGTAATGCTTGCAAGAACAGGAACTGTTGCGGCAAGCAAGACATGCGAGATGAGTAATGTGAAGTACACCGGACGAATTACTCCTGTGCCGCGAAACGCAGTATTCATGCTGCCTGTCGTCGTCACCAAGTGCCACTTGTGCAACAAGTAGCAAGCGAGAAAGACAATTGACAGAATGAAGGCCGTGATCATGATTCGTCTGTGATTTTGAATTCTTTTGTTGAGTATTTCTCGAAATCCGAGCAACAGCAACACAGTACAGACCGCGTTTATTGTTGCATTCACCGCTGGCAACTGATCTAGATTCACTGCGCCTTCCCAATCGAACCGAGCACTTGTTCCAGTCTCGCAACCGCTACCGAATCCGATCCGTCGAAGTAATCCCTGACCTGCATGTCCTTATCCACCAGCGCCAGCCTCGTGCTATGTCCAGCCGGCGTTACAGGCTTCATCACTCCCATCCCACTCTCCGCCAACACCATCATCGAATCCGCTGACATTCGCACCATGAACCAGACATCCTTTTGGGCTCCAAACTTCTTCGCATACGATGCCAACACCTTCTGCGTGTCGTTGTCCGGGTCTGTTGAAACCGAAACAAATGACACCGACTTACCCCACTTCTGCTGAAGCTTTGCGACTTCGGTGTTAATCATCGGACACACTGTTTCGCATGACGTAAAAAAGAACGAACCGATCCACCATTTGCCTCGAAGTTTTTCCGACGTAAACACATCACCATGTTGATCAACACCACTGAATGCAGGAACCGTTCTAATTGGATCGTGCATCTTCACACTATCCGATTTTTCAACAAGTCCCTCGCCCTGAGCCCCTTCCTGATGATTCGTGCAACCACTTGAACAGATCAGAACAGACGTCAGAAGCAGCGCTGTTAGCGCGTGATGTAGGTGTAGTCCCATGTTTCCAGAAAATTCAAACCAAAAACCATGATGATAAACAGAGCGACAGGGATGTACACAACAAGTCTCAACAAAGGATGATCGAATTTCAAGTGCATAAAGATGTACATCACGGCTACAACCTTAATAACGGCAATGATTACACCGACCGTTACGTGCAGCGTGTCTTTCCAATGACCGAGGGCCTCAGGGAAAGGCATTGCAGCCGCTCCAACAGTCAGCAGCGTTAGGAAGCAGAGCGCATAAAAGACTTTCATGTACTCTTTAATGCCATGGTCTTCATGTGCATGATCGTCATGCGCATGTCCGTGTGCGGTCGTAGCAGCAGCGTGCTCGTGTGACATCGTTCCTCCGTGCTTAATTAATGGCCGCTGGGTCCGTGAAAAGGAATCATGAGGTAGAGTGCTGGAAAAATGAAAATCCACATGAGATCGACAAAGTGCCAGTACAGTCCAAGCACTTCAAGTTTCACGGGATGATCGTATCCACTTTTGCTGTACATCTTCATAAAGATGTATAGCATCGGAATAATTCCACAGATAACGTGCAATGCGTGAAAGCCAGTCATCAGGAAGTAAAACGAGAAAAACGTTGTGTGCTCGCTCTGACCTGGGGCCAAATGATGTTCGAACTTCGTCGAATACTCTATGGTTTTCACAACGAGGAAGCCAAAGGCTCCAACAAGCGTTAGACCGAGGAAGAGCTTAGCATTGCCACGACGCTGAAGGCGCAGATTGTAGATCGAGAGCGCCATCGTCAGAGATGAACCGATAAGCAGGAACGTGTTCAGCAACGCAAGCGGAATGTTCAGTTCGCTACTGCCGTGTCCGAAGATTGGATAGTTGGAATTCCGCAGCACGATAAACGCACCAAAGAAGCCAGAGAAAAACATGAGCTCCGAAGCCAGGAACACCCACATAACCATTTTCCCATGCGGGATCTTGGATATAGGCTCGTGCGCGAGATTCAATGCGGATGACATGATCCAACCTGAAAAAGTAAAACTATGCGTTGTCGCAAAAAACCAACCGTTCTATGCCTTGTCGAGAAACATCAACACAAATACACCCATGAGTACAGCGTACGATGTAAGCAACACGCGTCGTGCTGCAGCATGTTCGCCACTCTTCAAAAACCGAATCGATTCAACTACCAGCCAGCCACCGAGCATCAACGAACCAACGCCGTACAGCCATCCTGTTGTACCAAGCAGCGTTGGTATAACAGCAGCTGCCATCGTTAAAACACTTGTAAACACCATCTGCCTGCCAAGTGTTGTGTGCGCTTCGTCGCGAAGCGAACGCAACACGAAACCCGCAGTGCGATAATCGGCGCGATACATCCACGACAGAGCATAAAAATGCGGTAGTTGCCAGAAGAACAGAATTGCAAAGAGTGCAATAGCAGGCGCATCCAAAGACCCTTGGACTGCGGTCCAGCCCCCTGCAAACGGAAGAGCTCCGGGTATGCCACCCACCAACACAGCAAGCGACGAACGCTTCTTCATTGGTGTATAGATGGCCACATACGAAACCCACGTTGCAAGTGCGAGCCAGAACGTCAACATGTTTATCGTTAGCAGTAACGCAGCTCCGGCAAGGGTCAGCGTCACACCGAAGACGGTGGCCGCCGTTGGGCTGATGAGTCCGGAGGGCACCGGACGCGACGCTGTACGCTTCATGCGTGCATCGTCGTCGCGCTCGAGCACGTGGTTAATTGCACAGCTCCCACTGCTGATAGCAAGTGTGCCAACCATGGTGGTAAGCAGATGCACAGCGTTCGACATATCGGACATGTACGTAACGATGTTGCCAGGCACTGCGAGGTAGTATCCAGCAAGCGTGCTGAGTGCAACCATCTGACTTATGCCGGGCTTTGTAAGCTCGTAGTATCCGCGAAGCACACTCGTTGCGGGTAACGCAATCGCGTGTTCGACGCCCGATCGTTCTACAACGTCGGCTACAGGTGCGTTAAGGACGATATCGTCGTGTACTGACATTATCTGCCCTGCCCTACCAAAGACGATGAAGCCGAAGAAGGCGATGTTTTCGATACCGACGTAGAACCTGCAAAACGATAGAGTCTGTTAGCGTTGAAGAGTGTAATGGTATTCAACATGAGTAGAAGAACACCACCCATAACATGCAGCGTTGTGACAATCTCATTCCGGGCCATGAGCACAATCATTGCCCCTAACGCTATCTGCAATAAAACAACAACCGATGCCATCGATGTGGTGCCGATAAGTTGCTTTAGTTCTGTGCGATGTTTCAACACAACAACCCATTGCACAACAACAAGCAATGCAACGATGTACGCTACAGTCCTGTGCGTAAAATGGATGACAACCTGCGCGTATTGAAAGAGGTCTGAGCTTGGTAAGAAGCCTTCTTCGCTCCATTGCGGGAATGACGTGCTAACGCCCCAAGCGTCTGTGTGACGTGTGAGTGCGCCGAGGAAGAACTGTACAAACGTTAATCCCCATGTAGCAAGTATGAGCAGCTTGATGTCGCGTCCGGCATGCACAGAGGCACGTCCGGCAGTGCGCCATGTGCGTGACGACAACATTGCAATGCCAATAACAATCAAGAAAAACACCTCGGCAAGCATGCCATGTGTTGTAGAGGTCCAGTCAGGCAGATTATTCCTCACGGTATATCCACCAAAACACGCCTGCAGACATACCAGCGGAAACGCTGCTTGTGCGAACCAGTGAATGCGTTCGCCATTGCGTTTACGCATTGCTACGACAACTGCGAAAACAGTGCACGCAGTAAGCAATACCATCACCACTTCAAGAAAACCCGCTGGCATTGCATGCAGGTTCACAAGCGATGATGCTACTACGAGAAAGATGAGGGCGTCGGCGATGAGGATGCTGCGACTCGGACGTCGGTCTTTCGGAAGTGCGCGATAACTAACAACAAGCAGCAGAACAGTAACCGCACCCACTAATGATGCAAATAACCGATGTCCGTGCTCCCAGAATTTGTCGCCCTGCATAAACCACTGCGATGGCGCATAGGTTAACATGGCAGCACCGTTCGATGTTGGCCAGTCTTGAAATGCCATACCTGAATGTGTCGTATTAACGTGTCCGCCCCATACAATGAGGCCGAACGTCAATACGCACAATGCAACGGCTATGCGGTGTACGGTCATTAATGAGAACCGTATTCGGGTTTGATAGGAGTTTCTTCGAGAGCAATTGTGTGATGGTGCACCGAAATCGACTTGCCCGGTTCCCACTGAGGCCAGTAGTCGAGCTCGCGTCCAAGTACACCAAACTCGTACGGTCCGCGGTACACAATAATGTCACGATCGAAATTGCCGTGTCCGGGATGTGCCGGTGCAGCCCACTCAAGCGTGTTTGCACGCCATGGATTGCGAGGAGCTTTTTTGCCCCATTTCATCGACCAGATAATATTGCCAACCAGAATAAGCTGCGAGAACCCGAGCACCAATGCAGAGATTGTAATAAACTCGTTTATACCCTGCAAGTGTTTAAGGAAGTCGTAGATGTTTGGGTCGTATACACGACGCATGTGTCCGGCAACTCCAAGCACGTGCATCGGGAAGAACGTGAAGTTAAACGCAAGGAATGTCCAGAAGAAATGTCGACGTCCCCACGTTTCATTCAACATCTTGCCATACATCTTCGGGAACCAGTAGTAAATACCGGCAAAAATTCCGAAGAGCGATCCACCAAACAGTACGTAGTGGATGTGAGCAACAATGAAGTATGTGTCGTGTATGAAGATGTCGACAGGAGCCGAGGCCATGAAGATACCCGACAAGCCCCCTATAATAAACATCGATACAAAGGCAAGGGCATTGAGCATCGCCGACGTAAATCGGATGTTGCCCCGCCAGAGAGTACCGAGCCAGTTGAAGACTTTAATCGACGATGGGACTGCGATAACGATCGTCGAGAGCATGAACGTAGTGCCGAGAAGCGGGTTCATGCCGGACATAAACATGTGGTGTCCCCAGACCATGAAGCCAAGGCCTGCAATTGCTGCAATAGCAAAAATCATGGCCTTGTAACCGTAGATCGGTTTGCGCGCGAATGTGGCCATAACGTCACTGACAATGCCCATAAGGGGCAGAATCATGATGTACACTGCAGGGTGCGAGTAGAACCAGAATACGTGCTGGAATAGCACAGGCTGTCCGGCTCCGTACTGCGATGCGTGTCGCGCCTGCGTAACGAGGTTGTCTGGTAGGAAGAAACTTGTGTGGAAGAAGTTGTCCATGAACAGCATGGCAAGTCCGCTTGCAAGCACTGGCGTACCCAGTGTAATCATAATAGCCGTAATGAACAATGCCCACACCGTTAGGGGCATGTCGAACATCTTCATGCCTTTTGCGCGCTTGTTAATGATCGTGGAGATGTAGTTCACAGCACCCATGATCGAAGAAAAGCCCACAAGGAAGAGAGAGATTAACCAAAGTGTTTGTCCGGTAATTGTCATACCCGGCACCGATGTATTGGCCGATAACGGCGGATAACTTGTCCAGCCCGCGGCCGCATACCCCGTTTCTGTGAAAAAGCCGGACATCATTATTAGACCAGCTGGAGGCAAGAGCCAGAACGACCACATATTCAGTCGCGGCAGCGCCATATCGTCGGTACCAATCATGAGCGGAATGCAGAAGTTTCCGAACATCCCCGCTGCAAGTGGAATGATCACGAAAAAGATCATGATCGTACCGTGCATCGAAAGTAGCTGCACGAAAAATTCGGGTGTGATAACGCCGCTGCCGGGTTGTGTCACCCACGTTGAAGGCAGAATACTGCCGATAATCGGGATTGGCTCGCCTGGATACGCAAGCTGCCAGCGAATAAACAGTGCAAATGCTCCACCGACGAACAGGAACGTAAGCGCAAGAATCATGAACTGCTTCGCGATAACCTTATGGTCTGTCGAGAAGACATACTTCCGAAACCACGGCAGTTCGTGGTGTGCATGATCGTGCCCGTTCTCGTGAGCAGCGTGCTCGACGTGTCCGTGCTGTTCTATGCTAGTTGTGCTCATAAGAATTCCAGTTGCCGATTGGATATCAATGTTTAGCAGCGTTGCTTGTTGAAGGCGCTGCAGTTTGTGTAGCCGCCGCGCTGGTCGTATCCGATGTTGGAGCATCGGCAGCAGGAGCGGTCGTTGCCTGACCGTTCAATACAATCATCTCAGCATTTTTCTTGTCGAGCCATGCGTCGTACCCAGTTCTACTAAGCACTTCGTATTCAGCTCTCATTGCATAATGACCACCTCCACACAACTCCGCACATGCGAGCTCGAACTTCCCTGTCTTAAAGCAATTGAACCAGATGTTCATCCATGTGCCAGGAATAACGTCTTGTTTTACGCGAGCATGGGGAAGAAAAAACGAGTGTAGGACGTCGAGGGTAGAGCCGCGGACAACAACATTCGCGTTGACCGGGAACTTGAATTGATTTTCCATTACGAAGTCATCCTTGCCCGCTGGATCGACAGAATCACGTCCGAACGGGTTGGTGGCTGACATCATCTCACGTGCAGTGCGGTCGTTGTACGCGTTGCGTCCAAACTTTCCGTCAGCACCCGGATACATGAAATACCATCCGAATTGTTTGCCCATCACAACAATCTCTACATCGGCCACAGGCACTTTCTTTGCGTATTTCGTGGTTTCCCACATGCTGTCTGACCAAAGTCCAATACCCACGAAAAGTATCGTTGGCAGAATTGTCCACGTGATTTCTACAATGTTGTTGCCGTGGTAATTATAGCCCCTTCTGTCTGGACGGTAGCGGTATTTGACCAGGAACCACAGCATAATGCCGAACGTGAGGACGAAAATCGCAACGCTTAGCCAGTATATCACAGCAAACATCCAGTCCAGCTCGGCGCCGTACGTAGAAATGTTTTCGGGAAACCACGCCAGCATGTCAAGGATATGCAGAACGTCACTCATGTAGTCGTACTCCTAGCTTGATTTCGATTTATTAGGGTTGCAGTACTTCGGCTTCTGTGAAAGGGGCTACCCTGGCTGTTGTTTTCTCGCGTTCAGCTTTTACGTCGTCTGCCGACACTGCAGCGCCTGCATTTCCAAACGAGGAGCGGACATATGTAAGCACGTCAGCAATTTCGGCGTCCGACAACTGGTCTTTCCAGGCGGCCATCTGGCCATTGATGGAAACGCCATTACGGACAATGGGACCCTTTAAGCCGTGCAGAACAATACGTACAGCCACGTTGGCATCTCCAATGGCGAGCGCCGATCCAGCAAGAGGTGGGATGTTATTTCCCGGCACACCCTTGCCGTTACCGAGGTGGCAGGCTGCACAAATACGTCCGTAAACGGCCTTGCCAGGTCCACCAGCCGCAACATCACCAGCAGCAGGTTTCGGCGTTGGGTCGTTAAATACGGGCGGATCTTCCATTGATGTGAACAGACCTCCGACGTTGCAACCAGCAACGAGCACAGCAACAGACAGGATGGCACCTAGGCGCGCAGCAATTCCCCAAGATTTCGAAAGGCGCGTAATCTGCATGCGGACGGGTCCTTACAAGAGATGAAATCGTCGAAGCCATCAAAAATACGAGAGGCGCGGCACGTGTGAAAGTGGCCGGCTCACTTAACCTTACCGAGGCTGCTTCCTGAACCACTCTACAGTTTCACGAATACCGTCAGCCAGATCAATTTCCGGCGCCCATCCGGTGGCATTTTTTAGCTTCTGGAATGAGGCAACGCCTTGAGGTGGATCACCTGCTTTTGACGGACCTCGTTCGATTGGCGTAGGCACTTCTTCAAGAGATTTCTGCATTTCTGCCACAAGATTGTTCACACTGGTTTCGGTCCCCGTACAAACATTAAATGTGCCTTCAAGACCTGCCAGAAATACCAACAAGTTTGCCCGTGAAACATCGGCGACATGCACATAATCGCGACGCTGCTCTCCGTCCCCATTTATAGTTGCGGATTTTCCGGAAAGCCAACGCTCAAGAACAATTCCAATAACACCAGCTTCGCCGAATGGGTTCTGCCGAGGGCCGTAAACATTGGTATAGCGTAGACTAACACACTTCATGGTTCCTAAAGCAGAGTAGTATTCTGCATACAGTTCCATAGAGCGTTTTGCGACGCCATAAGGCGAAATCGGACGCTCCTTGGTGGCTTCCGTAGCAGGATATACGTCTGCAATTCCGTATACACCACCTGCACTCGAGGCAAGTGTAACGTGTCGCACACCAGTGCGATACGCCGCGTCAAGAACTCGAATCGAACCGAGAATGTTGTTCTCTGCATCATAAAGAGGTTTATGAACGCTTGTACGCAGTTCTATCTGTCCTGCGTGATGACTAACAGCGTCAAACTTTTCTTTCTCGAACAACGCATCGAGTGCATCGGTCGTGACGTCGATACGTTCGGTTCTGGCACCATCTGGAATGTTCGCTTCCTTGCCACAAGAAAAGTTGTCAACAATAACCACATCGTGTCCCTCGGCCAGAAATAACTCCGCCAAATTCGAGCCGATGAATCCCGCTCCTCCCGTTACACAGATTTTCATGCCGTTACCTTGAACGCTCGTGCAGCGATATCGCGCCGATACGTTTTCCCTTCAAAGTGAATGTGGTTGCACGCCTCATAAGCACGTGCACGTGCGCCCGAAAGTGACGTATCTACAGCCGTGACGGCAACTACTCGCCCACCGTTGGTTACCAACGAACCCTCGCGTTTTGCAACACCTGCGTAGTACACAGTTATGCTTTCGTCTGTCTCAGCCTCGTCTATACCAGTGATTTCGATTCCCTTTTCAAAAGCATCGGGATACCCACTCGAAGCAAGTATAACAGTGCACGCATGTTGCGCTGCAACACTGCTGATTACACTTGTATCTAGTGAACCCCTCGCGGCGGAGGCAAGTAATGCCAGAACATCACCGTCGATAATTGGCAATACCACTTGCGTTTCCGGGTCGCCAAAACGAGCATTAAATTCTACAACATTTGCGAGTGGAATCGGGTTGATGCCGCTGTTGTAGTGCTGGAGCTCTTGAATTTGTCGGACTTTGTTGAGCTCTTGTATCATGAGGCCAACAAAAAGGCATCCAACAAAAGGATGTCCTTCCGCACGCATGCCATCGATGAGCGGACGAATAATCGAATCTTCAACGAACCCTAAAACTTCTGGCGTTACGATTGGTGCAGGAGCATACGCTCCCATACCGCCCGTATTCTTTCCGGTATCACCATCACAAATGCGTTTATGGTCTTGTGCTGGTGCTAGCGTAATGAAGGTTGTGCCATCGCTTATAGCGAACACACTAGCTTCTTCGCCATGCAAGAATTGTTCGACAACGATCGATGCTCCTGCAGAACCAAAGGCTCCGTCGAGAATCGACCGCACTGCTTCGATGCCCTCCTCAACTGTCTCAGCAACAACAACACCCTTGCCTGCTGCAAGGCCATCGGCCTTGACAACAAGTGGAGCACCAAGTGAACGTACATACTCCTCTGCATCGGCGCGTTGCGCTGATGTAAAGGTTTGGTACGATGCTGTCGGAATATCGAAGCGTTGCATCGCAGCCTTAGCAAACGATTTCGAGGATTCGAGCTGGGCGGCGTATTGCGACGGACCGAATACATCAATGCCTGCGGCACGCAATGGGTCTGCGAGGCCATCTGCGAGGAACTGGTCCGGACCAATCACGACTAACGTGATAGCATTACCTATACACCACTGCACTACAGCAGCGTGATTATTCACATCGAGCTCGACAATCTCCGCCCAACGCTCTATGCCGACATTGCCTGGGGCACAATAGAGACGTTCGCATCGCTCAGACTTGCTCATTGCATGAGCAAGAGCATCTTCACGTCCGCCCGAACCAACCAGCAGAATATGTTCTTTCCTACTCAGAACGGCACGTCGTCGAAGTCTGAAGAATTTGCTGTCGACTTTGCAGCCGGAATCTGCGAGTAATCTGTTCCTGCCGATGCATTGCCTTGTGTGCCTTCGAGACGCCATGCTTCGAGATTGGTGAAGTACATGGTTTGTCCTTCTTTGTTCTGGAACGGACGTCCCCTCAGGTTGAACAGCACCTTAATCTCTTGTCCGACCTTGTAGCTGTCGAGCAATGCCGTACGGTCCTGCGTCAGTTGAAACTTGATATGCTGCGGATACTGTCCGTCCTGCATCTCAATAACAAACTCGCGTTTCTTGAACGTGTCTTTTACCTGTTGTGTCTCGAACACTGCGTGCAGTGTACCGACAGCTTCGAATGAGTTAGCCATAGCAACCTTTCTTATGAATTGAGTTTCGTTTTTGTTGGAATGATCTAGGACTTGTCGGAACGACCTACTTGAGTTTCGAAATAATGGAAGGGGCTTCTCGCAGCACATCATCGAGACGCGCAACATCCTTGCCCCCTGCGGTGGCAAGGTGGGGCTTGCCGCCGCCGCCCCCTCCCAGCTCTTTTGCTAGCGCACCAACGATGGTGCCTGCTTTAAAGCGTGGAATTAAGTCGTCGGTAACCACACACACCAGTTGTACTTTTTCGTCGGCAACACTTGCCAACACACCAATGCCATTCGACTTGAGTGCAAGGCGCAGTTCATCGCCAAGTTCCTTGAGTTGGTCTGTCGATTCGGCCGTAACCGTACCTGTTGCGATACGCACACCATCGAGGTCGCGCGCACCTGCAACAATTCCCGGAATGACATCCTTTTTCAGCTCGCCGGTTCTTAGCGAAGCTAGCTCCTTTTCAAGCAGCCTGATGCGTTCGTCGCGCAGAGCGATCTGATCGTGTCCCGCATGGTGTTGAGTCTGCAGATCGCTCAGATACCCACGCAACGAGCGTCCGGCAATGGCCTCAATCCGCCGAACACCACTGGCAACGCTGCTTTCGCTTAGAATCTTGAAGAGTCCGATCTCCGAACTATTGCGCACATGTGTGCCGCCGCAGAATTCAACAGAAAAGGCTTCGTCGATCGAGACAACACGCACCTTGTCGCCATACTTGTCGCCGAAAAACATCTTCACATTCGGAATGGTGCGAGCTTTTTCGATTGCGATCTCTTCTGTGTGCACCGGAATGCTCTGAAAAATCTTTTCGTTTACGAGGTCTTCGATGGCTTGCAGTTCGACGGGACGCACCCGTTCAAAATGAGCAAAGTCGAATCGTAATCTATCGGGCGCAACAAGCGAACCCGCCTGCTGCACATGTGTGCCCAGCACCCGACGCAATGCTTCGTGCAACAGATGTGTTGCAGAATGCTCACGCTCGACATCACGCCTGCGCGGTACGTCAAGCTTAGCAAGAGCAACGTCGCCGACCTTTGCATCGACAGCAGTTTCGGTTACGTGCACAATTGCATCACCCGATTTGTGAACATCTACGACGTTGTATGATGTGCCACCAACGACGATAACGCCGGTATCGGCTACCTGACCTCCCATGGCCGCATAGAAGGGCGTTTCGCCAACCACAATTCTGTCATCGCTTACATACAACACATCCGATGTTGCTTCTGTGTTTTCAAACCCATCGAAGTGTGACTTCACCGTTAATGCTGCACCCGATGCTTCTTGTGCATGCGACTTGCGTGCAGCACGCGAACGTGTACGTTGCTGTTCGAGAAGACGGTCGTATTCGACAACATCGACCGTCATGTTGCGCTCGCGCGCAAGCAATTGCGTAAGGTCGAGCGGAAAACCAAACGTGTCATACAGCTCAAATGCATCTGCACCAGTCACAACCTTACTCGTCGCAACGGATACTTCTGAGTCTGTAACGCGCGATTCTAGGCCAGAAAGATTTTCGAATTTGGCGAGTCCGCGGTCCAGCGTCGCTAGGAACGATTCTTCTTCTGCTTTAATTACACGCTCAATCATTGCACGCTGTGTGCGCAGCTCGGGGAATGCATCACCCATGGTGTCGCACAACACGCCAACGTGTTTGTACAACACGGGCTCGTGCAAGCCCAGATTGCGCGCGTAGCGCGCGCCCCTTCGCAGAATCCTTCGAAGCACATAGCCGCGTCCTTCATTGCCCGGAATTGCTCCGTCGGCAATGGCAAACGACAGCGTGCGCACGTGGTCGGCAATTACGCGCATGGCAATGCCATCGGCGTTGTCGAGTGCCTGCTGATAGGTGCGCCCGGAAAGCTGCTCTGTTAACGCAATGAGCGGCTGAAAAATATCGGTGTCGTAATTCGAGGCTTTGTTCTGCAACACAGCCGTAACACGTTCGAAGCCCATGCCGGTGTCGACGTGCCGCTGTGCAAGAGGCTCAAGCGATCCGTCGGCTTTGCGGTTGTACTGGATGAAGACGTTGTTCCAGATTTCGATGACTTCGGGAACGCCGACGTTTACGAGCGGACCTCCACTTAAATCGCTTGTGCGATCGAAGTGGATTTCGGAGCATGGACCACACGGACCCGTCTCGCCCATCTCCCAGAAGTTGTCCTTCTCGTCACATCGGTGAATGTGCGACTCAGGTAAAAATCGTTTCCATATTTCGTACGACTCGTCATCTGTGTTAAACACCGTTGCATGCAACCGCTCTTTCGGCAGCTTCCACACATCGGTAAGCAGTTCCCACGACCACGACAGCGCTTCTTCTTTATAGTAATCGCCAAAACTCCAATTGCCAAGCATCTCGAAAAACGTGTGGTGATACGTATCAACGCCAACGTCTTCGAGGTCGTTGTGTTTGCCCGAAGCACGAATACATTTCTGCGTATCGGCGACACGTGTGTAGTCGCGTTTGCCCTGTCCAAGAAACACATCCTTGAACTGGTTCATTCCCGCATTCGTAAACAGCAACGTCGGGTCGCCGTGCGGAATTACCGGAGCCGAGGGCACGATGCGATGTCCGCGCGCTGCAAAAAAGTCAAGAAAAGACTGCCGAATCTCAGATGATGTCATGTACTAGCCATAGTGGAACCCCAAAAATACGGAAGTTGCTGCATGACACATCCGCAACTCGCACAAGCACTGTCTGCGCAACAAGGCATTCTAACCTTCTCCAAGCCTGTAAAATGGACGCAATGGAGCCCACAACACACGCTCCGGTTTGGTGCCGCGACACTTCCGCAGCGCATCGTACTGACATGGACGCCTTCGGCAATGACCACTGAGAGCTTCACAGATCGTCAGTCCTTCACCAAAACCTGGCAAGGGGCCGAGGCCAAGGGGCAACTTGAGTCTATCTTCCAGACGTTGTGGGCACTACAGTACCAGCAACTTCAAGTGCAGACGCCGACGTTTGATCTGCATGTGCTGCGCAAGGGCGAACGTGTGACAATTAAAGAGCGTCCGGCTTCGAAGCATTTCTGGACTGACGATTCTGGTTACTATACGCACACCCTCGACGTCGAGACGGATGCAGCAATGTTGCGGCACATCGACCTGCTTACGCCAGAAGGCACAATACGCGCGTCGATGTCGGACAAATTCCGTCAGCTTAATCACCTGCTGAACATCGTCGATACGCTCGATGTTGTACGCGAACTACGCAGTGGCAGTGTGCTGCATGTTATCGATGCAGGCTGTGGTAAAGCGTATTTAAGTGTTGCACTTTCATACGTGATGAACAAACGCGGCATCGATGTGCATTTGCTTGGCGTCGATACAAACCAACACGTCATCGAACACAACATTGGAGTTGCTGAAGCGCTCGGTTTGGCAAACGCTCGTTTCGAAAAGAAAGCGATTGCTGAAATCGGCACCAATGAAAAATGCGACCTGCTGATTGCATTGCATGCGTGCGACACAGCAACCGACGAAGCACTTGCAGTTGGCATTCGCACGAATACACTTGCAATGCTCGTAGCACCATGCTGTCATCACGATGTGCAGAAGCAATTACGCGCAGTAGCCGCCAATGTGCCGGCAGAGGTGCGTCCGTTACTCGAAGACGGCATCGTTCGAGAACGCCTTGGTGATTTACTTACAGACACTATGCGTCGCGACATCATACGCAGCTACGGCTATGATGCACACCTCGAAGAATTCATCGCGCTCGAACACACCATGAAGAACATCTTGCTTAAGGCCACCAGAAAAAGCAAGAAGGCGACAATCCCCGATGGACTGCCGCCTTCTGTTCAACTGCTTATGCAGACGTGGGGTGTAAAACCGTACCTGCCGAGTCTACTTACAGCGTAGGTTTCGCGTCGCTCTTCGCGATGCTAGCGCACGACGTGTAATGAAGACGTACGAGTTACACTGCCGTAGCGGCACTCGATAACGTACGTTCCCGAAGCCAATTCTTGTACATCTAATGACAGTCGGTCACCCTCAGTACGTGTGGTGCGCTCGACGAGCGTGCGTCCGGCAAGGTCACGGACGTATACCGTGACATCGATGTCGCTGACGAGCTCGCCAAGCACAACCACAACGTTGTCTGACGAAGGATTTGGAAGTACTGTTAATGGTTTGTCGTTCTCTGTGTTTTCTGCAACAGAGTTTATTACCTGTGTGCGAATCGACGTGATGTTTCCGTTCTTGTCGTACGCATAACGCGTTTCGAGTCCGCCATCGTATCGTACGATGCTCACTCTGCCGACACCATCGTAGATGAATGTTTGTGCATTCGAAGCAATCGACGTAGCAACGAGCACGACACAGATTGTTAGAATGACTTTTAGGTCCGTTTTCATGTTGACTTTCATGTTGGTATGCATTTTGAAATGCAAAGCGTGGTTATTTGATTTGTTTAGAATGTACTTCGAAGTGCGACCTCACCTCTTTGAACGAAGGACAGTAAACCACTCGAGCAAATCTCTAAGATCGTCGCTGAGATACTCTTCGTATGGGAAGCCGGTAGGCGGCGGGGTAGGTGTTGGCCTTGGTCCTGCCGGTGGTTTAGGTGCTGGCGTAGGTGCAGGTGTAGGTGCTGGCGTTGGTTTTGGACGTGGCCGACTTCCGGTACCTGGTGTTGGACTTGGAGTTGGTGGTGGCGGAATAACAGGTGTGGGCTGCACCGGAGGTGTTGGCGCAGGAGTAACCGGTGGAGGTCCTCGGAAGATGTCATTCAGATCTGCTGCCTTCTTCTGAGCAGCATCTAATGCCTCCTTGTCTGCCTGAACTCTGTCGCGCTCGGCTTGCTGCTCGCGTTCGAGACGTTCGCGTGCTTCACGTGCAGCACGATCTGATGCTTCGCGTTCGGCACGACGTTCTGCTGACTTCTGTTCGAGTTCGCGCATTCGTGCATCGTATTCATCCTTCGTTTTCTTCATCGCGTCTTCGAGGCGCTGATTAGACTCACGCATGATGTCGTCTGCAGAACGCGGCTGTGGCACTGGACGGCGTCCGGACCAATCTTCGTAGTTCACAGGATCTTCATTCGCATACTGAAACGCATTCATCGTTACAGGATGTGTGGACGGAATCGGGTCTTCGGATGTGAAGCGGCCACGCTTGGAGTCGTATGTACGCGGACCCATTGCATAAGCCCCCTCACCGAGACTAATAGTGCCCACGATACCACCAAAGAGGAATGGATACGACGCACCTTCGGTTGCAAGTACTTCGCCGTATGCGCTGTATGCGTAGCGTGCAACTGATGCACCAGCATCGTTTGTGACGAGAATGGTGTTGCCACTTTCGGAATAGTGCGGATAGATGTGCGCGTTCGTAGATGCATCGACAACAGAGACGACCATGCCGTCGGGTGTTGTAACGACGAACGATGTTGTAGCGGTGCCGTTTCCTATCGCATTAATCACACCATCGCCAATAGCATCGTTCCATTGGAATGTTTGCGTGGTGCCTGCACGTGCCTGACTAACTACGCGACCGAATGCATCGCGTGTAAGTGCGCCTGTGCTAATTGTGTGTGGTTCGAGTACACCATTCGCAGCATCGTACGTGAAGGTTTTGTCGTTCATTGTAATCACCGGCTCGAGATGTCCCGTACGGCGTGCACGTTGTACCCGACCCGATGCATCGCGCGTGATTTCTGTCGATGCCAGTGTGCCCTCAGCAACGTTCGTTGTGTGTCCGTCGGCGTCGAATGCAAATGTTGTGTTCACTGCATTCGGACGTGTAATGCCAGTGACGTTGCCATCTGCGTTACGTGTAAACGATACCACGGCATTTGTCCAGTCTGTTACAGACACAACACGATCGTTTGCTTCGTACGCATACGTTACGGTCTTGCCTGGTGCATACGTCAGCGTTGCAATACGTCCGTTTACGTCGCGCGTCATTGCAATGCCATTCGACATGCTTATGAGATTACCTGCATCGTACGACCGTGTTACGTTTGTTGCCAACGTAAGATTGCCATCGACATCGTACGTATAGGTGTGTGCGGCGCCTTCGCTCGTCGACAACGCTGTCAGCTGACTCGCCTTGTTGTACGTCATCGTAGCAAAGCGGCTACCAGGCATGTCTATGCGCGTTATGCGATTGCGCGTGTCGTATGTGTATGATGTAGCACGAGCCAACGGGTCGGTAATAGAACCAACGCGGCCCCCTACATCGTAGCCCCATACCCAATCGTTACGCATTGGGTCTTTAACCTTTGTTATAGAACCGGACGCGTCGTACGTGTAGTCGGCAACAACATCGAGCGGAAGTGCGAGGCGTGTGAGAAGTCCGCGAGAATCGTACGAATAGTTCGCAACACGTCCGTCCGCAGCAATCCATGATGCAACGTCTCCACTTATCGTATACGTCGTCGTGGATGTCTTGCCTAGGGGGCTTGTAACCGACGTAATACGTCCGAGTGCGTCGCGCGCGACAAGGGTCTTGTTGCCCATCGGCGTCGTTGTAGACGTACCCAGGTTGTCTTTGTCATACCCGAAGCGCGTTGTTGCACCCGATCGGTCTGTTGCCTGCGCAATGTTTCCTGCTGCATCGTAGCTAAACGTTATGGCCTTGTTGTCGGGGTCGTGCATCGACAGCAGTTTACCCGAGGCGTTGTAGTCGAGTGAGTATTCCCTGCCACCTGTTGTATACAGTGTTGGCGCGCCGAGTTTGTTGTAGGTCCATGACTCGGTCTTGTTCGACGGACTCTTTACTTGCGTGACATTGCCACGCAAATCACGTGTATACGTAGTTGTGTTGCCGAGTTCGTTTTTATCTGTGAGGATGCGACCATGTGCATCGTATGTGAACGCAAGTGTCGAAGCATCGGGCAACGTCATGCCCGTGATGTCGCCTCGCGCATTGGTCGTGGCACTGCTTACTAAATTATTTGATGATATCGTTCCTGTTGCCTGACCCATTACATCGTATGCATACTGTGTCGTGCGATTAAGGGCATCTTTTTCACTTGTGATGTAACCCGTTACTGCGTGACGTGTAAAGGTTGTTGTTGCACCCGAGGCGTCCTTGACGGTGAGCACATGACCACGTGCATCACGCGTGTAGTCGGTCTGCGATCCATCGCGGTGTTTCGTCGAGCTTAGATCGTACACCGTAGCGCCATTCCACTGGCGTGCAACGTACGAGTACGTTGTTGTTGCACCATCGGCGCTGCGCCTCGATGCAACCTGTCCGCTGGAGTGCCACGTTACAGTTGTTGCATGACCTTCGGCAGACGTCACAGTCGTTGGACGTCCGTTTACGTCATAGCTGAACGTTACCGCTCCAACATTGGTACCAACCGATGTGGCTTGTCCGTTTGGTGCAAACGCATGAATCTCTTTGTTGCCGTCACCATCTGTTACCGTAGCGGTACCATTTCCATACACATACGTCCACGCGTTTCCTTCGGCATCGACTTGCGATACAACATTGCCACGAACATCATATGTGCTGCTAATGATGTTGTTGATGCCCGTGCGGCTTATGGTCGTCAGTCTCCCGGCTGATGTGGCATCGTACCCATAAGCAATGGCATCGCCTCCATTTTCAGATGCTGATGCGAGCTCGTTATTTGCATTGTAGGCATACGTCATCGTTCGACTGCCATCAGTAGCGGTCAGAATGAGGCCCACTGGATTTGTCGTAAACGAAATTGTATGTCCCATCGAATCCGAAACACTCTTGATGTCCGCACCATTCCATGTTACATGTACGGGCACGAATCCATCATCGAGACGAGTGAGTTTTCCTGTTGTATCGAACGTGTATTGTAAAGAGCGCGTGGCGTCGGTTGCAATCCAAGAAGTTGGGTGTTGTTGCAGTGACACAGTGTTCGGACCCTGTCCGGCCACCGTCCATTGCGAGCCACTTTTGTTAAACCACTCACGACGTCCATTCGGCAAATCGAGTCGCGCCTGATTTGCTTGCACACTCACGCGCGCATCGTACGTATGTGTCCAGTTCAGACCCATCGAAGGAATAATCCCCGCATCCATATTTCGACTACTGTACGACCGAGCAAAGCGGACTGGTCCGGCTCGAAATGCAATGTCTTCACCATCCGAGTGCACAAATGCTCCTGAGCCTGGCGATACAGGATCTCCGAACAACGCAAACCACATGTGAGGTTGTCCATAACCTCCCACAGAATCACCACTGTTGGCCGGGAAGTCTGGGGTCACAACAATGTAATCGTGTCCATTCGGCGATCCGGTCTCACATTCAGCCCATGCAAAGCCCACAACACTCGCCATTGGCTTGGCATCTTTCGGTGTAAGTGTAAACGTTACCGATGCGCCGTCACTTATTGTCTGCTCACCTGTCGGCGACATGTTGTACCAAATGCCAGTATTAATAAACGGCGTGATTTTGTAGCAACATCCAGGAGGAGCTGTGTAGGTAATAGTGTTGCCTGATTTGAGGTTGACAACTGAAGGAGGTGTTACGGTAGGACGTGGACATTCTGGTGCGGCAAGAATCTCCTGTTGCACAGTCAGCACTTGTTCACCACTAATGTTTGCCTCGCTATTCGCAACCACTTGTATTTCCACCATACCGGCTTGCGTTGGCGTCCATGTTCCCCCATTCACCTCCTTCGTTTCACTTTTTCCAACATCCGTCGAGCCAACATTCGAAAAAAGAATCGACTGCGACTGCAAAAACCGAACAGTAATTGCCCATTGCACCACACCTAGTGCGAACTGGTTATTAGAGTTCTGTAACAAGAAGGTGAACGTAACCGGCGAGTTCAGATACATCACCGTCGCCCAAGTAAGAACGGGCTTTGCGAGTTCACCTGCGGACGATTTTGCAGGCGCCATCATCATCAGTAGGGCCGCAAACACCAGGCCCGGAACTATGCGTGTCAATCGTTTCATGTGTTTTTCTCCAAGTGTGTGAATCATTCGGCTGCAACATAATTCACACAAAAGCACGTGTCACCCGGACAAAAACAGGACAGACAAAATGATGCAAAGGGGCCGCTATAAGGGGCTATCACGTGCGTTACACCGACGCGATGTACGCCGAGAGGCTGTCGTCGGCTGCGAGGCCGAGCTTCTTGCGGATGCGCTGACGATATTTTTCGATGCTGCGAGGTTCGGCCGATAAAACGCGCGCAATGTCTTTCGACGAGAGGTCGATGCGGATGAGAGCGCACACCTTGCGTTCTGTGGGTGTGAGGTTTTTGTGTTTTGTAGCGAGGCGCTGCAAGGCGTCGCCATGCACGCGTGTGAGTTGCTCTTCGATGCCCGACCAACGATCGTCGCCTTCTGTAAGGCGATCGATTTTTAAAACTGCCTTGCGTAGTTCGGCGGCGATACTATCGGGCGCTTCTTTGCTTAAGGTGTTGAGTGTTGCACGTACAACGCGTAGCTCTGCGTTCTTCTCTCCGATTGCAAGCGACGTGGCAGTTAGGTGCGCCGATTGTTTTACGAGGTCTTCTGCGAGTGCTTCTGCGCGCGCACGTTGTTCCTGGCTTTCGCGTTGCGTGGCTTCGACGGCAAAACGGACTTCCATCATGCGCAGTTTCTGCGCAGCCCCTTCACTGACAACTTCTTGGTCGAGGGCGTAGAATGCTCTGAATTCTGCGAGTGCCTCGGTAACACGTCCCTGTTTTTCGAGGGTCGACGCAAGCTCGCGTCGTATCTGCGATTCGAGGAGCTTGATGCCACACCGTTGCACAATAACCAGCGCTTCGCGAAAGAGTGCTTCCGATTGTTCTATGCTGCATTCTTTGAACCACTGCTCGGCATACACTTCTGCGGTGTTTCGCAGTGCAACAGCTTCCATGACGGCAAGGTCGTGCTCGCGCGCAATAGAACGACAAAGCTCAAATTGTTTAATAGCCTTTTGGTAATGGGTCTGTTTATGGGTCTGGTCGGCGAGGTTTAGATGGTCGACTCCAATACTTTCCTCTATCTGTACCAACGCACGTGGCTCGTAGTCGTGAACGGTTGAGAGAAGCGCACGTGCACTATCGTATTGAGCAAGTGCTTCTTTGTAGCGTTTGAGTTTGCTGTACGTCATGCCAATGGCTCGTATGGCGAGGGCCTGACGTTGCACATCACCTGCGTCGCGCATGAGATGCACCGCATGCTCGAACCACGTGAGAGCTTCGTCGAACCGACGTGTGTTGAAATACACCATGCCAATGTTGCCAGTGGTGGTGCCAAGAACACGAGTGTCGTGAAGGTCGGTGGCCAGGGCGTGGGCTTGGACGAGAATGTCGAGGGCTACATCGAGGACGCCGCGTATTAAGAGGATACGTCCGAACTCGTGCTGCACCATCATGCGCAGTACACGGTCATCGCCATTTACGGCATCGGTGTACACCGATCGCAACATTTCAAGTGCGTCTTCGTTGGCGTCGCGCCTGTCAAGCAGAACGGCAAGTTTGTATGAGGCGCGTACACGTTCTGTGCGCCACCACGAGCGGTCTCGATGCACGTTTTCTATATGATGATTCGTTAGTGCTAGTGCTTTACGGAGCATTTGCTCGGCCTTGGCTTCGTCCTGTTCGTCGGACGCTGCCTGTTGCAAAGCCTCTAACTGCTCAACGTCGGTTGCCATGGTGTTAATTTACTGTCTATCTCTATACTACGGACCTCGAATGCGTATTATCTATCTGGCCCTAACACTAGTTGTTTACACTGCGTTGTCTGCTTCTGCACAGCAAGGCCGCTATGACGTCTACATCGACTTACTAAACGTGCAGAACGACCAGATTCAGGTTGCTATTACACCACCGCGCGTTACCGCTGCCGAGGCGGTATTTGTCTTCCCCGCAACAGTGCCAGGTACCTACGAAGACCAGATGTGGTATCGGTTTGTGCGCGACTTTAAGGCCTTGGATGCAGACGGACAGGTCTTACCTATGCACCGCACGCCCGACTCGCAGTTTGTAATCGAACAGGCACCACGTCTTCGTCGTGTTACCTATTCGCTAGAAGATTCCTTCGATGATCGCAACCGCGAGATAGAGATCTTTCCTCCTGCTGGTACGTGTTTCCAGCGCGACTCGGTGTTTGTGCTCAACCACGCAGGAATCGTTGGCTTTATCGAAGGGTATCAGAAACTCCCATTTAAGATCAGCGTCAACAAACCCTATCACCTCTTTGGTGCCTCGGCAACTTCAATTACGCAGGTGTCAGGCGTGCTCGACACGTACGAAGTTGCTTCATACGATGCACTCATCGATAATCCTGTTCTGTATTCTGTGCCCGACACAGCAACATTTAACGTTAACGGTGTGAACGTTCTTGTTTCGTTGGCACATCCTGGTACCGACAAATATGCGCAGGCGTATGCCGTGAATCTAAAAAAAGTTACTATGGCAATTGCGAAAATGCTCCCACGCATGCCGGTTACGAATTATGCGTTTTTGTTTTACATGTGGGATGGCGACACGAACAAGGTCATGCGTACACAATCGATGTTTGGCGCACTCGAGCACAATCGGAGTTCCTTCTATTTCTGGGGTAATAGTCCCGACCCTAGTGGTATCGACCAGATTGCAGTGCATGAGTTTCTGCACATTCTTGTGCCACTGAATGTGCATAGCGAAGAAATAGAGACGTTTAAATTTCGCGCACCTGACATGTCGCGTCATCTGTGGCTGTATGAAGGTGTAACAGAATACTTCTCGTACCTAGCATTGGTCCGCGATTCGATTATATCTGAAGACGAGTTTCGCACTACCATGCAACAGAAACTTCAGGTGCTCGACCAACTGCCTCCGAGATTCAGTCAAACAGAATTTTCCAAGAATGTATTGCAACCCGAATACGCCAAGCACTACCACTCGGTATACACCTACGGTTGTGCCAATGCGCTACTGCTCGACATAAGAATTCGCAAGGCGACACAAGGAAAGACGGGCTTGCTAGATGTGGTGTATCAACTCATGGACAAATTTGGTCCGAGTAAACCATTCGTCGACAAAGAGCTGTTCGACACACTCGAGACAATACTTCCAGAGAGTGCCATGGATTATCTAAACGACTATGTCGATGACACAGATCGCATTCCAGTCGAAGCTGAACTCTCGAACATCGGTTGGAAGTACGTCGAATTGGATAGCGTGAACAGCTTTACGTACGATTTTCGTCTTGCGCGCACAGGTCTTGTAAAAGAAACAGTTGCCGATGCCCCACTGCCTGCGATGAAAGGCGATGAACTTTTGAAAATCAACGGACGAATTCTTGCAGAGGTCAAACAGACTGACTGGTATGCGCTGTTCGATCCAAAGGGACCAAATCCAATCGAAGTAACGGTGATGCGCGACGGCAAGGAAGTAGTTATTACAGGAACTGCTAGGCCTACGAAGAAGGCTTTGCGTCACGCCATAAACGTTGCAGTCCCTGCCGACCCCGCAGCCACAAGCCTTCGCAACAGCGTCCTCTACGGTAAGACCTCATCACTATGAGATAGCATTCTACAGTAGAGAGCGTTTTACAGTAGAGAGCGTTTTACAGTAGAGAGCGTTTTACAGTAGAGAGCGTTTTACAGAATGTTTGGGTCTCATCGCTTTAGTATCAGCGCTTCGATCATCACACGTCCCTGTTGCCCGACGTGTTCTCCGAGCGCACGGTATGCTTCGAACTGCTCGGTGTCGAAAAACTGATCGCCAGTACTCTGATGCGGAAAGATCGGGAACCGCCGGTCGTAATTCTCGACATGCACCGGCAAGTCCATGTCAGACGGAATATTGTCTGCATCGGCAGCAATGGCCTGTACCATGCTGCGAGCTGTTGGGTCGGCTCCCGGCACAACGTTCTTCAGCCACATAAAGTCGGTCTGCACATGGTCGCGTAGTCGTTCGAAGAAACGGACGTTGCTCACAGAACATTTGCAGTAAATTAGTTTAGCGTCTGGACGATCGTGATACTTAATGGTACCAACGGCAACGCTCGCTGTTGTTCGCTGAGTACTTCGAATGGTGTCGGGCACCGGGTGAAGCGCAGAAAGATCGATGTCTATATCGATGTTCTCTTCGACGTTGGCAAAACGAATGGCGTTGTTAAGCGAAGCAAACTCAAAATTCGGGTCTTGCTCGCCATCGATGACAACAATGACAGAACAACGCCTCTGTAACAGAGGCAGTAGACCAAGGTTATCGCCTGTATGACCTCCGTCACTCACATTTATAAATCTCGATGACGCATTGGCGCGCCCTAGTATCTCGCGCAGTAACACAATTGGCCAGAATGGATGGCTGCGCCCCTTGAACGCACCCTTTCGTTCAACACCAAAGTGCAGAGGGTTTTCCATCCACTGTCCAAGACGCATGTTCAGCAGTACGGCAAAGAACCGCTGACCAAAAAATGAAAACTGTCCCGCAAGACCAGAGAACGCCGCTCCAGAAATTGCCATGGCGCGTCCGAGTGTTATGTCTTCGGGCGTTTCTATGTACCCCGTCGGAGTACTACCCACAAAGTATTTCGAAAACAGAAAGTGCTCAGACTTTTTGTCCTTGCGAAGCAGACCCTTAGCACCAGACATATTAATGGCAGTGGTGATGAGGTGGTAAGGGGCAGTGCCGACGGCACCCATACGCGACCCAATGTCGCGTAATGCAAGGTCGCTATCGTCACGCAGTGTGTGCTGCACTTCACCCTTTGCACCAGGTATGCCGTTGTCGGTTGTGGTGCATGTTGTGAGATACGTCTCAGCAAGTCTATCTCGGTAAAACGCAAAGGGAGCAGCCTCGTTCGAATCGACAACAAAACCCAGAATTGCTATGATTGTCCCTAGAATTCCCATGGTACACAGCACAGGCAGCCACGGCGGCGTCATCCCTGCAAACCAGCCATTGTACGCCACGGCCATGAGTACACGCGTACCAGGTGCAAACGTGAACGCAAGTAACATCATCACCATAGAACCTAACATCATGCGCGGATTGCGTTGGATAAAACGTCCGACCTTACCAATAATGTTGTCCGACATAATGCTAAGACGCATGCCTGTTGCGCCAATCAACAACGCTGCAATCGATAGAGAAAGCGATGTAAACGGAAGTCGACTAATAGAAAACAGTATTATAACAAAGGTTGGAAACAGTAGTCCAAAAAGAATGGACGTAAGGCAGTACCCACGAAGCGTTGAAAAGAAGGAGCGCTGACCACGTTTGTGTTCGCCTTCTGGACCGTGCATGACCTTTAGACTTACAACTAGAACCGGCACACATAATCCTAAAGCGAAACACAGTGGAACCCACAATCCCGTGTGTCGCGGTAGTGTGGCCCCGCTCATCTCGGTAATTACACCACTCGACAATGTCCCAAGTACAAACAGCGTAAACACCGAGTACATGAACCGCTTTCCCATACGGTGTATGTCGTAAGCGCGCCTATCGTTCTTACGTCCGATAAAGCAGAAGACGGCACCGACTAGAATTCCAAGAAATGCTGCCCAACAGAACGCTCGTTGCACTGGCACATTCGTCACGAAGACACCCCACGGCGAATGCGCTTCAAATGTTGTACCGACTGTATCCCAAACTTCGCGCAGGTCACTTATAGACAACACCGAGGCCGAAAAATTCGTGGCATTAAAGCCTACACTCTCAAACACATTACGAAGGCTAAGGTCTTCGCCAACCGGATCGGCAATAACCATCACAGTTACAAGGTGGATAGAGGCAATGAGGAAGAGATAGATAAGAACGAAGAGAACGACATTGTAAAGAATTCCACCAACGGCAGTACCGAAGAGTCGTTGCACACTCGGACGCAGCACACCTTGCTCTGTAGACAGGTAGTTGCCATTGCTGCGCAGATGGTGCATCTGGTGCTTAACGGTAATCTTCTCGGGGTTGTTGAAGTCTGCGACGTTCAACGATGTAAACGGGAACCCACTGTCATCGACATCTGCACCCGCCTTCGCTTTATCCTGATCGCCGCGTATTGTAAGCAGCGATGTAATCGCCGAGCCGATGTATCCCCCACCCGATACCGTGCTCATGTAATCGAACCGTCTAAACAGTCCTTTCGATAGACGCTTCGATTTACTCGCAAGAGATTGCAGTACACCAAGGGCAAATGTCGCAGAGCGAATGCCGCCCCCTGAAATCGCTAAGCCCCAGGTGTCGTTTTCACCCGATGTTGAAGACAGCTCATCGTTTGTGTAAGCTGCGTTTGCTCTGCGTTGCTTTAGGTAGGTCTGTTCCTTTGCAATCACATCGCTCTGAGTTTTTCGTGAAGTGTCCACGTGACTACTCCGTATTGAGGTTCGGCTAATATAGAACTATCGTTCCGCCCACTCATACATTCGTCGAATTATTTCGTCTTCTTCGAGTTGTGCCGCGTCATACATTCCTGCTGCACGACGTTGCCGTAAAGCCTCAAACAACGCAACAGCACATGCCACACTAATATTCAACGACTGTACCATTCCCATTTGCGGTATAAGGAAATTCGCATCGGCAAATGAAAGCGCCTCTTCGCTAATGCCCGCGTGTTCGTTGCCAAACACCAATGCACAAGGTTGCGTAAGGTCGAGGTCGTACAACGACACCGCGTCGGAGCTCATATGTGTTGTGTAGATCTTAAAGCCCCTTGCCTTGAGCCCCCTACAACATTCACCGACGTCGGTGTGGGTGTGCAGGTCGACCCATTTTCTCGCACTGGCAGAGCTTTGTTTGCCTAATTCCGGAAAAACTTCTCCACCGTGATACACGGCGTGCGCCTCTAAAACCCCCGCCGAGTCGCAGGATCGGATGACGGCACTAACGTTATGCTTGTCGTGGACATTCTCGAAAACCACCGTGAGCGTAGGCTGGCGGCGGCTCAGCACGGTTCTGATGCGTTCTAAACGCTCCGGTGTGATGGGTAAGGGTCCGTCTAAGGGGCTGCCGGTCGCCGGGTTTTGGTCCATCGGACAAAAATACAGGCCCAGACCTGACAAACCCGCCCAATGTTACCATTTCGTATGTTACGGGTTGGCATTCTTATATGAAACTGTTTCTGCGACCTATCCCGGCCCTTGCCGCACTCTTTGTTGTGTCCCGCCTGGGTCTTTGTGCCCAGGTGTCGATGCCTATTGATGGGTTTGAGTCCGTGGGTCTTGCCTTCTCGATACTCGAACATCCTACGTCCGGCGCCCTATACCTACCTAGTGTATTGCACGGTACGCTGGAGTCGGTAGATAACGGACGCACCTGGAAGGCAGTAGACTCGTCAGCAACCTTTGCATCGTATAAACAGAGCAACACGTTAGTGTGGGAAAACGACACCACGATGTATGCGCGTGTCGTAGACGGATATGGCTATGTGTCACAAATCGTGTCGGCGGATTTAGGGCGTACATGGAAGAAACGCGCTACTGCCCGCCTTGGCATCCAAAGTTTGTCGATTCTTGCTGATGGTACAGTCATCGATGAATATCGCTTCGATGTGAGCACCAACTTTGGTCGCACGTGGAAGCGTGTTGAAGCTGCGTACGACTCTGCAGCGTTTCATTATCCGGCAATTCTAGTTGCGCCGCATGTCGCCGCAGTATGGGATACGCGCGGAAATTGGTACGAGGTCGATTGCATTAATGATACCGCCATTCGACATCGCATGAAAGACAGAACAGTATTTGGGTACCACTTGTTTGCCGACGGATCCTATATCGCCATTGCATCCGATTCATGGCGTTGGTATTCCAAGAACGATTCGCTTGTGCGCAAGCAAGTCGATACAGTAATCAACGGCAATGAAATAGCACTCGCTGGGAGCAAGCTTGTAACAACAGGTGAGCGCTGGATTATCGTTACGCGAAACGCATGGGTGTTCGATGCAACACAATCTGACATCACGCTCATAGGTCAGCCTTCGTCGGGCGTTGCTCGTACCCTTGTAAGTGCTGTTGTGCGAGACAAGCGCATCGTCATCACAAGCAACATTGGTACAGGTGCCGGAGCCGACGTCGAACTTGCCGACTACAATCCAGAAACAAAAACATTCCGCATTGGTGTTCGAGCACGCAAGGACATGATTGGCGATGCAATGTTTCTCTCTACGATTACGCGCTCTGGCACGCCGATTATTCTCACGAACTCAGCTAACATTATTCGGTATGATACACAGACGGGCGATTGGACCAATTCCCCGGTTACTCCTCTTACTATTGCTCCAGTAAATCTAGCCGTAGTTGGTGCCATTCCAACAACAGGCACACCCGGCTATGCACTCGTTACGTCAACTATGCAGCCGTATCGTTTGTCCGCACCTGGTGAATTTGTCTTCGATACAACTCCCCTTCCTGCAGGGTCGTTTGCATTACGCAGCGTAGGACATATACTCCGCACATCGTGTCACCGCATCATTGCAACGCCAACATTTCTTTGGCTCAATGGTTATGATTTTACCGGCACGTCGCGTTCGACAGGTGCTGACACGCTGTTGTGTCGCGATTGTCAAGCCTACCTCGAATCGTCAGCCGGTCTCATATTCAGCGGCACGAAACGGGTCTTGCGAAGAAATCCGAAGAGTGTTGCGTGGGACACGCTAACAATCGATACATCTTTATCAATCGAGAAGACGGGGTACGTCTCTGACCTCGTAGAATCGACAGTACACAACACGATCGTTGTTGGACGTCGCGGCTACGACGCATACGACGATGGCCTTGTCAAGAACAGTGTGGTCGGCGGTTTGTCATGGACAAATGACCTCGGAGATAACTGGTATTTCTCGGAGAGCGACGTTCCTCTCTCCTATATTCATAGCCTGACAAGGGTTGGTAACATTGTTTATGCAATCGGAAGCAATGCTGCGTACTCACCAACCGACCTCGGACCCGATAAAGATGTCGGTGCAATGATTGTAGACACCGTTGCTATTCTTCGCTCTATCGACGGCGGGTACACATTCAAAGCAGTACATGTGATACATGAACGCCGTGCACTGCACATGCAGGATCTTCGGGTTATTGCTCACAATGGCCTTCTCTATGCGTGTCTGCAAAATCAGCGTATTTATGTCAGCACCAATGGTATGCGCTGGGACGAGGACATCGACCAGCCACTGCCACAGGGAAGTATTTTATCACTAACACCAATTGGCGATTCGGTGATGATTCTTGCCACGACAAAGGGCGCTTTCATCCTCGATCGCAACACCAACGTCGGTGTTGAGTCCCCTGCATGGCAGCCCCTTACCGCATTACGCTATAACACATTCGATAACAGTATTTCTATTCTCCAAAACTTGGGGAACGGCACGTTAGTCGTGGCCGATCTACACGGACGTATCGTCGATACACACGAGGTAAACGCTTTCACCTCGCACATCCCTCTGCTCGACCTTCCGACAGGCATATACGGCGCCACCTTTATGACAGACGCAGGCAGCTACCGCCTGCTGTTGCATCGTACTCGATAACGACAACAGTGTTGATCGATTCGTAGCACAATTTCGCCGAAAATGAAACGGATTGCCTGAAATGCTGTTACTGTAAGGTTAAGGGTCCGAAAACCGCAGGAGGAGTACATGACACGTTATACGCTACTACTTTTCGTACTCGTATTTCTAGCACTCGACGCAAGCGTCGCCGTCGTAGACGCACGCGCGCAGGGTCCGGAATGGATGATGCGCATCCCCAAATACTATAGGCTTAAAGGGGGCTCGTCGCAATTTGTCGTCGATCCAGTTCGAAAAGCGACGTTATTCGATGGTGGGGCTTACGACACGTACGTTACGTACGACGGAGGGGGCTCGTGGGAATCGATCTTTGATATTAAGATGTTCTTTATCGATGTGCAATCGAACTGGAAGATCGATGGGGCGGGTAATTGGTATTACCAGGGCCTGGTATACGCACACTTTAATGTAAACCTGGTAACAGAAGACGCAGGGAAGACAATTCGATACCTAGTTCAGGACACAAACCAATTGCCTTTAAACGGGAGGTACGAGCTACCACTCAACCTGGTGATGCCCAATTCGGTGTATTTCGACCCAATATCCATCGAAACCGACACAAGTAAGCGAGGCATTTACTCGTCGTGCGACGCTGGTCGAACTTGGCAGTTCGCAAAACAACCTTCGATGTATTACACTGGTAATAGTATGAAAGGAGTGCATGCGAATCATCTCAGTTTCCACCTTGAAAATCACAAGTACATCGAGCGAGATCTCTGCAATGCAACGTGGGATTCAACCACAGTTCCAATCGTTGACTGGTATGTGAGGTTTAATGATAGCACTGTATTAACGTACAATCAGCGTCCATTGCGGATACGACGTGGAGTTCTCGATACAAACGAGGTGTACAGGTACTATATAAATCCGGACAATGGTGCTTTACGAAAGCTTGTTTCGGAAGCGGTGACGCTGCTCAACGACACAACTGCTCTCATCATCGCGAAGGAAGGCGTAGTTGCGACATATAGTCCCGGCGTCGGATTGCGCTTTGTCGATGTCCCACCGTATCGTCATCCACAACAAAGAGTCTGCGACGTAGGCCGATTCGGTGATTTACTACTCGTTCGTACTGTAATTCCAAATGGGGCAGGCGTAGATAGTAACAACAGGTGGACGGTTCTAAACATCGTCACAGGTTCGGTATCGCAGTACATTCGACCGGGTGCTCCGATAACTAGAGAGCTGTCACCTTGGCCACTCTTACAGAACCAACGCGTTGTCCCCTACTCAGATTCTGTATGGATTGCGACGCTCGACTTTGGCGAAGTAATGCGGACAACCGATGCAGGTGTTTCATGGAAGATGATTGAAAACATGCCTCGCGATGAACAATGGGGACTCAACTTTGTTGGAGCAACACGATTGTATCCTCGTGGTGATGGTGCGATGGCCGTGTTGTCTGAACGGGGCCGATTACTCGTCAATGAACCCGGCACCAAATCGTGGACGATAACACACCTAGGTCCGTTTTCGCATGCGTTCAAGTTTTCCCCTACGTCGACGTTCTACCTTGAAGATTATCGCGGAAAATTGCGATCGAGATTCGGTCCGTCGACTGCTTACTTCCACCACCCCGACACTCTCTGGACTTCGGGTGATGTCGTGACGAGATGGTCAAGTAGCGGCGTCTTCATCGATACTGTTCTAACGCGCAAGGCCCGCCTCATCAAACGTCTGTCAGATAAACTCATCGTTGCAGCAATGGATTCGGTGTGGTTATCGTTCAATGATGGTCGCGAGTGGGTGTATATCAATGAACACTGGCCCAAGGTGGTGTATGGCAAAGACACTGTGAAATGCTCACTCGGTGACATGGTTGTTACTCCAAGCGGAAGTATCCTAGCAGGATTGCGTGGCATCAGGTTGTATGATACGCTAGGTATTGCCAAGGACAGTGTGCCGGGCGGTATTATCCGCTCGACAGACAACGGACTCACCTGGTCGCCCGGTCCGACAGGTGTTCCTAACTATCTTTACATTAGTTCTCTGATAAAACTTCCAACAGGTACACTATTGTGCCTTGCTTCGGAGATAACAGTCGATCCTCGCACGTTCAACGCAAGCAATGAACCTTCACGCATGGCTCTTAGTGACTGTGGAGTAAAACAACACAAATTCGGTCAAGCGTACATCTACCGTTCTGTCGACGACGGCTGGACATGGACGGAGACATTCATCTTCCCATCACGCGAGTTCCTACCTGCTACAGATCCAACGTTTACCATGATGCCAGACGGACGCATCATGGCCATCAACCCCGACGCAGGCATTGCAGTCAGCGCCACTGATGGAGCCTCATTTGGAATTGGTGACCCGCTCTACATTGGCAACCCAGTAATTAACGACGTGGTGTTCACCAACGACGGTTGGGCCCACTTCGCAACCGACTCAGGCTACGTGCGTGTGCGCATTTCGAACATCCTCGACGTAAAAGAAGAAACGCGTAATATCGGTTCTCTACGTGCTCATGTAAGCGCTGCTGATGTGTTGAGCATTACATGCGACATCGTTCCAACGTCTTTGCGACTCATTGCCCTCGATGGAACGACGGTGCGTAGCACCGTCGAGCCCCTTACCCATTCCCTTGCACTCGACGTGTCTGCACTTGCAGCGGGAACGTATGTGGTGGTAGCGTCAAATGCGAACGAAGTGCGATCGGCGTTGATACAGTTGCCGTAAAAGTTTACGTTCTGGTTTGGGTTTCTAAACATGAAACGAAAGTTCTCAATGATTCGAACAATTCTGCTACTCTGTGCTCTCTTGCTCTGTGTGCCACCGATCGACGCACAGGGTCCGGAGTGGATGATGCGCATCCCGAA